>Ga0209187_1000128_pt1 | contig 168996 bp, 109 predicted proteins | sample BantaG_FD_187430 | JGI IMG/M metagenome (GOLD analysis project Ga0209187, IMG submission 187430) | Marine algal microbial communities from Bantry Bay, Ireland - BantryBay_4 metaG (SPAdes) (version 2) | ecosystem: Host-associated > Algae > Red algae > Unclassified | place: Bantry Bay, Ireland...
TAGATTACAAAATTATAAACTTTTTTTTAAAATTTTGCAATTTAACAGGATACTTATGCAACATGCTTAAAATAAAATAACAATTTATTTTTTTAAAAAATTTGTTTTTTAACACAGTACCTGTCCGCTGCAATGTATGGAATAAGTTTTGATCGTTTTGGGGAGACGTGATGAATCGCGTCTCTACGGATTGCTTTGTGGCAGATTTTGTCGGTTATTCATTCCATACATTTCCACTCGCATCGGGCGTAGTTTCGTTTATCTCGCTACTCCGTCGCCAAGTTCATCCTCCGCGCTTCCCTCTCTTTTTTAGTTTTGACCTTGGTTGTTCGCATTTTGTCAAAAGCCAAAAGCCCCAAAAGCCAAAAGCCAAAAGCCCCAAAAGCCAAAAGCCAAAAGCCAAAAGCCAAAAAAGCCTACCTCTTAAACCCTAGCGTCAACATAAAATTATTATTAGAATCCGTTACACGACTATCAGGACTGTCCCCATATAATTTGTAATCGTATTTGTCTTGAGTATAATTATAGGCAAAATCCAAGAAGAAACGTTTGATATGAAATCCTGCACCACAAGAAATAACATTAATGGCTGAAAAACCATCGTTTTTTTCTTTTGCAGGTCTGCCCAATAAAGCATAACCTAAACGCAATCTGTAAATATCTTTCACAAACTCTCCACCAATTCTAAGGTTTGAAGTTCTGGTATAACTATTTCTAATTTCTTGATTTAAATCAGTGCCAAAATCAAAATCGGTATCACTGCGAAACTTGTTTTTTGCATAATCTACCAACTCATAATCCATAGAAACAAAACCTAGCTTTCTTGACAACAAGGCAACACTTGCAACCCACTTGGCAGGCGTTTTTAATTCATAATCAAAAATACCATTTTGATAATTACTACTATTATAAACATTACTGGAAGTATAGGCAAGATCTGTGTTATAATCATCGTGCATTTCAAACTTGGTAGGAGAGTGGTAAGCTAAACCAGCTCTTATGTTATCATTTATTCTATAAATAGCACCAATTTTTGCATTAAAACCAAAACTTGTTGTTGCAAGATATTCATCTATTCTAAATTCCTCAAACCCTTCGTGATTGTTGTTTGGATCAGTTTCTAGATAGGATGTTTCATCTTTAAAATTGATAAAAGGAATGCTTAAATTAATACCAAGAGATAATTTTTCATAAAAATTAAATCCAAGCCCAAATAAAAATTCATTCATACTTCCCGAAGTATTTTTAACTTCTAATTGCTCCACATTTTTAGGAATATCGTCTACAAAATCAGGAAAATATCCAGTAGCAGAATTTTTATCATTGAAACCACGAATAATTCTTTGGTTGTTAAAATTTTTCAATTGATTGAACCCGATGGCAAAATTAGCATTCACTAGTCCACCAGTTTCTCCAGGTCTGGAGCTGTAAAAATTAGAAACATAGCCCAAGTTACTAACCCCTAATTTAAATCTTTCATCATCAGATGAATTACCGAAATAAGTACTGCTAGATTTGTTTGAATAAATTAATGGAGTAATGGTAAACTGAGATCTCCTGAACAAGCCCAGCCCAGCAGGATTTGTACTCAAAGCACCAAAATCTGCACCCACAGCACCAAAGGCACCACCCACAGCAGCTGATCTTGCAGTTCCACCAATGATATTTTGTGAATATCTTATGGCTTCGTCTACTGTTTGTGCATTTATATAGCTAGAGCAAAATATTATTATTGCTGATATTAAAATTTTATAATTCATATTATTTGCCAGTTAATGTAATACGAATTTGAATGAATAATGTCGTATAAAATTCAGAAATTAAAGTTTCAATATCAAGGCAAAAAACCAAGCCGCTCCGAAGTTCGGTAGCCAAAGCTACGGTGAGTATTTTTAACGATGATATTGAAGCTTTAAAACTGAATTTGTGCGACATTATTTGTTTAATTTCGTATAAAATGAGAAATGGGTTTGTGTCTCTCATTGGTTGATAAAAAAAACCTGTATTTCACCAATTTTGCAATAAGATAAAATACAGGTCTTCACTGTTAAAATGGGATTAGATTATGTACTAATCTCTATTTTTTTCTTGAGTTACTTCTACTTTTAGAACTGCTGTTTCTTCGAGAGCTTCCACTTTTAGAGCTATTGCTTCTTGGGCTGCTGCTTCTAGTATTGCTGTTTTTAGAGCCGTTTGATCTTGAATTATTATTAAAAATAGATCTGTTGTTAGATTTACTCTGACTTCTTTCTTTCTTGTAATTATTATTAGAGCGTTCTTGTTTTTCTCTATTTTCTCTTTCGTATCTTTTTCTGTCTTGCTTTTCTCTACTTTCTCTATCGTATCTTTCTCTGTCTTGTTTTTCTCTACTTTCTCTATCGTATCTTTCTCTGCTTTCTCTATCGTATCTTTCTCTGTCTTGTTTTTCTCTGCTTTCTCTTTCACGATCAGCAGAACGTTTTCGCTCAGTTTCTCTTTGGTATTCTTTTTCTACATTCAGTCTTTCCTTCTCTGATCTTTCACGCTCAATATTTTTACGATATTCGTTTTGTTCCTTTTCTTTTCTGATGTATTCATCAAATGTATTGTTATTGTCTGTATTTCTAGTTCTTCCATCTGTATCTTTTACTCTTGTCGTTCTTTCTGTTTTTGCATCATCAAACTGTCTAGTATTGTCTCTGTCACGAGTACTGTTGTTATTGATTTTGCTTCTGTCAGAACGAATGTCACTATTGTAACCTGGATCTTCAACTTCACGAACAGCAGAGTTGTCTTTTTTTATGCTACGAGTATTAGTCGTACCGCCAAAATTTGAATTTCTTGAAGGCTCATCTTCTCTAATAGTAGGTTCAGAAAAATAATCTTTTCTAACTCTGTCCCTAGAATTAGAACTTAAATGTCTTTCTGGAACAGGAGCTGTAGAAAAACCAGCATTGTTATTTACACTTGCAACATCGTTGTTTGTATAAGCTTCTGCTGACTGAGCTATGCTATTTTGTTTTCTTATATTATTTCTTCCAGCTCCTCTTCCGCCGCCTCTTGGACCAGATCTTACATTTGAGTATGAAGCGTTATTATTGTTGCCAGCGTAATAGCAATCGTTAAATCCATTGTTATAGCCATTGTAATAGCCAGAGCCTCCATAATAACCAGATCCATAATAGCCACTATTGTAACCGTAATAATAGTTTACATTGTTGTAATAGTTGTTGTATCTGAAATTGTTATTGAAATTATTATATGGATAAAATGCATAGTTGTTTCTATAAAAATTTCTATTAGGTCTCCAAGGATTCCAATTGTATGTAAAGACGTTGCCCCAAGAAAACCAGCCTATGTTAATGTTGACAGGGTTTACTCTAACTGCCCAATTTGGTGTATAATAGATAGAAGAACCGTAATAATAAGGATCTGCATCATAGTAATAACGATCTACAAAATAAGGGCTGTAATAGGAATTACAAGCTCTGTTATTTCTGTGGAAACGTCTAATTCTTGAAGAGTAGAAGTATTCGTATTCATCATCATCGAAAAAATCCGATTGATTACCTGAATCATAGTAATTGTTGGTAACGTGTGTGTCACCATCAGCATCACTGTAAACATCTGTGGTTGAACGGTCTGGGACATAATATACGTCATCCCAGTTTTGTGAAAATGCATTGACAGCGGAAACTGTCAGTATTGCAAGTGCGATTATTATATTTTTCATCTTATTAAATTTTTGCAATGTAGTTTATTTTAATCAACCTGTTATTGTATTGCTTTAGTTCAAATATATTGAATTTTTAGCATTTTATCAGGTTTTCAATTAGTATTAACTAATTGTTAAACCATTGTATACTGAAACAAAGAAGATTGTTTGTTATTAATTGACGACTATTTTAGCGAGAGGTTTAAATTTTTTACCTTTGCAATCGAAAAATATTTCGACTTCGCTCAATAACCATCGCTTTGACTTCGTTTAGTGGCCCTTAATTAAGTTCAAGGAATCGTTTTATTTTGGCTTTGTCTAGTGTTTCGCTTTGACTTGACTCAGTGGTGGTGTCTTGAGGAAGTACAGATGAATGAATAGTTAAAGGAAGTTAAAAATGGGAAGGGAAGCGTGGAGGACGAAATGACGACGGAGTAGCTAGATTTGCGAAACTACGCCCGATGCGAGTGGAAATGTTTTTTTTTAAACATTGCAGCGGACAGCGGGGAGACAACTCAATCAAAGATGACCCTCGCCGTCCTTAAAAAGGTTGAAAGTTGAAGATTGAAAGTTGAAATCAGGCTCCGTCAATCAAGTTGAGGGTAGAGGTGCAATTTTATGTCTCTAAAATATAGGTAAGTAAGCACATATTGAATGTGTGTTAAAATAAATAGAAAAGCATGAGTAAAGTAATTACAAGTAGAAGCGAAGATTATTCCAAATGGTACAATGACATCGTTACCAAGGCAGAACTGGCTGAACATTCAGCTGTAAGAGGTTGTATGGTAATTAAGCCCTATGGGTTTGGTATTTGGGAAAATATGAAATCAGTTTTGGATAAAAGATTCAAAGATACTGGTCACGTTAACGCTGCTTTTCCTTTATTGATACCTAAAAGCTTTTTAAGCAAAGAGGCTGCACACGTGGAGGGTTTTGCCAAAGAATGTGCTGTTGTTACGCATTATCGTTTGAAAAATGATACTGATGGAAAAATTATTGTTGATCCTGAAGCGAAATTAGAAGAAGAGTTGATTATTAGACCGACTTCTGAAACGATCATTTGGAATACTTATAAAGATTGGATTCAATCTTATAGAGACCTTCCTATTTTGATCAATCAATGGGCGAATGTGGTTCGTTGGGAAATGCGTACTAGATTGTTTTTGAGAACGGCAGAGTTTTTCTGGCAAGAAGGTCATACGGCTCATGAAACTTCGGGCGAAGCAGTAGAAGAGGCTGAGAGAATGTTGAATGTCTATGCTGATTTTATGGAAAATTATATGGCAATTCCAGTTGTAAGGGGTGTAAAATCTGCTAGTGAAAGATTTGCTGGTGCGGTAAATACTTATACAACAGAGGGATTGATGCAGGATGGAAAGGCTTTGCAAATGGGAACTTCTCACTTTTTGGGTCAAAATTTTGCGAAGGCATTTGATTGTCAATACCAAACGAGAGAGGGTGGATTGGAGCATGTTTGGGCAACCAGTTGGGGTGTTTCAACAAGATTGATGGGTGCTTTGGTTATGGCGCATTCGGATGATCAAGGATTGGTGGTTCCTCCAAAACTGGCTCCTATTCACGTTGTTTTTGTTCCTATTCTCAATAAGAAAAATATGGACAGAAAGCCTGATATGGATGCTTTGGTTCAAAAAATATCTGATGGGTTAGGGGAAGATTGTCGTGTAAAATATGACGATGATGACCAAAAACGTCCTGGTTTTAAGTTTGCGGAGTATGAATTGCGTGGTGTGCCTGTGAGAGTGGCATTGGGACCAAGGGATTTGGACAATGGTGTGGTTGAAATCGCTCGTAGAGATACTGGTGAAAAAGTGAGTATTCCAATAGATAATGCTGTTGATTATATTAAAAATTTGCTGGTAGAAATTCAAGAAAATTTATACAATAAAGCTGCCGCTTACAGAACGGAACACACAACTAAAGTAGATGATTTTGATACTTTTAAAGATGTTATAGAAAATAAAGGTGGTTTTGTTTCAGCACATTGGGATGGAACAGATGAAACTGAAGCAAAAATAAAAGAATTGACGAAGGCTACGATCCGTTGTATTCCATTGAACAATGAGCAGGAAGAAGGTAAATGTGTTTATTCTGGAAATCCATCGAAGGAAAGAGTGCTTTTTGCGAAGGCGTACTAAGGGAATGCTTCAATTAGTTGAAGGTTGAAGGTTGAAAGTTGAAAGTTGAAAACGTTCAAGCATTTTTGCATTCATTGAAGCATTTAATCATTATAGCATTGAAGCATTATTTAAAGGGGAGAACCACTTCCTAAATTGGTAGCTTCTCAATGGAGGAAATGGTGTAATGGAACAGGATATGTAAAAGTGGATTTGGGAAAGTCCATCAAAGAGCATTTATATGATGAAATCACCACCACATTTTCATGCAGAATATAATGAATATGAAGAGCTGATAGAAATAAAGACATTAAAAACATATCGAGGGGAATTACCAAATAAGCAGAGGAAGAAGGTTATGGAATGGGCGAATAAAAATCAAAAATTCTTACTGGAAAAATGGAACGCATTTAATTCAAAAAAGTAAAAGATGAAAAAGTTAAGAAGTATTCCAAAGATATTGAAAATTAATGAAGTAGAAGGGTACAAGGTCTCTTGTTTGTTTAATAATGGAGAATCTCGGATAATAGATTTTAGGGAGTTCTTTAAAGGTTTAAAAAATTATTCAAAAAAACACACGGCCTATAGGTTGATGGAAGATGTAAATGAATTTAATCAATTGGAGATATTAGGCAATACGATAGGGTGGAAAAATGTTGGAATATATTCAAAAAACTATATAGGGGAAGAAGTGTTCTACTACTATGATCTAGATCCGATAGTGCTATTTGAAAATAGTAAAAGAGATGAAGAAAGAAATCTTCAAATAGGATTGTTGGTGAAAAAAGAAAGAAAAAAAGCTGGAATGACACAGAAAGAATTAGCAAAAAAAAGTGGAACAAGTAAACATTATATATCAAGATTAGAAAATGACAAATCAGATATAGAGTTGTTAACGTTAAAGAAAATTATAGAAGCTGGTTTGGGAAAAGAATTAAGAATTAATATTGCATAAGTAAAAAAAAGAGTAGAATAAAATGGCAATACTTTTTACAGTCAATCAAAAATAAATATGTCAATTTTATCAAAAGGTCGATTAGCAAATATGATGCTTGATAGATTATCAGGTGTTTCAAAGGGAGCTGATAATATTAAGGAAATAGCACTTTCAAGCTTGGGAAATATAAGACTATTTTCCTCACAAAGGGAAGTAAATGCAGCGTGGGATGAGATGAAGAAGAAAGCAATTAAGAAATATCCAGAAAAATTTATATTAGATGATAGAGGCGTATTAAGATGGAATGATGGAACAGTAAAAAAATTAGATAAGAAGATAACGCTCAGTAATTATAAAAAGTTGAATGCTTTAGCAGAGAAGGAAAAGATAAGTGTTGATAAAATGATTAGTAAGTTAATAAAAAATTACAAGAACTAAAACATAAAGATTAAAACGGAGCATAGCAAAAATAGTTGTTTGGGATTTCGAGAAAACCTACTTTATTTTCTCTTTATAGTAATCAATTATCATTTGAAAAACGCCTAGTAATTCGTCAATTTGTCCTAGATAATATTTTCGATTATCAATGGTTAATTTACTATTTTCTAACTTCATAAATAGCCAATCATCTGCGGTTGTTACACAGCCATATATTTTTTGGAGGTCACTTCCTGATTCTTTATTGAATAATTTTGCGCCCAGCATTTGTGCAGCGCATTGAGGTATGCCTATTTCTACATCATTCTTTTTTGCTTCAACTAATGTTATGATTGGAATATTTATATCAAAGGTTCCTATGTTTCTTGCTAATATAAAATCACATTCACCTGACAATCCATTTCTTCATCTGCTATTAGGGTATCTCTTGAGTAAATCGTAAAGAACTTTTCATTTTGTTTCATCAATTCTATCAAAATTGGCATTACAATCAATTCAGATTTAGCTTTTTCGCTTCTTATGGGTAAAATTCGTGCTAAATCTAAATCTTCTTGCAAGTCTGTACTTATTTCAAAAGGCTTTATGTTTTCAAATAGATTTTCTACTTTATTGGTTATTCCAAATTTTTGTTTTAGCTCTTTTAATGTGAAATCACTATATGCCATGATGATTCAATTTTTGTTGAATATACTAAATAAGATTCACGAGACAAACAGAATGTCTTAAAACAAAAAAAACACGATCCTAAAAGGATCGTGTTTTTTGTTTTTGTAGCGTGAGGCGGGGTTGAACCGCCGACCTCCGGGTTATGAATCCGACGCTCTAACCAACTGAGCTACCACGCCAAAGATTGAATTGAGCTGCAAAGGTATTACAATTATTTTATTCGGCAATAAGAAATGCTAAAAACTAGTCAAAAATTAGTTAGGAAAGATATTGCCAAATGGTGTGATATCGCTATTTCCCTCATCAGGGAATATTTTTAGGTTCAAATCAGCCATTTTTATCGCAGTAATTGCTGCTTCTACTCCTTTATTACCATGTTTCCCTCCTGCACGATCAATGGCTTGTTGCATTGTTCTTGGGGTTAAAAGTCCAAATACAAATGGAATGTCGTACATCAGGTTTAGTTTCATCATTCCTTCAGAAACGGCATGTGAGATGTATTCATCATGTTTTGTTTCTCCAGTAATTACGCAACCAAGGCCGATTACAGCATCCGCCATAATTATTTCCTCTTCATTGCCTGCGGCAGTGTTCCATAAATGGTTTGCAAGCCATTGACAGGCTTTGGGTAACTCAAAAGCTCCAGGAACATGAGAAATGAAGATGTTGGTTTCGTTTACACCATGCTTAATCAAAGTTTCGCAGCAAGCTTTCAGTAAAGAGTGTGTTATTTTATCATTCCAATCTGATACAGCGATGGCAAATGAAAATTTGGAAGCATCAGGAATTTTATTAGGATCATAATCAGATAAATTATTATAAGTAGTTGCCATTTACTAGGAGTTAATATTTGTAGAATACCGAAAAAAACAAATTTTAGAATGAAGATATAAAAAAAACTTGTCAGCAGATAAGGAACGGCTCATAAATAACTCCGCGACGGCGGCCGGTCATTTGAAGTTGTTCTTTTAATTTTCTGCTAGCGGCAGCCGATGCTGTTATTTTTCTCACATGGTCCGACACTCGGTAGTTCGGCTATTCCCCGAAGGTCGGCCCCGTCAAAAATGCCTAGCAGAAAATCAAAATAACTTATTCAAAGTTGGACACTTACTTATGAGCCGTTCCTGACAAGTTTTTTATTTTATCTATTTACTATAAAGTATTATCTTACTAACCATTTGGTTGGAGCTTTGTCAATTCCATATTCTGATCTTTCACCATTTACATAAATTGCAATGAAAGCTTCTAGATATCCATTTTGTTTGCAGAAACGGACAAGTGATTCAGCTTCAGTAAGATTGTTTGCATTTCCAAACATATATCTGTTTTTTCCATCAGGGCTACGCTCAACAATGTATTCATCTTTTACATTTCTTAAATAACTGTGATGAGGGCTTAGATTATTTTCAAAACTTCCAATTTGAACTTTATATTGAATATGTTCTACATTTGATTCTTCGTATGGTTTGTATTCCTTTGTTTTAAGTGTCTTATATGAATTGGCAGGATTTTCAGATTCCGTCAAAACTTTGTAAGTATAAACTCCGTTGCTTATTGGTGGTGAATCTACATATATCTTTTTTCCACCCTTTGTACCTTCTTCAGTTTTAATCTCATTTTTGACAGGATTTAAAATAGGCTGTGCAAAAGTTGGTGAATCTAACTTTTGGAAAGTGTCCCTAGGAGCATCAGTACTTATCTGAAACTTAATTTCTGGTTTACTGTTGGGTAAAAAAAAATCACCATATTTTTCTAAATACTTTTCGTTTGTCTTAGCCACCTTGTCTTCGGGGGTGTTGTAATCCAAAATGGTATGGAAGGTATAACCTTTGCTATATCCCTCAACATTGACTTCTCTAAAATCTTGGATTTTGCCTTCTTTATCTTTAACAAGAACAACATATTTGTGATCTTCCTTTAGAACGAAATAAAAGTTGCCAATTTTATCAGAGAACTCAAAGAATTTTTTCTTGGTATTAAGTTCAAGTAATTCAATTTTTACATCAGAAACTGTTTTCTTAGATTTGTAGCCCACTAAAACACCAGCAACATAGAACTTTTTGTTATCATTTTTGTCTTTTTTCAATTTAACACTATTGTTGTTGCTAACATCTCTAAAAGAAACTGTTTCCAATTTAGCATTGTTTGTGACTACAATAGGTTCTTCGATAATGATTTCTAAAGGTTCATCTAATTCTTCTATTTGTTCAAGTGAAATTTGAACTTTGTAAATATCATCTCTACCTTTTCCATTTTTACGATTAGAAGAAATGAATCCAAAATCTTTTTTAGGAGACAAGATTAATCCAAAATCATCAGCAGCAGTATTTACGAGGTATCCAACATTTTTAGGATTTGCCCAAGCAGCGTTGAATTGTTTTGTTTGAAAAACATCCAATCCACCAAAGCCACCGTGGCTATCAGATGCGAAATACAATGTTCCATCTGGGTGTACGTTTGGAAATACTTCATTTCCTTCAGTATTAATTTCTGGACCTAAATTAACAGGCGCACTCCATTCTTTTCCAGATTTATTAGAAACATAGATGTCATTTCCGCCTTTTCCACCATTAATGTTAGAGCTAAAATACATTTTAAACCCATCAGAAGTAACAGTAGGGTGAGCCATAGAGCCTTGAATCTTTTTCTTTCCAAATTTAACAGGAGAAGGATTAGACCAACGATCATTTTTCAGTTCAGATTTGTAAATCCTAAGTGTTGCACCACCACCTTTACTTTTAAATAATTTTTTAACATTTCTTGTAAAATACATGGTTTGACCATCACCAGTAAAGGTAACAGGACCATCATTGAATTTACTTGAACTCCATCCAGGTAGCTCTGTTTCATCTTCCCAAACTAAATCATCATCAGTCTTATTGAACTTACTGTAATAAAGATCAAGGTAAGTTTCACCTGTCCAGCCATCAATTTTATCTCTTGATCCTGTTGGGCGACCTGTAGTAAATACGATACCATCTTGATAGAAAGTGGGGCTAAAATCAGATTGTTTAGAGTTGATAGGAACGATAGAAACTTTGTAATGACTAGAATCAGCATAAAGAGATTCTATATTATCACACCAGTCAATCATTCTTTGAGAACGAGAGTCTCTAGGATAAATCCTAGCATAATCAGTAAACATTTGTTTTGCCTGATCATATTTACTTAAACTCATTAAGACCTGAGCGTAGTCAAACTTAATTTTAGCGTTCTTTTTATTGAGATTAACAGCTTTTTCATACCATTTCTCAGCTTTATCAAATTTGGAGACGGACCTATAGCAATCAGCAAGTTTGATAACTGCTTGCCTATACTTTTTACTTTTCTTAGGTTTCCTTAGGATCTTTTTATACAGCACGATTGCCTTTGAGAACTCAAAGGATTCATAATACTTGTTTGCCATTTTAAGATCACTTTGCGCATTTAAAGTGAGACTTGAAAAAAAGCAAACAACAATGAACAATATTGTTGACAACTTCATAGTGACTAATTAAATTATAAGATACCTGGTGTAATTCAAAAAAAATGCCAAAATATAGAATTTTCCTTAATGACATGCAAAAATGTCAAGGTCACGAATAGGCAATTTATTAAATAATTAGTGTAGTGGATAGTTTCTTGACACAAATATAGTCTTTTTTAATTAAAAAAAACAGAAAATATCTCTTTATTTTTTTACCTTTGCGCGACATTTAGTCAAACTTTAAACCTTAAATATCAAAAACAATGTCAAACATTGGTAAAATAAAACAAATAATTGGAGCAGTTGTAGATGTTAGTTTTGCTGATTCAAGTTTACCTGACATTTTGAATGCATTAGAGATTCAAAGAAAGGACGGTAGTAAATTAATATTAGAAACACAGCAACATTTAGGAGAAGACAGTGTGAGAGCAATTGCAATGGATTCTACTGATGGTCTAACAAGGGGAGTAGAAGTTACTGATTTGGGGCAACCAATGTCAATGCCAATTGGAGAGGCAGTAAAAGGAAGACTGTTTAATGTAGTTGGTGAAGCGATTGACGGAATTGGTCCTGTTAGTAAAGAGAGAAATTCTCCAATTCACAGAAAACCACCTTCATTTGACCAGTTATCAACAGATTCAGAGGTGCTTTTCACTGGTATCAAGGTGATTGATTTGATTGAGCCATACTCAAAAGGTGGTAAAATTGGATTGTTTGGTGGTGCAGGAGTGGGAAAAACTGTACTTATTATGGAATTGGTAAACAATATTGCGAAAGCTTATGAAGGTTTATCAGTGTTTGCAGGTGTAGGAGAGAGAACACGTGAAGGAAATGATTTATTAAGGGAGTTTTTGGAATCTGGTGTTATTGATTATGGTAAAGATTTTAACCATAGTATGGAAGAAGGTGGATGGGATTTGTCGACTGTTAAGGCGGAAGATCTTAAAAAGTCAAAAGCAACATTGGTATTTGGTCAAATGAATGAGCCACCTGGAGCGAGAGCAAGAGTGGCACTTTCTGGTTTGACAATAGCAGAATACTTCCGTGATGGAGATGGTGACGGTGATAGCGGTGGACGTGATATCCTATTTTTTATTGATAATATCTTCCGTTTCACACAAGCTGGTTCTGAGGTGTCTGCACTATTAGGTCGTATGCCTTCTGCGGTAGGTTACCAACCAACTTTGGCAACTGAGATGGGTATGATGCAAGAAAGAATTACCTCTACAAAAAATGGATCAATTACATCAGTACAGGCGGTTTATGTACCTGCGGATGATTTGACGGATCCAGCACCAGCAACAACATTTGCCCATTTGGATGCAACAACGGTATTGGACCGTAAGTTGGCTTCTTTAGGAATTTATCCTGCGGTAAGTCCTTTGGATTCTACTTCTCGTATTTTGTCTCCAGATATTGTTGGTGAAGAGCACTACAATACTGCACAAAGAGTAATCAATATTCTTCAGCGTTACAAAGAGCTTCAAGATATTATTGCGATCTTAGGATTGGATGAATTGAGTGAGGAAGACAGATTGGTTGTATTCCGTGCTAGAAAAGTTCAACGTTTCTTATCTCAGCCATTCCACGTAGCAGAGCAATTTACTGGTACTCCTGGAGTATTGGTTGATATTAAAGAAACGATCAAAGGTTTTAATATGATTATGGATGGGGAAGTTGATGAGTATCCAGAATCAGCATTTAACTTGAAAGGGTCAATTGAAGAAGCTATTGAAGCTGGCAAGAAACTATTAGCTGAAACTGCATAATGACGAAGTTGTGTCAAATCTAATGTTAAAATAATTTTGAAGTATGAATTTAGAAATTCTAACACCAGACGAGAAGGTATTTGAGGGAGAAGTAAACAGAGTTATCTTTCCAGGAATAATGGGAGGGTTTGAAGTGTTGAAAGGTCACGCTCCATTAATATCCGCTCTTAAAGACGGTATTATTAAAGTTACCACTACAAGCAATGTTGAGCAGTTTAATGTTAAAAGCGGATTTGTTGAAGTTTTGAATGATAAATTGACTGTTTGTGTAGAAGGCGTTATTAAAGAAGATGCGTAATTTAAAAATACAGATTAGAAAAGGTGGGAACGAAATGTTTTCCACCTTTTTTTTTGCCTTTGGCTCTTGGCTCTTGGCTTTTGGCTCTTGGCTCTTGGCTTTTGGCTTTTGGCTTTTGGCTCTTGGCTTTTGGCTCTTTTTTTTACTAAAATCAAAAAAGAAAGGGAAGTGTGGAGGATGAACTTTGCGACGGAGCAGCTAGATATGCGAAACTACGCCCGATGCGAGTGAAAATGTTTTTACACTTACTTTGCGAGACCTACGAGGTTTTGAAAACCTCGTAGGTCTTTGCAGGTACGTGTAAAAACATTGCAACGGACAGCGGGGAGACAACTAGATCAGAGAAGATACTCGCCGTCCCCAATCAAGTTGAGGGCAGGCTCCATCAATCAAGTTGAGGACAGGCCAAAAATTTGGATATATGAAACTTAAATCATGACAAAACTATCTGGGTAAAGTCTATTTTATAATTTATTTTTGAACAACTACTTTATTTATATTAAATTTATTCAAAAATGGAGAGGTATCAAGTATCAGCAAGAAAATATCGACCAAGTCGATTTGAAGAGGTAGTAGGTCAAGAACATATTACTTCAACATTAATAAATGCGATTCAAACGAATCAGCTGGCGCAGGCATTTTTGTTTTGTGGTCCAAGAGGAATTGGAAAGACGAGTTGTGCAAGAATTTTGGCAAAGGTAATTAATACTGAAAATCCTCAAGAATCTGTAATAGATGGTTCTTATGCAGATTTGAATATTGAGATTTCCATGAATATTTTTGAGTTGGATGCTGCTTCTAACAATAGCGTTGAAGACATTCGTAATTTGATTGAGCAGGTTCGATTTGCACCTCAATCTGGTACTTACAAAGTGTATATTATAGATGAGGTGCATATGTTGTCAACTCAGGCTTTTAATGCTTTTTTGAAAACACTTGAAGAACCACCTCCTTATGCCATATTTATTTTGGCAACGACAGAAAAGCATAAAATTTTACCTACGATCTTATCAAGATGTCAAACATTTAATTTTAAAAGGATTGGTGTTAAAGACATGGCAAAGCACTTGGCAAATATTTGTGAGAAGGAAGGGATAGAAGCGGAAGAAGATGCCTTGCACCTTATAGCCATAAAAGCAGATGGAGCATTGAGAGACGCACTTTCTATTTTTGATAGAATGGCGAGTTTTTCCAATAAGAAAATAGAGTACCAGCAGGTTTTGGAAGCTTTGAATGTGTTGGATTATGATTATTATTTTAAAATAACAGATGCTCTGATTTTGCAAGATGCACCAACAGCTTTGCGGTTGTTGAGTGATGTGTTAGAATTGGGTTTTGATGGAGGAGAATTATTGAATGGGCTTGCAAGCCATTTTAGAGATTTACTTTTTGCAAAAAATGAAAAAACGGTTGAGATTTTAGAAATCAGTGAATCTTTAAAAGAACGATATTTAAATCAATCGACGGTTTTAGATTCAGCTTATTTACTAAGTGGACTTTCAATCATTAATAGTTTTGCGATAAATTATAAAACGGTTCAAAACAAGCAATTACAGGTTGAGCTTGCACTATTAAAAATTGCCAATCTTAAGTCATTAATAAATATAAATAAATTAAGCAGTTCTGCTGCTCCAATACCAATACCTGAAAAAAAAAATGACATTGCGAACGTGAAAGCTAGCCCTACAAATACGGGAAAGCAAGTTTACAGAGACCCGTTAGATCCTCGAAATCAAATGAGTGCTGAAAAGCCGATTAAGTTGATTGAAAGGGAGGCACCAATAGTAGAGAAAAAAATTATAAAAGAAGAGTTAACAGCAGAAAGGCCAGCTTTAGAAAAGGAAGAAAATGTAAAGGAAGAACAGTTAGGTTTAGTATCTAATCAGCCTAAAAGTGACGGGAGTTCGACAAGTGTACCGCCTACGGCAAAAGAAGATGAAAATAAGGTAGGCGAGCCAAAACATAATCAGGAGGAAACGGTTATAAATAAGTCTGAAGATGCAAAAGATGGTTTGAGTGCTAAAAAGCCCAAAATTCAAAAAAGTTTATTGGATTTTGATGAAGATGAAGCAAGTCCTTCCATATTGTCTTTGGCTAAAATTGAAGAAGAAGAAGCTGAAAAGGAGAAGGAAGTTGGAGATCGAAAAAGAATAGAAGAAACTGATTTAACTACAGAAGATATTCAGAAGTTATGGTCGGTTTTTAAAGAAAGCTTAGATTCAAATCAGTCGAAAGCAATATTCAGAAAATATTTACCCATATTGAAAAATGGAGTAATATTTGTTGCGGTTTCAAACTCGGTAGAGCAGGCAAGGGTAAGAGAGGAAGGCGTTTTATTTGTTGAAACACTAACAAAACAATATGATTTAATAGATTTAGCATTGGACGTTTCGGTTGATAAATCTTTAGAAGAAGAAACAGAAAAAAAATTATTTACACCACAAGACAAGCTTCAGGCAATGGCAGAGAAAAACCCCTCTGTTGAAGAATTTAGAAGAAGATTGTTTTTAGAAATAAAGTATTAAATATATGTTCAAAGTCGCTGCAAAAACGAAAAAAGTCAATAAAGCTCAGAAGGTTTACAAATACAAAACCTTCAAGAATGATGTTTTGAATACCCGATTGTATACCTTGAAAAATGGTTTAGAAGTATACTTAACGGTAAATAAAGATGAACCGAGAATTGATACTGCAATAGCGTTTAGAGCAGGGTCGAAAAATGACCCACCAGAAACAACGGGATTGGCTCATTATATGGAACATATGTTGTTTAAAGGTACGGCAGACATTGGAACAAAGAATTGGGAAAAAGAGAAAGTGCTTTTAGATCAAATAGCGAAACTTTATGAGGATCATTTGAAAACCAAAGATCCTAAAAAGAAAAAAAGCATTTATAAAAAAATAGATGAGGTATCGCAAAAAGCAGCAGAGTTTGCCATCCCAAATGAGTATGACAAAGTTTTGTCTGCCTTGGGTGCAAAAGGAACAAATGCATATACCTCTACTGAAAAAACAGTTTATCTCAACGATATTCCTTCTAACGAATTAGAAAAGTGGTTGATTATTGAATCCAATCGTTTTAAAAAATTGGTTCTTCGATTGTTTCACACGGAAATGGAAACAGTTTTCGAAGAATTCAATCGTTCACTGGACAATGATTATGTGAAATCTTGGCGTTCAATTTATGAAGGATTGTACCAAAAACATCCATATGGAATTCCTGTTATCGGACTTGGCGAACATTTGAAGAATCCTTCGATGAACAATATTTACGATTATTTTTATGCACATTATCGTCCAAACAATGCTGCTATTTGTATTTCGGGTGATCTGAATCCAGATAATACAATTGCTTTGATTGATAAATATTTTGGAGATTGGGAGCCAACAGAAATACCAGCATTTAAATTTAAACCAGAAGCTCCTATCAAGAAGCCAATCGTTAAAGAAAATTTGGGTACACAGACCGATCATTTATATTTTGCTTATCGTTTTGATGGAGCAGAATCACATGATCCAACGATGATTAGATTGATAGGAGGTTTATTGTTTAATGAAATTGCAGGATTGTTTGATACCAATTTGATGCAAAAGCAAAAAGTCTTACAAGCCTATTCTTTTGAAATGACGATGAGAGATTATTGTCATCATGTATTTTTTGGTTTGCCGAAACAAGGACAGACTTTGGAGGAAGTGCGTGATTTGATGTTGGCAGAAATTGAAAAAATTAAAAGAGGAGAATTTGAAGATTGGTTGATTCCTGCTGTTGTTAATCATTTGAGATATAAACGAATCAGAGGTTTTAGAAAAAATAAATCAAGAACTAGTTTTTTGGTAGAAGTTTTTACTTTGGATGTTCCTTATGAAGAAGCGATTGATTTCTATGATAATATGGCAAAAGTTACCAAGCAAGAGATTGTTGATTTTGCCAATAAATATTATAATGATAACTATGTCATTGCTTACAAAAGACAAGGAGTTGATGAGAATTTAGAAAGGGTTGAAAAGCCAGAAATGACACCTATTCCGATTAACAGAAATGTAAATTCTGATTTCTTTAATGAATTGTTTCAGCAAAAAACGAACAGACTAAAACCTAAATATTTAGATTTTAATAAAAAGCTTAAGAAGCACATAATTTGCAAGGGAGATTTTGAAATGCCATTTTACTATATTAAAAATAAAAAAGATAAAACATTTAAGCTTTATTATATTTTTGATATTGGAAAACAACACAATAATAAACTTTCTCTGGCACTGAAATTTTTGTCATATTTAGGAACAGACAAGTACGGAATATCAGATTTGCAAAAAGAGTTCTTTAAATTAGGACTTGAGTACAAAACTGTTTGCCATGCTAGACGGTCTTATATAGTACTAGAAGGCTTGGAAGAATCTTTAGAAGGAGGAATTGAATTGATAGAGCACCTTATTTCCAATATTATTGTTGATAAAAATGCATACAAACAATTGGTTGGTGACACATTAAAAAAACGAGCGGATCAGAAATTGACGAAAGATGTTGTATTGCACAATGCCATGTACAACTATGTTAAACATGGATCAGAATCGCCATTCACAGATATTGTTACTGAAAAAGAATTGGTTTCGCTTGATCCAAATGAGTTGGTTAAGATAATTAAGGGTTTGTTTTCTCATAAAACAGAACTGTTTTTTAATGGAGGATCAAAGGCGGAAAAAATTGTTGATTTAATGTTTAAACATCATCATTTTCCGAAGGTGGTTAAAAAGGGTCCAAAACGAAAAATTTTTAAGGAAAAAGTCATTGATAAAAATGAAGTGTTTGTAGTAGATTTTGATCAGACTCAAGTTGAAATTGTTTTAGTTACTAAGAAAGAATTATACAATAAAGGAATAGTTGCACACAAGAGTATCTTTAATGAATATTTTGGATCAGGTTTGTCTTCCATTATATTTCAAGAAATAAGAGAGGCAAAAGCATTGGCTTATTCTGCTTATTCTTGGTATACCACTCCAGACTTTAAAGATCAATCACATTATATTAAATCATATATTGGCACACAACCAGATAAATTAGAAGAGGCAGTGAATGTCTTTTTACATTTAATGAATAATATGCCTAAGGCAGAACAGCAATTTAGTTCGGCAAAAGATGCTGCTTTGAAGAGGATAGAAAGCGAGCGAGTGGTTCAAGAAAATATATTTTGGACTTATTTGGAAGCTCAAAACAGAGGTTTAGAGAATGATATAAAAAAGCAAATTTATCGAGAAGTTGCTGAGATGACACTTGATGATTTGGGAGATTTTTTCAACAAAGAAATCAAAGGTTCTAAGTTTAGTTATTTGGTGCTTGGAAACACTAAGTTATTAGATAAGAAAATATTGAAAAAATTAGGTCCTATTACGGAATTGAAACTTGAAGAGATTTTCGGATACTGATTTTTGAATTATGAGTTATGAATTATGAGTTATGAATTGTATTTAACCACAATTATAAATTGTATTTAACCACAGTTATGAATTGACCCAGAATCTGCAATTTTCCAATATGTAGAGACAAGGCATGCCTTGTCTCCTGAATTTTAGGTGTAAATTTTGCAGATAACCAATTTTTAATTACGAAACGAAACATCGGATCGCTTTAAATTACGAATAATCAATTACGAATGAACGACAATCTGTTATGCTGATTTATATGAATTTCAATTTCGTTGTTGTTCAAATATTGACACATTTACGCAAAACTTGAATTATTTTATTATTTCCACTAATAATGTAATACTAAATATTTAATTTTGTTCCACTTTACATAAAAAACAATAGCAATGGCTGAGATAATAAGAATGCCTTTAATGAGTGATACGATGACGGAAGGAGTTGTTGTTCAATGGCATAAAAATATAGGAGATCAGGTTAAGGCTGGTGATCTTTTGGCTGAAATCGAAACAGATAAGGCGACAATGGAACTTGAAAGTTACCAAGAAGGGCATCTTTTGCATATTGGAGCGCAACCAGGTGAAACAGTTGCTGTTAATTCAATCATTGCTGTATTGGGTGATAAGGGGGAAGATGTCCAAAAGGTATTGGATCAAGAAGCGAAAGAAGTTAAGGAAAAATCTGCTGAAACAGAAGAGGCAAAAGTTGAGGAGAAATCTAATGAGACAGAAGAGGAAAAAGCTGAGGAGAAATCTACTGAAACAAAAGAGGAAAAAACTGAGGAGAAATCTACTAAGGTAACTGAGTCTTCTTCTGCATCATCATCCGACAGAATTAAGGCATCGCCTTTGGCTAAAAAAATGGCGACGGAAAACAATATTGATTTGTCAGTTGTGACAGGAACAGGCGATGAAGGGCGAATCATTAAAAGAGATGTTTTGACGTTTTTGGACTCGGGTTCGGCGGCGGCTTCGAGTTCCTCAGCCAACAGTTCCTCAGCCAACAGTTCCTCAACCAACAGTTCCTCAGCCAGTGGTGGAGGTAATGATGCTCAGCAAGATTTTGTATTGCCTCAGGTGGTGGGCGAGGAATCATTTAAAGATGTAAAAAATTCTCAAATGAGGAAGACAATTGCTCGTAGATTATCAGAGAGCAAGTTTGGTGCGCCACATTTCTATTTGAAAATGACGATTTGCATGGATAACGCAATCGCTGCGAGAAAGAAAATGAACGAGTTTTCGCCTGTAAAAATATCGTTTAATGATATGGTGATAAAAGCTGCTGCTATGGCATTGCGTTTGCATTCTGATGTAAATGCTTCTTGGATGGGTGATGTTATTCGTTATAACAATCATATTAATATCGGAATGGCGGTTGCTGTTAACGAGGGCTTGATGGTTCCTGTTGTCAAGTTTGCTGATAATAAATCTTTGAGTCATATTGCTGCAGAAACAAAATCTTTGGCAGGAAAAGCGAGAGAACGTAAATTGGATATGGCTGAAATGACGGGCAACACTTTCTCTATCTCAAATTTGGGAATGATGGATATTGATGATTTTACAGCGATTATCAATCCGCCTGATGCCTGTATAATGGCAGTTGGTAAAATTGAAAAAACTCCTAGCTTTAATGATGATGATGAGGTGGTTGCTAAAAACTTGATGCGTGTAACACTTTCTTGCGATCATCGTGTTGTTGATGGCGCTGTTGGTGCGAGATTCTTGAAGACTTTTAAGAGCTTTTTGGAAGAGCCGATTAGAATGATGGTTTAGCTTTTTGGAGTTATTAATTATTAATTATGAATTATGAGTTATGAGTTATGAGTTATGAGTTATGAGTTATGAGTTATGAGTTATAAATGCAGGTGCTATTTGCTTTGTGATCACTATTTTTTGTAACTAGATATTAATGATTATTTGGGCGTTTCCCTAACGGGTCGGGCTGTTCATGGCTCCGCGTTCGCTTCGGTGTTGAGACAAATAGCTTGGTCAAAAATTACAAAGTAAAGTCAAAGTCTCAACACAGCCGCTATCGCGGCTCCATTACCATCCCTAACGCAAAATTCGGAATGGCTAGTTGTGTGACCATTTGTTATATGCCTATTTCTATTTTATGAAAAATACATTAAAAATAAAATCACTAACCCTTGCAGGGTATAAGTCTATCAATCAAGAAGGGCAAACGATTGAATTTGGAGATGTAACGGTTTTATTGGGAGCCAATGGAGCTGGTAAGAGTAACTTGATTTCGTTTTTTGACTTCCTTTCTGCAATATTAGTAAAATCCATGCAAGAGTATATTGCAGAAGAAGGTTTTGCAGACTCGATACTTTATTATGGAAAAAAGAACACTTCAAATATTAATGCCAGCTTAAAGTTTTGTATACATCGTTCGGGCAGTAATTTTAACGAGATAGATTATAATATAGCATTAGCTTCTACTAAAGGCGATACATTGATATTTGCTGAAGAATATGCCTTGTTATGTGTCAATGATAAAGAAATACAAGTTGTATTTAATAATGATTTAAAAGAATCAGGCATTCCTGCATTTATTCCTTTGTCGATAAATAGTGACGATGTTGCAATTGAAAATAAAGAAGAAGCGTTGTCTCAAATTATTATTCCATTATTATCAGAATGTCAGATTTTTCAATTTCATGACACTTCTGAATCTTCAAAGATTAGAAGTGTAGGATATATAAATGATAATCTGTTTTTATTAAATGATGGTAGGAATATTGCTGCATATTTATATGTTTTAAAAAATAAATTTGGTGATTTCTATAAACGAATAGTCCGATATATACAGCAAATGATGCCGCAGTTTGGAGATTTTATTTTAAATCCTTCTCCATTAAATGAGAATCATATTTTTCTAAATTGGAAAGAAATAGATTCGGACTATACAATGGGTCCACATCAAATTTCTGACGGAACATTGCGTTTTATGTGCTTGGCTACTCTTTTGTTGAGTCCACCTGAAGAATTGCCTAAACTTATAATCATTGACGAACCAGAATTGGGGCTTCACCCTTCTGCGATTTCGATGCTTGCTGGAATGATAAAAACAGCTAGTAAACATTGTCAAGTATTGATTGCAACTCAGTCAACGAGGTTTGTTGATGAATTTGAAGCGGAGAATATTGTGATTGTTGATCGAAATCAAGAAACAAAGTCAAGTGAGTTTAAAAAGTTGGATGAAGACAAATTAGCGGAGTGGCTTGAAAGATACAGCTTGAGTGAGCTTTGGGAAAAAAATGTTTTTGGAGGAAGGCCGTGAAATTCACTCGATTAAATATTACGGCAGAAGGACAAACAGAGGAAAGGTTTGTAAAAGATGTTTTATCAACCTATTTGGGTCCATTTGAAATTGCTACTGATGTTAGGTCCGTCTTAACAAGTAAGAATAAAAGGAAATCTCACAGAGGAGGTTTGATAAATTATTCTAAGGCAAAAAAAGACATCGAAACTTGGTTAAAGGAAGATCGAAACCCAGAAGCTAGGTTTACAACGATGTTCGACCTTTATGCATTGCCAAATGATTTTCCTAAATATGAAGAGGCAGAGAAAATAAATGATCCTTATCAAAAAGTGGAGTTTTTGGAAGAAGCAATGGAAGAAGATGTTGATGATAACAGATTTCTTGCCTACATTCAATTACACGAATTTGAATCATTGGTACTTGCTAAACCGTTAAGCTTAGAAATAGAATATTTTGATCGAAAAGATGAAATTGAAGAGTTAAATGGTTTGTTGAATGGTTATAAATATAAAGGCAATGCGGAATTAATTAATGGGAATAATGCACCATCTAAGAGAATTATTAAGTTGATTCCTGAATATCATAAAGTAAATGCAGGTCCTGCAACTGTGAAAGAAACAGGAATGGATTTTTTAAAGGAGAATTGTTCTCATTTTAATAGTTGGATAGAAAAATTGGAAAAGCTTTCGTCTTACTAAAAGTAATAGTATTTTACGAATATATTATGTAGAGGCGCGTGAATATATGTATGTAGAGACGCGATTAATCGCGTCTCTACATACATATATTCACACACAAATACATATTCTAACAACATGCTGCTTCATCAGAACCTGAACCAGACTCCGAGAAAGGCATTTTTGCTCCGCAGCCTTCAAAGATTCCGTAGTGGGTGTTCCAGCTTCCGTGGAAATCGAAATACTTTTTGAAGCGAGTGTCGTGAAGCATTTTATAGGTGTTTCCACAAACTGAAATGATCTTTCCTACTGGAAAATAATGATGATCGTCAAGGACAAAACCATTTTTATTTTCTGGAATGCCTCCTTTGTAGACGACTGCCTGACCATAATCTTCGCACTCAGATTCTAAGCCTTCAATTTTCATTAGGCGATAGGTTACGGAATAAAATTTTATATCTCCAACCAACTCAATTAGTGTTTCATCATCAACGGCAATTGATCTGTTTTCGACGGCTCTTGGATCGGTGAAACCTGCTTGATTTGCCATGTTTAAAAAGTCGTTCCAGTACAACGCGCCACTTAAACATTCTCCCCAAAGCACCTTGTTTTTTTGTAAGGATTGAGGGATTCTGCGATCACTGTAAACATCGGAAAAATACATTTCACCTCCTGGTTTTAACAAGCCATAAATTTCTTTCAGGATTTTCAATTTGTCTACAGATAAATTTATTACACAGTTTGATATTATAACATCAAATGATTCCTGTTCTAAATTTAATTCATCTAAGTGATCAATATTGCCTTTTATAAATTCAACATTTGATTTTTTATAGCCAAATTTTTCCCTGTGATAATCGAGGTATTTGTTTGCTACTTCGAGTTGTTCATCCGTCATATCTATCCCAGTAACGTGGCCATTTTCACCGACGAGTTTTCCTGCAATGAAACAGTCTCTTCCGCTTCCCGAACCAAGGTCTAATATTTTTAATCCATTGATTGCTGAAGGAAGTGTCAAGCCGCAACCATAGTACTTCATTTGTACTTCGTCTGCTACTAATTCTAGAATGTCTAAAATGTGTTTTGGAGGTTTTGTCAAAGTGCAACAAGCTTGTGTCTTTAGGTCTTCCGTTTTTTGTATGGTATTTCCATAATATTCTTTTACCTCTTCGTGCGTTTGAATCATATTCTTGTTTGTTGTATGAATTAAGTTGTTTGCAAAGATTAGTTGTAAATTATACGATAATTTTAAGGCTGTTTTATTACTAATGCGAGAATGCAAGACTGCGTGAATGCGAGAATATTTGCTGGTGCTATTGCCACAGATTTACCCTACATATTTTACCTCTTCGTGCGTTTGAATCATTGTTTTTTTTTTAATTTAATGTAAGAATGCAAGAATGCGAGAATGCGAGAATGCAAGAATGCGAGAATGCAAGAATGCAAGAATGCAAGAATGTTTGAATGCAAGAATTAGGGTTGTTTAGTATAAGGATTTCAACTCATTACAAAATGCTTCATTTTTAAACAAGCACAAAGCTTTTTGGCTTTACAAATTGTGGCAATAACACAAGAAAACATTCTCGCATTCTCGCATTCAAGCATTCTTGCATTATATTTTCAAAACCAATTTCCCTAATTTATCGCCATTGAATAAACGCAGGAAGGTTTCGTGGAAATTTTCTATCCCTTCGTAGATGTCTTCTTTGCTTTTTATTTTGCCTGCTGCCATCCATTGAGCCATTTCCATTCCTGCGGCTGTCCAGTCTTTTTGGTAATCTAAAACAACCATTCCTTGCATTGTGCTGCGTGTAATGAGTAAGTTTAAATAATTGCTTGGTCCTTTAATGTCTTTTGTATCGCTGTTGTATTGTGAAATGGCTCCGCAGATAACCACACGCGCATTCATATTTAAAAAGATCAAAGCTGTGTTTAGAATTTCACCACCAACATTGTCGAAATAAACATCAATGCCATCTTTACAAGTGCTTTTAACATCCTCGTAAATATTGTTTGCTTTATAATCAACGGCTGCATCAAAACCGAGTTCTTCTGTCATATACTTGCACTTGTCGGGACCGCCAGCAATGCCGATCACTTTGCAGCCTTTCAGTTTTGCGATTTGTCCGACAATGCTTCCTACAGCACCAGCCCCGCCTGAAACTAAAACGGTGTCGCCTTCTTTTATTTTACCGACCTCTAAAATTCCGAAATAGGCAGTCATTCCTGGCATTCCCAATGTTCCAATGAAAGTTGGTAATGGAGCCAATTCAGGAAAAACTTTGAAAGTTAAAGAACCGTCATTGACAGCATATTGTTGTACGCCTCCCCAAGTTGAGACATAGTCGCCGACTTTAAAATTCGGATTTTTCGATTCAACGATTTGTCCAGCTGTTCCAGCTCTCATGACTTCGCCCACTTGAACTGGTGGAATGTAGGATTTCACATCTCTAATCCATCCACGCATTGCAGGGTCCAAAGAAATGTATTCTTGTTTTATTAAAATCTGTCCATCTTCAATTGTTGGAATTGGATTTTCTTCTAATTTCCAAGTTGATGCCGTTGGCAATCCTTCTGGTCGAAGGGCTAATTTTATTTGTTTATTGGTACTCATATTTTTTGGAATAGTTTTTGTAATTTCATTGTAAAGTGAAAATAATAAGTTAGACTAAGTTGCCCAAATATTTTTCCATTATACAAAAAAGGAAAAGTATGCTGTTCCGACATTCGGTAGCATAGGGCTACGGGATGCTTTTCCTGATGCAGTATAAGGGGAAAAGATGAAGCGGTCTGACGTTCGGCAAATGGTCTAAGTTATTGTTTTCGCTTTACTTAGTACACTGTAAAATAAATAACTATGCTTTTTGAACATGTCTTTTTGTACTATACTGCATCTCGTACTCAACTTGGTAGCTCTGCTATCAGTTTCCGTGCGTTCTTTGTATAGTTCAAAAATACAAAGCTTAAAAAGCACATTTATTTAATTTACAGTGTACTTAGCGTAAAATAGAAACTTTTTGCAATTTTAGGCACTTTTTTTGTCATTTTGGTGTTTTTTCTTCTGGAAGGAAAAGAAATGTATATATGGAAGTGAAGAATACCATTGTTTTAGGAGCATCGCCGAATCCTCAGCGGTATGCATACAAGGCAGTTGAGCGATTGAATAATATTGGACACAAAGTTTTTCCTATTGGGGTGAAAACTGGTGAAATAGATCATGTGAAAATTTTGGAAGGACAACCTGAAATTGAAAAGGTTCACACGGTTACTATTTATTTGAGTCCTAAAAATCAGGAAGGATATTACAAATATATTCTCAATCTCAACGCTAAAAGAGTTATTTTTAATCCTGGAGCTGAAAATATTGGATTGGGCAGTTTGCTCAAAAATAAGGGTGTGGAAGTTTTGAATGCATGTACTTTGGTGATGTTGTCTACTGGGCAATTTTGAATAATGCTTTAATGAATGTTGTTCAGTTAAGCAAATCAATTTGTGGTTGAAGGTTGAAAAGTTGAAAGTTGAAGGTTGAAGGTTGAAAGCGTTCAAGCATTCTTACATCCCAAGGTGCAGAGCATCGTCCTCTTGGTAGCCAACGAAATGATAGAACAGAACTATAGGTGCAGAGCACCGTTCTCTAATGTGGTTTTGTACCTGTTAATCTAAGTTGCTAAAAATTGAGTGGGTACATTTTCAACTTTGCTTAACTTAACAACTTTGATGCAAGAATGCAAGAATGCAAGAATGCAAGAATGCAAGAATGTTCTGATGGAATGCTTATATTTGAAGATTCAAATCATGTTAATGCAAAAATTGAATCATTGTAGCATTGAATCATTGAAGCATTTGTAAGAAAGGGAAGCGTGGATGATGAAGTTGGCGACGGAGGAGAAAAATTTGCGAAAATACGCCCGATGCGAGTGGAATTTTATTTACGAGGAGACAACTCACTCGGAGATGATACTCGCCGTCCCCTCAATCAAGTTGAGGGCAGGCTTAAAAAAGTTGAAGATTGAAAGTTATGAATTCACATATTTAGCCACATTGATAATTACAAATAATATTAAAGCATTGCAACATTGAAGCACTAAAGCATTGCATTGAAGCATTAAAGCATTGTAACATTGAAGCATTATTTAAAAAAATCTGGAAATGCTTAAAAAACTTTTTGTTCAAAATTATGGGATCATTGAGAAGACATCGGTGGATTTCTCTGATCGTTTGACCATTATTACGGGTGAGACGGGAGCTGGTAAATCTATGTTGTTGGGTGCTTTGTCATTGATCTTGGGAAATCGGGCTTCTTCGAATATTCTTTTTAATAAGAAAAAGAAGTGCGTTGTGGAAGGGGTTTTTAATTTAGAAAATAAGTCGATCCAGTCTTTTTTTGACGAAAATGATTTGGATTATGATGCGGAAACCATTGTTCGTAGAGAAATTACTTCTTCGGGAAAATCAAGGGCTTTTATAAATGATACGCCAGTTAATTTGACGCTCTTGAGTCAATTGAGTAATCGGGTGATTAACATGCATGGTCAGCATCAATCGCTGTATTTAAATGATAAAAGTTACCAGTTATTTATTTTGGATAATCTTGCGGGACATTTGGATAAGGTCCAAAAAGTGAAGGTACAATTTTATAAATATCAGGAAAAATTAAACAAGCTAAATGAGGTAAAGTTCAATGCTGGACAGTTAAAAAAGGAATTGGATTATATTACATTTCAAGCAAATGAATTGGAAGAGGCGAACCTGCTTGACGAGAATGAGCAGGACCAATTGGAAACTGAATTGAATGAATTGTCTAACTCTGAAGAGATTCAAACGACTTTGTTAGAGATGTCAGAGTTGTTTTCCAATGCGGATTCTCCCATTCAAGATTCCTTGCAAGTACTAAAAAAGAGCTTGTCACGCATCGCTAATTATGGTGAAAAATATCAGAACTTAAACAAGCGTTTAGAAAGTCTTGTTTTGGAAATGAATGACCTTAGTTCTGAAGCGTCTCATTATGCGGATGGAGTAGAATCGAATCCGTCAAAATCTCAAGAATTGAAAGAGCGTTTAGATCTTATTTTGAGATTACAAAATAAACACCAAGTGGACTCAGTGGAGGGATTGATTTTACTAAAAGATGAATTGGTGGAAAAACGAGATTCTGTGATGTTTCAGGAAGATGAGATTGAGCAGTTGGAAAAAGAATGTGAGAAGTTGAAAGACCAAACTTTGAAATTGGCAAAAAAAATATCTAATAAAAGACAGAAAACGGTTGGCATTTTATCCAAAAAAATCAATCAACAATTGTTTGATTTAGGGATGGAGCATGCCTCGCTTCATGTTCAGTTAGAAACCAATCCAGACAACCTCACAAAATCTGGGATAGATCAAGTTCAATTTTTATTCGCTTCAAATAAAGGAAGTACTGCCGTTGAAATTAAGAAAGTAGCATCAGGTGGGGAGTTGTCTCGGTTGATGCTTGCCATACAATCTTTGCTTGCTGATAGTTCGCAATTGCCTTCTCTGATTTTTGATGAAATAGATACCGGAATATCTGGTGAAATTGCGATAAAAGTTGGCAAAGCAATGAAGAAATTGGCGGTCGATCATCAACTGATTTGTATTACGCATTTGCCGCAAATTGCTTGCATTGGAGACAAACATTTACGAATTTTCAAGACCGACGAAGGGAAACACGCTGTTTCACAAATTGAAGAAATCGACGGAGAGGAACGAATTATTGAAATAGGAACGATTTTGAGTGGTGAACCACCTAGTAAAAAAGCCAAAGACAATGCGCGAGAATTATTGGCTTTTATGAATGATTAATAATGCTTTGCTTCTTTGTTACTTGCTTGTGTTTGTCAAGTCTGAACATCGCAGTCTTAATTTAAATTGCTATCTTTGCAGCTGAAAAAACATTGAAATATGAGTATTTTAACTGGTTTAACCACAAAAATTCGAAACAAAATAGCTTCAACGAGAAGTAAACTTGACGAAACGTTGATTGAGAAGGAACATTTTGGATTTAAAGTAGTGGTAACTGCTGCTAAAAATGTCAAAAGTGTTAATATTCCAGAGGAATTTGTCGGTAGGATGGACGACCTTAAAGTGAATGCAAAACTTGTTCACGCAATCAATCTTGCATTGAAAGATGCAGAAGATATTGCGGTAACCGAGTTAAAAACAGCTGGGGATACAATTATACCTGGTTTTGCTAAAATATTTAATAGAAGAAAAAGCAGTAAATAGGCTATACTGTGTCTAATTCTTGCTCCTTTTGTTTTTCCAATTTAGCTCTACTTTTGGATAAAATTTCATTGAAACGTTCTTCAAGTTGAATATTTGTGCCAACTAATTCGTTGACTACTTTGGCGGACCAGTCCAGATATTCTTGTTTTCGTTTGATTGACCATCCTATTGGAGGGTTGCTTGAAATGTCTGTAACATTACAGATTTTGTCAGCTATTTTTAGTACTTTGGCAGCTCTGCATTTAGAGGACGCAGAAGAAATTTGCTTGGCTTTTCTCTCTTGGCTGGATAGATATTTATCATCTGTGCAATCCAAAACTATTTGTAGAACTTCTTGACCAAAATTTTCGAGAATTTCTTTTTCAGATGTATTGGTATCTTCAATTGTATCGTGTAATAAAGCGGCAGATAGCAATGAAATATCTGTTTCTCCATTTTGAGCCAAAATATTGGCTACTTGAATTGGGTGGTTTATGTATGGAATTTTTCCATCTTTTCTAGTCTGATTTTTATGCTTTTGTGCAGCAAAATTCAGAGCATCTAGCAATTGGGGCAGCAATATATCATTTTCCATACTCAGTATTTTATCATTATTAAATCAAATTTAAGCTTTTGTGGCGTAATATTCAATACGAAATAAATACTTAACAGTTGGATTTGATCGTTTTGGACAACTATTTGATGGTTATTTGAATGGAAATAGGTGGTTTACAGATTTAAATCATCGCAGCGAGTGAGACAAGGCATGCCTTGTCTCACTCGCTGCATGAAGATACAGGATTTTTAAATAAACATAAAAAAAATATAGGTTTGAAGTTAGCAGCGATAGATATAGGTTCTAATGCCGTAAGATTATTAATTTGTAATGTATTACAGAAGAAAAATAAAAAGGTTTCTTTAAACAAAGAATTATTGGTTCGTGCACCTATTCGTTTGGGCGAACAATCTTTTTTAGATGGTGAAATTTTTGAAAATAAAATTGTTTTGTTGTCAAAAGCATGCAGTGCCTTTAAAAATTTAATGGAAATTTATGGGGTGGAGCATTTTAAAACTTTTGCAACTTCAGCGATGCGGGAGGCAAAAAACCATGATCAAATTGTTGATAGAATAAAAGCAGAAACAGGTGTTGAAATTGACGTGGTTCCTGGTAAGAAAGAAGCTGAAATTATCTATTTTGCATTTAGTGATCTACTATCAAATCAGATGCACGATACTTTTTTGAATATTGATGTTGGTGGAGGAAGTACAGAGTTTGTGATTTTTCACAATGGTAAAGTAGTGGAAAATAGATCTTTTAAAATTGGAACTCTTAGAGTGTTAAATGGAATTGTAAAAGATAGTTCTTGGGGAAAAATGAAGGAATGGCTGGAGAAAATCAGTGCAGAGTATGATAATATTTACGGACTGGGTTCAGGTGGAAATATTGTAAAGATTCATAAGTTGTTTTTTGACAATATCAATGAAGCTATTTTGCCAAAAACTTTGAAAGAAATCAAAGAGGAGTTAGATAGTTTTACTGTAAGAGAGCGAATGATTAATTACGATATAAAATCGGACAGAGCAGATGTAATTGCACCTGCTGCTGAGATATTTACAAAGATATTAGAATGGGGAAAAATCAAGAGACTTTTCGTCCCTAAAATTGGACTTTCTGATGGAATTATCAGAGAAGTTTACAATGATTATTTGAGGAAGAAAGGGGAGATGTGATTTTGAATTTGGACGGCGAGTATCTTCTTCGATTAAGTCGTCTCCCCGCTGTCCGTTGCAATGTATGGAATGAATTGGAACGGGTTTTTAGCCTGCTTTTAGAGGTAGCATGCTACGTCTCTACGGATTGCTTCGTTGTTAATTTTTCCCGAATCATCTGTTCCAATTCATTCCATACATTTCCACTCGCATCGGGCGTATTTTCGTTGATTTGGGTGCGCTGTCGGTGGGTTTTTCCTCCGCGCAACAATTAGAATTAATCAACAATGGCGTTTGATATTTATCAGCGGCGAGTCGAATTAATCGAAGAAGATACTCGCTGTCCTAAAAAAAGATATGCGAAACTTGAGTTAGATATTTATCAGCAATATTTCACTACTCATAAAAAGAAGATGTATCAATTTTTAGTGCATTTATTTTTGTTATTTCAAGCTTACTTTCTTTTGCGTATTTTAAAGAAATGTCAAAATTAAATGGATAGCCATCTTCGACAACTAAGCCATCATCTGACTCTTTACCATATTGTAAATTAACATTAACTAAGCCTTCACCCTTGACATGGATTTCTGTATGGAGTACGGTTATTTCATCTAAAACAATATTTTCAAACCCTATAAATTCGGTGTTTGAGGATAAAATAGATAGCTCCTCTGGTAAATTACTCTGAAAGTAATTAAGTAAGAGTTCTTCAAAATTAGCAATTTCAAGCTTTTTTTCTTGCGGTGGATTTGCAAATACTACAAAAAACTTATGATTGTCTTTCTTTTGAATGTAATTACTCAACTTTGCAATGTCTTCTTTTCTTTCGGGAGATAACTTTTCTGCTTTAACTTCAATTATAATAACTTCTTCATCTTTTCGGGCCACAATATCTGTTCTGATTCCGCCAATATTTTCTTCAAGTGAGATGACATAGCCTTTCTCTTTATACTCATCTGCAATTTGTTGAGTAGCAATATCATGTAGATACCTCTCTACATACTCACATTTAATTTTCATGTTCTGAAATTTTAAATTTAAACATAGAATTATCCAAAAACCCACACTCAATATAAACAAAATGGTCAATAGTGTCAAATGAATCTATTATTTCTGCTACAATCTCTCCTCGTAAATTGGAAAAATCAACAACATTTAACTCTTGAGAGACATCAATAATACCTGAAGTTCGAAGTTTGACTTGTTTGTCGTCATATAAAAAACCATATAGACAATCCCATATAGGTTTACTTATATTGTCAGCATCTGTTCCTGTATCTTTTTTACGAAAATAGTAAATAATGCCATATAGTTCTTCTGTCATGAGGCTCCAATCTACATTAAATTGAGTAATAGCATCTTTTAAAGCGTTTATGTAGTTTTCTTTTGATAGTTTACTCTTAAAAGTTTTACTTCCTTGATAAGCTTTAGGCTGTCTTTTTAATATCCAATTTATCATTTTTTAATCTTGTTCTATTTCCAATAAGGTATGCCAAGCATTGTTTTAGTTCACGATAGAATAACAAGTAGTAAAGATAAAAAGAAAATATTCTCGCATTGAATTGAAGCGCTATTCTGTGACAAAAAGACCAGAAAACTACCCCAAACCTACAATGTTAACCCCAAAAAAGTTTTCCCTTTTGATCAAATTTAGCTAAATTTGATCAAAAGGGTGTACACACGATCTATAAAAAAGTAAGTTCTAAAAATCCTTACCTCTACTTCCCAAACGACCTAATCCTATAAGAAGCTCCAACCATAACATACCTTCCAATTCTGTTTTTGATGGTTTCACTATTGGTGTTTGCATAACTTGTTCTAGTTACATTTAGACCCTCATCCAAAAGATTCATGCCTTTTAAATAAATGCTGAGTTGATTGTCTAAAAATTTTTTCGTGACGGTGGAGTTTACAAAATTAATTTGTGTTTCTTCGCCAAATTGCTCCGCAGAATAACGTTGGTGTTCGTAGCTAATGTCCAAAGTCCAAGTATCAGAAATATACCAAACCAAATCCGAATAATAATTGTAGGTAAAATAACGCTGATTTTGGTCGTTGTTGATTTTATAATTATTAAAATTAGAAATGATTTTAAATCCAGCTAAAATATCAATGACTTCTTTCTTTTTATTTTCTAATTGAACGGTTTGTGTATATCTGGTAAAGGTGCTTTTATCTATTTCATTGTTTACAGAAAGATCAGCATTTGTTAAGGATAAATTACCTTTTAAACTGACTTGTAAATTGGCATTTTGAAAAGGTGTTTTGAAATTATAATAAGCAGTATTGCGCCAAGCATTGCCAAAATTTATTGGAGTGGTTTCGGTGATAAATTTATCATTTGTCACCCTTGATTCAATAATATTATCCTCTTTGTATTGGCTGGTAATTCCAAAGAATAAAGATCTTAAATAAAATTGATTAAAATTCCTGAAATTTATTTTAAATTGATGTAAATATTCGCGGTCCAAATCAGGATTTCCCTTGTAAATATTTTGTCGATTAATATTGTCAATAACAGGTTGTAATTGATCTATAGATGGAACGCTTAATTCTGTATTGTAAGTAAATTCCACACTAGCAGATTTATTGATTTCATATTTAAAATCTGCATTGGGCAAAAGACCTTTAAAATTTTTATCAAAAGTCATATCCGTATCAAGGTCTTTGTTTTTAAGACCAATGTATTGATAATCCAAACCGATGGTATAACTGTATTTTTTTCTTATATCTTTAAAAGCCAATCCACCTGCGTTTTGAACATAATCGCTTTTAAATTTATTGGATAAAATATCATCCTTAATATAAAGAGCATCCGAAGCGTCGAAGTTTAAAAACACTTTTTCTCGCTCATTGGTATAACCAGCTCTGGAAGCTTTAAAATTCAAATATTTTGCTTCTCCTATTGGCTCTACATAATTGACATTTACCGCATAATTATTCTGATAAGTGTTTTCATCTTGTTCCTGATCTGTGATTTCAATATTTGTAAGGTCAATTTCTGGATAGGTTTCTAAGGTGGTTTTTAAACTTTCCAATTCCGAAGTATTCGAATCACTATAACCTAATTCTGTTGTGAAAAATCTACCTTTCTTTTTGAGTTTTTTTCTATACGCAAATTGCCCAGTCCAATTTAGAATATCACTCAATGCCTTATTGTCTGTAAGGACGCGGTTTATAGTTATATCGACTGGAACAACTGTCTTTGCATTTGTATCTTCATTGCTGTCAGAATTTGTAAGAGAAAGATTTAAGTCAATTTTTATATCCTGACTTTCATCAAATTTATGTGTCAATTTTGTTCTAAAACGATGATTGTTATAATCACTTAATTCTTCGGAATTTGAATTTGTATCGAAGTCTAAAATATTGTTTTCAGTAGTCTTATTTGTAGTCGTGTTATTATCAGATTTATTAAAGAAATAATTAGAACGAAATTTAGTTTTTTCATTAAAATCATAGTTGAAATTTACACCAGCAGATATTGCATCCGTTATACCAGAATTCTCCCTAAGATTTCTTGGAATAGCAGAAAAATCAAAACCACTACCAGACATCAAATCTTCCAAACCACCTGAAAATTTCAAATAATCCCTAATAGAAAACGCCCTTTCATTGACATTGTTGGAATTTGCCAAAACAGTCATTTGCATTTTACTAGTAAACCGATTTAAATTTATTCCAGCATCATAAAAATCTTCATAACCATATCCAGCCTGGGCTTTACCAAAAACACCCTTGTTTTTGCCTTCTTTTATTTCAAGATTAATGGCTTTTTCCTGTTGACCATCATCAATTCCTGAGAACTCAGAAAAGTCTGATTTTTTATTAAACACCTGAACTTTATCTACCACATCCGCAGGAATATTTTTCGTTGCAACTTTCGGATCATCCTCAAAAAATTGCTTGCCATCTACCAATACTTTTGTCACCTCTTCACCTTGTGCAGTTACATTTCCATCTTTATCAACCTCAACACCAGGGAGTTTTTTTAATAAATCTTCCACTGTTGCATTGGGCTTGGTTTTAAAAGCATTGGCATTGTATTCAACCGTATCTTTTTTAATCTTTATAGGGATAAATGAATCGGTAACCGTTACACCGTCAAGCATAAAGGCATCCGTCCTCAATACAATTTCACCCATATCCACTTTTTCCTTGTCAACCTCTACTTCTCTCGCAAAAGTACCATAACCCACAAAGGTTATTTGTATCTTAAAGGTTCCATAACTCTCAGAAGTAACCCTAAATTGGCCCTTTGCGCCTACCAATCCAAAACTTTCCAGTTTATCATCGGCAGGATGCATAAGCATAACAGTCGCACCCTGCATCGGAGTATTTAAAGAATCCAAAACTGTCCCAATTATCTCAGCCTTATTCTGTGCATTTGCATCAATACTGAAAGCAAAAATAAAAGCTGTAAAGATTCCCAAAAAAATAGAATTTATTTTCATGATTTTTTTCGAGTGTATGAAAAATTATTGGGTATTATGAAAAGACTACCTACCACCACGCGAAGGACCACCACCACCAGGTCTGCCACCACGACCACCTCTATTCATTTTTCTCATCTCCTCCATTTTTTCTTTCCTGATTGCCTTAAATTCCTCAGGGCTTACTTTCTTTCCTTTTTTTGGAACCACAATTTTATCATTAAAGTCCTTCATTTCAATAGAAGTTGCAACGATTGTTTTAAAAGATTTACCTTTCGCACCTTTTCCTCGTTTAAAATTAGATTCCGTTTCTATTTTCAAAATAGCCCCAGGCAAACCGTTGTATTTTTCAGGTCCTACCGAAAGAGGAATTTGTGGAGTAAACCAAGCAATCACATTTGTACTATCAATAACCGCCTCCGCTTTCATGCAAACATAACCAGCAATTTCCGCCTGATCTGGCGAAACTTTCCATTCTGTTTTTTTGATTTCCGAAGTAATCAAAAAATCCTTGTTCATCATATTCTCAGCAATCAAAGCTTGATTTTCCTTGGTATTGAAATAATATTTACTTGAGCCACCACCGCCCATTCTAAATATACGACCTCTTTTTGCAAAGGGATCATTTTCCACTTCCTCAGCAGCCGTTTCATCCTGCTGATAATAACTTTCTGTCTCATTGAAATACAACTCCATAACGCTCTTAAATTCCTTAGGAATCATATCCGCATATTGTTGTCTTTCAGGCGGCAACTCAATTTCAAGTTCTGTCAAGTCTTGATAAACAATTTTTCCCTGATTCTGCCCAAAAAGCAAGATAGGAAAAAGCCCGATCAATAGAATATTTAGTAGTTTCATACGTTTATTTTGTTTATGTTTTTTATCAATTTTAGATGATTCTTGATGCACTTCAAAAATGCATCCAAAGTATAGACAAAGGTAAAGAAGGTTTTATTCGATTTGGGGGATTTTTTTTTGATTTTAGAGGTGGTTTTATGTGAAAAATTATGATTTTGACTGATTTTGGACGGCTAGTGTCATTTCCAATTCTGTAGTCTCCCCGCTGTCCGCTGCAATGCATTGCATTCATTGGAACGAGTTTCAGCCCGCTGTGGAGACGTTGCATGCAACGTCTCTACGTATTGCTTCGTTGCAAATTTTTCCCCAATCATCTGTTCCAATGAATGCAATGCATTTCCACTCGCATCGGGCGTAGTTTCGCTAATTTTTGTCCTTCGTCTGAATGTTCATCCTCCGCGCTTCCCTTGCCACAAAAATGCATAAAATGTGCGACCGCTCTGCGGTCGTTTGGTCAATATCTCACATAATTCTAACATAATATGACCTCTCTGAGGTCTGTAGGTTTGATCTAAATGCAATAATTATAATTGTTAAATTTTGCGATTATAAATGACTAATTGGTTATGAGTCATTAAGACCGCAGCGCGGTCTAAGTATGTTAGAAAATTAGGTTAGCCAAAGCCTTCGACCACAGAGTGGTCGCACAGAGCAGTAATACGGTTTTTCATAATGGATAACATTATCTCTTTTGCTCTATCGTTCCTTCAGAACTAATGCATAGCTCTGAAGGGACGTTAGATCAAAGGGTAAGATTTACTCAGTTATTGCAGCGTTGGAAAGATTATCTAAGGCAGTAGCGATTGTAGTTAATTGCTCATCAACACCATTAAGCTCATGTCTTGTTGCTATATAGGTAGGATTATTATAAGCAACATTCACCGTAGCATCTGCTGTTTCCCATACCAATATTTTTTGTGGCAAGTCTAGCCCTACGGTCTGACTACTTATCATTAAAGGTGATCCTAGATTCGGATTACCAAATATGATAAGTTTAGTTGGCCGCAATTCTAAGTTTACCGAAGTAGCATTTGTCTGGTGATTCACTTCGGCAACAATACCAAGATTAGGATTACCATCAATAGCTGCAAATAATTTTTCATAGGTCACATCAAAGCTATTAGCACTCACTTTAGTGGTTATGCCTTCCCCCAATTCCACATCTGTTACATTAGTAAATAATGTTGTATCGGTAGTCATTCCAGCAAAATTATTCAATGCTCCATTGATCGTCGTTAAACTTTCCTCTCCTTCTAATCCATGACGTTGAGCAAGATATTCCGTATCATTAAATGCAACTCTGGTTATTCCATTAGCGTCTTCATAAACCAAATATTTCTGTGGGAGATCTAAACCAGCTAACTGATTGTTCTGCATTAGTGGCGTTCCTAAGGCAGGATTACCAAACAATATTACACTAGTGTTATTTAGTGTTTGGTCTACAGAAGCAGCATTAGCTTTGTGATCTACTTGAGCAACAACTTTAATAGGACCTGCCGCTGTCAAAGCCTCTGCTAACGTACTCACTGTTGCATCATATGACTGATTACTTTCTACATAAGAGAAGCCATTCAGCTTTATTTGGTCTGGTGTGTCTGGGTCATCTGTTGAATCATCGTCATTGCAAGCACAAAAGAGACATAAAAACAAAATACATAAATTAAAAATTTTCATATTAAGTTATTTTCATAATGAATAAAATCAAAAAGGATCAAAAAGTACAACTACTTTTATTGAACCACATGCAAGGTACGATGAATTTTCTTTTGCTACAAAGCATACGATTATACAATATCAATTTTAAGAGCATATTAGGGATTTGTGGTTATGATTTAGCTGCGTTTTTCTTTTTAGGAATGTTCATCCTCCGCGCATCCCTTGCCACAAAAATGCATAATGTGCGATCGCTCTGCGGTCGTTTGGTCAATATTTCACATAATTCTAACAAAATGAGACCTCTCTGAGGTCTATTTATTTGATCTAAATGCAATAATTATAATTGTTAAATTTTGTTATTATAAATGACTAATCAACTATCAATAATAAAGACCGCAGCGCGGTCTAAGTATGTTAGAAAAATAGGTCAGCCAAAGTCTTCGACTGCAGAGCGGTCGCACAAAATGTACTACTGCAAGGGAGTAAAACAAATTATTAAAAATGCATAAAGATGGTATAATAGTTGCAGAATATTGTATAGAATTATATCCAAAGAAATTTGTAAGCAAAGTTAAATGAAGTACTTTTGAATGTAAGAGAACGAATTGAAAGAGGAAAATTATAATAATAATAATACAAAATAATGATGATTAAAAAACTGTTGATAGCTAGTTTGTACTCTTTCATTGTATTTTGTGTATTGTCTTATCTATCTGTGATGCATTCCCTTTTTCAATCAGTTGGAAATCCTTCTTTAAAACCAGTGACTAATATTGGAGTTCCTTTTAAATACTATTTTCAATTTTGGCTCAGTGGTTCTGATTCTCCAAACTGTGGCTGGAATTTTCAATACTTTATTTATGATGTGATAATAACTTGGGCTGTGGTCTCAATTATTTACCTGCTAATAAAAAGAAAAGCCCCAAAATAGGATTGAATAATAAGACGCTACTCTACAGTAGAAAGCCCCAAAACTCATCAAACTGACAAAATTAATCCCAAAAAAGTTTCCCAACTGACCAAATTTAGCTAAATACATACATGAACTTTTTACACGATTTATTGAAAAACAAGTTCTAAAAAGCTTTGTTCCTAATAAAGTAGTTGTTTTACTTGGTCCTCAACGTGTAGGTAAAACGATTTTAATCAATTAAATTGCCAAACCTTATTTACTCCTAAACGCGATTAATCGAAAACGATACAATAAAAGTACTGAAAGTTTTATTTGCAAATCATCCAAAATAATACTATCTTTAAAGGATACCAACTTGATAAGTGTCTAATGATTGTAGATTTTGGGAATAGGGGAACTCAAAGAATTTGGAATGGGGTGGTTTCAAAAAAATATCCTATTCAAATCCAACAAGTAGCTAGAAGGAAATTAAGAATGATAAATAATGCTCAAAACATCAATGATTTAAGAATTCCTCCTGCCAATCATTTGGAGAAATTAAAGGGAGAACTATTGGGATGGTATTCAATTAGAGTTAATCAACAATGGCGCATGATATTCATTTGGGATAATAATTTAGCTTATAAAGTTGAATTAGTAGATTATCATTGAGCTAAAAACACAAACAAAATGAAAACACTCAAAAACATTCATCCAGGAGAGATTTTGCATAAAGAATTTTTAAAACCATTAGAAATTACAGCTTATAGATTAGCTAAAGATATTCATACTCCGCAAACTCGAATAAGTTTAATTCTTCAAGGCAAACGTAGAATAACAGCGGATACTGCTTTAAGATTAAGCAAATATTTTGGAACAACTCCTCAATTTTGGCTGGGATTGCAAAATGATTATGACATAGAGGAAGAAAGTATAGGAAAAGAGGATGAATTGAATTCAATAAAAAAATATGATAGGGAAGTTGCTTGATGAAAGCAGTAAAGGCAAATAACCCCAACCTCCTAAAACCTCAACTGCATATTCAACTTAAAATACAATTTTCCATTCTTTTCTTTATAAATTTTTCCAAACCTATGTCTTGTACTTGAAGGCGTATCCATCTTGATATTGTCAAAAAGGTATTGCTTTAAATTCTCTATATTGATTATGTGAAAACCTACACAATCTCCTGTATTTTTCATTACAATAGCACCATTTGATTCATATTCACCATTCCATTTTGTACCAGCAAAAAAACCTAATAGAATATCTACAAGCAGCTTTTTTATTTTTACTGTTAAGCTTAATTTATCGCCATATTTTAATTTTCTATTTATTTTTTTATCAGCGTGAATATGATCAATAATTTTTGATAAGGAGGAGATTCTTTCTTTGTAAAATGCTAGAAGAATGTATCCAATAATTTGCGGCATAATGGAATCAACCATTTTGAGGTTGTAATTCATAGTCTCTTTTTCTGCACCTTTATAGCTGAATTTGCCTCCTAATTCTTCAATTCGATTAATTCTATCTTTTAATTTTGTTCTGGTATTAATTCCATTAATGTCATCTATCATTGACTCATCAATCCCTTTTATCTCAAAAATAAAATTAGTGTTGCCAGAAGCATTTAATAAAGTGGGTTTGCTTCCTAAATAGGACTTAATACCAAAGCCTTCGTTTTGCTTTTTAAAATTTTTGTGTTTAATGTCTAATATTATATCTGCTTTTTGACTGCTGGTTCCTCCTTTTATGACACTGAATCCCAAAGAGTCTTGAATGATTTCACAAGAGGGAATTGTAAAAGTTCCTTTGCCTTCTTTGATTTTATTGGTTAAATCATCAAGTACTTTATTGTTAATAATTTGGTCAATCGAAATCTCTTTTGATTCTTTGGTCTCTTTGTTTACAACTTGAATGGTTGACTTATCTAAGATGAAAAATTCTAAATCTAAATTATGCGTAGTTGCTTTTTTTTTATACCAAAAATGTATTCATTAATATTTAAATTAGCATCAGTTAAAAATAATTTTTGTTCTGCAATTAATTTTATGAATACCAATAATTCTGTCCATTCTCCTTTGTTTTTAGTTTCTTTCATGTTTAGGTCTGTGTTATTTAGAACCTGCAAATATTGCATCATTTGATTACCAACTACTTTAATCGCATCAATTGCAACACTATTTCCAAGTTGTTTTATTGCTTGCGTGTTGCTGACTGGAAACTCAAATTCAGCAGGAAAACCTTGCATTTTTTTAGCTTCGACATGTGTTAGTTGTTTTACTTCTCCATCAACAAGATAAGAATCCCAATTTCTTCTGTCATCTATTTTAGATCCTCTACCACCAACTCTTATTGTAAACCCTATTTCTCTGCTACAATTACCTTCCCAAACATCGCTCATATTGAATTTTAATGCAATTTTTGGAGGGAATGAAAACCCATTCATCAAACCTTCATCTCTAAAGCCTATCATAAATGCTCTGGGTCTAAATTGTGGCAACCCATAGTCAGAAGCCTTTACGACTTGATAATAAAAAGAGTAGCCAAGTTCATTTTCAATTATATTTCTAATAACTTTAAATGTGTTGCCATTATCGTGTTTAACAATGCCTCGTACATTTTCTAGAAAGAATGCTTTTGGTCTTTTGGTTTCTATTATTTCTGCTATATTAAAAAACAAATTGCCTCTCTCTGAGTTATGATTATCATTGAAGCCTCTTTTAAAACCTGCTTGACTAAAAGGTTGACAAGGAAAACCAGCACAGAGGACATCAAAGTCTGGAATATCGCTAGGAGTTATATTTCTGATATCATCGTTAAAATGATTGTTCTCAAACAATTCTGGTGAAGTGTTTTTAAAATTATGTTCATAAGTTTTTCGTGCATATATATCCATCTCGGAAGCAAAGACACATTTTCCACCAATTTCATGCATCGCTATATGAAAACCTCCTATCCCTGAAAAAAGATCTATAAATGTGAAATCAAACTCTCCTTTCATATTATTATCCTTACGATTATCATTTTGACAAAGGTAAGAGATGATTGGTAAAAGCCTTCCCAAAATTAAAAAAAGTTAATTATAAGTAATTTCCTAATTGTTTTGCTTAACTTAGAAATGCTGAAAAAATAAATTGACATTTTTGACTTTGTTATTTAACGATATTCTGCGTCAAAAATACTCGTCTTAGCCTTGCTAGGACTGTGTTTTTTTTCTTAAATATCGTCAAATCTCTTTGTCAAAAAATTGTAAAGTTATTCTTTCAACATTCCTTAATCTCTTCAATCAATACACTCAACTATGGCTAAATTTAAATTATCTGTAAATAAAAAACCTTATGAGGTGGATGTTGATCCTGATACCCCTTTATTGTGGGTGTTGCGTGACTCATTGGGCTTGGTCGGAACGAAGTACGGCTGTGGAATTGCTCAATGTGGAGCCTGTTCTGTTCATTTAGGAGAAAGGGTGGCACGTTCTTGCTCCGTTTTCATTTCTTCTGTAAAAGAAAAAGAAGTTACGACCATCGAAGGGCTTGATCCTGATGCAAAACACCCTTTACAAGATGCTTGGAGAGAACATGATGTGCCACAATGCGGCTACTGTCAAGCTGGGCAAATTATGAATGCTGCTTACTTACTAAAAAAACATCCGCAACCAAATGATGAACAAATTGACCAAGCAATGCAAGGGAATTTGTGTCGTTGTGGAACGTATACCAGAATAAAGGCAGCAATAAAAACCGCTTCAAAAAACAAATAGTATGGAAAATATTCAAAATAATATACATCGTCGCTCTTTTCTAAAACTCTCAGCGATGGCAAATGGTGCTTTGTTGTTGGGTTTTAATTTTGTATCTGTAAATGCAATGAATGAAATTTCAAAAATTTCACCAGAAGCCATTCCTGCGAACTGGCAAAAACTAAATGCTTTTATAAAAATTAGCAACGAAGGGTTGGTGACAATTTATTCGCCAAATCCCGAAATTGGTCAAAATGTGAAGACTTCTATGCCGATGATTGTTGCGGAGGAATTGGGTGTGGATTGGGAAAATGTAATAGTAGAACAAGCACCTTTGAGTGTGGATTTTGATCGTCAAGTTGCAGGAGGCAGTCAGTCGATTAGAAGCAGTTGGCCTATTTTAAGAAAAGCAGGTGCAACCGCAAGAGAAATGTTGCTAATGGCTGCTGCGAAAGAGTGGGGGATTGATAAATCAAAATGTAAGGTCAGCAATGGAAATATAGAATCCGATAAGGGAGAGAAATTAGACTTTGGAAAATTAGCAGCAAAAGCGGCTATTTTAGAAGTGCCAGAAGAAGTAGAATTAAAAAGCCCTTCCAATTTTAATATTATTGGTAAGAGTAAAAAGAATGTAGACATCGAAAGTATTTTAAAAGGGCAACCTTTGTTTGGTATTGATACAAAGGTTGAAGGAATGCTTTATGCAACTGCAATTAGACCACCTGCTTTTGGACAAACGCTAAAATCTTTTGATGCTGTCGAAGCAAAAAAAGTAAATGGTGTAGTGGATGTTTTGAAATTTGCTGATAATAAAATTGCCATTCTTGCCAGTTCGACTTGGGCGGCAATGAAAGGAAAAAATGTTGTAAAAGTTGAATGGGCAGATGGTGAAAAAATGGAGAGTTCTTCGGATCACAGCGTGAAATTAGCCGAATTGGTTCAGCAAAAATCAGAAGAGCCAAAGCGGAATGATGGAGATACGGAAGCAGCATTTTCAGAAGCGGATGAAATTGTAGAAAAGACTTTCGAAGCACCATTTTTACCACACAATTGTATGGAGCCAATGAACTTTTTTGCCAATGTAAAAGATGGCAAAGCGGAAACGATTGGACCGATACAAACACCAAAATGGACGCAAAATAGAATTGCCAAATTGCTAGAAGTTGAACCTGAAAAAGTCAGTATAATGATGACGCGAATGGGTGGCGGATTTGGTAGAAGACTCTACGGTGATTTTGCATTGGAAGCGGCAGAAATATCGTCTTTGTCAGGCAAACCTGTACAACTGGTTTTTAGTAGAGAGGATGATATGAATGCAGGAACTTATCGACCAGCTTCTAGCTATAGATTTAAGGCGGGCATCAAAGACGGTGAATTGACGGCTTATCATTTGACGGAGGCTTGTTTCAATGGCAATATGTTTGACAGCATTCCGAACTATTTTCCAGCAGGAGCGATTCCAAATGTGCGAGTTGATACGAATACTTTTGAAAGCAATATTACAACGGGTGCATGGCGTGCGCCTTACACGAATTTCCTCGCCTACGCAGAGCAAGCTTTCTTTGATGAATTGGCTGAAAAATTAAATACCGATCCAATCGAATTGCGCCTTAAGTTGTTTGAAAAAGCAAAAAGCAATGCTGATGTAGGATATGAATACAGTCCTGAAAAATCCATTGAAGTTACAAAACTAGCTGCCGAAAAAGCGGGCTGGGGCAAGCAAGCTGCAAATGTCTACCAAGGTTTTGCGATGTACTATTCTCACAATACGCACGTTGCCGAAATCGCCGATATTGTTTTAGAAGACGGAAAAATTAAAGTGAAAAAAGTTACCTGTGCCATTCATTGTGGAATTGTCGTAAACCCAATTGCCGCAACGAATCAGGTAGAAGGCGGCATCATCGACGGTATAGGCCACGCGCTTTATGCCGATTTTTCTTTTGAAAAAGGAAAGCCAAGTGCCAGCAATTTTAATACGTATAAAATGATCAGAATGCAGGACACGCCTGCCATTGAAGTTCATTTTGTAAAAAGCAACGAAGATCCAACGGGCTTAGGTGAACCATCTTTGCCACCAGCAGCTGGAGCCATCGCCAACGCAATTTTTAAGGCAACAGGCAAGAGGCTTTACAAGCAACCTTTTGGGGATAATGCTTCAATGATTTAATGCCTGAATGCTTGAATGTCTGAATGCCTGAATGTAAAAAAAAATTATTCAGGCATTCAGGCATTCTTGCATTATTTCCGCGAGACCGTGCCTTCTATGACTCCGTACGGATCATCAGTGGCAACAAAAATCTCGTTGTCATTTTCCATTCCGAAAGGAGCGAAATTGACTAGTAAATTGTGTTTGTTTGGCATTGAAATGTCAATGTCGTTTATGGCTTTAGAAGCATTTAGAGCAGCGTCACCCATTGCAAAAAGCGTGTGTTGAACGGATAGGCTGTCGTGTGCTGCAAATGTTTCCAACATACTTTGACGGATGTTTTCTCTCTCTGTGGCAAAATCTGCTTTTAGAGATTTGTATTGCCATTGCGCTTCCATATTTGTACAAAAAATACGGTCTGCTGCATTTTTCAAAGTCGTGTAATCATCTTGGTAAAAATCAGAGAATCCAGATTTTGTTGTTTTTAAAATAAACAGATCTCGGATGCCACTGATGATGCTTTTTTCTTTTTTATTATAAATGATATGGCAAGTTTTCTTTTCATTGCTGCCATGTTGGTAAGTGTAAGGATCTGCTACTTTTCTCTTGCCTTTAGTGACAGGAATGCGACTCCATTGAGCTTCATCAAGAGTTACTTCAACGCCTTCAACTTGCTTGTTTTTTTTGAAAAAATACTTTGCAACTTCTAATCCAAAATCTTCTATGGTTCCCGTTAGGTGTTCTTTTGCTAAGATGAAAATGGTGTTTTTTACCGTGTCGGTTGGCAATACTTTTGTATTGTCTCCTTTTTTGTGTGCGTCGATATAATCTCCCGTTAACAACACTTCTACATTTACTTCTCTAAATTCGTGATAGGTTTTGTGCTTGATTAATTTTACAACTCTTACCGCAGATTTTCCATATCTACTAAAACTTAATTTTGATTTCATCAATTTATTTTTTTATTTTTTGGATGGAATATTTTGTCGTCCGTTTTATGCTAACATAATTTGACCGCTCTGCGGTCAGTTATTAGGACCAATATTTAATGAATGTTTTTCTAATGTCTAGTTTTATGTTCAAAATTAGTGATTATAATGATAGGTGACTAATGATTTTGAAAATTTTATATAAGGAATTCTGAGTAACAAAAAATAATAACTTCTTCATTACTAACGAATATTTTCCTATTATTCCTTAATTTTACGCAAATGAATGGATTAAAGATATATTCAGATAAAACCTTGATAGATAATAAGCTAGTTCCAGCTTTATTGGATATTACGAATGGTAAAATAGAAGCAATATCATACGACAAACCTAATGATGCGACAAACTTAATAGATGTTGGAAACGACATTTTGATGCCTGGTTTGATTGATCCACATGTACATATTAATGAGCCTGGACGTACGGATTGGGAAGGCTTTGAAACAGCAACGAAAGCGGCTGCGGCTGGCGGATTAACGAGTCTGATTGATATGCCTTTAAATTCGTCTCCTGTTACTACTTCGGTTGATGCTTATAAGGAAAAAATTAATGCCACAAAAGGAAAATTGCACGTAAACTGTGGCTTTTGGGCTGGTTTGGTTCCTGATAACAGTGAGAATTTGACGGATTTATTGGATACTGGTGTATTGGGAATAAAAGCTTTTATGACGCATTCTGGAATTGATGAATTTCCTAACGTTACAAGGCAAAATCTGGAAGCTGCAATGCCTGAAATTGCAAAAAGAAATTTGCCCCTACTATTGCATTGTGAATTGGATAAGGATCACGAAAGCATTCAACATTTGTTAGAAAATCCAACATCTTACCAAAAATATCTTCATTCAAGACCTCGAAGTTGGGAGGATAATGCAATTGAAATGATGATTGAATTGTGTGAAAAATATCAATGTCGGACTCACATTGTTCACCTTTCTTCTAGCAATTCAATTGAAGCTATTATTAAAGCAAAAGCAAAAAAACTACCTTTGACGGTTGAGACGGGTCAGCATTATTTGTACTTTAATTCGGAATCTATTTTGGATGGAAGGACAGAATTTAAGTGTGCGCCTCCCATTCGTGAAGAGGAAAACAATAAAAAATTATTAAAGGCTTTATTAGATGGGATAATTGATTTTGTGGGAACGGATCATTCTCCCGCTCCTCCAGATTTGAAAGAAATTCAATCGGGAAATTTTGCCAAAGCTTGGGGAGGAATTGCTGGATTGCAATTTGCATTGCCCGTTTTATGGACTGTTGCTTCGAAGAGTGGAGCGAGTGTTTTGGACATTCACAAATGGATGTCAGCGAATGTTGCAAAATTTGCGGGGCTTGATAATTCCAAAGGAAAAATAAAAATAGGCTATGATGCGGATTTGCTTGTGTGGAATCCTGATGAAAATTTTTTGGTTACAGCATCTCAGATTCAACATAGGCATAAAGTTTGCCCTTATATTGGAGAAAATTTAAAAGGAGTCGTGAAAAAAACAATTGTAAACGGAAAGATCGTTTTTGATGAAGGACGATTTGTGAATTTGAAGGAGGGAACAACTTTGTAATGATATAAGAATTTATCATACAATTTAAAATTTTATAAATATGAGTCTACTCCAAAAAGAGATAATTTTCACAAAATGGAATTTTTTAGATGAGGTTTGCATTTTTTGAGATTCGTTGATGCCTGAGCATCAAGGAATTGAAAAAGGTGCAAAGATCGCTAAAAAAAACATTTTTGATTTTTTATCTTTCTGGAGTGGACTCAAATATAGTATGATTAAATTATTTTATATCCATTAGCTCCAGAGGAGCGTAACCTTTGTAGCAATCAGATTTAAAAAAAAGTATAAGCTCCATTGGGGGCGACACCTTTGATTAAATTTTGCTTTGTGGAACAAAAAGTGTCGCTCCGCTGGAGCTTGAATCAAGTTTGTATTACGAATACTACAAAGGTTACGCTCCTCTGGAGCTATTTAGATGTAAATAACTTGTGGTTATACTGTTTTTTCGTGGTTAAAATAAAAAAAGAAAATGAACGGCAAAGACACAAAGAACATAAATAAAAAACACACAAAGAATGTAGATGAAAAATAAGTTTTATTTGTAAAGAGCAAGGGAAGCGCGGAGGTCTAGCCGAAAGACGGAGGAGTGAATATTGCGAAATACGCCCGATGCGAGTGGAAATGTTTTTATGGTATAGACCTGCGAGGTTTTTAAAACCTCGCAGGTCTATACCATAAAAACATTGCAGCGGACAGCGGGGAGCCAACAAAAGACAGAGAAGAGCCTAGCCGTCCAAAAAAATAAAAAACATTTCGAATTTCACGAATTTCACGAAATTTAGAATAATAATAAGAAACTAGAAATAACAATAATAAAAATGAACGAAACTAAAACATTGCCTGCATTTACTAGTCTGATTAATTTGGCTGCCGAAAAAATTGGCGCGAAAGTTCTTTGGACGACGGATGATTTTTTTGCAGAAAAAGAAAATTTAATAAAACCTGGAAGAGGTATTTTTATAGCGGATAAATACACTGAGCGTGGAAAGTGGATGGACGGATGGGAATCTAGAAGAAAAAGAATGGCTGGTCATGATGCTTGTATTTTGCAATTGGGAACTCCTGGAGTGATTAAAGGTTTTGATATTGATACCAATCATTTTTTGGGAAATCATCCGCCTTTTGCTTCTGTAGAAGCTTGCTATGAACCAAACTTTACTTCTGTTGAAGATTTGGAAGCAGCGAATAAGTGGACTGAAATTTTACCAAAATCTCCACTTGATCCTGGAAGTCAACACTTTTTTGAAATTGCAAATGACCAAAAATGGACGCACCTGAAATTGCATATTTATCCTGATGGAGGAGTGGCGAGATTTAAGGTTTATGGAAATGTTTTCAAAGATTGGTCTTTGGTGGATGAAGGAACAGAAATTGATTTGGTTGCAGCCGTTAATGGAGGGAAATCTGTTTTGTGCAATGATATGTTTTTTAGCCATATGGGCAATTTGATTATGCCAAATAGAGGTACAAATATGGGCGACGGCTGGGAAACAAAAAGAAACAGAACGCCAAATAATCGTGATTGGGTAGTTGTGAAATTGGGAACAAAAGGAACGATTGATCGTTTGTTGATTGATACTTGTCACTTTAAAGGAAACTACCCAGATACATGTTCGCTGGAAGGTGTAAATGTCGAAAATGAGGATCAATTGGAAGGCGCAGATTGGGCTGAAATTTTACCAAAATCCAAACTGAGTGCAGACCACGAACATCTTTTTGTCGAAGAATTAAAAGCAAAAGGACCGTTTAGCCATGTTCGTCTTAATATTTTTCCTGATGGTGGAATTAGTCGTATGAGATTGTTTGGTAAGCTGTCAAATAAATAAATTATGAGCTTGAAATTGGATAAGTCGGCGTGCAAATTATTAACGAACTGTTGTGGGTCGAGTGAATGGGTGAAAGGAATGTTAGCAGCTCGCCCGTTTAAAGATTTGAATCACGCAAAGAAAGTATCTAAACAGGTTTGGAATAAATGCAAGGAAAAAGATTTCTTAGAAGCATTTACGCATCATCCAAAAATAGGAGATTTAAAAAGCCTAGAAAATAAATTTCAATCAACTAAAAAGTGGGCTGGGAATGAACAGGCTGGAGTCAATGCGGCATCTTCTAATACGATCAAAGCACTCGCTAAAGGAAATGCTGATTATGAGAAGAAATTCGGCTTTATTTTCATCGTTTGTGCAACGGGAAAATCTGCCCAAGAAATGTTGGATATTCTAAATTCGCGAATTGGAAATACTTATGCAAAAGAATTGAAAATTGCCGCAGGCGAGCAAGCAAAAATTACGGAAATCAGATTGAATAAATTATTTGAAGAAGAAAACAAAAAAACAATGAGTCAAATTACAACTCACGTATTAGATACCTCTAAAGGAAAACCAGCAAAAGATTTAGCGATTAGTCTATTTGCTCAAAACGGAACCAAGTGGAAAAAATTGGCTTCTGGTTTAACAAACAAAGATGGAAGAATAGGAGATTTATTAAAAGAAGGAAAAACATTAGAACCTGGAATTTATAAAATGGTATTCGACACAGCAGGTTATTTTAAAAATAAAAAGACATTTTATCCAGAGGTCAGTATTGTTTTTGAAACCTTTGACAAATCACATTATCACGTGCCTTTGTTGCTGAACCCGTTTGGTTATTCAACTTATAGAGGAAGTTGAAAAGTTGAAAGTTTTTGAAAGTTTTTGAAAGTTTTTGAAAGTTGAAAGTTGAAAGTTGAAAGTTGAAGGTTGAAAACGTTCAAGCATTCAGGTATTCCAACATTGAATCATTGAATCATTGAAACATTGAAACATTGAATCATTGAATCATTGAATCATTGAATCATTGAAACATTGAATCATTGAAACATTGAATCATTGAAACATTGAATCATTGTAACATTGAATCATTGTAACATTGAATCATTGTAACATTGAATCATTGTAACATTGAATCATTGAAACATTGAATCATTGTAACATTAAAGCATTAAAAATGAAAACAAGTATTTTAGACAGCGAGAAAGCTGGTATATTAGATGAATTGAAAGTTGCGAATCAAGTGTTTCAGGCGATTTATCCTGGAGAGCCATCTGAACGTCAGCCAGTGCATACGGTTTATGGTGGAGCACAATTATTTAAAGAAACGACGGTTTCAAATTTGGGCAGGTTGGCTATAAAAAACTTAGAAGCTTTTGCCCCTAATTTTGTGGTTTTGGCGAAAGTATTGGAATTGCCAAATCATCATTTGTTGCCAGATGCAGAAGCAGAGATTGACGCTCTTGTGAAAGATATAAATGCAATGTCGGAGTCTGAGCAAAAGGGACAAGCGGGTTGGTTGGCGAATACCGTTTACAATAAAATTAAGGCAAAGCTAGAGAGAGAAGCGGTAGAAGATTTTAGAATAGATTTTGAGGATGGTTTTGGAAATCGCCCAGATGATGAGGAAGATGCTGCTGCGGAATTTACCGCTTTGGAAACAGCAAAAGGAATCGAAAACGGAAGTTTATCTCCTTTCATTGGCATACGAATAAAGCCGTTTACGGAGGAGTTAAAACAAAGATCAGTTCGTACGCTGGATATTTATGTAACGACTTTGGTAAATGCAACTGGAGGAAAGTTGCCAGAAAATTTTGTCGTAACATTGCCAAAAGTAACGATTCCTGAGCAAGTAACTGCGATGGTTCAATTGTTGGAAATTATTGAGAAAAATACGGATTTGGAAGCTAGTAGTTTGAAGATGGAAATAATGATTGAAACCACTCAATCTATTATTGGACCAGATGGAACAAATGCAATGCGCAAAATGGTGGAAGCTGGAAAAGGTAGATGTATTGGTGTTCATTTTGGTACTTACGATTATACGGCGAGTTGTAATGTCACTGCAAATTATCAGGCAATGGATCACAATGTATGTGACTTTGCTCATAATATGATGCGTGTTGCACTTGGTCAAACAGGTGTCTTTATGTCTGATGGTGCAACCAATGTTATGCCTGTTGGTCCACATCGAGGAAAAGATTTAACCGAAGAACAAAAAGCTGAAAACATTGCTGTCGTTCACAAAGCGTGGAAACTGGGATACGGTCACATTCGTCATTCTTTGTGGAAAGGATTTTATCAGGGTTGGGATTTGAATCCTGCACAACTGCCAATTAGATATGCCGCTGTGTTCACTTTCTTTTTAGAAAGTTTTGATTCTGCTGCGGAACGTCTTAGCAATTTTATGGAAACGGCAGGGCAAGCAACGCTGTCAGGAGATGTTTTTGACGATGCTGCAACAGGACAAGGTCTACTCAATTATTTCATAAAAGGATTGAGTTGTGGTGCCATTGACATTTCTGAAATTGCCCAAACGGGACTGACGCTGGATGAAATAAAGACTCGTTCTTTTGCGAAGATTTTGAAGGATAGGAGGGGGAATGCTTGAAAGTTGAAAGTTGAAAGTTGAAAGTTGAAAGTTGAAAGTTGAAAGTTGAAAGTTGAAGGCGTTTGAGCATTCTCGCAAATTGCCTACACACGCCACCCCGATTTTGACTTTAGCCAACGCTTCTATTTAAATAAAAAATTATTTCATAAAATCATGCGAAACTTAAGTTATGAAACAGTTCAAAAAAAAACAGCATCGGCTTGCCGATGCTGTTTTTTTTGAGCTGTCTCTTATTTAATTATTGTGTTTGGTGAGGTGAGTATTTATCAAGTTTATTACTTCTAAAATGTCAACAATTTCGGAATAGACTTTTTTAAATAATTTTTTGGTATTGATATTTTTATTCAGATCATACCGCAAAAAAGATTTGTTGTCATCAATCATTAAATATGCGTTATATCTGCTAAATATTAAATTGATTGAGCAATTAAATTTTTGTTTAAGATTTAGTAATTTCATACGAATATCTTCATTTAAAACATATTTGGATTCTTCGGGTGAAGTACTGTAAACTTTGAACTCTTTTTCGAAGTTGGGGGAATTGGAGAAATGAATGTGTTTTCCATATCTCTTATTCTGTTTTTGCATAAACAATGCTATTGAGCCGAAAAATGCCTGAATGTAAAAATAAACAGGAAAATACTATTGGCAAATATCAGTGTAAGAATTTCATTTCAGTATTCACACATTTTTTATTCAGGCATTCAAGCATTGAGGCATTCAGGCATTTTTTAGGGCTTCTGCTCTGTAATTATATAATTTGGTTGAAGACTTGTATTTCCAGGATGCATAAGAATTGTAAAGAAAGCAAAGTTAACATCGTTGCCAATTCCTTGGAAAATAGTTTCGCCGCTCATATCCAAATCAGTATCATTATAATCACCACCGTGAATATAGTTTGATGCAAATGTTGTATTTCCTGGTGCAGTTAGTACATCAAAGAAAATAATATTTGGAACGTTTCCTGGGCCTTGGAAAATAATCTGTCCATCGGTAGCACATCCGCCCCACATCGCTTTTTTGCCATTATCCAAATCCATTAAAGCATTATTACCGAAAGTTTCAATGGTATTGAAGTCTGCATTTGCAGGTGTGCCAGCTACGAAAGTTAAAGCGTTTTTAGTTGTAACACCCAAATGATTTCTGTGTCTTATTGTCACTGTGTAATCGCCATTAGGAACATCGAATGTAACAGGAGAAAGGCCATCAGTATCTACAATGTCACCATCTCTTTGCAACAAAGCAGAACGAGTTACTATTAAATCATTTGTTGTATTTCTATGTAATTCAATTAGAAGCCAATCGATAATTGCATTATTACCAGTAATATCTAATACACTTTGGTTGATCGTTTCACCACCACCATCACCAGCGTGTTCAAAATCAGGCAAAGCAGTAAATGGTTCCGTTAAAGGAATGACTCCTTTTGTACGCAAGTTATCTCTCATTAAATCATTAGGTGAATTGGTATAAGCTCCTTGCAAATAAACATTGGCAGATAACAAAACAACATTATTATCAGCGCATAAACCATTATAAGCTACTTGAATTCCTTCACAAGCGGCAAAACATTCATTATCATAAGTAAAACCATCTACTCCACAAACAGGAGCATCGGTAGAGGGACAAAGACAATCATTATTAAACTGCCAAATAATATTTTCAGGAATTAAAAACGGATATACAACAATATTGAGGCTTTCGCATTGTGAAATTGCCAACTCACCTCCATTGTAACAAATAAGATCACCTTGGCAATTGAATAATATAGATTCTAGATCAGCAATAACTGAAAAAGTACCATCGTCATATTCGCAAGTACCATCTGGCACGACATAGACGTATTGAGTACCATCTATCATAAATGAATAGATCGTTTCATACTCACAATGACCTACAAATGGATCAAGAAAATCTAAATCATGAACACTTTCCACACCACAGAAAGTATTGACTTGACCACATCCTCCATTGGAAGCTACTGCGATTCCTTCGCAAGCGGCAAAACATTCATTATCATAAGTAAAACCATCTACTCCACAGACAGGATTGTATTCAGAGGGACAAAGGCAATCATTGTCGAACTGCCATACAAGATTTTCAGGAATGACATAAGGCGAGACATCAATATCAAAATTTTGACAATCGAATTCTGCTACCTGTGATCCAACACCACAAATAAAGTTGCCTTGACAATCATATAGAATTGGTGATAAATCAGAAACTGCTAAAAGAGTGCTATCGGAAAATATACAAAAGCCATCTGGCACAACATAAACATATTCAGTATCTCCGATAGTAAAGGAGTAGATAGATTCATATTCACAATGTCCTACAAAAGGATCAAGAAAATCTAAATCGTGAACGCTTTCTTCGTCACAAAAAGTGTTGTTTCCATCTTGCGCATTTAATGCAAAATAGTAAGGTAAAAGTAGAATTACCAGAAAAATGATTCTAGTTGCTTTCATAGATTTAGTTTTCTTATGGGAATGTCCCAAGGTTTCATTTCAGAGAATAAGAGTAATTACCTGATTGCTAGGCGCACATATATAAACTTATGATAACCATATTATAGGCAGTTATCAATCAGTTTTATTTTGATAAAAATTGTAAAGTAGTGTGTGAAATGAAAAGAGGTTATACAATTATTAGCCGTATAATTCAATACAAATATACAAATTATTTAAATTAAAATCCAATTTTGTGATTTGCTACCATACAAATTGGTAGTTTAACCATCAATTAAGTTCATTCTCCGCACTTCCCACCACACTTGATTTGACATATAAAACTTGAGTAAATTATAGTCCTCTCAATGAAGAGTTATCCGCCGAACATCCAAAAAATGTCTAGTAGTTCAAACCATAAACAACAAGCGATCCTGATTAATCGGCTGTCATCTATTGGTTTGAACCTCTAGACATTGTAAGAAAGTGAGTAGTTTATTTTTTTACGCATTTGGTAAGTTACCTGGTCCTTGAAAAACAATCTTAGTAGTTTGGTAAGTCTGCTAGAGCAGGTTCTCTAGGACAAGCTTCTTGTGTTACAGGCACATATATACTCTTGCCCTTCCATAGTAAAAGCATAAATTTTACCATAGTGACAATCGTCAATAAAAGTTTGTAAAAACGGTAATTAATTTTTGATGTATCTAACAAAAATACCGTTTGGAAAGTAGTAGCGTGGAGTGTTATCAGTCAATAATTTAGATAAGACGGTTATTGACCTGCTAATTATTTACAAATTTAAGCTATTTTTAACCTAAATTTAAATAAAGAAGGTGTTTTTATGGAAAAAAACTATTTGTGTTTAGTTTTTATAAAATGTTATGTTTAGAAAGAAGATAAGCACAGGTGACGAAATTTGCTTTGTAATGCTGCCACAATTAATTATACTATTTAGAATTTTATTTACTGAAGTCAAATTAACTTTAACGTTGAAAACTTGATTTTTCGATTAAGATTTATTAGTTCTATTATATGGGTAATGTTTTTCAAGACGCTATAAAAAAAATGTAGATGCTTTGGATAAAGAAGATATAGATTATATGATTGTAGGAGGTTTTGCTGTAAGTTTTCATAATAGAGCAAGGACAACCAATGATATAGATATTGTTTTGCAAATATATCCTCAACATGTTACTAGAATTTTAAAATATTTCCCTGATTGGCAAAGCTATGAGGAAATTTTTATGGAGGAAGTGAAAATGGGAAGCATGTTTAACCTGACTGATTTTGAAACAGGAATCCGATATGATTTTATGCCATTTAAAGATAATGACTACGGATGGACAGCTTTTGAACGCAGAATTAAAGTCAATTTTTTTGGAATTGAATGCTATATAAGCTCCAAAGAGGATTTGATAATTTCAAAACTTAATTGGTACAACATCACACCTAGTGAGAAACAATATGAAGATTTGAAATTTTTATTTTTGGATGAAAATCTAAATATGGAATATTTAAGATGGTGGATTTTTAAATTAAAACTTAAAACTCATGGACTTCTGGAAAGCTAAAGTTAATGTATCGAAAGAAGCTGCGACAAGGCAAATTCAAATAATAAATAAATTACCTGCTAAAAAGCGTTTTCGCATTGCTCTTGATTTTGGAAATTTAGCAGTCGAACAAACGCGAAACTGGATTAGAGAAAACAATCCAACATTTTCAGAACATGAAATTACACTGGAATACGTAAAATTGATTTATTATGATAGAAATGATATGTCAGAGTCTCATTGGAATCATTTCAAAAAAGTGATGGAGGAAAAAATACAAACTTAATACTTGATTGCATTTATTTATCCTGATTCTTTACATTAATAATCTCCCCTAAAATACTAACGGCAATTTCATGCGGTGTTTGGCTTTTGATCGGCATACCAATTGGAGAATAAACTTTGTTGATTAATTCTGTGGGAACACCCTCTGCCTTTAGTTCATCAAAAAGGACATCTATTTTCTTTTTGCTCCCCATCATTCCAAGGTATTTGTAATTTTTGTGAATGATGCTTTTCAGGATGGCTTTATCGGTTCGGTAACCAAAAGACATTATAACAATGTATTTGTTTTCGCCTGAAGGAATGGACTCAGAAATGTTTTCGTAATTGTGGACGTACACAAATTTTGCGTGAACATTTTGCGTAACTGTATTTAGATTCAAGCGATCATCCAATACATAAATTTTGAAACCGATGTAGTGTGCCATTTGCGAAAGTGCCAAACCGACATGACCACCTCCAACGACATACATCTCGGGTTTGAAGCCTAAATCTTCTTCCAAAAACCATGTAAATTCATCTTTTATAGACAATTGGAATTTTGCCTTATTTTCTTGTCCTTTTATAAAGGCGATTCCGTGAGAGTACAATTTTAAAACACCGTATTCTTTTTCTTCGATAGCCGTTACGATGTCCGCTATGATGTCAATATGGTCCGCTGTGATTTTGTAGAAGGCAATGTTTTGATCACCTGAACAAATCATTCCAGATTTGTTGGCCTTTATGTTGTGCTTGTGAATTTGATTTTTTAGAAAAGGGCTGAACTCTTTTTGTACTAAATCTTCTCTGCAATATTCGACCATTTTGTGCTCCATGATTCCACCACCAATGGAACCATTAAGACGGTAGGAGGAACTGACCCACATTTTGAAACCTTGTCGTCCAGGACTGCTGCCATTGCTTTGAATGACGTACATCATTACAACCTGACGGTTTTCTTCTAACTCTTCTAATAGATTTTTCCAAAAATTCATAGATAATGCTTCAATGTATTTTAATGCTTCAATGCTTCAATAAAATGCAAGAATGCGAGAATGCTTGAATGCGAGAATGTTTATTTGTGTTCTTTAATCGTTCTTAATGTATTTCAATGCTTCAATGTATTTTAATGCTTCAATGCTTCAATGCTTCAATAAAATGCAAGAATGCGAGAATGCTTGAATGCGAGAATGTTTATTTGTGTTCTTTAATCGTTCTTAATGTATTTCAATGCTTCAATGTATTTTAATGCTTCAATGCTTCAATGCTTCAATAAAATGCAAGAATGCGAGAATGCTTGAATGCGAGAATGTTTATTTGTGTTCTTTAATCGTTCTTAATGTATTTCAATGCTTCAATGTATTAATGCTTCAATGCTTCAATAAAATGCAAGAATGCGAGAATGCTTGAATGCGAGAATGTTTATTTGTGTTCTTTAATTTTTTCATCATTCTTTAGTTGAACTTTTCTTTTCAAATTAATAAAAATCATGAAAATAATTGGACAAAACAGTGCTTGTCGGTTTTATTAATAAAGTATTCCAGCTACTTTTGAGGAGCTTTAATTGACTTTTTGTAATAAAAAATTTCTCAAATAAATTTTTTCTAAACAAGGGGATCGTATTCTACAAAGTACAAAAATATTACATACGATTTAAAAGAGATGCTTGTTTAGTTTTATATACACTTAGTATAAATAAAAAGAGAAATGTATGGCTATAGATTTACGCTAGTCGCTCTTGCGGTGCTCTTTGTGCTTTACTTAGTGACCATTCATTTTCATATAAACCCATTAATACCTTCTCGTGGGTAAATGGAGCATCAAATTTCAAGTCGTAGTTTTGGTTAAAAGCCTTAACCGCATTTTGTATAGCAAAATATGCTCCAATTCCGTACATCAAGGGTGGTTCTCCCACAGCTTTTGATTTTAGGATGGCCAAATCGGACCCTTCTGTCTCCAATGCTTCAATAATTACCTCTTTTGGAATAGAATAAATATCTGGAATTTTATAAGTTGAAAGTGTGCTAGAATCCAATTTTCCATCTGCACGATAACTGATTTCTTCTATTGTCATCCAACCCATTCCCTGAACCAGACCACCTTCAATTTGTCCATAATCCACAATTTTATTCATTGTTTGTCCAAAATCGTGGACCATTTTAACAGCGTCAAAATCATAGATTCCTCTAATACAATCCACCGTTACAATGGTTAGTGCAAGCCCATAAACGTGATAGGCAAAAGGATGTCCTTTTTCAATGGATTTGTCAAAGTGAATGACGGGCGTTGCATAATGTCCGTTTTCCGTTAGGCAAACTCTTTCTAAAAATGCCATGCTCACCAATTGCTCCCAAGTCATTTCCGTTTCTTTGCCATTTACACTTACTTTATCTTCTGTAAAATGAATTGCATTTGTATCTGTTTTAAAATGATTTGCCGCAGAATTTTTCAATCTGTCCAGTAAGGCATTGCAAGCATTTTGCAAAGCTTTTCCATTCAAATCAGCGGTGGCACTTGCCGCACTTGGCGAAGTGTTTGCCACTCTTGTCGTATTGGTCGATTCCAATTTTACCTTAGTAGGATTTACACCAAAAGAAGCTGCCGCAATCTGAAGCATTTTAGTATTCACACCCTGACCCATTTCCACGGCTCCCGTGCTGACTCCAATGCTTCCATCTGAATAAATATGAACCAATGCTCTTGCTTGATTCATTGGTGTATTGGTAAATGAAATTCCAAAACAGATGGGCATCAAAGCCAAACCTTTTTTATGGTGAGTATTTTTTTGGTTAAATGTTTCAACTTCTTTTTCAGTAGCTTCAAGGTCAAATTTTTGCGCAGCTTGTTTCCAAATATTATTCAATTCTACCTGCTCAGTAATCTGCCCATAGGGAAATTCGTCTCCTGTTTTTAAAAGATTTTTTTGTTGAATTTGATGTGGTGGAATATTCAAAGCATCTGCTGCTTTGGCAATTGCAGACTCAATGACAAACATTCCTTGCGGTCCGCCAAATCCTCTAAATGCAGTGTTAGGAGGCAGGTTTGTTTTACAACAATAGGCTTTTGCCACCACATTTGGCACAAAATAAGAATTGGTTGCATGGAAAAGGGTTCGTTCCATCACAGCAGGTGAAAGGTCGGCAGCTGCTCCAGCATTTTGATAAAATGTCACTTCATAGGCAACAATTTTTAAATCTTCTGATAAGCCAATTTTGTAGTCAGAAGAGTAGGGGTGACGTTTGCCTGTCATGCGCATATCGTCGATGCGATTGAGAACGACTTTTATAGGTTTTTTTATAAGCTTTGCTGCCAAAGCTGCCATTACGGCCCAAGGTGTTGCTTGATCTTCTTTGCCACCAAAACCACCACCAATTCTGACCACATCCACTTCAATTTTAGACATTGGAATGCCCAGAACTTTTGCGGTTGCTCTTTGAACTTGTGTTGGTCCTTGCGTGGAGGAGGACAATCTAATGTGACCATTTTCCATTGGAACGGCATAGGCTCCTTGGGTTTCTATGTATAAATGCTCCTGCCCGTTGCTGTCTGCTCTACCTTCAAAAATATGTGTGCAGTTTGCCCAAGCATCTGTCGTATCTCCCAACCTAAAAGTACGCGGAGGAAAAATAAGGCTTTCCTTTTTTTGAGCCTCACGTGGGTCAGTAATGACTTCTTTTTCTGTTAAATCAGCCTCAATTAAACTCCTTGCTTTTTTTGCAATGTGTTCTGATTCTGCTAAAATTAAAGCGACAGGTTGCCCTTGAAAATGAACTTCAGTATCTGCGAAAAGTGGTTCATCGGGAAAGATGCCACCTATTTGATTTTCGCCAGGAATGTCTTTGTAAGTTAGGATGCTATGCACTCCATCAACTTCTAATGCCTTTGAATAATCTATTGCATTTATATGCGCATGTGCCAATGGCGAACCATAAATTACTCCAAACAAAGTTCCATTTATTTCAGGAATGTCATCTAAATAAATTGATTTTCCTGTTACGTGTCCGTTAGAATCTATATTTTTCATACCAATAAATTTAAAGCAATTTTATTTGGAAATAATGAAATGAAATGTGCAAAGTAAAGCTGTCTTAGAAGGAGTCTTTTGTAAGATTTCGCTCCTCTAACATCGCTTATCGGGCTGATTTCACCTTGTAGGATTTCTTGTGCATTTGTAATGTTCTCAGCATTCAAATCTTTGCCTACTAAATACGCACAAGTCTCTTTTAAAAAAGTAGGGATTGGACCAATGCCACCCGCAGATATATATGCTTTTGTTATAATGTTGTCAATGACCTCTACTTGCATCGCAGAATTGACACTTGCAATATCTAAATGAATTCTTTTGCTTACTTTTTCAAAATTGAAATGACAGTTTTTGTTGGGCAATTCAAAAGAAATTTCAGTAATGATGTCTTTTGGAGACTTGTCTAAATCCTTGTATCCTTTGTATAAATCTCTTAGAAAAATGGTTCTAGCATTTCCATCACTTTCTAATTTTATCTTTGAATTTAACGCAATGAAAAAAGCAGTCATATCTCCAATAGGAGAAGCATTGACGAAATTACCGCCCAGCGTAGAAATGTTTCTAATTGGGGATGAAGAAACCAATTTCATATGTTTCTCGAAATTTGGAAAAACATCTGTTATCAGTTTGGATTCCATCATTTCTGTAACCGTTGTTGCACCACCTAATGTACAAATATTATCTGTGATGAAAATACCTTTGTACAGATCGTTTTGAGTGACGTGTTGAACCTCTAGCTCAACCATTTTTTCGTGTTTTTGGACATACAAATCTGTACCACCACCCACAAAAAAGTGCTCAGGTTCATTGACCAATTCTTTGTTGATGGATTTTAGTTTTTCCGCAATGTCGTTGAAATAAGCAGGAATGTAATTGTTTTCCACCAACCAATCAATAGAGTCATTGTTGTTTTTATCTTTTAGATTTTGAACGATGATTTGAACCGCTCTTTCGATGGATTTATAACCTGTACATCTACAGACATTTCCGTCGATGGCGATGATGCCATTTTCGTAAGTCTTTGGCTTATCACTCAAACAAAAACCATAGAGTGAAACGACAAAACCAACGGTACAAAAACCACATTGTGTTCCACCTTCATCCACCATCGCTTGTTGTATTGGGCTGAGTTGCTCCAAATTTAAACCTTCGATGCTCACGACATGTTTGCCAGCGACATTGCCGATAGGTGTAAGGCAAGAAGTCGCATTTTGATATTTCAGCTGCCCATTTTTCAATTCACCAATTAAGATATTGCATGCACCACAATCACCTTCACGACAGCCAATTTTAGTACCAGTGAGCTGCTTGTCATACCGAATGAAATCAAGCAATAGATAGCCAGAGGGCTTATCTGTTTTGATCAATCTATTATTGAGGATAAATTCTATCATTTTTATGGTTTTGTATTGCAAATATAGTTGTTCCTAAGTGTATGTCCAATTAGATGTGGGAATAATCATTGGATATAAAATACTTGCATTTTTAGAAGTTTTCGTTATGTAATAAACACGTTGTAAGATAAAATGTTTCGTAATGACTTTGTTTAGGGATAAGTATAGAATAGAATCCGCGAGATATGAACCGTGGGATTATAGATGGGTTGGTGCCTATTTTATTACAATTTGTACCGATCATCATAGAAATCATTATTTTGGTAAAATTGTTGACGATAAAATGCAATTGTCAAATGTCGGGGTGATTGCAGATTTATTGTGGTATGAAATTAAAAATCGTGCAAGTTATGTTCGATTGGGTGAATTTGTGGTGATGCCTAATCATATGCATGGGATTTTGATAATATATAAAGATACGAAGAATGTAGAGACGTTGCATGCAACGTCTACCCCAGATATACCCCAAATTAATGATGTTAATAGGGAAAATGTGGATAATGGGGAAAATGAAAAAAATGTGGGTAATGGGGAAAATGTGAATGATGATGTGGAAAATGCCCATAATGTTAAAAATGCCCATAGTATTGCGCAGACGTTGCATGCAACGTCTCTACCACCAATGGCGGGGAAATCCAAATTTATGTCAGATATTTCTCCAAAACCACATTCAATTTCTACAATCATTCGATCTTATAAATCTGCTGTGACAAAACATGCCAATCGGCTAAATTTAAAATGTAAATGGCAGACACGATTTCATGATCACATCATTCGGAATGAAGAATCATTTGATCGTATTTCTAATTATATCATTAACAACCCAGCGAATTGGGATAAGGATAGGTTTTATGTTTAGGACGGCGAGAATCATTTTCAATCCTGTAGTCTCCCCGCTCTCCCCGCTGTCCGCTGCAATGCATTTATGCGTGCCTGAAAAGTGGGAGTAATCGCAAGGTTTACTCCGCACGCATAAATATATTTCCATTCGCATCGGGCGTATTTTCGCATATTTAGCTGCTTCGTCGTTAAGTTCGGTCTCCGCGCATCCCACTCTTTTAATTGCGAATACTTACTAGTAACCTTAGAGTTTTTGAATGTTGGTGGTATGTAGGAGAATAATTATTTTTTCATGTTCGCAAATATATAGTTAATTTTGATTTCGCTATTCTCTCTTAGCAGCACTTGATAACCAGTCTTTATATCGGTTTTATTACTTAAAGCATTACTATTATCACTAAACTTTACATCAGAATTAAATACTATTTCGTTAACAAAATTTTTAAATTTTTCCCATAATTCGATGAAATTGGATGCCTTAGCATATACAATAATATAGTTTTCCTTATTACCTGAAGTATCGTATCTTGTTAGTAATTTGTTGATGTGGTATTGAATTGTGGTGTTTTTTTCTCCACAAGAACTTAATTCAAAAGCCTCAATTATTGTAGTTATTACACCGTTATTTTCAATATCTCGTATTGCAATATCTAATTCACCACTTTTATAATCTTCAATTTTTTTACTCCCTGATCTACCATTTCTTGTTTGGTCAGTGATGTAATACCCTTTAACTCTCAATAAATCACTTAAATAATCATTTAGTTGATCTTCAGAAAGACCTAAATGTTTTCGACCTTGAATTATTGCTATAGTAGAAATTAAATCTCTTGTTATATTATATCCTGATTTTGATTTTAATGAAATTAGCTTTTCCAGTTTTTCAATCTCAATACTCGCTCGATCAAAAAAGTCATTTTTGTTTAAAAAAGGCCTGTCTTCATTTTGTCTATCAACTTTTAATTTAGTAATAAATTCAAGTATGTAAACATATTTTTTTTTATTATTTTGAAAAGATGAATTATAGAGCTTAGTTTCATATTTAGAAGTAAGTAATTTAGTTAACTCTTTTTCTAAAAGAATTTTATCTTTGGATAGATTACTGGGAATACCATATTTGGTTCCCTTTGCTTTAGATATTTTAGAGTTTTGTTCTTTTAGTTCTTTTTTGAAGAATGAAATTTTTTCTTCTAGTGAAGAATCAATACCAATTTCTTTATAGAGTCGTTTTATTAACCTTTTATTCAATTCTTCACTGAATAGCTGCACTTTTGACATACGTTTGGAATGCTCCATCTCAAACAATTTATTTTCTAATATTGCTTGATGTTCTGTTTGATTCGCTATCTGTAATATAGGATTAAATAGCTCTTGAAAATACATAATTGAGTAAATAATATGTTTTTTCAAAGAATACAATATCAATGTATTGGAGTTCTTGAAATTATCTATTCCATATATTTCTAATGCTCTTTGAAGTCTATGAGCTTCTTTTCCTAAATTTTTTGCATACTGAATATTAAATAAAGCATACTTTCTAATATTTTCAAGTTGATTGTCCTCTTTTTCTAATTGCTTTTCTGCAGAGGATTTTATACGATTAAACTCATTTTCTATAATTTGAAAAAAGATTTCTGATTTTTTATCAATAGGTAGAGGAATGTTAATATCAAATAATTCATCTTCTGTGTTCGGTATAACCGAAATTAAAAATTTTATAGGATCACCATCCTCTATATTAAGTTTAATTGTATCACCATTTTTTATTCCATGAAAATCGAAATTAAAATTTTCATCGAATAGGACAAAATCTTTATCTAATATTACATTTCGCGTGAAAAATTCATCTTCTAAGGAATTTATCGAATCTTTTTTATCAAAAGAGGATAAATTTGGTCTCAAATCGCCTGATACTATTCGTTTATATAATTTAAATTCGATCAAATTTCTTATTTTTTAATTGTACCCAACGCCTATAGATCTTAAGAAGTAACTATTTTGACTATATTAGTTGCCTGGTGTGTGTAATTCTTTGGCAAGATAACAATTTAATCGAATTATCTGATATCATTAGTATGTTAAATAACCGCAGTAACTGTTCAAGTTTTATCGGAGCTTTGCCTTCTAGTATTGGAAGTAGTCAAAGAGTAAGGAAGTCAATAGAAAGGGGCAAGATCAATGAGTAGAAGAACTGAATATGAGTCTCATGCAACAGTGTGAAGTGGTCAAAAAACCAGGGCAGAACAACAAAAGATTCCACATATTTTTCGTAGCGTAGTGGAGAAAAATTACTGAATAACGGTCTTTAAAGCAGCAAGGGAAGCGCGGAGGACGAACTTTGCGACAGCGCAGCTAAACGTGCGAAACTACGCCCGATGCGAGTGAAAATATATTGCATTTATTGGAATAGATGATAAGGGCTAAATTCGCAACGGAACAGCACGGGGAGACGCACGGCCGTGCATCTCTACAGCGACCAAAACCGTTCCAATTAATGCAATGTATTGCAGCGGACAGCGGGGAGACAACTTCTTCGGAGATGATACGCGCCGTCCAAAAAATAAAATTGCGGGCAAACCTAAATTAATAATATTTATTAGCTCTGCGAAACTTAGATTAATCTTTCTTCAAAAACTTATAAGAAATATTCCCAATTTTCAAGAAATAAAGGTTGTTGGCTAAATGCGATAAGTCAATTTTTTTTTGATCAGCATTGATTTCACCAGTCATAATAATTTTTCCTAAAGTGGAGACGATTTCAAAATTTACTGGCTTCGAAAAATCTCCTTCAATGTTTATAAATGCACTGCTTGGATTCGGATAAATGTTTATGTTGAGTTTATTGATGTCGTTGATTCCAACAGGTTCACTTAGAGCATTTAAGTTGTATTTGGAAAGAAACTTCCAAACCTCCATGCTTGCATTTATGTCCATATTTCCGAAAGCACCTGGCCAATCGTGACCACCACCAAATACTTTAAAATGTTCTACTGTAACATCATCGGTGCCGCCACTGTAAATGCTGTGCTCGACAGTACTTCCGTCAGTGATGTTTATGTCCTCGATTGCCGTTGTTGTAGGAGGGAAACTGCAATTGTTAAATTCAACCCAATACTCTAAAACCTGATTGATTGATTTTGTGAAAGTAGGGTCGCCATTGTAAGGAACAGTGCCGTCTTGGTCACCATGTATCTGTAAAATTGGAGTTGGATGTTGTGGGTTGCATTCATCGAAGGTTTCTGGAGTCATTGAACCTGTTACTGAAGCCACAGCCGCAAACTTATCACTCAATTGACAGGCTAGTAAAAAACTCATATAGCCACCGTTAGACATTCCTGTACTGTAAATTCTGTCTGAATTTATATTGAATTCATTTGAGATAGTTTCCAATAGAGATTCTGTAAAACCAACATCATCAATGGTACTTTCTGCAGTAAATCCGCCAACATTCCAATGAGTTGTATTTTGAACTTTTGTTCCTTGTGGATGAATAAGAATAAAGCCAGCAGTATCTGCAATTGCCTTAAAATTGGTGTAGAGCATGTTTGTATTTGCATTACTTCCAAGACCGTGAAAACACAACAATAGAGGTGCTGGCGTATCTGCGTCATATGAAGCAGGCACATGAAGAATGTATTCACGTTCTAAGCCATCATGAGTTAAGGTTCTATCGCTTGTTTGTTGGGCAAATGCTGCAGTAGATAGTACAAGGAATGCAAATAGTACTGTTAATATAGGATGATTCATATTTTGGATTTAAGTTTAGAGTGCAATTTACACATAACTTATCCAAAATCGTATAATAATTTTGACATAGATGATGTCTTTTTTATATTTATACAATGATCGACCTATGCAGTTCGGAGAATTTTCTCCATTTTGCGCCCTTTCGCTATTTCATCTACCAACTTGTCTAAGTACCTTGTTTGTCGTGTTAATTGATTTTCAATTTCTTCGATCCGATAGCCACAGATCACACCCTTGATAAGGTGCGCATTTGGATTTAATGTAGCATCTTGAAAGAATTTTTCAAAGGTTACTTTTTCTTTTATGAGTTGTTTCAGTTTTTTTTCATCATAACCCGTTAGCCATTCTATTACTTGATGCAACTCTTCTTTTGTTCTACCTTTTTTTTCAACTTTTGTAATATAATGTGGATAAACTGAGGCGAATGTCATTTTCGCAATGCGTTCATTGTGTTCTTTTGTCGGTGTCATATTCTGAATTTTAAAATTAGTTGTTGATTTCATTTCACTAACTGATTGATCCTTGATTTAGCATATTTTAAATAATCAAATTTAGGGTCTTTTGTTTTTTCTAATTTTGCAAATGAATATATCGTCCAAAATAAATGACTCATTTTAATTCCTATTTTTAATTTTTTAATTTTATTTTCTGAGGATATTTCATCTACATTATCATAATATTTGATGACTTTTTTGATTGATTTTTTATTAATTGAATCAAAGTTGTATTCTTGTTTGTCATAGTCGATGTGATTTTCACAAATCATATTTCCCAATTCAAAAAAATAATAATTGACTCCTGCAAACTCCCAATCTATAATAAAACATTTTTTATCTTCAAATAGTACATTGGCTGGAATAAGATCATTATGACAAAAAACATTGTCCTCCTTTACATTAAGTTTTGCTAGTTTTTTATTTATCTTATCAAATTCTAATGCAAGCATATTTTTAATATCCTTTTTTTGTATCTTATGCAGCCATTTGGGGATTAAGCCATGCCAAATATGGGGAGTTTTTATTTTTAATTTATGAATTTTCCTAACTTCTTTGAAAACTTCCTTTAATCTAGTTTTGTAAGAAGCTTTATCTATATTATTTCCTTTTATAAATTTATAACAAATGTTTTTTTGATCTTTATGATAAATTGAGAAATAGTCTAATTTTTCCATAGCAATTATTTCATTTTTATGATCTATCAGGCTGTTCATAAATATTCTCCAAACATACTTTCCATTTATCAAAAAAAGATCATTGCTAAGACCACCTTTAAGATTTTTTATCTTGTACACTTTATCCACATATTTTTCGAATAGTTCTTTTACCTTTTCTTTTCTTTTTTTCATATTTGTTGATTTTGGTTGGCAGAGGTGCATATGTATTTAATTGGGTTGTCAGCTATCTGCTTGATTAGCGGATTATCTATTCCTTTTGATTAATATACTAATTTTTTATTGCTCAGTTCTACATTAAAGCTTACTGTGGCACCCAATGCATCAAATACTTTCAAAATAGTTTCAAAACGAGCACTTTTAACACTGTTTTCTATTTTTGAAATTTATGCTTTTTGAATACGTGGAGAAAAAAACAACCTAAAACGGATATCCAATCCCCAATTGCAACACCAAATTATCTCTTCTCCATTTTCTGTCTCTTAACTTTATATTGGCGATGGACCATCGGTCGCCTTCTTGTAAAAAGGGAGTGTAAAGTGGAGTGGCGAGGTCAAAGCGCAGGACGAAAAAGCTGAAGTCAAAACGAAAACCGACTCCTGTTCCCAGGGCAAACTCTTTGTAAAAACGATTTGCCTTAAATTGTGCGCCTGGTTTGTTTTCAACTTCTCTGAGCGTCCAAACATTTCCTGCATCTAAAAATAATGCACCTTTTAAATACCAATAAATGGGAAACCTGTATTCTAAATTGGCTTCTAGTTTTATATCTCCTGTATTTTCAAATTGGAAATTTTTGGTTTCTCTTGTTAAATTTTTATAACTACCTGGTCCTACTTCTCGAATCCTAAATGCACGTACACCATTTGATCCACCAGAATAAAATTGACGGATGTATGGTGTAACATCGGAGTTTCCAAAGGGAATAGCAATGCCGCCATAGACTCGTGCTACCAGCGTTGTTTTGTATTTATTAATATAATAACGATAATCACTTTGTAATCTCAAAAATTGGGAATAATCTAAACCACCGAGTGCAGATTTAAATCCGTTGGAATTAAAATTATCGCTTGCTAACTTTGTTGCTTGAATGGTTTTTTCTGCCAGTGCCACCACATTTCCTGCAAGTTCAATGTCTCCTCTGTAGAAATATTTATTTTTCTTTGCGGATCTTTTATTGGAATTAAAATAGGTGTAACTCCCACCGATAATTAGGATGTCTTCAAAACTTTTTGCAAAGCGTGTATCATTCATTAACAATGAATCAAATTTTGCTCCTTCATTAAAAAGAAAAGAATAGGCGAATGAGACTGGCGTTAATATATGTCTAGTGTATCGACTTGAGGTCCAATCATAACCAAACTGTAATTCTGTTGCATTTAGTGAATATTGATTAAAGACATCTTGGATAAAGTTGGTGGACAATCCAAAGGTGGTGTTTACTTTGCTTTTTCTCAAATCCCTTTGCCAAGGTTTAGGCAAAAGATTTTTTGGAAGCGGAAACATAAACTTTGGAATCGTCAAGGTGGCTTGCGGATTTACATTAATGGTGTTTATCCTAGAAATTGTATTCTCATCTCGAAAAATATTGTACTCAATTCCACTATAGATGTTTACTGAAAAACGTTCGGCTCCTTTAAACAAATTTCTATTTAAATAGGTGGTTGAAAGGGCGACACCCAATGCCGAGGTGTTTGCACCTTCGGCAGCTGGATTTTCAGATGTTTTACTATTGAGTTCTGTTTCAATAGCAAGTTTTGTTTTTTCTAAGGGAGTTAGATAAATATAAGTATCTAAATAGTCGTTTTCTTCATCAGCTTCATCGGCGACAGACTTGGCTTCTTCAAATCGAATGTTTACAAATTTAAACACGCCCATTTCAAGTAAATTTTCAAAGCTTTTTTGTTGGGCTTTCAAAGAATAAAAATTACCACTTTGAATTACAACTTTTTCTAATATAACTCTGGGCTTGAAAATTCTTTCTCTGGTGAGGTATTTATAATTTTTGTAAGAAATGGTGTCATAGCTTGTGGTATCTCCTGGAAAGTATTCGGATATTATATAAATGTCATTGAATTTATAAGACTTATGGGCGTTCATCTCCTTATTATTTGGAGGATTGACTGTTACAATCACATCAATGGAATTATCTACGTGCGAAGTATCTCCTTCAAAAGTGATGTAATCTTTGTTAAATTCAAAAAAACCACTGTTTTGAAAGACTGTAGCGATTCTTTGTTTTTCTGCATTGACGACATCCTTGGTAAATGGAATCCCTGGTTTTAAAAAACTGCGATTTTTAGTTGTTCGGATAATATTATCAAATTTTCGATTGGCAGTAGAATTAAAAGTGATCTCATCAATGTTGAAAGCATTTTGCAAGTCTACATTATAGGTAACTGTGCTCAATTTGTTTTTGACTTTGACAGAAGAGTTTACACTAACGTTGTAATATCCTCTTTGATAAAGGTAGGCTTCCATCCTTTTGCAATTTCTGTCAAGGAGCAAAGAGTCTAGTAAGACAGGTTCTTCTCCTTTTCTTCCAAGCCACCCATTAAAACCTCCTTTGTCTGGATCTCCTTTATAATGTGCCCAAAGATTGACTTTGTACAATCCAAGCCATTCTTTATTGGGTTTGGGGCGAGATACGCTGTAAATTCCATCTTTCAATCCAGAGGGATTGTTTATTTTATCTTCCTTGTTTAAATTTATTTCTACCTTGTCGTATAAGACTTCGTCTTCTTCAAGATAGCGTGTAATATTGCAGCTACTTGCAAAAACTAAGAAACCTAGCAATGCAAAAATAAAATTATATTTGATCAATGGAAATCTCAAAACCAAGTAAAAACGAAATTAAGTTTATAAAATCTTTATCAATAAAAAAGTATCGGTACAAAAATGCTTCTTTTATAGTGGAAGGACTAAAATCTGTCCAAGAATTTGTCCATTCTGGCACAAAAGTACAACGGATTTATTTGACATCTAATTTGATTGAGCAATTGAATTTTAATATGCATATATATGAGTGTAAAATTATAGACGAAAACTCTTTCAAACAGCTTAGTGAGCAAAACACGCCCTCTGGCATTTTAGCAATTGTTGAAATGCCACAAATTGAACTAAATAAGGAGGAATTGCAAAAGGGATGCACATTGATATTGGACAATGTTCAAGATCCTGGCAATTTAGGCACTTTGATAAGATTGGCGGACTGGTTTGGTATCAAACAAGTGGTTTGTAGTATTGGAACGGTGGATTGTTATAACTCTAAAACGGTTCAAGCTACAATGGGATCACTCTGTAGAGTCCCTGTTTTCTATGAGAATCTATTGGAGTTGATGGAAGATCAAAAAAATATAAAAAAATATTCAGCTATTTTAGGAGGGCAAAATCTATACGAAACAGTGGTTGAATCTCCTTGCTTTCTAATATTGGGAAATGAAGCAAATGGAATAAATGTTGATTTAAAAGCATTTAGGAATTGTGGAATCGAAATTCCCAAAATGGGGAAAGCTGAGTCCTTAAATGTAGCAATTGCAGGAGGAATTATATTGGCTGAATTTCACCGCCAATTTAATAAGCAATGAAACTTCAATAGGGGAGGGGCGTATAATTAGGCAAATGCAAATAACTTGTTTTTACAATGAAAATGCGCCAAACATTTAGAATTACTTTTATTAATTATTACTTATACTCCCAACATTTTTTCCCTGTAATGAAAGGACTTTGTTCCAAAAAATTACGATAAAATCGAATTGGTAAGTTTAAGTTTGCCAGATAGGTGAGAAAAAACTATTTGCTATCTGTAAAGTAGCATGTCAATTTGTTTATAAGATGGAGAATAGCAATATTCTCTTTTAGGGGATCTAGTATTGTTTTTGGGGGGAGACAATACTAATCCCTTTTTTTTTTCCTTTGCCCATACATACATAATGATATATATTAAAAAAAACCTGCTTGTAGTTGAGCGGGTTTTTTTTATGCCCATAAGGGAATGCTTTAATAAAATGCAAGAATGCAAGAATGCGAGAATGGAAAATGCTTCAATGATATAATGCTTCAATGCTTCAATAAAATGTGAGAATGCAGGAATGCGAGAATGGAAAATGCTTCAATGATATAATGCTTCAATGCTTCGATAAAATGCTTGAATGCGAGAATGCAAGAATGGAAAATGCTTCAATGTTACAATATTCTAATGCTTCAGTGTTATAATACTTTAGTTGTTGAAAATTAGAGTTTTATGTATTTTTGACAGCAACTTTAAAGTAGGTTTTCATAGTAAACGTCAATGATTATTCTCGCATTCTCGCATTCTTGCATTCTCGCATTAACAAAAAGAGTGTTCTTACATTTAAATATTCTTGTATTTTAATAACAAAACTGAGTAAGAAAACTGTAATTTTGCACACTATTTTAAAAACAGAGATTAACGACTTATGAAGATTTTTAATTCATTATCTAAAGTAAAGGAGGAGTTTGAACCGCTAAACCCTCCAAAAGTTACTATATATGCTTGTGGAATTACACCACAAAATCATCCACATTTGGGGCATGCTGTCGCAGCCATCAGGTTTTCGATTATCAGAAGTTATTTGACATTTAAAGGTTATGATGTTTGTTTTGTGGAAAATGCAACAGATGTTGACGATAAAATTATAAATAGAGCTAAGGAATTAGGAATCGAACCGCATGAGGTCGCTGATAAATATCTGAAGGAATACAAAACGGCTCTCGCTGATTTGGAAATACCTATTCCAGATCATTATCCTAAAGTTTCGGAGTATGTTGATGATATCATCACTTATGTAGAGCAGTTGATCAAAAATGACTTTGCTTATGCCACCGAAGATGGCGATGTCTATTTTGATGTGATTAAGAAAACGGATTACGGGAAGTTGTCAAGAAGAAAAACAGACGATCAAGTTACGGGAACCAGAATAAAGGCGAAAGGAAATAAGAGAAATATTGTTGATTTTGCGCTTTGGAAAAAAGATGACACACCTGGAGCGTCTTGGGATTCTCCGTGGGGTCAAGGTCGTCCTGGTTGGCACATCGAGTGTTCTGTAATGAGTAATAAAATACTTGGACCAACGATTGATATTCACTGTGGAGGTCTGGATTTGATTTTCCCACATCACGAAAATGAAATCGCTCAATGTGAGGCGCACAATGGAGTTGATTTTACAAAATACTGGGTGCATTGTGGATTGCTTGAAGTGGATGGAAAAAAAATGTCAAAGTCTTTGGGTAATTTCTTTACCATTCAAGAGTCTTTAGATAAATATGGAAAAGAGTTGATTCAATTTGTGATTTTAAGACATCACTATCGTTCTGCAATTGATTTCAACGACAAATTGTTTAAGGATAATCTAAATGCAATAAGCAATTTTTACCGCAGTTTTGATGAAAAACTTTTAGCACAGGAAAACATAACGGTTGACTTGGAAAATGAAACTGTTGTAGAAATGAACAAGGAGTTTGACATCATTATGGAAGATGATCTTAATACTCCACTGGCTCTAGTTATGTTCTCGAAATATCTAAAAGAAGCAGCAAGGCCAGAAAATGCGGAGAATAAAAACATCATTCATGCTAATATCATAAGATTGGGTAGAGTAATAGGTTTGTTTTCCTCTAAATACAATTTAAAAAGAGTTACGGACGAGCTTTTGAAGTTCCAACAATCTACCATTGAATCTGATGAGTCGCTTTTAGTAAGTGATATTGAAAGCATTTTAACGGAAAGAGAAGAAGCTAGAAAATCTAAAGATTATGCCAAATCTGATGAGCTAAGAGACAAATTGGCTGCTCATGGACTTAAAGTAATGGACGATAAAAATGCAGAACACAAATGGCAGTTTTCGGGTGCTGAAATTAGCTAGAGAGCTTTCCTTTTTTTGTTTAAACCCATAAAAAAACCGCCCCGCTAAAAGCGAGGCGGTTTTTTTAGTATTTTTATTTATCTGAAGTATTCATAATTGTGGTTAACTACAATGAAAATTTATAACTGTGGTTAACTACAATGAAAAAATTCATAACTCATAATTCATAACTAGCTTTTAACAGGCTTATCCATCAATACTTTTCTAGACAATTTAAATTTACCATTTCTTTCATCCACACCGATCAATTTCACTTTCACTTTTTGACCTTCCTCGAAGATGCCGTCCATTGTTTCGATGCGGCTCCAAGAAATTTCTGAGATGTGCAACAATCCTTGTTTGCCTGGCATAAATTCTACAAATGCTCCGTAAGGCATGATTGATTTTACAGTTGATTCATAAGTTTCACCAACTTCTGGCTCCGAAGCAATGCCTTTGATTCTTGCCAATGCAATGTCGATACCCGCTTTGCTAGATCCAGAAATCAAAACTTCACCTTTACCATCTTTTTCCTCAATCGTGATAACAGTATCAGATTCTTTTTGAAGCTCTTGAATGTATTTTCCACCAGGACCAATGATCGCACCAATAAAGTCAGACTTGATATAAACTTTCTCCATACGTGGCGTATGAGGTTTAAATTCTTCTCTCGGTTTATCTATCAATTCGTTCATTTGATCCAAAATGTGTAACCTTCCTTTTTTTGCTTGCTCTAATGCAGCCGCAAGAATTTCATAAGAAAGACCATCCACTTTTATATCCATTTGACAAGCGCAAATACCATCTTTAGTACCAGTTACTTTGAAATCCATATCTCCTAAGTGATCTTCATCACCCAAAATATCTGTTAGAATAGCGTATCTAGTTGGATCTTCAGGATCAGAAATCATTCCCATTGCGATTCCAGAAACACCCCCTTTGATTGGAATACCAGCATCCATCATTGCAAGAGATCCACCACAAACACTTGCCATTGAAGAAGAACCATTTGATTCTAAAATATCAGACACAATTCTTATCGTGTAAGGATTTTCTTCAACTGGTGGAAGAACCTGAGCCAAAGAACGCTCTGCAAGGTTACCGTGACCAATTTCACGACGACCAGGACCACGCATTGGACGCGCTTCACCAACACTAAATGGAGGGAAATTATAATGCAAAAGGAATTTGCTTATTTCTTTTCCACCTGCTTTGTCAAACATTTGCTCATCCATTTTGGTACCCAAAGTAGCCGTACAAATTGCTTGCGTTTCCCCTCTTGTAAACAAGGCAACACCATGCGGAGAGTCTAAGAAATCTACTTCCATGTGAAGAGGACGAACCGTATCAAGCTCTCTTCCGTCAAGACGAGTTCTTTCAGACATAACCATTTCACGAATAACATGCTTTTCAACTTTGTGGTAATATTTCCCAATAAGTTTCACATCTTCCTCTGGCATATCCTCACCGTAAAGCTCCACTAATTTTTCGTCTAGTGCTTTTTTAATATCACCAAACTGTTTTTTTCTTTCAGCTTTGTCAAGTGCTCCTTTGGCAACTTTATAAACATCATCCTGTGTTAGTTCAAAGATTTTCGCTTTAAGAGCATCATTTTCGTAAGGAGGCTCAATAACTCTAGTTTCTTTTACTCCAAAGGCTTCAGCCAAATCAAGTTGAGCTTGACATTGAATTTTAATGGCATCGTGAGCCACTTTCAATGCATCGATCATATCTTGTTCAGATACCTCTTTTGTTTCCCCTTCCACCATCATAATGTTATCCATCGTAGCAGCTACGATCAAATCCATATCGGCATTTTCCATTTGGCTTTTGTAAGGATTGACAACAAACTTGCCATCAATTCTTGCAACTCTAACTTCAGAGATTGGACCTTGAAAAGGAATGTCAGAGACAGTCAAGGCAGCAGAAGCAGCTAAGGCAACTAATGAATCAGACTGAACTTCAGGATCGTGAGAAATCAAGTAGATTAAAACTTGAGTATCAAAGTAATATTGATCTGGAAAAAGTGGACGCAAGGCTCTATCAACCAAACGGCATATTAAAATTTCATAAGCAGACAATCTTGCTTCTCTCTTCAAAAATCCACCAGGGATTCTTCCCGCAGCAGCAAATTTTTCTTGATAATCAACAGATAAAGGAAAAAAGTCAGCACCTTCTCTTTGTTTCGTGGCTGAAACAACGGTCGCTAACAAAGCAGCTTTTCCCATTCTTACTAATATAGATCCATCAGCTTGTCTAGCTAATTTACCAGTTTCCAATGTTATTTCCCTTCCGTCACCTATGTCGAACGTTTTGGTTGTGGCTTTTAGTTGCATTATTTATATTTATTGTAAGGAATGTTGAAAGAATAACTTTGCAATTTTTTAACAGGATCGCCTGCCGCAATGAGATTTGACGATATTCAATTGGTCCGACATTTCGGAAAAAAACGCAGTCCTAGCAGGGCTAAGGCGAGTTTTTTTGAGCGGTCCGCCGATGCGGCAGAATATCGTTAAACCTCGAAGTCAAAAATGTAAATTTATTTTTTCAGCATTTCTAGTGATGATTAATCAGTTGCATAAATATGTGAAGATTTTCGTGATGCAACTGTATAGATAGCTATTTTTCAAAAAAAAAGGAGCATTGCGAAATGCTCCTTTTTCCTGATTTTTATTTTCTAATGTTTAATTTCTTAATCAGGTCTCTATAGTTCGCAATGTCTTTTTTAGCGATATATTTAAGGAACTTTTTACGACGCCCCACCATTTTGATTAATGATAGTCTTGATGAGTGATCTTTGAAATTGTTTTTAAGGTGTCCTGAAATGTGATTGATTCTCTCAGTTAACACCGCTACTTGACCCTCCATAGAGCCTGTATTTTTTGCAGATCCGCCATATTCGGCAAATATTTCTGCTGTTTTTTCTTGTGCGATTGCCATAAACTCTTAATATTTTCTTTAAAATTTTGCACAAAGATAAAATAAATTTAGAATTTCATTAAGTTTTTGGTAATTAATTGGTTTACACTGTCATTTGTAGGCAAAAAATTAACATTTTCCGTGCTGTGGTACTGGTTTTAAGGTATTTGGCGCAAGATAATTTTGATATTTTATACTTTAAAATTTTGTATGTGTTTAATTTTTATATATTTTAAATGTGAAAGATTTGTTATAGGTTTCCCGTTGCCTCAGGCTCACAATCGAAGACCTACACTAAGCGTTTCAGACAATATACAATCAAAGTCTTAAACTCAGTCATTTCCCACGATTCCAATTCAAAACCCCGTTGCCTGAGGCTCACAATCGAAGACCTACACTAAGCGTTTCAAATAATTTGCAACCGAAGTCTTTAAGCTCAGTCATTTCCAATACTCGAAGGCAACATTCTCAAATAATATCTCTACATTGTAGATTGTTTAAGAATACTGTAATAAAATTTACGTGATGACACTATGAACAATATTATCAGTAAAATAAAATTTAAGGGAGCTGAGTTGTTTTACGATGTTCTTTATACAAGTCGATTGAAAAAACATGAAATTCCTAGTGATAAAAAATTGATCTTATGTTATCACGGAATTGATTTGGTGGGAAATACAAAGTTGAATAGTAAATTTATAAGTCGTGATTATTTTGAGAAACAGTTGATATTTTTTAAGAAAAATTTCAATATAGTTTCATTAGAAGATTTTTTCAAAATTAAAGATGAAAAAACAAAGAAGTTTACAATAGCCGTAACTTTTGATGATGGGTACAAAAATAACATAAAGTATGTTTTGCCATTGATTGAAAAATATGAAATCCCAGTATCCTTTTTTATCACAGGTATAAATGAAACAGAAGAAGATATGTTGTGGGCAGATTTTTTTGACCTTGCTGCTCATTTTTACAATAAACCTATTAGCATTGATGGTGTTGTTTTTCGTAAAAATATCAGAGGACATTTTACCAGAGAAGGCGACGGCGCTTTTCTAAAAGACATATTTCACGATGGTGATTTTGATTATAAAAAAAGGTTGTCAGAAATTTTTCCTAATTCAATTTATAAATTCAAGGATGATCCAAATTATCATGACTATTGGCAGCAAATGAGCAATGAAGATATTCGAGAACTATCAAGTTTAAAATTAGTAAGCATTGGCTCCCACGGATTTTATCACAATGATTTATCAAAAATTCCAATAGAAGATGCTGTAAGTGAAGTGAAAAAGTCGCGATTGTATTTAGAAAATTTGATACAATCTGAAATTTTGGATATTGCTTTTCCGTGTGGAAATTATACTCCTCAATTATTGAATGAATGCAAAGATTTAGGTTTTAAAAGAATGTTGTCGCTTGAATACTTATTTGAAAACAACGAAAATGTTTTACATGATCGTTTTGGGATTAGTTCTTCTACGCCCTGGAATGCGCAGTTACATTATTTACTAAAAGGAGATTATGTATGAAAGAAAGAACAGATTATTACTTTGAAAGACTTAATAATAGCAATTTCGTTCATTTTGTGAAATTGTACAATGACGTATTTGGAACCAATAAGAATCTAAGCGAGCTAGAAGCGAAATACGATACAGCTTATATTATAGAAGACTATTGGGCTTATTTGGCATTTGATGCTCAATCAAAAGAAGTTGCGGCTTCATACAGTGTTATTCCGTGGGTGTTTGTGGATAATGAACAACAAATTTTAGCTGCTCAATCTGCTGATACAATGACAGGAAATGCACATAGAGGAAAAGGGCTTTTTGGAGTGCTTCATGGAAAAGTGGTGGACTTACTAGTTTTAAATGGATTTAAATTTATTTTTGGGTTTCCAAATCAAAATTCTTTCCCTGTATTTAAAAATAAGTTGAATTGGAAATTTTACAGTAAATTAAATTTGTATACGATTCCAACAAATAATAAAATCCCCATAAGAAAAGCATTTTATAAATTTTCCTTTTTAAGACCTTTGCACAATGTGCTCGTAAACCGTGTTTTTGATAAATATAAATTTGATCCAAGCAACTATTTTATGGAAGATAAAAGACATATTAGGACTCAATATAATGATCTTTTTTTAAAACATAAGCGAGCTGATGAACACAAGATTTTGAAAATTGACAATTCTATTTTTTATATTAAAATAACAAACCGTTTGTTGATTGGTGACTTTAAAAGCACAGTTGAGGAGTTTGAAAAATGCCTTTTGGTACTAATAGAGTTGGCATCTAAGTGCGGGATTACTGCCATTGATTTTATGTGCAGCCCTGAAATGGAGGTGGATGCTATTTTTTCTACTTATCATAAACCTCAAGAATCTTTACGAATAGGTTTTTTCGAGTTAAATAAATCTACAAATAATTATACTAAAATAAAATTTACACTAATGGACTTGGATACTTTTTGAAGTAGCTCCTAACTATAAATGTTAAATTGAAAGAAGAAATGTAGTTTCTAATATTTATTCATTATATTTAAATGCAAATAAAAATCGTTATTCTCAAAAAATGCTAATTAGCTGATCCATTTGAATTTATGTTTCGTTGATTTGTAGAACTTAATTTATCAAAATGATGAAAAGTGTTTTTATCCTTATTCTAGCTCTTTTGTCTTTGTCTTTGTCTTTGTCTACAAAAGTCAATGGACAGGAATGTCCCATGTCAACAGATATAGTTATGCCTAACTTGTTCTATATTAATGATTGCAGCACATCGCCAATAGAACATTATAACATGCCAGTAATTTTATATATTACATTCGAAGAGAATCTTCCAGTAGCAAATATTCAAATTAAAGACCCTTCAATTGATAGAGAGTATTTTACTTTTTACAATGTAAAAAAAGACCAACCCATTGGTGTAGGACCGTTTTATATTTACAAGTATACAATTCATGTTTGTGAAATTTTTGAAACCAACATAAACTGTGGATTTACTTATTATATCGGATCTCCCAATGTTGACTCAACAGTCAAATGGCTAGGTTTTATTGAAGCAGAAGTTTTGTCTTGTGATAATGAAGGAGAATATTTTGTAAATATATATTGTCGAGGTAATGTTGATAAATTTGAAGCTATAGTAAATGGGGTGAATTTAGGTGAATACACGAGTACTGATATTGAACCAGCTAAAATTGGTCCTATAAATGCAAATAATATAAAAGGAGAAACAGAAATAATTATTAGGTCAACCGAAGACGAATATAACTCTTGTAGTGAGCGTCTTGTCGAAAAAATTAATGTTGGAATTTTAGACTGTGCTAAGCCTCTTGAATCGGCTATTAAAAACATCAAATGTGATTATAGAGAATGTGATTATCTAAGTGAGCTTTTGATTGGTTTTACTATTCGATTTCACAATTTCAATCCTTCCGAAACAGGTTACGCTTTGTCTATTAACGGAGAAGAGCCTGTGAATTATAAATACGCTGAAACAGGTCACAGTAATCGAATATATTTGGAGGATTTAAAGGCACAAGATTTTTATTTTACCATAACTGACTTAGAAAACCCTAATTGCACCGCCAGTTATTTTTATGAAAATAATTGCATTGATCCTTATGAATGTTCATTGAGTTTGAAAACCAGAAAAATTCGCCAAACGGATGATGCATTTTACATTGAAGTAGCTTTAAGTGAGGAAAGTGAAAATGTTATTATGCTTGATGTTTACGTGGAGGACGAATATAAATTTACCAAAGACCGTTTAAAAATCAATGATCCATTTGTTTTAGGACCATTTGATAAGGAAACCCAAAATCAAGTGAAACTAAAATTTCAAGGGAATATGAAGGAGAACTGCCTTTACGAAGCAACTATAAATGCAATAGACAAGCCAAATAATTTGCCTGATTTTTCAGGTAAAACCGATAACAATCAATCAATATCCATCTATCAGAACAACCACGAGTTAATAATAGAAGCAAAAGAAACGATTCACACCGTCGCACTTTACGACCTAAATGGCAAAATAATCGCCTCGCAAAAAGGCGTTGCTGATTTTTTTAACGGTGAAATGTTTGCGATCCCGAAGAATATTATTTCAGGCATTTACATCGTGAGAATTGTTTTGGAGGGTGAAGTTTTTACGAGGAAAATTTTGATTGATTAGTAATGTTGAAATAATAAATATTCAGTTTTTGGTAAAGAGGTTTTTCGATAAACAAGCGATTCCTTATCAGGATAAAAAACGGATCGGGCTGGCGTTCAGTGTTGGTAGGTCTAAGACGAGTATTTTCAACTGGTTGGCAATTAAGATAAAATTGATTATATTTACTTTCAAAAATATAGGACAAATCTAAAATAGAAAGTGATGGGAAGTAATATTTTACATTATAAAGAACAAACAGGAGAAATAGAATTGCATCTTGGGCAAGATAAGGAAGTAATGTATACCAGAGTAAATAGTTGTTCAAACCCTTTCTGTGATTGTGGTGAAATGGATTTATTTTTATTTAAAGAGGAGGATAGAAAGTGTATAGAAAGTTGGAGTAAATATGAAATAGGTTTAAATAAAAGGTTATTAGAAATAAACTTCAATTTTAAGATGAGTAACGAATTAATAAAAGAAGCAAATGAAATTAAAGACGAATTAGAAAAGAAACTAACAGTAGATGATTGGGAATTATTAAGAGGCTTTTATAGGTTAGATAAAGAAATTCAAGTTGAAGAAAATATAGAAAAAGATAATGAGTATTTAGATTTTTACGAATTTGATTATATTCATATGAATGATCCAAGTCTTTTAATAAGTTTCAATGAAATATATCCAAGCGGAGAAATATACAAAATAGAAAAAGAAGGAAATTTATATGAAATCATTGGTTACTATTGCAAGAATTCTGAATGTGAGTGTACAAAAGTAAAGTTGAAATTGATTGAGATAAATGGAGAAACAAAAGAAAGCTTTACATATGATTACGAAACAAAAGAAACTGAAAATAATAAGTATGTGTGGGTGATTGAGAAATTGCGAGTGGATTATGAAGATATAGAGCTTAAAATGAAACTGAGATCGTCAAGGATAAAATTGTTGTACAATCGAAAAATCATTCAAATGTTACAGGATAAAGTTGAAACGATAAAAGCTACGATTGGCAAGTTTGAAAAAATAGGAAGGAATGACAAATGTTTATGTGGAACTGGTAAGAAGTATAAAAAATGTTGTATGTAAAAAATCAATAATCGCTACAAGATGTTATACACAATTAAATTTAAAGAATCATTCCTATATATTGAAGCAACAATAGAAGATGATTTGGATGATAAACTCATTGGAAAGATACAAAATAAGGTTTTGCAAAGGATTTGTATATGAAAATAGTGAGCATGTTCTAGAAAAATTTTATTAGTATCAATTTTTCCCGTTACTTTGTGAAATGTCTGAGAAAATTAAAGATCAAAAAGCGATTTTACAAAAATTGGGGATTGAGCAGCTCAATGAAATGCAATTAGAAGCAAAAAGAGCGATTCATACAAATAGGGAGATCGTTCTTTTGTCGCCAACGGGAACGGGTAAAACTTTGGCTTTTTTATTGCCAATTATTGCAGAGCTAGATCGTGATTTGGATGAAATTCAAGTTTTGATATTGGTTCCTTCAAGAGAATTGGCGATTCAAATTGAACAGGTTACCAGAGAAATGGGTAGTGGTTATAGGGCGGTTGCTGTTTATGGCGGAAGGGCTGGTGGCAAGGAGCGAATTGAACTCCAGCATCCACCTGCAATTTTAATAGGAACACCAGGTAGAGTTGCAGATCACATTAGACGCGAAAACATCACAACCGATTATATAAAAACATTGGTTTTAGATGAGTTTGATAAATCTTTGGAAGTGGGTTTTCAAAAAGAAATGGAGGAGATTGTTTTCGAATTAACTGCATTAAAAAAGAAAATTTTAACTTCTGCTACACAAAAAATTGACATTCCTGACTTTGTTGGAATCAAAGATCCTGAAAAATTGAATTTTCTTGGTGAAGATAAAAAGCAATTACAATTAAAAGCGGTTTTTTCTCATCCAAATGACCGACTACAAACTTTGGTGAAATTGTTGGGACATGTTGGAAATGGCAGTGGAATTATTTTTTGTAATTTCAAAGATACCATTCAAGAGGTGAGCGATTTCTTGACTAAAAAAGGGATTACCCACGACTGTTTTTATGGTGGATTGGAACAAATAGACCGTGAGCGAGCTTTGATAAAATTTAGAAATGGAACCCACCGTTTTTTGGTCGCCACCGATTTAGCAGCAAGAGGAATTGACGTTCCAGAATTGGATTTTATCATTCATTTTGAATTGCCACCAAGAGCGGAAGAGTTTATTCATAGAAATGGTCGTACTGCAAGAATGAATAGCAATGGAACTGCCTTTATTTTAGGAGATACAGATCGTGATTTGCCTGAATTTATTGTAGGTGCGGAGGTCGTAGAAATTAAAGCGACACAAATACCTGCTAAAAGCAATTGGGAAACTCTTTACATTTCTGGCGGACGAAAAGACAAGATTTCAAAAGGAGACATTGCGGGCTTATTTTTCAAACAAGGCGGATTGGAAAAAAACGAATTGGGAATCATTGAGCTAAAACAAGATTGTGCATTTGTATCAGTCCCAAGAAAAAAATCCAACGATTTAGTAAATAAATTAAACAACACAAAATTAAAAAAGAAAAAGGTTAGAATCAGCCTCCTGAAAAGTTAAACAGTTGAAAGTTGAAAATGGAAAGTTGAAAATGTTCAAGTATTCTCGCATTTAGGCATTCAATCATTACATAATTTTCACTTCTGAATAAATCGCAAAATGATCTGAGCTGCTCTTTTCGGCGACTTCTGTCTTGGTCGCTTCGATTTTTCCTTGCAGCATAATGTAATCCAAACGAGCTGTTTTAAAAGGTAATTTATGAGTGTTTGGAAAAGTCAATCCTGGCCATGTTCCTGCAACAGAATGAGCATCTACAAAATCCTTTATGATGTGATTGTATAAAGGTTCATAGTTCAAAGTGTTCAAATCACCTGCAATTATTTTGGGACTGTCTTTAGAATGTTTATCCATTTCTTGCTTAATAATATTCCATTGATTCTTTCTTTGTTTGGCATTTTTACGATACAAACCTACGAAGTTTGGAGGATCGGCAAAGGCGACAGCAGGCGAGGCCCAATGTGCATTTGCAGTATAAATTTCACCACTAGGATGATTGACAGTTACCATATGCGCAAAGGGCAATTCATAAGCATTGTTTAGCGGATAGTCATCTGAAAGAGGGTATTTGGAGTAGATGCCAATACCGTGCGTGCCTTTGAGGACAATTACTTTTGAATAAGGATAAATTTCTTTTAGTGATTTATCCAAAATGCTTCCCCATTCAGGCGTAATTTCTTGGCAAAATAAAAGGTCTGCATCGTATTCTAAAATCGTATTGATATTTGTTTTGGGCTTTGAAATTCTAAAGTAAAGATTGAAAGTCAATACGGTTAAATTTTTGGTTTGTTCATTTGCATTAAATACAAAAGATTTTGCTGAAGAAAAATGGGTGTAACCCCAATCCGCCAATAAAATAAAAATAGCGAAAAAGGCTGTAAGACTAATTTTTTTTAAATTAGATTTTAAATTTGCAAAGACTCCAATTATTAAAATAAAGAGGAAAATCCATCTAGAAAATAAAAATACACTTCCTAGAATAAAATGCTCCTTTGCTAAAAATAGGATAATTGTTAGAAGGGCAATGATTAATGTTATATATTTAAGCATGTTTGTAATAAATAAACAGATTTTAAACTTTTTTATTATTTTACTCTAACCCTAAATTAAACATCAACAATGCAAAACTTACAGTTCCCAATTAACTTTTTGTTTAAGATCACTTCCTTTTCAAATGATTTCACTGCTACAGATGCCACAGGAAATGTTGTCGCATATGTGAAGCAAAAAATGTTTAAATTGAAAGAAGACATTGCTATTTATAGTGATGACACTAAATCCGAAACCAATTATCAAATCAAAGCGGATAGATGGATTGATTTCTCAGCAGCCTATAGCATTACTGATAGAAACAACAATGAAATAGGAAAAATTGCAAGAAAAGGCTGGAGGTCAATGTGGAAGGCGGAATATGAATTAATTGATCAAAATGAACAAATACAGTTTCATATTAGAGAGGAAAATGGTTGGGTGAAAGTGATGGATTCCTTGCTTGGAGAGATTCCATTTTTGGGATTGCTCACGGGATATTTTTTCAATCCATCCTATGCGGTATTGAACACGAGCGATGAAATTGTAGCAAGATTAAAGAAAGAACCTTCTTTTTTTGGTAGAAAATTTGAGGTATCCAAATTATCAGAATTTGACAATGACGATGGAGAAAGAATTATGTTGGGTCTAATGATGATGATTTTATTGGAGAGAAGAAGAGGGTAAAAATAGCGATTAATTTTCTATCTATTAGGAAATCAATCATGGCGTTAAACCGTAGAAACGTTGCATGCAACGTCTGCGTAAAAACACCAAGTTTATCTTACAACTAGAAATCAAAGAGGGAAAGAAATTGAAAGAACAATCAGCAAACATCAAGCATTACATAGAATTACATTTCATAGTTTTGTTATTTGGGTTTACTGCCGTTTTGGGAAAATTAATTACGATCTCAGCAGCAGAATTAGTCGTTTACAGAATGGGAATCTCAGCTACTGTGCTAGGTCTTTTTTGTGCCATTTCTAAGATCAATTTTCGATTGCCTACAAAGCAGATCATTCAGATTTTATCAGTAGGACTTATAGTTGCAGCCCATTGGGTCTTTTTTTTTGAGGCGGTAAAAGTGTCCAACGTTGCGGTAACACTTGGCGTGATGGCAAGTGGAACATTATTTGTAAGTTTTTTGGAACCAATTGTTGAAAAGCGAAAAATTTGGTGGGTAGAAGTGTTTATTGGAATAGTGATAATGATTGGACTCTATATTTTGACACGATTTGCAATGAATTATTATTTGGGAATTATATATGCATTAATTTCTTCATTTCTTGCCGCATTGTTTGGAGTTGCCAACAGACAATTGACACAAGGAACAAATCCAGTAGTAATTTCTTTTTATGAGATGGCAGCGGGATGTGTGGCAGTTCTCGTTTATCTTTATGGAACAGGGAATAGTTTGTGTGTACTCCAAGATTTATTACCAGCAGATTACCTATGGATAGGTATTTTGGCAATACTTTGTACTGCATACGCCTTTGTTGGAACAGTTAGGTTAATGAAAGTACTTTCAACCTACACAGTTTCGTTAGCTATAAATCTAGAACCCGTTTATGGAATAATTTTGGCTTTTTTAATTTTTGGGGAATCAGAACGCATGGATTTTGGTTTCTATATTGGAGCTATTATTTTAGTAGTAAGTATATTTGTATATCCTGTATTAAAAAATAAGGGCTTTGGAAATTAATAAGATATGTAAGATGACGAGATTCCCAAACACTAAATACCAACCCGATCAATGAATAGATGGTTACGCATAGGATTTATTGTAGTAGTACTGATTATTATTGCATACAGTTTTCTGTATTTGCAAACCGTCATTTCGTATGTTTTGATAGCGGGAGCTCTCTCATTTTTTGGTAGACCCATTATGAATTTTTTCCAAACTCTTCGAATTGGAAAAATACATCTACCAAATTGGCTCAGTGCATTGTTGACGATTGCCTGCTTTTTTGGAGTAATAGCCTTGTTTGTTGCAGCTTTTGTTCCCCTGATTATAGATCAAATAAATCTTGTTGTATCCATAAATCCAAATGCCGTTATTCAAGGCTTGGAAGATCCAATTCAACGTTTGGACAATTTTCTTTCCAAATACAGTTTGATAGATACAAGCGAAAAACCACTATCGGAAAGTTTAAAAGATCAATTGAGTTCTCTGATGAATTCTGCAAATATTTCCAATGTTTTTACTTCCGTTTTTGGAGTGGTGAACAATATTTTTAGTTATTTCATAGCTGTCTTCTCAATCACATTCATAGCCTTCTTTTTTCTGGCGGACAAAGACTTGCTTTACAGATCCGTTTTTTCAACAATCCCAACTCAATTTGAACAACGGTTTGATGTTGTGGTCAATACTGCAAAAGAATTGTTGACTAGATATATGTACGGCATTCTAATTCAAGTAACTTTAATCACGATCTACATTACTTTTTTGATGATGATTTTGGGTGTGAAAAATGCTCTTTTGATAGGATTATTTACAGGCTTGGTCAATATCATACCTTACGTTGGTCCAATCATCGGTTTATCATTCGGTGTATTCGTTGCAATAACTACCAACCTCGGTTTAGATTTTTACTCCCAAATGTTGCCACTACTTGCCAAAGTAGCCGCAGTTTTTGTATCAATGCAGCTTCTAGACAATATGTTTTTACAACCATTAATTTTCTCAAGCTTCGTCCGCGCACATCCCCTCGAAATTTTCCTTCTAATATTAATAGCAGGAACCATCGCAGGAATCCCAGGAATGATCCTAGCCATCCCAACCTACACAATATTAAGATTAGTCGCCAAAGAATTCCTAAGCGAGTTCAAAGTCGTCAAATCTTTGACAAAACACCTTTGAAAAATAATGCTTCAATGATATAATGCTTCAATGAAGCATTAAAAAATTGCGGCAACACCACCCAGCAAAACATTCAAGCATTCTCGCATTCTTGCATTCTCGCATTTTATTGAAGCATTGAAGCATTGTAACATTGAGTCTTCTCCAAAAAGAGATAATCTTCACAAAATGGAATTTTTTAGATGAGATTTGCATTTTTCGAGATTCGTTGATGCCTGAGCATCAATGAATTGAGAAAGGTGCAAAGATCGCTAAAAAAAACATTTTTGACTTTTTATCTTTCTGGAGTGGACTCAACATTAAAGCATTCCCGTGAGCACCCAATTCCCACCTGTGTCAATCCTAACTCCACTAGGAAAAACCACCTTAAAAGTGTCCACAAAAAACAGTTCGGCTCTTTGTTGTGATTCCCGATTATCAGTCATTAAGTTATAATAGAGAGTGCCGTCATTGGATAGTAAATTTTTAAGAGATTGTAAGTATTCAGTGGACCTAAATTGTTCATCTGTGAAATCATCAATAAAGACATCAAAAGCAATGAGATCGTATTTTTTGTTTGATGGATTTTTGAAATTGAGTGCATCCTCACAAACGAAATCAGTTTTTTGAGAAATAGAGGGTGGAAGATATTTTTTTGCCAAATCCACCACAACAGAATCTAATTCAACAGCAGTAATGCTTCCAGGATTTTGTTTAAAATTTTTTTCAAGCATTACAGGAATACTGCCAAGTCCAAGCCCAAGGACCAAAATATCCTTCAACTTTTTGTTTTCCAGACTTGTTTTTTCAAAAGCAGTACAAAACGAACGATATTTATCCTCAAAAGAATAAGTAGCATTTTCTGCATCTAATCTGAATCTTCCCCTACTTAAAACCACAGATAAGGTCTTATTGAGCTTACTTGAGCGACTTTCTAGCGAAAAATCAAAGAAATAACTCAACAATCGTTTTATAGTGTTAGGTTTTGCCATACTTTTGCAAATCTAATGGGTACATTTATAAAAATGCTTAGTAACGCTTAAAAAATAATTTATGCATCTAAGCAGGGTCGCCTGCCGCATCAATATTTTCCAATCTACTTCGTTGAAAATACTCGCCTTAGCCCTGCTAGGACTGGAACGCCAGTCCGATCCGTTTTTCGTCGAATCGTCGAACCGCTTGTATATTGAAAAATCTTTTTGCTAAGATGCACAACTTATTATTTAAACGTTACTTAACTTAGATGATTATTTCATATGACCGCAGAGCGGTCAAATTATGTTAGTAAATTATTCACCACATCTTTATCGACCGCAGAGCGGTCGCACTTTGTGGTTAAATAATTTGATAAATTTTATGAACATGCAGCAAGGGAAGCGCGGAGGATGAACTTAAAGACGGAGGATAAAAATATGCGAAAATACGCCCGATGCGAGTGGAAATGTATGGAATGAATTGGAACCGATGATTGAGAAAAAAATCGCCACGCAGCAATCCGTAGAGACGCGATTCATCGCGTCTCCCAAAACGACCAAACCCGTTCCAATTCATTCCATACATTGCAGCGGACAGCGGGGAGACAATCAGATTGGAAATGATATGTTCCGTCCGAAAATTAATTATGAATTATGAATTATGAATTATGAATTCCATTAGCATTACACATTATTATAAACTGTAGAGACAAGGCATGCCTTGTCTACATCTTGGCTGCTGCATCTTGACTGCAATCTTGGCTGTTACATTTGACAACATCTTAACTACTGAAACGACATTATTATAAGAAAATGACAAAAATAAAAAACGACTTATTAATACGTGCTGCGAAAGGAGAAAAAGTAGAACGCCCGCCCGTTTGGCTGATGAGACAAGCAGGCAGGATTTTACCACAATACAGAAAACTGAGAGCCAGTCTTTCAGGTTTTAAAGAATTGGTAGAAACGCCAGCACTCGCATGCGAAGTCAGTATGCAACCTGTAGATGAATTAGGTGTAGATGCAGCCATCATCTTTTCAGACATTCTAGTCATACCAGAAGCGATGGGCTTGCCTTATGAAATGATAGAAAAGAAAGGGCCGCATTTTCCCAAAACAGTTTATTCAAACGAAGATTTAGATAACTTAGTAGTTGCGGCAAGTGATGCTGTTCATTACACGACAGATGCCATTAAATTATTAAAAAGTGAGCTGAATGGGAAAATTCCGCTAATTGGTTTTGCAGGAGCACCGTGGACGATTTTTGCCTATATGGTAGAAGGTGGAGGATCAAAAACATTTTCCTTAGCAAGAAGAAAATTATACCAAGACCCAGAATTTTCAATGCGTTTATTGGATATGATTACCGAAAGTACCATCAATTATTTAAAGGCGCAAGTAGAGGCTGGTGCTGACCTGATTCAAGTTTTTGATTCTTGGGCAGGAATGCTTACACCCGCACAATATAAACATTATGCAATGCCCTTTTTAAAGAAAATTTGTGATGCGATAGACGAAGTGCCAGTAACCATTTTTTCAAAAGGAGCTTACTTTGCCTTAGAAGATATAAATGCATTGAATTGTCAAACGATAGGAGTGGACTGGAATATGAATCCTAAAGAATTAAGAAAAATATTCCCCAACAAAACATTACAAGGGAATTTAGATCCTTGTCAATTATACGCATCAACGCCAGAGGTAAGGGACGCAACGAAAGAGATGCTAAGTGTTTTTGGAACACAACGTTATATTGCAAACTTAGGGCACGGTGTGTATCCAGATACTCCATTGTTTTCAGTAAAAACATTTGTCGATACAATTAAGGAATCATAAGAAAGAAATAAAAAAAATGGAAAATAGACTAAGTGTGACAATAGAAAATCACGTTGCAGATGTGAAATTGAACAGACCAGAAAAGATGAATGCATTGGACGATGCAATGTTCGAAGCATTGATTGCAATGGGCGATAAACTGAATGCTGATTCTTCTGTTCGGTGTGTGGTTTTATCAGGTGAGGGTAGGTCTTTTTGTGCAGGTCTTGATTTGTCCAATTTCGATATGAACTCAGATATTACTGGGATTCCAGATCGTACACATGGCATTGCCAACAAATGGCAAAAGGCGGTTTACACTTGGCGAGAATTGGCAGTTCCTGTGATCGCTGCTGTTCACGGAGTTTCATTTGGTGGAGGACTTCAAATTATGTTAGCCTCTGATATTCGTTACATCAAAGCTGATACAAAGTTGAGTGTTATGGAAATGAAATGGGGACTTATTCCCGATATGGCTGGCACACAATTAATGAGGCATACAGTAAGAGATGACATTATTCGTGAGTTAACATATACACACAGAATATTTTCAGGTGAACAAGCCGTTGAATATGGATTTGCCACACACGTATCAGAAAACCCTTACGAAGATGCGATGAAATTGGCGACAGAAATAGCATCGAAAAGTCCGAGCGCAATTGTAAAAGCAAAAAAAGTATTAAATGCAGCACCTTATTTAAGCGTAGAAGAAGGATTTATTTTAGAATCGGTAGAACAAGAGGCAATAATCAAAAAGAAAAATCAAATAGAAGCCGTATTCGCAGGCATGCAAAAACGCCCAGGAAATTTCGACGATTTCCGGGAATCGTAGGGACAATGTCTTTCGTTTGCCCCTCTGTGCTTTTTGCTTATTCTTTTCGTATAGGGAATGCCTTGCGCTTGCCCATTGTAAATAAATTTATTTATTTACAATTACCTTCTCAATCTGTACCAAACCATTTGTCAAATCAATAAATTCCAAAATATAAATTCCATTAGGAAAATCAATCAAATCAACCTGCGTTTCGTTTTGGACCGTCAAAATATTCATACCAATAGAATTGTATAAATGCAATTCAAAATTATTTGAAACAGATCCAGAATTAACAAATAAATAGTCAGCAGTAGGATTAGGATAAACAGTGATTTTTTGTTCAGAAGCAACATCATCAATGCCAAGCATCGTGTCACCATTTTTGCAGTTTTCATCAATGCCATTTCCAGGAATATCAATTGCTCCAGGATTTATTGCAGGGTTATTGTCATCACAATCCTCATCCGAATTATAACCATCATTGTCCACATCGATCACCAAGAATACATTGTCACAATTTTCATCAACATTATTGTTTGCAATTTCCACAGCTCCAGGAAAAATAGTGTTATTTAGATCATCACAATCAGCTGGTGAAGGATAACCATCATTGTCTTGATCTAGCAGTTCCAATTGACTGGTCCAAATCATTGCTGTTCCATTCGTCAAAGAAGCTCCAACAATATCAAGCGATAAATCATTGTCAATATTTGCAATTTCAATATCTCTCGCTCCACTAAAGGTATTGTCAATTATGTGTTTTGTAAAATTTAAACTTCCTTCATTTTGATAAAATGCTAAAGTGTTTTGTGTGTAAAATGCAACAACCAAATCATTGTCTCCATCCCAATCCATATCCTGAATAATTACTTTGTCAGGACCTTGAATTCCATTCTCAACAACCGTCTTTGCAAAAATGGAATTGCCATCATTTATTAAAATAGAAACTTCATTATTTGCAAAGGAAGTAGCCGCAATATCAATATCGCCATCACCATCCAAATCTTTCAAGCTGATCGAATTGCATACATTTAAATCCGCAATTTTTATTTTAGTAAAGTTTAAGGCACCATCATTTCGCCAAAAACTAATCTGGTTAGCGTTTCCCTGTGCTACAACAAAATCCTGATCACCATCTTTGTCCAAATCAATGACTTCAATTTGTCTGCCATCAATACAATTTTCACTGAGCACAACCAAATCAAAATCAAAATCATTGTTTTGCCATAAAGACAATTTTCCAGGTCCAGTCGCATTTGAAAATTCAACACTTACAATGTCAAAATCATCATCATTGTCAATATCCAAAATTACAAAATCCTGAAAGTTATTGTCCGTACCCACTAAATACCCTGAGGGATAATAATTATTTATGTTTTCATACCAAAAGATAGAATGCCCACCAACTTGACTACCAGTCGCAACTATATCCATATCACTGTCGCCATCCATATCAAAAGATTTCACATTATTGGCTCCTGGTAAATTACTTGTCAATTCAAATGGAAAATAAACTCCATTGCCAACAGACTCATAAATTTGCAATGTATTGTCATTTTTTGATGCACCAACAATGTCCATTTTGTCGTCATCATTGTAATCAAATACATGAACGCTTTCCATTCCATCTAAAGCAGGTTCCAATATTTCCCTATTAAATTCAATCTGAGCGTAGCTATCAAAAGAAGAAATTGATAAGATTAAAGCGATGATTATATTTTTCATTTTTGGCGTTTTTATTGATATTTAGAATTATCCCAAAATTACAGTCTATTTTTTAAAAACAACGTTTTTTAACTAGAAGTTATTTTTAATGCGAGAATGTGAGAATGCAAGAATGCGAGAATTTTACTGTAAAAAATGTGGCAATACCATCAGCAAACATTCTCGCATTCTCGCATTCAAGCATTCTCGCATTATAACATCTTGCATTCTCGCATTATAATATCTCACATTTTTCATAAATTTGACCCTAAACAAAAAATATGTCCGAGAAAAAAGAAAGAGATTACATTCTAGGAACCAATCAGGCAGAATTAGATAGATTGGGACTGCAACACAGAGTTTGGCAGTCTCACGTTTTAAAATGTTGGTATGAAGCTGGTATAAAAAACGGTTCAAGAGTGTTGGATGTTGGAGCGGGTCCAGGTTACGCCACTTTTGATTTAGCTGACATAGTTGGAGAAACAGGCTCAGTAGTTGCCGTTGAAAGATCGCAAAATTATTTGAATAGAATCCACACTATCAATCATACTATTTACAAAGAGAAAAAGTTAAATATAAAAGCCTACGAACTGGATTTGATGGATGATGAAATTCCAGAAGGCAAATTTGATTTTTCTTGGACACGATGGGTTTGCTGCTTTGTATCTTCTCCAGAAGTTTTGGTAGACAAAATTCACCAAGCATTAAAACCAAATGGAAAAGCCATCTTTCACGAATACATTAATTATGATTCTTGGAGACTGATACCAGAAAGTACACCACAAAAAGAGTTTGTTCACAAGGTTATGAACAGTTGGCGTGAAACTGGTGGAGAACCAGACATTGCAGGAAAGGTGGTCGAATTATTAAATGACAGAGGATTTACAATAAAAAGCAAGCCTTTGATCTTTTCGCCTAGTCCAAAAGATTATATGTGGGAATGGCCAACCTCCTTTGTAGAAATAAACCTTGATCGTTTGATAGAACTTGGCAAAGTCGAGGAAGCTTGGGCAGAAACTGTAAGAAAAGATTTTCGCGATGCAAGATCAAACCCCAATGCTGCGATCCTAACCCCAATGGTATTAGAAATCGTTGCCGAAAAAACGTAGGGGCGAATTGCCATTTGCCCAAATACAAACGTAAAGGCAGCCCTTGAGGCTGCCCCAATTTAAATGCATAAAATGAACAACATTAAATACATATTACTTTGCCTAATCCTTTTGATTGCATCTTCCTGCCAAACAGACGTTAAGCAAGCTGCTGATTCAGAGCAAAAACAAGAAAAACCTGGAAATAAATTAGACGAATTATCTACACAAATAGAGCAAGATACGACCAATGCAGTTCTATATTTTGATCGTGCAAACGCTTACCTTGCAGAAAGAGATGTAAGCAGTGCCGCCGATGATATTTTAAAGGCGATGGAATTGGACCCAAAAAATAGCAAATATTATCAATTGGCGTCTGAAATTTTATTAAAAATAAATGACAGTGAATCAGCCATAAACATGTTGAAAAGAGGATTGCATATAAAACCATTTAACATTCCGATGCGCTTGGAGATTTCCAAATTATACTTCATTACAAAAGACTATAAAAGCTGTGAAAAAAACCTAAACACTGTTCTCAATTTTGACGAATCAAATGCCACCGCTTTTTTCTACAAAGGAATGTTGAGCAAGGAGCAAAATCAGCTAGCAGACATGATTGAGCATTTTAAAAAAGCAATACAATTAGATCCTGATAATTTGGAATCACATATGCAACTAGGACTAAGCTATTCCAGTCAAAACAACCCAATTGCAATTGCCCATTTTGACAATGTAATTCGGATAGATGAAACGAGTTTAGAAGCCTATTACGCCAAAGCCTTATTTTATCAAAAGAACAAAGATTTCTCTGAGGCAAAGAAAATCTACAAGCAGATAAATGCAAACTTTCCGCCTTATTACAACTCTCTTTACAATATAGGATGGATGTTGTTTCAAGAAGATTCCGTCGAGCTTGCCCAAAAACATTTCAACATGGCAGTAAAAGCCGCACCTTCTTTTAGCAATGGTTACCATATGCGAGGACTGTGTTCAGAGGTGTTGGGTGAGAAAGAAAAGGCAATCGCTGACTATGAACAATGCCTTGTGTTCAAAGAAGATCACGTGCAAGCTTTGGAAGGTTTGAAGCGGTTGGGGAAGTGATTTTTTAATGCTTGAATGCCTGAATGCCTGAATGATATTCTTTGTGTTTTTTGAAAGACATGCGAAACTTGATTTGTAATTGATTCTTTCAAATTACTTTGTAATGCAAATTGAATCCAAAATATTGTCATTATTGGTAGAGACATCAATTGAGACTTTAGTTTGAATTGTGAATTGTATAAATAAGTGCTTTTTTCAAATTACTTTGTAATACAAATTAAATCTGATAAATTAATCATAATTATTGAAGGTACAATTGGGAGTGAACTTTAGATTTGCCCAACGTTGAGAATGTTAAAAATCCAGGAAAAGAACACTTTGGCTTGTTTGTTGTAAGTCATCACTTCACTATGTTAAATAATATATAGCATTCCAACATTCAGGCATTCAGGCATTCAGGCATTCAGGCATTCTCGCATTCTCGCATTATTTAAAAATAATTACCCTTAAAGTCCAACGATTTAGCCTATCTATCGTATTTTCGCACGTTCAAACGAGTCTTTTTGAACTCAATTTCATTTTTTTGCGTATTGCATCAAGTGGATTATATTATAAAATTTTAAATTAAACTAATTAAAAGCAATGGTTAAGATTACTTTTCCTGATGGAAATGTTCGCGAGTATGAGGATGGCACATCAGGTATGGAGATTGCAAAATCCATTAGTCATGGATTGGCAAAAAACGTATTATCGGCAACAATAAATGGAGAGGTTTGGGATGCTATGCGCCCTATTACCACCGATAGCACCATCGCTTTAAATACCTGGGACAACAAAGAAGGGAAAGCTGCTTTTTGGCATTCTTCTGCACATTTAATGGCGGAAGCTTTGGAGGCTTTGTATCCTGGTGTGAAATTAGGAATCGGTCCTTCGATTGAAAATGGGTTTTACTATGACGTGGATTTTGATGGCAAATCTCTTGTGGAGGCTGATTTATTGAAGATTGAGAAAAAAATGATCGAGCTGGCTCGTCAGAAAAATCAATATACAAGAAAAGAAATTTCTAAAACGGACGCACTAAATTATTTTAAAGAAAAAGGTGATCCGTACAAGGTTGAGTTGTTGGAAGATTTAGAAGATGGAACAATTACCTTTTATGAACAAGGCAATTTTGTTGATTTGTGTCGTGGTCCACATTTACCATCAACAGAAAAAATAAAAGCGGTTAAGTTGTTGAGTATTGCGGGTGCGTATTGGAGAGGAAATGAGAAAAATAAACAACTGACACGTATTTATGGAGTGAGTTTTCCTAAGGCAACAATGCTTGAAGAACACTTACATTTATTAGAAGAAGCTAAAAGGCGAGATCATAGAAAAATTGGTAAACAATTGGGGCTTTTTACTTTCTCTGAAAAAGTAGGAGCTGGTTTGCCTTTGTGGATGCCAAAGGGAACGATGTTGCGTCAGACTTTGCAAAATTTCTTGCAAAATGAGCAGGTAAAGGCAGGTTATGAGATGGTTATGACTCCGCATATTGGAAATGTGAATCTTTATAAGACTTCTGGTCATTATGAAAAATACGGAGAAGATTCATTTCAAAAAATTTCTACTCCTAAAGAGGGGGAAGAATATATGTTGAAACCGATGAATTGCCCACATCACTGTGAAATTTTTAATGCTACACAGTGGTCATATAGAGATTTGCCAAAGAGAATCGCTGAGTTTGGAACGGTATACAGATATGAGCAAAGTGGTGAGTTGAACGGTTTGTTGAGGGTAAGAAGCTTTACACAAGATGATGCGCATATTTTCTGTACAGCGGATCAGGTGAAAGATGAGTTTTTGGCAGTTATCGACTTAGTGATTTTAGTCTTTACCAAATTGGGCTTTAATGATTTTACGGCTCAAGTATCTCTGAGATCAAAAGAAGATCGTGACAAATATATTGGAACAGAGGAAAATTGGGAAAAGGCTGAAAATGCCATCATTGAGGCGGCAGCAGAAAAAGGATTGAAAACGGTTGTGGAATACGGTGAGGCTGCTTTTTATGGTCCTAAGTTGGACTTTATGGTAAAAGATGCTTTGGGAAGAAGTTGGCAATTGGGAACGATCCAAGTGGATTACAGTTTGCCAGATCGTTTTGAGTTAGAATACATTGGTTCGGATAATGAAAAACACCGTCCTGTTATGATTCACCGTGCACCATTTGGCTCATTTGAGCGATTTGTAGCGGTATTGATTGAGAATTGTGCTGGTAATTTTCCTTTATGGTTGGCTCCAACACAAGTTTTTGTGCTTCCTATTAGCGATAAATTCAATGATTATGCGAAAGAAGTTTTGCAAAATCTAAAAAATAACGATATTCGTGTAGAGTTGGACTTGCGAAAAGAGAAGATTGGAAGAAAAATTCGTGATGCAGAAGTGGCGAAAGTTCCATATATGGTCATTATAGGGGAGAAGGAACAAGACGGGAACTTAGTTGCTGTCAGAAAACACGGGGAAGGAGACAAAGGACAAGCAAGTATGGAGGAGTTTTTAGCCTTACTTCAGAAAGAAATGTAGCTTTTATTGTCATGTTTTTGGTTTTTAGTTACTTAGTTTGCCTTTTATATCAAAAATATGTATAAATTTAAATAACAAATTAAACCAAATATTAATTTCATCGTTACTTATTACATTAAATAACAGATCCTTTAATAAAAGATCAAATGAGTAACAACACAATTATTAACAAAATAAATACTATTGAGAAAAAGAAGACCTATTAAAAAACCACCTAAACCGCAGTTTAGAATTAACAGACTGATCAGAGTACCGGAGGTCAGATTGGTTGGTGAAAACATTGAACCGGGCGTTTATAAAACTGACGATGCTGTTAGGAAAGCAGAAGAGATGGATCTTGACTTAGTTGAGATTTCTCCAAATGCTAAACCACCTGTTTGCAGAATCACGGATTTCAAGAAATTCCTTTACGAGAAAAAGAAGAAGGAAAAGGAAATGAAAACCAAGCAGGTTAAAACTGTTGTCAAGGAAATTCGATTTACCCCGAATACCGATGACCACGATTTTGATTTCAAATCAAGACACGCTGAGAAGTTTTTAAAAGAAGGCAACAAAGTTAAGGCTTATGTTCAATTCAAGGGTAGAGCAATTCTCTTTAAAGAAAGAGGAGAGCTTTTATTACTGAAATTTGCCGAACGATTGAGCGAATGTGGTTCGCCTGAGCAAATGCCCAAATTAGAAGGTAAGCGTATGTTTATTTTCTTGGCTCCTAAGGTTAAAAAGAAATAGGCTTTTTCCGATCAATAGTAATGATGAAATAATAAATTAAACATTTCGACGAGCTTATTTTAGTTTTATTTTTGTTTGAAAAATCCTTGCATAGCAGGGCTACGGAAGTATTTTTTTAATAAAAATAAGGATAAAAGAAGCCGTCCAAATGTTTTAACTTATTGTTTTTTCATTACACAAGTACTTCTTTTGATTGAAAATAAAAGCAATAAAAAAAAGCTGCCCAATTTTGGGCAGCTTTTTTTATTTAAAAACTAACCTGTTCAATCACCCAATCGGTAAAGACTGCTTGACTAGCTACATCAGTCAATAAGGCAAAATTAAGACCTTCAGGTGTTACAGCTACTGTCGTTCCAGGGGTTGTGAGTGGCTTGCTGTTATCTACGGTAGCAGATACCCAATTATCATTACTGCTGATTTCTACCAAAGTTTCAAAACTTGTAACTCCTACCAATTTTCCGTCAGGTTTGTATACAATACCATCCATACCACTGAATAGATCGCTTTCAATCGTTACGATACTCATTACAGTAGGGTTGTTTGTTGGTACTTTCAATAGTTGACCTGCTCTCAAGTTAGAGACTAAAAGGTAGCCATCAGGGTGGTAATCTATTCCATTTGGTCCATTCAATGTTGTACTGCTAGAAAATACAGTTGCATTGTAGTCCGTATCCACTTTATAAATGACATCTCCTAAGAAGTCAGTAACGTAGATATTGCCATTTGCATCTACTGCAATGTCATTTGGAGTGAAAAACTCGGCATCAGGCAACAAATCCAAGAAAGATACTTCCTTGATTTTCTCTTTTGTCGAAAGTTTATAGACATTGATACCTCCAACGCTTTTTGCACCACCAAAAGCACCTGGATCAATTGATGTGACTAAAAGTCTATCTCCTTCATAATCAACGTGAATACCAGCCGATGCAAGTAAATCAGCATCATTGGTAAAGTTGGTATAATTACCTTCAAAGTCTACCTCTTGAACATCACCCATTGTGAGTGAACCTAATAGGAAAGTTGTATTATTTTTATTGTAATCAATACCTTCAGGTTTTAGATTTTCAAAAGTAACCGTTACTTTATCAGGAAAAACAATTGGGTCTTCGTCATCGTCATCTTTGCAACTACTAAACGAAATAAGCACTGTTAGGAAAATTAATACTAAAGGATAAAATTTTACTTTAGTGGTTTTAGTGAAATCAAAAAAGTTTGAAGTCATTTTATTAATATTTTATATTATAAAAATTTATGAATTGTTTTGTAAAATTTCATTTGGTTGTTCATAAAAAGCGAAAAATTCAAGTATTAACTAGAATTCATTTATACCAATTCCAATAAAGAATCTAGTATAAAATTCAAGAGTTAAGGAATAACTTATTATCAAGCTGTTCCTATGTACACTGTAAATTAAATACTGTCGAGTTAATTTGAGTGAAATTTGGTCGAGTATAAGGCGGAGGTTATGAGCCATAGCCTAAGCTACGGCTTATGTTCTCCAACGAAGTACTCGATCAAATTTAGCCAAATTACCTGACAGTATTTATTTTACGGTGTACTATGTTTTCAATATAAAGTGGTGTCTCATCAGGACAAAAAATGAAGCCTGATAAGATTTAACATACCATAAAAAATGAGGTAGTTAATAATTCATTTACAGCGCACTTTAAAGCCTGCAAAGATAGAATTAAGTTTATTTTCAATGCATAATAAGTATAAAAATAAATTCACAACACAGATGCCGCCTCCAATACCAGCTCCAGAGTTGACTTTTTGCCTTATTCAATTATAAAACCACCTACTGTGACCCTTACCAACATTGATTCTCGTATTCTTATTGAAGCATTAAATCATTGAGTCCACTCCAAAAAGATAAAAAATCAAAAATGTTTTTTTTAGCGATCTTTGCACCTTTCTCAATTCCCTGATGCTCAGGCATCAACGAATCTCAAAAAATGCAAACCTCATCTAAAAAATTCCATTTTGTGAAAATTATCTCTTTTTGGAGTAGACTCATCATTATAGCATTGAAGCATTCCAAAATTAAATCATTATAGCATTGAAGCATTGAAGCATTCCAAAATTGAAGCATTAAATCATGTCGTTTGACTTAAAACTTTAAGTCAAACGACAATCATTATAGCATTGAAGCATTCCAACATTGAAGCATTACTTACTCGTAACAATAAGTTCAACATCTCCCTCAACGCCTTTCATTTCGCTATTTCCGACGATATTGATTCTTTGACCACTCAGTCCTTTTTTAATAAAATACTCTCTAATTGCGGTTGCTCTCTTTTTAGCCAATGTTTTTGGACCAGCTCCTGGATGAACATATAAATCTAATTTCACACCATAATAAGCAGCGATTATTTTAGAAACATTTTCCAATTGTTTTTTTGCTTCTCTCGAAAGTTTTGAATCAGCATCAGCGAACTTTATTTTATCTAACGGGAAAGATTGAGGTGCTTTTTCTAAAGGGCTGTCAACAAAATCTGCCATTTTAGATTCGGTAGACTCTTTTGGAAAGCTAAAATAGCTAGACCCTTTGTGCAATTTTCTTGGTTTGTCTTTTTTTACGGGTGGCTTTTCCTGAATGACTGTTTTTTCGGGAGCAGGCTCAACCTCTTCATTGGCTAATTCAGCACTATTTGATTTTACCAAATGTGTATCATTGTTGACAGCACTTTCTTGAGTATCCGCTGCACATCCAGCAAAGGATATCATTCCAATACATAATAAAGTACAAAAGACTTTTTGATATATAGATATAGAGCTAATTTCTTTCATGATATTTAAATTTCCAGTATGCAAAGTAAAGTTATTGTTCTCGCAATTGTTCTCGCAATACAAAGTATATATTAATTCGTAATGTTCTATGGATAACGAATAATTTTTTTGATTAAATTAAACATTATTTACGAATCATAAAACTAAGTAAAGTTAAAATAATAAGTTGGACCAAAATTTGTTATTAGATTTTTTTGATTTACAAGGCAAAAAAGTCAATCATAGCAGGGCTATCGAATGTCGAACCAGATTACTTTTTTAACCGGTCCGCCGGTGCGGAAGGAAATCAGAAAAAAATGATGATAAATTGGTTCAAGTTATTGTTTTTGCTTTACTAGACCACTGTCTTTTCCCAAAAACGATTCTTTTCCGTCATTTCAAAGATAAACTTTAAAATATTTTTTTCAATTTTACTTAAATCGTGACTTCTTCTCAACATTACCCTTTGAGCGGTTTCAATAGCCTTGTCGAATTTGTAGGTTTGGAAACCCTCTGGACCGCCCCAGGCAAAGGATGGTATGAACTTTGGAGGGAATCCTGCACCAAACACATTAGCAGATACACCAACAACCGTTCCAGTATTGAACATGGTGTTAATTCCGCACTTGGAGTGGTCGCCCATAATCAAACCACAGAACTGTCTCTCCGTTGAAACATAGTCCATATTTGGGTAGCGCCACATTTTTACATCAGCATAATTATTTTTTAAATTAGAGCAATTACTATCCGCACCTAAATTACACCAAGATCCAATTACTGCATTCCCCAAAAATCCATCGTGGCCTTTATTTGAATATGATTGAATAACCACATTGTTTAATTCACCACCAACCTTAGAATAAGGACCAATTGTTGTGCCACCATATATCTTAGCAGCCATTTTAACAACGGAATGATCACAAATAGCAAATGGACCACGAATGTAGGAACCTTCCATAATTTTAACCCCTTGACCAATATAAATCGGTCCACCTTCTGTATTAAAACAAACATGAGAAATATCCTCCTCAGACATTACACTAATATCATCCTCGTTGCCAATGATCATATTATTATTAAAAAAGTCGAAGTTGATTGCCACTTGTTCCAATGACTCAAAATCAGAGACGATGGCTTGAGCATTGTATTCAAATATGTGCCGTAGTTCACTAATTCTTAAATATTCATTCTCCTTTTCTAAGAGGATCGCTTTTTCATTAGGGATTCCGTTGATGATTTCAAAAAGTGCTTTTCTGTCGGTTATGTCTGATTTAAATGCAATTACAACTTTCTGCTTATCATCAAATAAAATGTCGCCATTTTTAAGTGCTGAAATTTGTTGTATTAAATTTTCATTGGGCAGTACAGATCCATTTATGAACAGGTTGACTTCTTCTAATTTAAGCACAAACTGATCGCTTAAGTGTAGTTGAGTTAGATAGCTAATTTCCTCATTAAAAACATCGAGATGATTCACCCATTTTTCAAATATTGTAGTGATACCAACGCGTAATTCTGCAACAGGTTTGGTGAAAGTCAATGGAAGTAAATTATTCCAAGCTTGATCATCAAATAAAACGATATTTACTGATTCCATTTCCATCATAGTACAAAACTAAAAAAGCCTCACTTAGGATAAGTGAGGCTCAACAATTTTTTTTGATATTTTTTTTAAAATGATTTATTCAGCTGTTTTTTCTTCAGGAGCAGTTTTTGGTGCATCTTCAGTTGCAACTTCTGGTGCTTCCTCTTCAGGAGCAACTTTGCTTTTTCTTGAATATTTACGGTTGAACTTCTCAATACGTCCTGCTGTATCCACAAATTTCATTTTACCAGTGAAAAATGGGTGAGACATGTTTGAAATCTCTAATTTTATCAAAGGGTATTCTGTTCCGTCTTCCCAAGCAAGTGTTTCTTTTGTTTCAGCACAAGATTTACCTAAAAATGATTTATCACAAGAAAAATCTTTAAAGATAACTGTTCTATAACTTTCAGGATGGATTCCTTTTTTCATTGTCCTATTTTTTAACTTTTCTATAAAGAGGTGCAAATATATGATTTATAATTCAAGAAACATAACAATTGCTGTAGTTTTATGTTAAAAAGACCTTAGAATGTTAAGTCTTGGGCAAAGGTAGGCTCCAAATGGAACGATATTAGGAGTTTTGATGTTTTTGGGTTATATTAATAGATAGATTATCCACCAAAATGATAGAGACATGGAGAAGAAATGGAGGCGGTTCAATGGTGAGCAAATTCATCTTCCCATTAAAAAGGAAGTAGAAAATGCCATCAAAAGAGAACGCGCCAAAGGTCATAACCTTAAAGTTTATATTGGTACCGATTCGCAAGTAAGAGGTAAAATAGCTGAATTTGCGTCAGTAATTGTGTTTTTGAGAGAAGGAAAAGGCGGTTTTATGTTTATTCACAATTATAAAATGGACCATAACATTAGCATCAAAGAACGGATGCTTTTAGAAGTTGGTAAATCCATTGAAATTGGTTACAATTTGTGTGAACTGTTCGACAAATACAATGTTGATATGGAAATACACGCTGACATTAATACAAACCCTCAATTCAAATCGAATGTAGCTTTAAATGAAGCTGTTGGGTATATTTTAGGAATGGGTTTTGCTTTTAAAGCCAAACCCGATGCTTTCGCAAGTTCTTCTTGTGCAAACAAAGTGGTTTAAACATAAAAAAAAAGCCTATGATCGCAGATCATAGGCTTTTTTTTTCGTTTTTTTATCTTTTTAGTAAATCTGCTTTTTTCAACGAATTTCCTTTGCCATTTCTCAAAGTTTTTGATGAGATACTTGAATTTGAAGAACCATTGTTACGAGTAACACCAGATTTTGCTTTAACAGTTTTTACACAAGCTTTCTTACTTTTTGTATCATATTCGATGTTTACTTTTTTTCCACTTTCAAGAATGGTCAAAAAATACTCAAACATGTCAAATTCGTAAGATACATTGTAAGTTTTTGTATCTCCTAATTTGGTTTCAACTTTGGAACTGGCTTTTTTTAGCAAATCATTGTTTTTGTAAAATGAAATTGCACCAACAGCTTTGTTTCTGTTGTCGTAAAGATTGATTTTTGCAGATGGCTGATCCGCCGTCTCTGAAGATCCAGGTAAAAGAACATAGTCATAGCTAGAGCCAGCAATAGTTGTGCTTTCTTGTGCAAAGACACTAGTTTGGATGCAAATTCCGCAAAAGAATGCAAGAATTGATAAGTAGATTTTAACGTGTTTCATATTAAATTTTAGTTATGAATTAGATATTTAGCTTTTAGCTTTTAGCTCTTGGCTTTTAGCCTTTTGTTTTTTAACCAAAGGCCAACAGCCAAAGGCAAATAACCAAAGGCCAACAGCCAAAGGCCAATAACCAAAGGTCAAAGGCCAATAACCAAAGGTCAAAGGTCAATAACCAAAGGCCAATAGCCAAAAGCTAAATTAAAGGTATAAAATTCTGATTAATTTTGTCTATAAACTCTAATATATCAAGTCGTCCTGTATCTTTAAGCGCAGAAGTTGTAAATCGTTGTGGCAAATCCTCCCAATACTCTAAAAACGCCTCCTCAATTTTTTCTATGTTTTTTGCCAATGTTTCTGGTTTGCTTTTATCAGCTTTTGTATAGACAATTACAAATGGCAAATGCATTTCACCCATCCAATTTGCAAATTCGATGTCAATTTTTTGTGGTGAAATTCTAGAATCAATTAAAAGAAATACACATTGGAGATTTTCTCTTTTTGATAAATAAGCTCGAATGAACCTTTCCCAGTTTCTACGCGATGATTTGGAAACCTTGGCATATCCATAGCCAGGCAAATCAACTAAATGCCAACTTTTGTTGATCAAATAGTAGTTAATGGTTTGCGTTTTACCAGGATTATTAGAGATTCTTGCTAAACTTTTTCGTTCCGTTAAACTATTGATAATCGACGACTTACCTACATTTGATCGTCCAATAAAGGCGTATTCAGGTTTTGTTAATGGAGGGCAGTCTTTTAAATGTGTGAAACTAGCCACATAATCTGCTGAATGTATAATCATTTTGTTATTATTGAAATTTTTCTTAAAATTAGCTTGGAAATATGAACTTTGCGCCATTTTTCGCCCTATTTTTAGTTTTGGTAACGAAAAAATAATAATTTTTATTAAATGCTAAGCTAGACAGATTATGAGTTTTAAACGATTGTACCTTTTATATTTTAGGCAAAATATAACTTTAATTTGCCTTGTTGGATTTTTCTTTTTAGTTGGATGCGGTGCTTCAGAAACCCCAACAGGAATAGCTCAAAGTGCTGGTAGTGCTGTGCAAGAGGAAATGGGAACGGCTGAGGCTGCGCCTAAATCTGATGCTGCCCCTAAAAAAGCACGAAGTAATCCTAAATTTAGTCATATCCCTCAAGCCTATAATTGGGTAAATGATTTTGCCGATATGATAGCAGATGAGGATGAAACTGCATTGTCAGAAAAAATTAAACAATACGAAAAAGCAACTACCAATGAAATAGCCATTGCGACTGTTGAAACCATAAAACCTGATACAGATATTGTAGAATATACTAGGAGTCTAGGAAATTATTGGGGTGTTGGTAAAAAAGGTGTTGACAATGGTGTCGTTATTTTAATTGATAAAGAATCAAGAAAGATTAGAATTGCTTCTGGCTTAGGTCTTAAAACTGCTTTGCCTGATGATGTTTGTCAGGCTATTATTGACGACCAGATTGTTCCTGAATTTAAGAATGGAAACATCATTGGTGGATTGGATAAGGCTGTGGATAGGATTATAGGAATGCTTTAATGCAAGAATTCTTTAATGCAAGAATGCTTGAATGCAAGAATGCAAGAATGCAAGAATGCTTGAATGCAAGAATGCAAGAATGCAAGAATGCAAGAATGCAAGAATGCTTGAATGCAAGAATGCAAGAATGCAAGAATGCTTGAATGCAAGAATGCTTGAATGCTTGAATTTTATAATGATATTTTATTGAAGCATCTTAACATTAAAGCATTCTTTAAAAGCTTGGGAAGCGCGGAGGTCGAAATAACGACGAAGCAGCTAAATATGCGAAAATACGCCCGATGCGAGTGGAAATGTATGGAATGAATTGGAACCGATGATTGGGAATAATTCACCACGAAGCAATAGGTAGAGACGTTGCATGCAACGTCTGCAAAGCGGGCTGAAACCAGTTCCAATTCATTCCATACATTGCAGCGGACAGCGGGGAGACAACTTAAAACGAAGATGGTACTCGCCGTCCAAAATAAAAAAAATGGATTTTATAGAGACCATTATGTCCCTACAAAATCCATTTTAATTTCAATGATCTTTATTGTAGCATCGAAACATTATAGCATTGAAGCATTCTTTTAATAGTATTCAACTGATCTTACGATGATTTCTTCTGTATTATTGTAAACTCTGGTTTTTCTTACCCAGTTGTTTTTGTCATCGTAGTTGTACTCAAACATTTCTTGATGTTTTAGTTCTCCGTTGGCACTGTAGAAAGACAATTTGTTAATATTTCTATTTCTTATGTCATAATTATACTCTGTGCGAGTTCCGTCAGAGAAATACTCTGTTTTCTTTGCAACTTCTTGGTCGATGTGGTCATAGGTGATTTTGAACTGAACAGTTCCGCTACCATCATATTCGACTACTTCTTTTTCAAATCCATCGGGAGAATACAAGACAGTTTTTTTAAATTCTAGTTGATTTTGAGCGGTATAATTTTCCTGATTTACCAATTGCATATCATCGTTATAATAGTACAAAACCTTGTAAATATTGATGCCACTTTCATTGTAACGTCCCCATTTAACTAGGCTATTATCTTTGTTGTACCAGTAAAGATCCATTCTTTCCAATAGACCATTGTCGTCATATTCTATGATTTCGACAGTATTTTTGTTTTTATCGTATTTGTAAGTATACTTTTTAGGATTTCCATTGACAATATGCTCCACCTTGTTTCCAAGCTTATCATATTTCATTTTCTCATGATGAGTAACATTTTTATAAGTATCTAGTTTTTTGATGTCAAGAATATTTCCTTCTTTATCAAATTTTCTAACGGTCTTTTCAGAAATATGCCCCAAATCATGATAAATTTCAGTTACAATAGGATAGCCATTTTTGTAAGCTTCTTTGGTTGCAATTCTATTTCCTATGAAAGTGTGTTTTTCAGCAAGTTCTTGGCTCTTATTATAAATATAAGTGGTATTATTTGGATTGTCTCCAAAACCAGCCAGCAAGTATTTTATAGACTTTACATTGCCATTTAACTTTTCCGAGCTTTGTGTCTTTTTAAACTGTTTCTTAGACTTTCCATCGGGATTTGTATTTGAGGCAAAGGTAGTAGTCGTACCTGCAATTAAAAACAAGAGAGCAAAGCTTATACCTTTTAATGACATCATGAGTATAGTGTTTTTGTAATTTTAAATTGCGAGTAGAATTTTATTGATAAAAGTTCTTGAATTGAATTGTACACAATATTTAGGTACAGTGTTGTTATTATGATGAATTAAATGGAAATAGATACTATAGAAATGTTGATAATACATCGTCTTAACCACTTATATAACGATAAAATAATAAATTAGGCATCTTAGCAAAAAGATTTTTCAAAATACAAGCGGTTCGACGATTCGACGAAAAACGGATCGGACTGGCGTTCCATTCCTAGCAGGGCTAAGGCGAGTATTTTTAACCGGTCCGCCGGTGCGGTAGTAGATTGGAAAATATTGATGCGGCAGGCGACCCTGCTTAGTTGCATAAGTTATTTTTTAAGCGTTACTTAAACAAAAATAACAAATTATATCCAACTTTATGAGTTTTAAGTAAGTATTGTGTTTTGAAATATCTTTACAGGTAGCTAATTATTAATAATTGTCATTTTTGCAGTACTAAAACAAGAGCTATCAAAAATAGACGTTTTTTTGTCCTTGTACTTACTTAAATGTTAATTGTTAGCGTTTTATGAGAAATTTTAAAATTTAACATATAGTACAAAAGTAAGTTTTTTAGGGTTTAATCTATTGATTTGTAAGGCGATATGTTAAAATGTCTGCCTTGCTTTAATCCACATTTGAATAAAATTGTAATAATCTCTGACCTAAATTCTATGTATCTTTAGGATTAGACCTATTAACAGAGGGAAAATGCACAGGGTCCGATGTTTGGACAAAATGACTCAAAGTCCTATCTTTCAATGTGTTTTCCCTTTATTTAGGCTCTTTTATTTTTTATTACATCACAATCTATATGAGTAAATACCTGAAAAAACTAATAACCATAATATACGAAGATGATGATATGGTTGTTGTCAATAAACCTGCAACTGTACTGAGTATTCCAGACAGATTTGATTCTGACATTCCCAATGTTTATCATATTTTGCAACGTGGTTTTGGATTGGAGGTCTATCCTGTTCACCGACTTGATAAGGGCACGAGTGGTGTGCTTTGTTTTGCCAAAAACAAAGAAGCACACAGCCATATTTGTAAACAATTTGAAGAAAGAAGTACGATAAAAAAATATTTTGCTCTAGTGGTAGGCAACACTATCCCTCAAAATGGGATCATTGATAATAGAATAGGTCCAGATAATAACAAAGCAGGTAAGATGAAAATTGATCCAGATGGAAAAGAGGCCTTTACCGAATACGAGGTTATTGAGAATTTAGATAAGTACGTTGCTTTATCTGTTCAAATAAAGACTGGAAGAACACATCAAATCAGAGTGCATTTAAGCCATATTGGACATCCATTGGCTATTGATCCACTTTACGGCAACCCTAGTGGAATCTTTCTATCATCTTTTAAATCGCATTATAATCAATCTAAAAGCAGGACTGAAAGACCAGTTATGGATCGACTGACATTGCATGCTAAAAAGCTCATTGTTACACATCCCAAAACGAAAGAAAAAGTGGAATTTGAGTCGGAATTACCTAAAGATTTCGCTGTTTTGATCAAATTGCTCAAAAAATATGGAAAAATGTCAGTTTCTTAGGCAATTAGTGATTTTCGGATCAATTATTGGAATCATCAGTTGAACCTTATTATTTATATTCCCAATTGTAGTATTTAAAGTGCAATTTACTTTTGCACTTATACATTTTGTTTGTTAACAACACATTAAAACTTATAAAACACCCTAACCAAGCATATCTTATGAAAAAACTAATCTACCTTCTCGGATTTTTATTTATTTTATCAGCTAGTCAATTGTCTGCTCAAGTGTTTTTTCTTGAGAAAAGTAATGATGCGCCTGACGGTGGGGAAGCAACTCCTGGTGAAATAGTAGAATATACCATTACATTTACTGCTAATAATGTAGATGGATTATCTATTTCAGATGTTTTACCCCCTGAGTTGGAATACCAAACGGGCTCTCTTACAATAATTGGTCCTGATGGTAATCCTTTGGCTTGTAATGTTATTGAACCATCTGGTGCAGGTGGAACAATTGATATTTCTTGTCCTTCTGGTAACCTAATTACTGGGGAGGTGAACATTACTTATCAGGTTGAAGTATCAAATTTCGGGAACCCAGCAGTTGGATTGAATCAAGTTCTGACAAATCAAGTAACAGTAGGTGGAACAGTAAACGGAAACAATATTTCTGTTTCTGATAATTCTTCAATTCAAGTAGATTATGTCTCTGTTCAAAAATCTTCAAATAGTATAACGGATCAAAATGTAGGTGATATTGTTAATTATTGTATCTCCTTCCAAATTTCTGATTTCGCAAATTTTTCAGAATTATTATTGACAGATGTGATACCTGACGGATTGGAATTAGTGGTTGGTAGTGTTACAATTATTGATGAAAATGGAAATGCAGTATCACCATTGATTGTCCCAGCCGTTAACACAAATTCTAATGGAACAACAAACTTAGAATTTGATTTAGTTTCAACTTATGGTGGTAGTAATTTATCTGGACTTAATGGATCTATTTGTTATGATTTATTGATTGAGCAAAACTATGTTTCTAATGATCCAATTCTAGCAAATGATATTTTGAATAATAGTGTTGTTGGTGAGTATACTTTAGTTGAGGGGGGAACAGGTCTTGATATTAACAATGAATCCATTACTATCAGCGATGCAATAGTAGAAAAAACAGAATTATCTATTGGTCCATACGAACCTGGCGATCAAGTACAGTTTCAACTGAGTCTTTGTTTACCATCTGGTGATGCGAACAATGTTACATTAACAGATGTGTTGCCAAACGGTGTTTTTTTAACGCCGACTTCTGCTGATGTGAGCATTGATCCAAGCAGTGATTACAATCCTGCAATTAATTTTTCAACTTCTGGAAACAATGTGATTTTAGATTTTGGTGATCTTACAAGCACAGCCACTGATACACAATGTTTGGTCATAAACTTAAATCTTACAGTTGATCCAGCTTCGACACTTGCTGGAAACCAAACCAACTTATTGTTTGCCTCCACTCAAAATTCTGGTGGCTTTACATCTCAAAATACTTCGGGTGAAATATTTTCTTTGGGAGATGCTGAATTAGAGATTTCTAAATTAGCAGTTGATGAAATGGGGCAACCTTTATCAGGGCAAACTTTTGATGCAGGAGACGCGGTAAACTATCAAATAGCAGTGAGTAATATTGGGAATGCTCCTGCAAACAATGTGGTCATTGCTGATATAGCTTCTGGGCTTATTGACAATTGTACTGTAACGGATGTGCAATATGATAACAATATTGGTATTCCTGTACCTTATACTGCAACTGGTGGAATGGTGGAAATTATGGGTTCTTTGAATAATGCGAACCCTAGCAATCCTGGTTTCAATACAATTATTGTCGAATTGACATGTATATTGGGTGATGATGTGGTAGCTGGAAGTCAAGTACCTAATGATGCTTTAGTAACCTATGGGCAAAATAGTAGTACAACTAGTGATCCTGCATTTGTAGATATAGCTGAGCCAACAATTGAGAAGGTAGTTTCTTCTCCGTCAACTGGAGAAGTTGGAGTGGGGGAGTTGGTACAATATACTGTTACCATTACCATTCCTGAAGGCAGTAGCCCAAATGTAAACTTTTTGGATAACTTACCTGGTGGTATGACTTTTGTCTCTGTTGATAATATTATTCCAAGTACTGGTTTGACCACTTCTTTAGGTGCATTTCCAACTACTGCTTCAAGTTTAAATATTAATTTTGGCGATGTTTCTAATAATGTTTCTGTCAACAATGGACAAGATGAAACGATCATCATTGTTTATACCGTTCAAATAGACGCCAATAACTCAGATGGTTCTTCTTTGACAAATACTGCTGCTTGGAATTTCGATGGTAATACTATTACTGATACGGAAACTGTAACAGTTAATCTTCCAGATTTAGCAATTACTAAATCAATGACTGGTCCTGTAGGCGATGCTGTTACAATAGAATTGTGTATTGAAAATATAGAAGCTGTTCCTGCTTACAACATTGAAATAGATGATATTTTAGATCCTGCTATTTACGATTTAGCTTCGGTAACATCTACAAATATTCCAACTGGCTATTCTTTTGACGCATCTGGTGTAAATATAACTTCTGATGCTGGTACTTCTTTGGATAACTCTGGACCAGTTTGTTTTGAGTTTACTGTAAAAATTAATCCAGCAGAAACAAATTGTTTAAATCTAATCAGTAACACAGCAACATTAAATGCAGAAACTGCCGAAAGTGGTGGAAATGCACTGCCTGAAGAAGATGTAACCGAAACTTTAAATTTGCCAATGCTAGATGTTGAAAAAACGGTTTCTATGGCACCCAATGGAACATTTTATGAAGCAGGAGATGTAATAACTTATACAATAACCATAGTCAACAATGGATCGGTGGATGCGACCAATGTTGATTTTAGTGATGCAATTCCAGCTGGAGTAACTTATGTGCTAGGTTCAGCCTCTCCAATGGAAGATTCTTTTTCAGGAGGAGTCTTAGATATTGCTTTAGGAACAATTCCAGCAGGGCAAACGAGTACGGTAACTTTTGATGTTGAAATAGATGCGTTTACTGATCCGATTACCATTAGTAATCAAGCTCAAGTGACTTCAGCAGAATTTGCAACACCTGTTTTATCTGATGATCCTACAACAAATGTTGGTGACTCTAAAGACGATGATCCAACGGAGTTTACAATGTGTCTTCCTCCTTCAATATCTGTATCATCAACATCCGCTTGTAAAGAAGAAACAGGATTGTGTGATCCAACTTGTACACTTTTTGCATTTGATGGTCAAGGTGAGGTAGACATTACTATAAATGATCCAGGTGTTTATTCAGTAAGCTATCAAGAGTGGGATGTAAATAGTCAATCTTACGGTTTTTCTAGTGCGTCAATGGTAGCTGATGCCAATGGAAATTTAACAGTGAATTTTTCAAACCTTGATGATGGGCTTTATTTATTTACAGCTACAAATACTGTGGATGGATGTTCAGGTGCTATTTGTGTCATTATTAGTGAAGTGAATCATACATTGGTTGCAACTCCAACAACTGCCGATTGTGGAGGTTCCAATACTTTGCAATTAGATGCTTCTGCCTCAATTGTAGATCAAGTTGGATATTTCTGTACAGATGGAGTTCCGCAAACCATTGGTGGAAATTCAATTGTTGATTACAATTGGTCTGCATTGAATCCAAGCAATGTATCTTTTGATGATGCTACGATTCCGAACCCAACCTTAACTTTTTCTGGAAATCAAATTGGTGGTTATATTATTTATTTAGATGTTGAAGATGATTTTGGCTGTACACATCAACAAATTTTTACAATAAATCCTCCAGGTATAACAGAAATTTTAGCAAACGATGAATGCATTGCAGGACAAACACCAGAAATTACAGCAACTGGTGGAACAGCTCCCTGGACCTTTTATTTATTTAATAATGGTTCGCCGTTTAATCCAGGTTCTGAGTTAGATTCAGGAGTTGGAGTAGCATCTAGTGCTGGATCGGTTTATACTTTTACAGGTTTAATGCAAGGGACTTACACCATTTGGGCGCAAGATTCTTCTGTTCCGCAATGTCCAGCCATTTCAATTGACGTAAATGTCTATAACCCAATTGCGGTTACTTTAAATACTGCGGTTTGTAATTACAATGTAGTTACTTTTGACTCTCCTATTACTGGTGGTTTTCAACCAGGCTTTTTCTCAGGAGCTACTGACTATACAGTGGAACTAGTAGATGCATCTGGAACAACTATTGATTCTTATACAACAACAAGTGCCACTCAAGATTTTCCAACCAGTCCAGGAACTATTGTTTCAGCTGGAACCTATGATGTGGTGATAACAGACGATGCAGGTTGCGAATTTACGCAGTCTGTACAAGTATTAGATGAAATCGAAATTACTACAACTTTTGATGCTTGTGATTATGGGGATTTCGATATTACGGTAACGGGTGGTACATTGAATTATCAAAATTACTCTGTAGATGTAACAGATGCAGGTGGAACTCCAGTAATCTCTAATGGATCATTAAATGGAATTGGAAGTTTCCAAGCTACTATTCCTGATGGTGTTTATACGGTAACTGTTACAGATGATAATGGCTGCATAGGAAGCACACCATTGACCATTGCTGCACCTCTTGAATTAGGTATTGTCCCCTTCTCTTGTGCTTCAAATTCAAATGAAATCGAATTAGGAAATGTATCTGGTGGTGCAGGAGGATACAATATAACAATTGATGGAACTCCTGCTTCTGCAAACTCAACTATATCTCCATTGGCAGAAGGAACTTACGAAATTGTGGTAACAGATGCTGATGATTGTTCTAGAACTTATTTTGTAACTGTTTACGATCCTTTAGAAATTGCCAGTGTTAGTACAGATTGTAACTTCAATACTTTTGATATGACCATTATAGGTGGGCAGCCAGGGCTTATTGGTAATGGAACAGCTTATCAAATATCATCTGATATTGATGGTCCACTTGGAAATGCAGACAATACAGGAAATTTCACAGCACCAACTACTTTGACTGCTGATACTCATACCATAACAGTAAGTTATAATTATACCGACTCTGAAGGCATTCAAACAACATGTTCAATAACAACAACGGTAGAAATTATTAATGAAATAGAATTGACAATAAACCAAAGCTGTACTACTTTTAATGAAATTGATTTAGAAACTGTTTCGGGTGGAAGTGGTGGAAACTATACAGCGACTCTTGATAATAATGGTGTTCAAACAAGCATTACTTCTACAGGCAATACTTTTTCATTTGGATTTCCAGGTATAGCCGAAGGAACTTATGATTTATACATAGAAGACAATAGTGGTTGTCGTGACACTATGCAGGTAGAAGTTTATGATCCTATTGATGTTCAAAATACGGTTGTAGATTGTGATTATAATACACTGAACTTGACTGTAACAGGTGGTCAACCAGGTCACCCAAATTATTCAATGACGGATGTGATAGTAAATTCAAGTATAGATTCGCAACTTGGTAACTTAATGGCTGATGGTACATTTACAGCTACTTTGTCACCAGGTGATCACTTAATTACTTTAACTTATAATTTAGTAGATGCAGACGGAAATACGATTGCTGTTTGTACAGAAGATTTACCTTTTGAATCATTTCAACCCATTCAACTAAATACAGAGTATGCTTGTTATGATGGCATACAAGTTCAAGGTGGTCAGGGTGTTTTGACTTATGACTTATACACTGCTGATGGTATTACACTTATAGATTCTAATATGGATGGTATTTTCCCAAATACAGATGGTCCATATTTCTTAGTAGTTACGGATGAAAATGGTTGTTCTGATTCTGGAGAAATTAATTGTTTACCAGAAATAGATTGTGATGCAGTGGATATTGCTATCAATACAAACTGTATTGGTCAAGGTGAATTTGAAGTGATTTTTGTCATTGATGAAGGACAAGGAGATTTTACAGTAGAAGTTGAAAGTGATTTAGGAGATTCAGAAACAGCAAATGGTGTATCTGCAAATGATCCATTTTTAACTTTTGGTCCTTATCCAACACAAACAACACTTAATTTTACTGTTACCAGTGAGTTGCTTACTACTTGCGTGATTGTTGAGGAAATTACTAGGGATTGTTTCTCTTGTGATTTGACATTGGATGATGGACCTGCAACTTGTATTGATTTCGATAATTACACTGTTGACATAGAAATAGGTGGATCGGGAAGTTACACGGTTGATTATGGTACAGGGACGGATACAAACGTATCGGCAGGAACCATTACTTATACCTATCCAAGCGGTTCAAATCAAACAATAACCGTTTTTGATCCTGATCGTCCAGATGAATGTACTGAGACTATTAATATAACAGGCGAAACTTGTTTTACTTGTGATTTAACAGCAGATGACCCACAAGTAAATTGTATTAGTGAAACAGAATACGAAGTAGAAGTTACTTTCTCTGGAACTGGTACCTTTTCATTGACAGACGGAACAACATCTTATCCAAATGAAAATTCAGGAACCTTAACTTTTGGTCCTTATGATAATGATGAAACTTATAATATTAGCATCGTCAGTGATGTTGATGCTACCTGCACCCTTCCTGATTTTTCGGGAACACAAAATTGCTTTGAATGTGATTTGTCTATTGTGGTAAATGCAGAATGTAATGATGATTTATTAGGTTACTCGGTTGAGGTTGTGGTAACTGGAAGTTCTACTTATGATATTTTTGAAAATGGGGTGTTGGTCGTAAATGATGTTTTTGCTGGAACTTATCCTCTAGGAACTTTTAGCAATGAATACATTTATGATGTTGATGTAGAAAGTATCATTGATGCAACTTCTTGTAATGCCAATGAAACAGGTACGCTTGATTGTTTTACTTGTGATTTAGAGGTGGTGAATACAGAAAGATGTGATGGGCTTACTGGATTTTTTGTTGACATAGCCATTACTGGAACGGGTACTTTTACTTTAGATGATGGAACCAATCCACCTTTGACGGGCTTAACTGCTGGAAATGAAACTTTCGGTCCATTTAATAATGGAGATTCTTATTCTTATACAATCACTAGTGAAATTGAGGCAGAAGGTTGCTCGGAAACTGTTTCTGGTTCTTTGGATTGTTTTGAATGTGATTTGTCTAGTTTTGCCACAACTGATTGTATTGATAAATTGACTTATGATGTCAATGTAAACATTACTGGAACAGGCAGTTTTATTATTGATGATGGAATCAATCCACCTTTAACAGGTCAAACTGCTGGAACAATCCCTCTAACCAATGTTTACAATAATGATGATGTTTATGAAATTATTATTACTTCAGAGTTAAATCCAACTTGCACCGATACGCTTACAGGAACGAACTATTGTTTTGAATGTGATTTGAATGCATTTGTAACGCCTGTATGTTCGGAAGATTTGAATACATACACTATAGAAATTGCGCTTACAGGAAGTGGAACCTTTACCGTCACCAACGGAGCGGATGTGTTATCAAATGAATCTGCTGGAACGGTTGTGTTAGGTCCTTATCCTAGTGAAGCTGCTTACAATATTGTCATAGCAAGTAATATTGATGAAACTTGTACAAGAAACTTTATTGGCTCTAAAGATTGTTTCGATTGTGATTTGACAATTGATGCCAATTTTGTTTGTTCTGAAGAAGAAGATGATTATACTTATATGGTAAGTTACACCATTGGTGGTAGTGGAACTTATACAGTTGATGATGGTTTAAATGCATTGCAAACAGGTATTCCTGCTGGAACTTACATTGCTGGTCCATTCCAATCAGGAGAGGATTATGAAATTATTATAACGAGCGAGGTAGATCCTGAATGTACAGAGACTGCTTATAATACAGCATCTTGTTATGAATGTGAATTAAATCCTATTGTTGAAACAGAATGTACGGATGATTTAACTGGCTACTTTGTAAATGTAGATTTAAACGGAGCCATTGGAACATTTACCTTAAATGGATTAGGTGGCGATCAAACGGGTCAATCTGGAATCGTCCAGTTTGGTCCTTACGACAATAACCAAAATTACAATATTATTATTACCAGTGAAATAGATCAAAGTTGCTCGACCAGTGTTTCGGGAACCAATGACTGTTTTGCTTGTGATTTAGAAGTGACAACAACTGAAGTTTGTGATGGCATCAGTCAGTATTTTGTAGAGGTCGTCATTACTGGACCTGGAACTTATTCTATCTCAGGTGCAAATGGTCCTGATCCTTTAACTGGCTTGGTAGCAGGCACAACTTATACCTATGGTCCGTTAAATAACAATGTGGGTTATGCATATACAGTAACCAGCGATGTAGAATCAACTTGTACGCAAATTAAAACGGGTACAAATGATTGCTTTGAATGTGATCTAAATGCTACGGCAGAAACCAACTGTTTGTCTGATACTACTTTTGAGGTGGTTTTGACTGTTACAGGTTCAGGAACATTTATTATTAGAAATGACTTAGGAGCACCGCAAGGAAATCAAACCGCTGGAACTTATACTTATGGTCCTTATGACAGTGCCAATACATATGACATAGAAGTAACCAGCCAAGTAAATTCTACTTGCGAGGAAAATATACCAATATCGGCAGATTGTTATGAATGTGAAATCAGTCTGTCGCCAGTCGAAACTTGTTTGGATCTTAATACTTATCAAGTGGAGGTAACCATTTCGGGTAGTGGTACTTTTATAGTCACTGACGGAGTAACTACATTGACCAATCAATCTGGTACCGTTATTATGGGGCCTTATGATAACAATGAAGCTTATAATATTGATGTTACCAGTGAAATAGAAGCTGATTGCACTAGTTCTGCAAGTGGAACGAATGACTGTTTTGATTGTGATTTAAGTATAAATGCTGATGTTACTTGTATAGATGGTCTGAGCTTTAATGTTGATTTGATCATTACGGGTGATGGAACCTTTGAAGTGAATGATGGAAATGGAAATGTTATAACAGGTGTAATAGCAGGAACTTATCCATACGGTCCATATGACAATAACGATACTTATAATTTTACAGTAACCAGCGAAGTTGATCCTGATATGTGTGTAGAAACCACTGGCGGAACAGAAGATTGTTATGAATGTGATTTGTCAGTCAGTTCTAGTGCTGATTGTATAGATTTTGAATCTTATGAAGTAAATGCAACTATTACAGGAACAGGTACTTTTACCATTGATGATGGTACAACAGTACAAACAAATCAATCAGCTGGAGATTATACTTTTGGTCCTTTTGCGAATAATGAAGCGCACAATATTGTCATTACTTCTGAAGAAGATGAAACTTGTGATCATATTATTTCTGGTGACAATGATTGTTATGAATGTGATTTAAATGCGATTGATGAAACAACATGTGATGGTTTTGAAAGTTACAATGTTTCTTTAGAAATAACAGGCGATGGCACATTTATCATTGATGATGGAACAACCGTTCTAAATGGACAGTCAGCAGGAACTTATTCTTTCGGTCCTTTTGATAACAATGAACCTTACAATATAATTATAACAAGTGAAATAGATGCAACTTGTACGCAAACTGTTTCTGGATCAGAAGATTGCTTTGATTGTACTTTGGTATTAAATGTAAATGAAGTTTGTATTGATGAAAATGGATACAATGTTGAAGTAACTATAACAGGTGATGGAACTTATACAGTTGATGATGGAACGACTACTGATGCTGGTGTTGTTGCTGGAACTTATACTTATGGTCCTTATGATAATGAAGAGCCTTACTCATTTACTGTAACTAGTGAAATAGATCCTGATTGCAATGATGCTTCATCTGGTGTGAGAGATTGCTTTGATTGCGACTTGCAAGCCAATGCAGAACCAATTTGTTTGGACGAAGCGACTTATGAAGTGGAAGTTACCTTTACTGGAACTGGACAATATGATATTACAGACGGAAATACTACGCAAACTTCAGGAGCCAATACACTTACTTTTGGTCCTTATAATAACAACGATGTTTATAATATTACCATAACAAGTGTAACTGATCCAGAAGAATGTTCACAAGAACTTACGGGAACAAATGATTGTTTCGAATGTGAATTAACAGCAAATGGCGAGCCTGTTTGTAATGGCTTGGAATCGTATAATGTGGAGGTGACATTGACAGGAGCAGGGACTTATACCGTAGATGATGGAATCAATCCTCCATTCCCATCAGCCATTGCTGGAACGGTTATAATGGGTCCATACAGCAATAATCAAAATTACAATATTATCATTACGAGCAACTTAAACGACGAGTGTTCTGAGACTATATCTGGTTCTTTTGATTGCTATGAATGCACTTTGAGTATTTCTACTTCTGCCGAATGTTTGGATTTAGAAAATTATGAAGTTTCAGTAACCATCACAGGAGACGGAACCTTTACCGTTGACGATGGGCAAACTGTCTTAACGGGTGTTTCTGCTGGAACGACTGTCTTGGGTACTTTTGCTTCTGAAGCAAATTACAATGTAGAAGTAACCAGCGAAATTGATCCAACTTGTTCTGAAACAGAAGGTGGTTCGGAAGATTGTTATACTTGTGATTTAGAAGCCAATGAATTGGTAGAATGCATTGGACCAGATGGCTTTGAAGTTACGGTTACCATTACTGGTGAAGGAACTTTCACAGTAGATGATGGAATCAATCCTCCACAAACTGGCGTGACTGCTGGCGACTTGCCAATTGGTCAATACAGCAATGATGAGAATTACAACATTATCATAACAAGTGAGCTTGATCCTGAATGTTCGGAAACAGTTTCAGGTACGGAAAATTGTTTTGAATGCGATTTAGCTGTAAATGAAGACGTGGTTTGTATTGATGAAAATACTTACGAAGTATTTATAAACATTACCGCAGGATCAGGAACATACACCATTACAGACGGAACAAATACGGAAGCCAATCAAGGAGTAGGAACAACTACTTTTGGTCCGTACAACAATAATGAAAATTATAACATAACAATAACCAGTGATCTGGATGAAGAATGCAATCAGACTTATAACGGAACAAGAGATTGTTTTGAATGTGATTTATCATTTAATGAATCCATTGAATGCATCGACGAATTTACTTATAATGTGATCGTGAATTTAGCAGGAACAGGAAGCTATAGTATTGACGATGGAACCACTACAACAACAGGAAACGAAACTGATACTTACACTTTTGGTCCTTATGATAATAATGAAACATTCAACATAACTGCAACCAGTGAAACAGACCCTGATTGCTCTGAACAAGTAACAGGAAGCAATGACTGTTTTGAGTGTACTATAAATGTGAGTACGGAAGAAATTTGTTCTGATGACAATACAGAATATACTGTGATTGTCACGTTATCTGGTATTGGAACCTTTACTTTAGATGATGGAACAGGAAATCTTTTAACAGGTGAAGTTGCTGGAGATTATCCTTTTGGTCCTTATCCAAATGAAGTGGGTTATTCTATTGAAATATTTAGTGAAAATGACCCTGATTGCAGCGATGTTGCTTCAGGTATTAATGATTGTTTTGAATGTGATCTAAATGCCACGCCAAATGAAATCTGTTTAGGATTGACAGAATTTGAAGTAGAAGTAGATTTGACAGGTACTGGAACCTATACAATAGACGATGGCGTAAATGCTCCTTTGACTGGTCAAACAGCAGGAGTAATTACAGTAGGTCCATATGATAATGATGAAATTTATACCATAAACATACTAAGTGAGGCAGAGCCTGAAACTTGTTTCTTGGAATTGTCTGGAACGAATAATTGTTTTGAATGTGATCTAAATGCTATTCCAAATGAAATTTGTGACGGGCTGACAGAATACAACGTAGAGGTAGAAGTTACGGGAACAGGAACTTACACCATTGATGATGGACAAGGAACGGTAACAACAGGCGAAACAGCAGGAATATTTACATTTGGTTCATATAGCAATGATGAAGATTATTTTATAACAATAACAAGCGAGGCTGACCCTGAATGTTTCCAAGAAGTAACAGGAACCAATAACTGTTTTGAATGTGATCTAAATGCTACGCCAAATGAAATTTGTGATGGGCTAACAGAATACAATGTAGAAGTCGAAATTACAGGAACAGGAACTTACACCATTGATGATGGACAAGGAACGGTAACAACAGGCGAAACAGCAGGAACATCTACATTTGGACCATATGAAAACGATGAAGCTTATGCAATAACGATAACAAGCGAGGCTGACCCTGAATGTTTCCAAGAAGTAACAGGAACCAATAACTGTTTTGAATGTGATCTAAATGCTACACCAACTGAAGTTTGTGACGGGCTGAATGAATACAATGTAGAAGTTGAAATTACAGGAACAGGAACTTACACCATTGATGATGGACAAGGAACTGTAACGACAGGTGAGATAGCTGGTTTGTTTACATTTGGACCATATGCCAATGATTCTGCTTATTTTATAACAATAACAAGTGAGGCTGATCCTGACTGTGGTGATATTTTATCAGGAACCAACAATTGTTTTGATTGTGATTTAAGTGTAACAGCTGATGAGGAATGTCTTGACATTAATACTTATGAAGTGTTCATTACCATTACAGGTTCTGATAGCTATACTTATACCGATCTTAATGGAACCAATGTAACAAGTCAAACTGCTGGGACATATAGTATAGGAATTTTAGAAAACAACGATGAATACAGCATCACAGTTATCAGTGAATCAGATGAAACTTGTACTGATACAGTTTTTGGTTCTAATGATTGTTTGGTTTGTGATTTTAATTTAACTACAATAGAAAACTGTCTTGATATAAATACCTACGAGGTAGTTGTCACAGTAACGGGAGATACAGATTATACTTTGACAGATCAAAATGCTGCTGAGTACATGGATGTGCCAGCGGGTGATTATACTTTTGGTCCTTACCAGAATGATGAGCCTTACGGTATTCAGGTCGTTGCATTGGTAACTGGAGAATGTATTGAATCGGTTTCTGGTATATTCAATTGCTTTGAATGTGATCTGTCTGCTCAAGTAATAGAAGAATGTCAGAACTTTGATTTTTATGATTTATCATTAAGTATAAATGGTTCTGATACTTACACCATAACAGTACAAGAAACAGGAGAAACATTAACAAACATCAGTGCTGGAACAGTACAAATTAATCAATACGATAGTGGAACCAATTTAACCATAATTGTTAGTTCGGATTCTGACCCTAATTGTTCTCAAACTTTAACGGCTGGTTTGGTTTGTATACCAGATTGTGATTTGTCTGTTGATGGAGATGTTGATTGTATCAGTTTTGAAGAATTTGAAGCAATCCTTTCCATTACAGGAACAGGAACTTTTATTGTTAATGATGGAATAAATGCGCCTGTAACAGGTGTTGCTGGTGGTACTTATTCTTATGGACCATATCCTTCAGGAGCAAATGTAGATATAGTTGTTACCAGTGAATTTAATGAAACTTGTGTTGATGGAATAGCCGTATCTGCCAATTGTATTCCTGATTGTGATTTGGTTGCCGCTCCACAAACGACTTGTGTAGGCTTTGATTCTTATGAATTATTTGTAACCATTGCTGGAACAGGAACCTTTGTGATTTCTGATGGTGTAAATACACAAGTTGGATTGACGAGTGGCACTTATTCTGTTGGAATCTATGACAATGATTCTACTTATAATGTATCTGTTGTCAGTGTATTGAATCCTGAATGCCAAAGCATTTTAACAGGAACAGATAATTGTACTCCTGATTGTGATTTAAGCATTAATACAACAACAACTTGTCTGGATTTACAAAGTTACCAAGTGGAGGTAAGCATTTCAGGAACAGGAACCTTTATTTTAGATGATGGACAAGGTATTGTGCAAACTGGTCTTTCAGTTGGCACTTATCTTGCTGGACCTTTTGCAAGCACAGCAACTTACACCGTTTCGGTAGTCAGTGAATTAAATCCTGATTGTAACGAACAAAATACAGGAACAACAGATTGCTTCCCAGAATGTGATGCTTTATTATCAGCAGTGGAAATTTGTGATGGCAATGACGCTTATAATGTAGAAGTTACTTTGTCTGGTTCGGGAACTTACATTTTAACAGACGGAATCAATCCTCCACAATCAGGAGTGAGTGCTGGAACCTTTATTGTTGGTCCTTACACTAATAATCAAACATATACCATAAGTGTAGTTAGTGAAATTGATGCTACTTGTACCTCTACCACTTCTGGAACGAGAGACTGTTTCTCTTGTGATCTAAGTGTAGACGATTCGACAGAATGTATCTCCGATTTTGAATACAATGTCATTCTAGCAATTACAGGAACTGGTTCTTTCAATATAACAGGTGGTTCAAATGGAACACAAACCGCCAATGGTGGAGAGGTAATTACCATTGGTCCTTATTCAAACAATGAAGTATATAATTTACAAATTATCTCTACTATTGATGATGAGTGTACGTCTTCTGTTTCGGGAACTTCAGATTGTTTTACTTGTGATTTAAGTACACTAGTAACTACTGAATGTGTGGGAATAGATCAATTCCAAATAAACATTACTTTAGATGGTACTGGAACATATGGAGTTACCAATGAATTTGAATCTCAAATATTGCTTGCTGGTACTTATGTTCTTGGACCATACCCTACCAATGCCAACTCATCGGCTACTGGTCAAATTGAAATTTTAAGTGTAGAAGATATAAGCTGTTTTGAAACCATTCCTTATCAAGTAGAATGCTTTGGAGATTGTGCACCTAATTTAACAGCAACGGCAATTTGTCAAACAGAAGGTTTGAACTATGATATTGAAGTCAGCTTTGACGGTCAAGGAGATTACACCATTTTAATAAATGGAATAGAAGAAAATGCAAGTGTTGTAGCTGGTACTTATGTGTTTAGTTCTTTTCCTTCAGGTTCAAATAACATTGTTGAATTAATCAGTAATGTTTCTGGAAACTGTATTGAGACGACTACTATAACAGAAACTTGTTTTGTATGTGATTTAGAGGTAGATCATGAAACCGTTTGTGACGGGTTGAGTGAATATTTCGTTGAAGTGACTGTAAATATTGATGGACCTTTTACGATTACAGACGGCATTGCCACCTTAAATGATCAAGTAGCTGGAACCATAACTTTTGGTCCGTATAACAATGATGAAATTTATAATATAACTGTATCAAGTTCTATTGACGGATCGTGTACAGAGACCGTTTCAGGAACAGAAGATTGTTTCAATTGTAATTTAAATGTGATAACGAGTACAGATTGTATCAATGATGATTCATTTAATATTCTGGTTTCAATAACAGGTAATGGTACTTATACAATTAATGATGGTGTGAATCCTGTGATAGCTGGAGTTGTTGCTGGAAATCGTGTTCTTGGACCTTATCCTAATGGATCTTATCAAATTTCAGTACTAAGTGAAATTACAATTGATTGTGGACAAGTTGTAACTGTCTCAGATGATTGTTCAACTCCTTTTGTATGTGATTTAATTCCTAGTATTGTCGATATTGTTTGTTTGGATGATGAAACATACAATGTTGTTTTAGGTTTATCAGGAACAGGTGGATTTGATATATTTTATAATAATAATATTCTAGAAAATCAAATAGAAGGAGAAATAATACTTGGACCATTTAACAGTGGTGCATACAATATTGATATAACAAGTGTAAATGATTCAACTTGTGCAGTAAGTCAAGGTGGAAGCTTTACTTGTATTGTTGATCCGCCCTGTGAGGTTTCTGCAAATGTAACACCGCTTTGTTTGGTTCCTGAAGAATCTTTCCAAGTGGTAGTTGAATTAGTTGGAGAAGGTACTTACACTGTTTCGGATGGCGTAAATGCTCCTTTGACAGGCCAAACTGCTGGTATCTTAACAATGGGACCAATTCCTGTTGGAAATTATAGCATAAATATTACCAGTGAACAAAATGGAGATTGCATATTTATTTCCGAAGGATTTGAAAGCTGTCCATTAGATCCAAACTGTGATCTTGCAGTTGCCTCCTTCCCAACTTGTATAAATGATGATACTTTTGAAATAGAATTAGAAATTTCTGGAAACTCTACTTATACTATTTTTGATGGAATAAATACTCCGATTACAAATGTTGTAACTGGTACTTATACCGTCGGTCCATTGCCAACAGGTCAATTTGAAATTGTCGTTGCAAACAACAACAATGGTGGTTGTTTCCAAAACATTAACAGTACAAAAACTTGTGTAGACAATGTGGGCTGTAATTTGGCAAGTAATGTTTTAAAAGAATGTTTATCTGATTCTACTTTTCAAATAATATTTGACATTACTGGTTCTAGTGTTTATGATATATATCCTGGTTTAGTTGGTGAAACTCTTCCTTCTACAGATAATATAATAGCAGCAAACCTTACAGAAGGAGAGACAACGCTTGGTCCTTTTACCAACGGATCTTACAACTTCCAAATTTTAGATCAAACAAACTCTAGTCTTAATAATCCTGAATGTTTCCAAGATATGATCATTACATTTGGTTGTGGTGAGAATCTCTGTGATTTAAATCCTACGACTGAAATTGTTTGCTTTGATGATGAAGAAGGATTTTTTGTAGAATTGACGCTTGTTGGTTCAAGTGAATATGATGTTGGAAGTACTGGTCCTGGTCCATCTGGAACTTTCACTGGTGATCCTCCACAGGTATTAACCTTTGGACCATTCTTTGAAGAAGAACAGTATTTGATCTTTATTCAAGATTTGAACAATGTAGAGTGCTTCCAAGATTTCCTTGGAACAGGAGATTGTATATTTGAACCTGTTTGTGGCATTGAAGCAGAGTTGTCTACGGAGTGCATTACTGGCGATACTTATGAATTAATTTTGACTGTCTATAGCGATGGACCTTATACTGTCAATGACTTTAAAAACGATGAATTGACAAATGTTGGACCTGGCGTTTATAACTTAGGAGAATTTCCTAATGGTAGTTTCTCTGTAGAATTGATAGATGAAGTTATTTCCAATTGCACTTCTATTCTAAGTGGTTCTAATTTATGTACAGAACCTGATCCTTGCGACTTCTTATTTAACATTACACAAAATTGTAGCAATAATAATAACAATTATACCATTGATTTGGAGATTGTCGGTAACAATGTTTACAACATCATTTTCAATGGTGACTTGATTGAATCTGCTGTTCCACCTGGAACGATTAATATTGGTCCATTCAATAATGGAGAATATGAAATAACAGTGATAGATAATGCCAACCCAGATTGTCCACAAACAAATGCAGGTGTTTATTCTTGTATAGATAACAATGAATGTGATTTATCATTTAACCCAAGTCCATACTGTATTGATGGTGATGCTGGATTTATGTTGGAAGTGCTTGTTGAAGGATCGACTAACTATGATTTAATTGGTGGAGAAGGTGGTAATATATTTGGGGTGCCTGCTGGAACTTACGAACTTGGACCTTACTTTGGTCAAGATTGGACATTGGAGGTTTATGATTCTTTCTTTGAAGAATGTTTCCAGATTGCCGAAGGTAGTTTTGGTTGTGCTTTACCTATTTGTGATTTCTCAGCAGTATTTACACCGAGTTGTAATGATGATGATGAAATAATTTTTGAAGTTTCCATAGTTGGTAATGCTACCTACACAATTGAATATGGTGATAATATTCTTGAAAACTTAATGCCTGGCGATTATGAACTAGATCCGATAACTTCTGGTGATTATTTTATAACAATAAGAGAAGAATCAACAGGTTGTTCTCAAAGCTACAAAGGAACATATGACTGTATAGTTGTTGTTCCAACTTGTGATCTAGATGTAGAATACGATCTTATTTGCGATGATGATTTATCTGGTGAGTATTTTATAGAGATCAATATAACAGGTAGTGGAGTGTATGATATTATAGACTTTTTCTTCCCTATTGAATCAGGAGTGAGTGCTGGAACTTATATTATTGGTCCTTATACAGACTTTTACACTTTCTCTGTTATAGATCAAAATGATCCTTTTAGTTGTCTTGAGAGTTATACTGGTTCTTTTTCTTGTACAGATGAAATTTGTGATTTGCAATTGGAATCTTCTATTTCTTGTTTGGAGAATGGATTGTATGAAATTGAAGTGGAAGTTATTGGCACAAGCATTTATACAATTTCAGCAGGTCTTAATTTTGATGATAATGTAACAGCTGGAACTTATACTTATACTTTTAGTGATGAAAATTATAACATTGGTGTTGCTGATCAAAACAGTTTTGACTGTCAGAAATTTATCAATGGTACTTATACTTGTCCTGGTGGTGGTGAATTTACATGCCTATTGGATGTAAACTACAGACCAATCTGCGAGTCAGAGGAATCGCCAACTTTTGATATGGAACTTGAAGTATTAAACTTCAATGAGAGCTATTCGATTTTGCTAGACTTCCAAGAAATCGCTTTTGGTTTAACAGATCCTAATTTTGTTATAGCTGATATTCCTAATGGTTTTTACTCTATTCAAATTACGGATGATTTAGGCTTTAACTGTTTCCAATTTATCAATGGTAATTATTCTTGTATGCCACTTCAAACTTGTGATTTAACTACAAACTATGTTGTCAATTGTATAAGCGACGAGCAATTTGAGGTTGAAGTTACGATTGGAGGATCTGGCCAATATTTGATTATTGATAATGTGTCTGTTTTTGAATTTCAACCTGCTGGAACTTATACCTATGGTCCTTATGACAGTAATGATTTCTTTGAGTTGTATATAACAACAGAGGGACTTTTTGGTTGTGAGGATATTTTCTCGGCAGGTACCGATTGTGATCCTGATGCTGAATGTGATCTTCAAATCGAATATGAATTGGTTTGTAGAGATGATGATTCAGGAATTTTTGATGTGGTTATTGATATAACGGGTAGCGGCTTGTTTACCATTGTAGAATGGGGATTCCAAGATGGTGGACCTTATGCTTTTGAAAATGTGCCTGCTGGTACTTACACTGTTGAAGGACCATTCGAAGGGTTTGCTACTAATTGGGACATTGTTGTTTACGATGTTGATAATTTTGAACCATTCGGACTTGGTGGTGGATGCTGGAAAAATATTTGGGGCAATTACTTCTGTGAAGGAACGCCAGGCTGTCAATTAATTGCAACGGCTGATCCTATTTGTAATGATAATGGATCTTATGATTTGGAAATCAACATTGATGGAGTACCTGGAACTACCTATAACTTATTTTCCTCTGCTAGTTTTGGAAGCGATGACTTGTTTGACATTCCTCCTGGTACTTATGTTATTGAAAATATAACTGGTGAAAACTATGATTTCTTTATTGAATCAACAACCAATTTTAATTGCTTCCAATCTGTTAATGGAATTGTTGACTGTGGTGGCGGAAGTAGTTTGCCGTGTGATTTAGATGTATTGGCGCAACCTTCTTGCGATAGTGCGCCTGGAACATTTAACCTTGATATTGAAGTTACTGGTGTTACTTCCTATACCGTCAATGTCAATTTTGAATTATATCAAGCGGGCATTACTGATCCTAATTTTACCATTGAAAACATACCTAATAATTTTTATTTTATTGAAATTTTTGACGAAAACAATTTTGCTTGTTCTCAGGTTATTGAAGGAAATTATGATTGTGGAACAGGTGAAAATTGCCAACTGGATGCTGTAATGGATTTAACCTGTATCAATGACAATGAATTGATGGTTAATTTGACATTTAGTGGAAACCAAGAGGAATACCATGTTTGGATTGGAGATGAACCTTTTGATTCTGGAAATGTACTGGATGATTTCTTTGCTCCTGGAACTTACGAGTTTGGACCTTTCCCTGATGGTTTCTATCATGTATATGTATTCCAAGTTGGATTCTTCCCAAGAGAAGGACCATGTGAAGTTTTATTTGCTGAAGCAAAACCTTGCGATAGCGATTGCGACTTAAATGTAGCGCACGAAGTTGTTTGTTCAGATGATGGTACTTTAAATGTCGAAATTACAATTGAAGGAGAAGGATCCTATTCAATAGCTGAATGGAACAATGCACCTTTTGCGCCTTTGCAATCTGGCTTGTCTGCTGGAACTTATTTAATTGAGGGACCATTCACCGTTTGGTGGGCAGATTACGATCTTGTCGTTTGGGATGAAGCTGATCCATTTGTTGGCCAAGATTTTGAAGATTATGACGAAGGATGTTGGGACAATGTCTTTGGTAATTACAATTGTGATAGTTTAGGCTCAACTTGTAATCTATTTGCTACTGCCTCAACAGAATGTTTGGATAATGGTACTTATGTGGTTACCATTAATTTAACGGGTACTGGCAATTACCTTATAGATGCGGGAGTAGAGTCTATTGAAAATGCAACGGCAGGAACTTATGAAATCGGTCCTCTTTCTAATGAGAATTACTCTATTTTTATTTCTGAAAATGATTTCTTCTTTAATTGTTTCCAAGCGATTAGTGGAAGTGTGGAGTGTGGAGGAACAGGACCAACTTGTAATTTATTTGCATCTACTACTGAAAGCTGCCTTGATGATGACAATTTTGAGATTACCATTTCCATCGAAGGATCGAGTACTTATAATGTCTACGATGATTTCTTTGAAGATCCATTGTTGACGAATGTATCTGCTGGTACTTATACCATTGGACCATTTCCAAATGGTTTCTATTTCTTAAATTTTGAAGATGCTGCAAACAATCAATGTTTCCAAAGTGTAAACGGAAGCTTTGAATGCTCTTCTCAACCTTGCAACTTACAAGCGACAGCTGTTGTGGATTGTATAGAAGGAACAGGCAATTTCAATATTATTTTAACCCTTGAAGGTTCTGGTACTTATACAGTTTCTGATGATTTCTTTGGGGAAGATGAAATTACAGGCTTAACGGCTGGAGTACATACAATTGGTCCATATTCTGCTGAGGTATACAACTTGTTTATTTTTGATGAAAACAATGGAAACTGTTTCTTAAATATTACAGAAAGTTCAGATTGTACTTTCCCACCTGATAACTGCAATTTTGATTTGATTATTTTAAATGATGATTGCAGCTTAGGCGGTCCTAATGAATTTGGATTAGAAATGTTTATATCGGGTCCAGCTAATTCAACTTATACCGTTAAGTCTAATGAAGGAGTTGTATTGACGGATGTTCTTGTTGGAGAAAATTTTATTTTTGAACCAATTACCAATGGTGACTTTGAACTTTATATTGAAGATGAAGCCAATCCATCTTGTACTAAAACAATTGCTGCATCATTTGATTGTGATAATCCTGAATGTGCTTTAATTATTGATTCAAACCCTGTTTGTTTGTCTTTTGATCAATACGCTGTTAGCCTTTTAATTCAAGCTCCTTCGCTTGATTACACCTTTACAGTCTTTGATGGAACGGAAACCATAACAGGTGTAAATGCTTATGAAAGTATAAATATTGGTTTGTATAACAATGATGAACCTTACACCATTACCATTACCAATGAGCAAAACCCTGATTGTGTAGTCACATTAGAAGGCAAAAGTAATTGTTCACAGGATGCTTGTAATTTATTTGCTAGTACAAATGCTGAATGTACAGGAGAAGAGGATGGCTCTTATTATCTAAACATTAATTTAACGGGTGATGGAAGCTATACCATTTCAGATGGATCTGGTGATGGAGCTGTTGGTTTTGAATTGTATTTAGATGTTGATACTTGGGCTACTTCTGAAAGCCAATTAGCTATTGTGGAAAATGAAACAGGACAAGTTGTTTTTGAAATGGCATACGATGATTTTGATTTCAATGGCAACCCTGAAACCTTTACAATTGATGACTTAAATGCTGATTATACTTACACAATGATATTATCAGATGATTTTGAAGATGGTTTTGTGGAGGAATATATCGTAACAGATCTTATCACTGGTGCTGTTGTACAAGCATCTAGCTGGTTGGGCGAAGGTTTAGCGAGTATTGAAATCAATTTAGGTTCGCCTGTTAAATCAACAGGAGAAGGATTGACTCTCGAAAATCAAACAGCAGGTGTGTTCGAATTTGGTCCCTTGTATGATTCTTCTTATGAAATATTTATACAAAATGAAAATGACTCTGGTTGTTTCCAATTTATTAGCGGTTCTGCTAACTGTGTGCCTGATGGTTTCTTCTGTGATTTGAATGCTTCAGTTACTGTTGAGTGCAACGCCTTGTTTACTTTCTACGTAATTGTAGAAATTGAAGGAACTGGAACTTACACAATAGACGATGAAGTAAATGCTCCGATAACTGGATTGACTAATGGTAGTTATGTGTTTGGTCCTTATCCTGAAATTTATAACAACATTATAGAAACAGATTATTTTATAACCATTTTCAATGAACAAGAAACGGATTGCTACCAATACTTTACAGGTGAAGCGGAATGTGTCGAAGGTTTACAATGTGATGTAAATGCGCAGATTTCCACAGACTGTTTGGCAGATGGAACCTATAATGTCGTGCTAGATATTTCTGGTAGCGATGCATACGATGTCTTTGATGGAACAATTGACCCAGACAGAGGTGCCTTTTTATTAGAGTTTGTAACTGGATTCGATGGAGCGCAAATCGGTCCTGAAATGACTTGGGAATTAATAAATGATAATACGGGTGAAACAGAGATTTTCTCTCCATTGTCTTACTTGGACGATTACACTGCATATCATTTGCTTGACAACCTAGATTTAAATGCAACCTATACTTTGTTAATGCTTGATTCTGGTGGCAATGGTTGGGATACCAACGGACCTATTACAGTTACTTGTCCGATTTCTGGTGATTTAATTGCCGATGATACCTTTACTTCTGGTAGTTCTCAGGAACTTGAACTCGGAAGCCCTTGTGATCGTTATCTTCCTTTGGCGGATAATGTTGTTGCTGGTGAAGTAATCATTGGTCCATATTCGGATACTACTTATAATGTGATTGTTCAACACGCATTTAACCCACAATGCTTTACTTCTATTTCTGGTATAGAAAATTGTGCAGTAACTGGTGGTGGGGAATGTAACTTGGTTGTTCAATCTGACTTTATATGTGTAGATGAAGGAAACTTTGTTGCAGGAATAACAATCAGTGGAGGTGGAACTTACACCATTGATGATGGAATCAATCCTCCTTTGACAAACCAAGTAGCTGGTGAAGTATTTACTGGTGAAATTCCAGAAGGAGCATACGAAATTATCATTACTAAAACAGGCGATCCCGATTGTAATCAAACCATCACAGGTTCTAATATTTGTCCTGATGAAGCTGTTTGTGATTTAGCAATGGACATTACTTCAACTTGTGTTGGTGATGATGCTTATACTTTAGATATTGAAATTTCTGGAACAGGTCAATTCAACATTGAATACAATGGCGAGATAATTATTGATAATGTTTCGGCATCAACTTATACCATCGGTCCGTTCGATGTTGGCAGTTATGAGTTGCAGGTTACAAGCCTCAACCTTGACGATTGTTTCCAAACAAAGACAGCTGTTGTCGGTTGCTCAACTAATCCTATTTGCGATGTTAACTTAGATGTTGAAAATACTTGTTTAAATGGCACAGAATATGAAGCGGTATTGACCATTTCTGGTTCAGGGACTTACGACGTTTTTGATGGAACTACAAATATTTTAAACAATGTAACAGCAGGAACCTATGATGCTGGAGTTTATACAGAAGGCGTTTATGAATTTTCTGTCGTGGATATTAATGACGGAACTTGTTCTGCTGAAGTAGCTGCTTTCCAAGACTGTCCAAACCCTGGCGGTTCTGATTGTGACCTTGCCTTTACAACATCAGAAGAATGTTTTGATGATGGTACTTATAATCTTATAGTTGACATAACAGGTTCTGGAACTTATACTGTGACAGAAACATTATCAGGTTTTGTTTTAACGAATTACACAGAGGGACAAATTATCATTGGACCTCTTGAAATACCATACGAAATTACTGTTATGGATGAAAATTTAGGAAATTGCAGTCAAGTAAAATCTGGTGTGAGTGTATGTGTAGATCCTGATTGTGATTTTAATGCAGATGTGGCAGTAGATTGTTTAAATGGAAATCAGTACAATTTAATTGTAACTATAACTGGTTCTAGTGAATACAATATTTTAGATTTTAATTCATTAAATGTCTTAGCTACAGGTGAAGCTGGTGTTTATGAAGTTGGTCCATTTGATTCTATAGATGAGTACAATATTCATGTTGAGGACAATAATCAATTTGCTTGTGTTCGTACTTTCGGTGGAGTTTCAAACTGTCCTGATACTGGTCCTACTTGTACTTTAGACTTTGAGGCAAACATTGTTTGTAATGGTGATGATGAATACAATGTACTAGTCAACTTAGAGGGTGAAAGTACTTATTCATTTGAAGACAGCGAAGGAAATACAGATGCTGGTCTTACAGCAGGTGATTATACTTTTGGTCCTTATCCAAATGGAGACATTGAATTTACTTTTAGAGATGAAGCCTACGATGTTTGTTTCAAATCTTATTCAAATGGCAGAGATTGTTCTGTAGACCCTGTTTGTGATTTAGATGCAGAAGCGGTATTTAATTGCATTGGACCAGACGAATTTATCCTGTCTGTGGCATTAACTGGCTCAAGCATTTATTCTATTGACGATGGTCAAGGAAATGTATTGAACAATCAAGTTGCTGGAACGGTTGACTTAGGTGCTTATCCAGATGGAATATACAATATAACCATTGTCGATCAAAACGATATGGCTTGTAGGACTACTTTATCAGGAGTTAATAATTGTCCAGATGAATTGATTTGTGATTTAGACTTTAATGTCTTTACTGTTTGTCAAGGAGACGAAGCTTACTTATTAACGGTTCAATTATCAGGAACTGGAACTTATACTGTTGACGATGGTGTGAATCCTACTTTAACCAACCAGTCCGCTGGATTGATTAATTTGGGTGAAATACCAAACGGTCCATTTGAGGTGACAGTGAGCAGTGAGCAAATAGACGAGTGTTTCCAAACTAAAGCTGGAGCCAATGATTGTTCTGGAGATACAGTGTGTGATCTTGATTTTGAATACGATGCTGTTTGTTTAAATGATGATGAATTTGAAATCATTTTAGAAATAACAGGAAGCAATACCTATATTATAACCAATGGTATAAATGATGACATTGTTGGAGCGACTGCTGGTACTTACACATTAGGTCCGATAGCTTCAGGTCAATTCTTTTTCCGCATTACAGATGAATCACAATCGAATTGTTTCAAGGCAGTTTCAGGATTTAAAACTTGCCCTGAAGGTGGTCAAAACTCTTGTGATCTAGATGCAAGTTCTGAAATTGAATGCCTTGATGGTGTTACTTACAATGTTATCGTGGCACTTTCTGGTACGAGTACTTACACCATTAATGATGGTATAAATGATCCTGTCGAAGGTTATGAGCAAGGAGTCTATACTTTTGGTCCGTATCCTAATGGTTTGTATACGATAAGAATTCAAGATGAAAACAATATAGACTGTCAGCAAAACATTATTGGCAACAATACTTGTGAAGGAGAGATCATTTGTGATCTTGCTGTTGCAGGAGTTCCTGAATGTATAGATGATGAAAGCTACAATATTGCTTTAACCATTGAGGGAATCAGTACTTACACTTTGTCTGATGGAATCAATGATGATATTACAGGTTTGACAGCTGGTGAAATCGAATTAGGACCTTATTCAGACCCTAACTACGAAATCACTTTAATCAATGAAAAAGATGAAACTTGCACGGAAAGCTTAACTGGTTTCCAAGATTGTGAATCAGGTTGTTCTTTATCAGCTATTGCAGATGAATCGTGTATCAATACTTCTAGTTATTTTGTAAGAGTAGAAGTAAATGCAAATGGACCATACACCGCACAAGATGGTTTCAATACGCCACAAACAGGTCAAACTGGAGGAACAGTATTGATGGGACCATTCTATACAGAAAATTACGCAATCACAATTTCTCTAGATGACAATCCAGACTGTTCGATTATCGTAACAGGGTCTACCGATTGTATCACAGAGCCTGAAGCTTGCATTCCATTTACAGTAAACAATACCTTTGAATGTGAAGACGAAGTGGGTGGCTTTATAACCATAGAGTTGAACGGACCAAATACCTATATCATCGACGATGGTTTTGGCACTTTATTGGGACCACTTGAATCTGGTTCTTATACTTTCGGTCCAATTCCTAATATTGATTATACATTTACCGTAACAGATGCTACCAATCCTAATTGCAGTGAGTCCGTTTCTGGATCAGCTGATTGTTTGGATTGTACCTCTATTTTATCAAATCCAGAAATTGACCAAGTGTACGTCAACTATGGAGATACATTAGAAGTCTTTGCAGAATTTGGGGTGTTTGATGAAGGATATGAAAGTGGATTCATTCTGTTTACAGATCGTTCTGACCCTATAGGAAGTATTGTTTCTGTAAGTATGACTGGCTCATTTATTAACTCTGGCTTAGATATTCCAAGCAATATGACCTTGTATGTATCGGCAGCGATTTTGCAAGTACCATTTGGCAGCGATTATGATGCAGCTTGTACGATCATTTCTGATCCATTTGCAACAGAAACATTTGCGGTCTTCTTCTTAGATCCAATCAATATTGATTTGGTTCCAATTTGTGATGAACAAGACAATACAGTATTAATTACAGTTATTGTGAGTGGAGGCCTGCCTGAACTAATAGGAGGCGAGTACGATGTTACAGGAACGGTTGATACCATCGTAACTTCAGAGAATCAAGATTTCATTATGGGACCATTTGACCAAGAAGATGAGATTACTATTGAAGTATCAGATGGAAATGGTGGAATAGCAAGTATTATAGAATTAGGTTCCGAAATTTGCCAATTCCCACAAGCAGCCACTTTGGTTACCTTTAGTGGAGAAGTTCAGGAGCCTGGAAATCTATTGTATTGGGTTACGGCATCTGAATACAAAAATGACTACTTCTCAGTAGAGCATTCATTAGACGGAATAAACTTTAAAGCCATAGGAACGGTAAAAGGTGCTGGAAACAGCAACCAATCCATTCGTTATGATTTACTAGATACAGAAGCACCTGATGGCATTAGCTATTACAGATTGTTAAAAACTGATTTTAATGGTGTTACCGACATAGCTTCAAGAATAATTGCACTTGAGCGCAAAACAGGCTATTTTGGTGAAATATCTGCTTATCCAAACCCGACAGATGGTCCTGTGATTCTGGATATAAATAGCAATACCGAAAGGGATATCATCGTTGAAATATATGATGTAACGGGACGATTGATGCAAGCTGAACACTTTACAATATACCTAGGAAGAAACAGATTGAATCTTTCTTTAAGTAGATTCTCAGCAGGTACGTATCATTTAACAATTGTCAGCGATGACTCTTTTGAAATGATGAAAGTAATTAAGCAATGACTTCAAGAGCCTCAGCCAAAGTAGTTGCTTTGGCTGAGGTTTTATAAGGTTTTATATGTTTTTAGAATGAACTTGTGTTTGTTGTTAAACCATAAAGGCGCAAAGAACACAAAGAAAAAATTGAAGCATTAAAGCATTTTAACATTAAAACATTGTTCTGCTAGGCAACAAAAATTACCGAAACGGAATCTATGTAGAAACAAGGCATGTCTTGTCTACTACTAATTCCAAACGCTTTGTTTCTATATAATTAAATTTAGTTATGCTTACAAATTAGAAGCAGGTGTTTGGAGTTTTAGCATAAAATTGAAAAATATTTGACGATGAATAAACGTATAATCCTTTTAATAATCATTGTACTGTTTGGGTGGACAAATGATATCACCGCGCAAGACAATGTAGGAATAGGAACAACGACACCAAATAACAACGCAGTATTAGATATTGAATCAAATGACAAAGGACTGCTCATTCCACGGCTTACCAATACTCAGCGAACAAGTTTAGGTACGGTCATCGGAGCTATAGAAGTGGGGCTGTTGGTTTTTGACAGCGATGAGACGATCTTCTATTTTTGGGATGGTACACAATGGAATCCCATCCCAAGATTTGACCCCGATGAAGATCCTGCCAATGAAATTCAGGTTCCCAGTTTTTCCAACGACACACTTTATCTAAATGCTGGAAGCAATGAACAATTTGTGGTTTTTCCTGGAGATGAGGATAATCAACAATTGGGACCAATTGAGTTGGACGGAACTATTTTAACAATTGGATTGGAAGAAGGTGGTACATTGATAGTAGACCTGCAAAGCTTGGTAAATGATATGGACAGTGTGGCAACCAATGAGCTGCAATCATTACAATATGATCCTGCAAGCAACCAGTTAATCATCACAAACGACCCAACTTCAACACCTATTAATTTGGGTGGATTAACAGGGACAGACGATCAAGTAATAGATGTTACCCTAGTTGGTACAAATTTACAAATTGAACTAGAAGGCAATGCTCCCATTTCAATTGATTTGGCAGCAGTGGCTTCTGGCGGATTGCAAAATTTGAGCAGCACACCAGTAGATGCTACTGGAAATATTGATATTGGAATTTCAGGAGGAACAGGAACCAGCATTAATATAAATGATGGAGATTTTGATGCTACCAATGAGATACAATTGCTAGGATTTGATCCTGGTACAAGTGAAGTTACACTTTCAAATGGTGGAGGCTCTTTTACCATACCAGCCGCAGGCGCACAAACCATTTCTTTTGACTCTGCTACAGGTACAGTTGTCTTATCAGATGGTGGAGGATCATTTATGATACCAGCGTCAGGCGCACAAACCATTTCATTGGATACTGGTACAGGTACGGTTACCTTGTCAGATGGTGGAGGATCATTTGTTATACCATCAGCAGGCGCACAGACCATTTCATTAGACCCTGCTACTAGTACAGTTACTTTGTCAGATGGTGGAGGATCATTTGTTATACCAGCATCAGGCGCACAAACCATCTCATTAGACCCAGCTACAAATACAGTTACCTTATCAGATGGTGGAGGATCATTTGTCATTCCAAATACAGGCGGAAACAGTAATGATGTAACAGCCTTAGACTATAATGCTACAACAGGATTGATTACGACAACTTTGGCAGATGGTACAATGGTTACCTCAACTACGCCAATTGTTTCTACAACCAGCAACGGAGTTGCTGGCTTGGACTATGACCCAGTCTCTGGATTTATAACTGTAACTTTTGCAGATGGAAGCACAACGACCACGACAAACCCAATCCTTGCAGGAGCAACTCCCAACAATGTTACAGGAGTTGAGTTTGATTCAGTAACAGGTCTAATGACGATTACTTTAGCTGATGGAACAATGACAACGACGACCAATCCAATAGTCGCTGGATCAGGTGGTAATCCTGTTACAGGTGTTGAGTTTGATGCTGCGACAGGATTTATTACGGTTACTTTGGCGGATGGAACGACTGCAACTTCAACGGTTGCAATTACATCAACAGTAGATGCTGATGGTGATCCAAACAATGAAATCCAAGATTTAAATTTTGATCCTGCAACGAATATATTGACAATATCAGGTAGTACAAGTAGCGTAACTATTCCAACAGGCGGAACGGATGCTGATTCTGATCCAACCAATGAAATACAAGAATTAATGTTTGATGCCACGACAAGTGAGTTGACAATCACAGGTGGTACAATGCCCGTTGTTATTCCAACAGGTGGTACAGATGCTGATTCTGACCCAACCAATGAGATCCAAGAATTAGATTTTGATCCTGCGACTAGTATCTTGACAATATCAGGTGGTACAAATACTGTAACCATTCCAACAGGCGGAACGGATGCTGATGCCGATCCAACGAATGAGATACAAGAATTGATGTTTGATCCTGCAACAAATGAGTTGACGATTACAGGTGGTACAACTCCTGTCATTATCCCAACAGGTGGCACAGATGCTGATGCCGATCCAGAAAATGAAATACAAAACTTATCCTCTACAACTGCAACACCAACTGGTGATTTGGATATAAACATTGATGGGACAGGGGCAACGGGTACAACCATAAACATAAATGATGCCGATGCTGATCCATTGAATGAAATTCAAGAGTTGATGTTTGATCCTGCAACAAGTGAGTTGACAATAACAGGCGGTACAACTCCTGTCACTATCCCAACAGGTGGCACCGATGCCGATGCCGACCCAACGAATGAGATCCAAGAATTAATGTTTGATGCAACGACAAATGAGTTGACGATAACAGGTGGCACAACTCCTGTCATTATACCAACAGGGGGAACGGATGCCGATGCTGATCCAGAAAATGAAATACAAAATTTAGATGCGGTGGATGATGGCGCAGGAAATGTAACGATTGAAATAGATGGAACAGGTTCGACAGATGCCACTTTCAGTGTGTATGATCCAGATTCAGATCCATTGAATGAAATCCAAGAGTTGATGTTTGATCCCGCAACGAGTGAGTTGACCATAACAGGTGGTACAACTCCTGTCACTATACCAACAGGCGGTACAGATGCCGATGCCGATCCAACGAATGAGATACAAGAATTGATGTTTGATGCAACGACAAATGAGTTGACAATAACAGGTGGCACAACTCCTGTCATTATACCAACAGGCGGAACGGATGCTGATGCCGATCCAGAAAATGAAATACAAAATTTAGATGCAGTGGATGATGGCGCAGGAAATGTAACGATTGAGATAGACGGAACAGGTTCGACAGATGCCACTTTCAGTGTGTATGATCCAGATTCAGATCCAATGAATGAGATTCAAGAGTTGATGTTTGATCCTGCAACGAGTGAGTTGACGATTACAGGTGGCACAACTCCTGTCACTATCCCAACAGGTGGTACAGATGCCGATGCCGACCCAACCAATGAGATTCAAGAATTGGATTTTGATCCAGCGACTAGCACATTGACAATATCAGGTGGTACCAACAGCGTAATCATTCCAACAGGCGGAACGGATGCCGATGCCGATCCAGAAAATGAAATACAAAATTTATCTTCTACAACTGCAACACCAACAGGAGATATAGATATTGATATTGATGGAACAGGTGCAATGGGAACGACAATAAACATAAATGATGCCGATGCTGATCCAGCTAATGAAATTCAAGATTTAGATTTTGATCCAGCAACAAGTGAGTTGACAATATCAGGTAGTACAAGTAGCGTAATAATTCCTACAGGCGGCACAGATGCTGATGCTGATCCAACCAATGAGATACAAGAATTGGACTTTGATCCAGCGACTAGCACATTGACAATCTCAGGTGGTACCAATAGCGTAATAATTCCAACAGGCGGTACAGATGCTGATGCCGATCCAGAAAATGAAATACAAAATTTAGATGCAGTGGATGATGGCGCAGGAAATGTAACAATTGAGATAGATGGACCAGGTTCGACAGATGCAACATTTAGTGTGAATGATGCTGATTCAGACCCAGCCAATGAAATTCAAGAATTGGACTTTGATCCGATAAGCAATGAATTGACCATATCAGGAGGTACAAATGTAATAACAATTCCGACAGGTGGCACCGATGCTGATGCCGATCCAGAAAATGAAATCCAAAATTTAGATGCAGTGGATGATGGCGCAGGAAATATAACGATTGAGATAGATGGAAACGGTTCAATTGATGCAACTTTCAGTGTGAATGATGCTGATTCAGACCCAGCCAATGAAATACAAGAATTGGACTTTGATCCGATAAGCAATGAATTGACCATATCAGGAGGTACAAATGTTATAACAATTCCGACAGGTGGGACGGATGCTGATGCCGATCCAGAAAATGAAATACAAAACTTAGATGCCTCAGATGATGGCGCAGGTAATGTAACAATTGAGATAGATGGACCAGGTTCGACAGATGCTACATTCAGTGTGAATGATGCTGATTCCGATCCAACCAATGAAATACAAGAATTGGACTTTGATCCGATAAGCAATGAATTGACCATATCAGGAGGTACAAATGTTATAACAATTCCGACAGGTGGCACGGATGCTGATGCCGATCCAGAAAATGAAATACAAAATTTAGATGCCTCAGATGATGGCGCAGGTAATGTAACGATTGAGATAGATGGACCAGGTTCGACAGATGCTACATTCAGTGTGAATGATGCTGATTCCGATCCAACCAATGAAATTCAAGAATTGGACTTTGATCCGATAAGCAATGAATTAACCATATCAGGAGGTACAAATGTAATAACGATTCCGACAGGTGGCACGGATGCTGATGCCGATCCAGAAAATGAAATACAAAACTTAGATGCCTCAGATGATGGCGCAGGTAATGTAACGATTGAGATAGATGGACCAGGTTCGACTGATGCTACATTCAGTGTGAATGATGCTGATTCCGATCCAGCCAATGAAATCCAAGATTTAGATTTTAATCCAGCGACCAACGAATTGACCATATCTGGTAGTACAAGTAGTGTAACGATTCCTACAGGTGGTGATGATGCTGATGCCGATCCAGAAAACGAATTACAAAACCTAAGTCTCACAGGTACAAATTTAACCTTAACAAATCCTAATGGTGATGATGTAATACCGTTAGATGAAATCATTGTTGATGGCATAGAATTGAATGAAACAACAGGTTTAATTGAATTAGATTTCTTGGTTGGACCGTCTATCTCAACAACAGTTCCAATTACTTTAGATGTTGCATACAACGCAAGTATAGACGAGGATGGAACTGCTGATATAATTGCAGATAGTGGTCCTGTGAATGTTATTGGTTCAATGGTTATTGGTAATGCAACACCTATAAATATAGAGGGAACCAATACACTTATAATTGGAAATGGAAATGATATTAGCAGTACATTAAGTTGTTTAACTGTTGGGAATAACAATACAATTAGTAGTACATCTGAAAATAGTTTAATCTCTGGAAATAGTCACGTGATAAACTCTATCGAAAATGGTTTTATAGGAGGTTCTTCTATCAACTTTAGTGGTCAAAATACGATTTCTGTTGGTTCAGGTTTAACAGTCAATGGAAATAGTTCTGCTGTTTTCGGTGAATTTATGACTTTAACGGGAAATAATAATTTTGTTGCTGGTTCAAATGGTACACTAGATGGTAATGGTAGTTTTTTACTTTCGAGTAATAATTCATCAGTTACAGGAAATAGTTCATTTGCTGTAGGAGCCAGTGTGAATATAACTGGAGATAATTCATATGCATTTGGTAATACTGTAAATGTTGGAAATGATGGTTGTTTCGTATTTAAAAGTTTTGATTTTCCTGTAATGTCACCTCCTGATCCACCAGCTTATTTGCCAGGTGTAGGTATTACAAGTTCAGGAGATAATGGACAAGCCATTTTTGATGCACCTGGTGGTTTTTATATCTACTATGATCAATCCGGAACCAATCTAAGTTTAGTACCAGGGTTTGCTTCTTGGATGGGTGTATCTGACAAAAACAAAAAACACAACTTCCACAGACTAAATCCAGCAAATATTTTAGATAAATATAGAAAATTAGACAACCATGTAACTTGGAGCTATAAGGGTTATGATGTGAGAAACTACGGACCAATGGCACAAGATTTTTATAAGGCATTTGGTAGAGATGGATTTGGAACAATTGGAACAGATACAACGATTTCTACACACAATATTGCTAGTGTAAATTTCATAGCCGTACACGAATTAGAAAAACGTACTAGATTACAAAAAGAGCAATTGGAAGCACAAGCTGCAACCATCACCGCTTTAAAAGAAGAAGTCGAAGCACTGCAAGCAACAAAAGAGCAAAATGCTAAATTAGAAGAACGCCTAAAGCGAATCGAAGCAATGCTAGAATTGGAAAAATGATTGGCTGTTGGTCTTTGGCTGTTGGCTATTGGCTGTTGGTCTTTGGCTATTGGCTGTTGGTCTTTGGCTATTGGCTGTTGGTCTTTGGCTGTTGGCTAAAAGCAAAAAGCAAAAAGCTATAAGCCAAAAGCTAAAAGCTAAAAGCCAAAAGCTAAAAGCCAAAAGCCAAAAGCTAAAAGCCAAGAAAAAAAAAGAAAAGTTGAAAAAAATTACATACATACTAATCCTGTTCTGTGCAAACCTCACCGCCCAAACCCTCTATAACAACGGGTCAAGCCTAAATGTAAAAGAGGGTGGCGTTTTATTTGTAAATGGCGACTTTCAGAACAATACGGGAAATACCCAAAATGAAGGCGAGGTAACAGTAGCAGGCAGCATTATTAACAATGATGATATAAGTGGAGTAGGGCTGGATTCAAAATATGAGTTGACAGGTGATTGGATCAATAATGGCATTTTTACAGCAGGTCAAGGCATCGTCTTAATGAACGGAAACAACGAATTGATCGCAGGCAGTCAAAGCAGTACTTTTTACAACCTTGTACTTGATGGTGGCGGTATAAAAACACAAACTATTAACGCCTTTGTAGAAAATCAACTCAATTTAAATGCGATAGAATTAGCAACGGAGACGTATAATCTATATTTGCAAAACCCAGATATAAATGCATTGCAACTCACGTCAGGCTTTGTAAGTAGCTTGGAAAATGGGGCATTTTACCGAGAAACAAATGCAGAAGCCGATTATTTATTTCCGACAGGATCAAGCATAAACTCACCAAGATATAGACCCGTTGAAATTCGTCCTGAAACGACAAACCTACAGGAGTATGGAGTACGCTTTGTCAACAACGACCCAGATTTTGAGGGTTATGACAGAGAATCTATTCAGTCGGATACACTTTGCACGATCAATCCAGCATTTTACCACCATCTTTATCATACCAAAGGGACAGATGCAGCAGACATCGCTTTGTATTTTGATGAATCTGAAGATATGTCTTGGAGTAGGATAGGGCATTGGAAAGGAGGGGCTTGGTTGAGTACAGGTCCATCTTACATCGGATCAAATTTTGGCTTGACAAGTTTAAGTTTTCTTTCTTGGACGGATTTTGATTCACGTGCCTTTGCACTTGCATCAGAACGTCCTTATTTAAATGCAGGGGAAAACCAAGAGATAAAATTGGGGCAAATCACTTTTCTAGATGCAGAATTTGACGGTCAAAATGGAGGAAGCCCTGTTTGGGATGAAACCGCATTCTTAGAATGTCTTACTTGTCTTGATACTAAAGCCACTCCCGTAAAAACTACTACTTTCGGAATAGAATTAACAGATAATTTTGGTTGTACTGTCAGAGACGAAGTGACTGTCTTTGTCAATGGAGTGCTCATTTTAATGCCAACAGGATTTACTCCTAATGGCGATAATGTGAATGATGTGTTTAGACCTTTTAATGAAATATTTGACGATTACCATTTGGCAGTCTACAATCGTTGGGGGCAAAAATTATTTGATTCCTATGACCCTGATACAGGTTGGGATGGTACTTTTAATGGCAAACAACAGGACACTGGCGTTTATATCTACGACTTGGAATATAGTTTTATAGGGGAAGGAAGAACGCGTTTTTATCAGGGAAATGTTACGCTTGTAAGGTAATGCTTGAATGTTTTCGGATGTTTCTGCCACAAATTTTTAATGCTTGAATGCTTGAATGTTTTCTGGTGTTACTGCCACAACTTTTAATGTTTTGTGTCTTTTCCTCTGTGTGAAACTGAATAATTTTATTTAACTCAAAGTACTAATTTAAAAATTCTCGCATTCTCACATTCTCACATTCTCGCATTCTCGCATTCTCGCATTCTCGCATTCTCGCATTCTCGCATTCTCGCATTCTCGCATTCTCGCATTCTCACATTCTCACATTCTCGCATTCTCACATTCTCGCATTCTCGCATTGGTCGAAGAATAAATATCGTTTTTTAGAATTGTAAAATGGCAGAGGAGATAAAAAAAGACCACCTATAAATAGGTGGTCTCTCTGGTATTCTATAAATTAAAGTTGTAAATCAACTTTTTACTTTATATTATTATAAGTCTTTTGGTAGCTTTTTGTTAAGATCAAAAGGCTTCTCTTTTTTAACAGCAAAATCGCCATCAAAACTATAGCCAATTGACAACTCATGAGAACCAGCACGACTTACTGAGTTTAATTCAGAAGTGATTAAGTCATATGAATAGCCAACGCTTAGACCGTTTTCAAGATCAACACCAAGCAACAAAGAAATGGCATCAGCGTTTCTGTAGCCCAATCCTGCCCAATACATATCACGGTAAAAACCTCTTGCATTTACTTCAAACCCAAGTGCATCATTTTCTACATATTTCAAAATGGTAGTTGGTTGTAAATCTATGTCTTCCGTTAATCTAAGTTTGTATCCACCTGTGATATAGACGTGCATAGCATCTGTAATACTAGTTGTATTTGCTTCTGTCAACTGATATTTTGATTGAATCAATTGTAAAGCAGAAACTCCAACAAAGTATTTTTTATTGTAGAGATAAGCTCCAAAGTTTGCATCACCATTGAATTGGCTATTGTTGGCAAGAGCTTGAGGGTCATTTGCATCGTATGCATTTAATTCATTTACGTCAATAGACCTTTGTAAAAGCTGACCAGAAATTCCCAAAGAAAGTTTGGTAGGATTTTCTTCATTATTATTCAAGGGAATGTGGTATGCATAACTTAACTGTATGCCTAAACTTTTGTTTGGACCAGTTTTGTCATTGTAAACCATCAAGCCCAAACCCATATTATTGCTGTAAACATTGCTATGTGCACTTATAAGCATGGTAGTTGGTTCGGCTCCATCAAAAATGCCAGCCCATTGGCGACGGTAAGTAGCTCTTGTAACTATTTTTTCATTAACAGATCCTGCAACTGCTGGATTGAAAACAAAATCGTTGAGTGTATATTGAGTTAATTGGTGTATTTGTTGGCCTTGCGTGTATTCATATGTGCAAAAAAGACAAACAAATATAAATATTAATTTTTTCATGTTCTTCAGTAGTTGTAAAGTTTTAATCAGTAGGTCTTATTATAAAAAAATATTTCATTACTGATTTGTTCTTTAATCATTTGATAAAAAGAAGATCTGATCTTCGCAAAAAACAATAAGCATTTTACAAAGATCAGATCATACAAAAATTAGTCTCTAAGAATGGTAACGTGTCCAGTTAGGATGGTTTCGTCATCATCTCCCAATTTAATTATGTAGTAATAAGTAGCATCTGGAAGGTCGCCATCATCGTTAAATGTACCACGCCATTCATTCATATATCCAACTTTGTTGTAGACCAATTGTCCCCAACGGTTGTAAATAAATACTTCTCTATTTTCAGTAGCTCTTGTCGATTCAAGAAACTCGTCTATTTTCCAAGTATCATTCATACCATCTCCGTTTGGAGTAATTACGTTTGGAATTTCTAACACTGGCTCTTCTTCTTCCTCTTCATCACAATCAGGATCATCACTAACTGTAATTTTTACTTCAGCTTTATTAGAGCAACCATTATCATCTATTGATTCTACTACGAATAATGTACTTTCATTTATGGTAACTGTTTGTTCAGGTTCTGTAGAATTCTCAATTGAATTGTTAACCCATTCATAACTTTCACCACCTGTTGCAATAAGTTCAACTTCTGTTCCTTCACAAACGACAGTGTCTGCGCCCGCAAAAATTGTAACATTAGTACTTTCAGCAAAAACGTCTATGCTAAATGGCCGACTGTATTCGCATTCAGTTCCTTGATTAGAAATAACCTCAAATTCTTGAGCTTCAGTAATAATAGCAGTTACAGACGCTCCTGTATTGCTCATTAAACCATCTCCAATCCAAGTGTATTCTGCTCCATTATCTGAAACCGTTAAAACAGTTTCTTCACCAGCACAAACAATTGTTGGTGCCTCCACTGTAAATATAGCAGATTCACTAACAGTGAAATACATCACTTGTTCTGAAATACAACTGCCATCATTAAATGCTGTTACAAGGATACTATCTGTTCCAATATTGTTAAATGTTGCATTAACAGTAGTCCCGTCTGTATTATCCAAATCAGCACCAGACCAAGTGTAAGTATTGCTACCATCACCAGATGCAACCAACTCAATAGTAGATCCTGCACAAACAGTTTGTGAAGTAGCTGCCAACTCAAATGTTGGAGCTTGAGATGGAAGAATGTTTATTTCTGAAGTGATTGAACAATTGTCATCATTAAGAGCCGTAACCGTGAAAGTTGTCTGGCCATTTAACATAGCAGAAACAACTGCTCCTTCTGTTTCAAGTAATCCTTCACCTGTCCAGCTATAAGATGTTCCATCACCAACAGCACTCAAAGAAATGATTTCTCCATCACAAGCATTTTCACTACTTGGACCTTCAATGCTTACTTCAGGAAGTGCATTTACTGTAACGTCTACAGACAATTCTTTTTCACAAACTCCATCACTAGCGAAAACCTTATAAGTTACATCGCTGCTGCCAATGATAGCAGTAACAACCTCTCCGTTTGAAGATTGTAATCCTTCACCAGACCAAGTATAAGTTAAGTTCTCATCAAAGTTTCCTAGTGCAAGTGTTACCTCATCACCTTCACAAGCGGTAATACTTGAGTTGGTTTCAAGATCAAAGTTTAGCTCTTCGTAATTAATTGTTATGGTTCCGTATTCACTACATCCTTCTGGTGTTTCTAATAATACATCATAAGTAGTAGTTTCTGTAACAAATGCTGTCACTTCATTTCCTGTTGTCTCCTCTAAACCATCTCCAGACCATTCAAAATCACCTGCTCCAAAAACGCTCAATGTAACTTGTGTAGGTTCACAAATTGAAGTGGCAGAAGATGAAATTAATACCTCTGTACTGTTTAAAACATTTACATAAATGAATTGTGTTACTTCACAACCGTTTCCAGCAGAAGCAATAACCGTGTAAATGAATTCTTGATTTGATCCAACAGGACTAGCTGTAACTTCTGATCCACTAGAAGCAGATAAGTTATCACCACTCCATTGGTAGTCAAAACCATCCGTTGCTGTAAAGGTGATGCTTTCACCAGGACAGATCGTTGTTTCAGAAGCTATAACGCTAAAGTTAGGCGATTCAACAACGGTAAATGCCAATGTTTGTGAAACTTCATCTTGCGTGGTTCCACAACCAGCAATTGTTAAACTCACAGAATAGTCTCCTGGAGTAATTGCTTCAATAACTGGGCTGGCTACATTTAAAGTAGATTCTTCACCTGTTGTTGTATTGGTAATAACCCAAGTATTAGCATTTGAGTTAGTAGAATTATTGATTAATTCAACGCTTTCTCCTGTACAAACTATTTCACTAGAAGCAGCGAAAGCAGCTACTGGATTTTGATCTGTAGCAATGGTGATGTTCACACTTTCTGTAACAACACAACCAGCATCACTTTGGAAAGTTACTGTATACTGTCCATCTGAAGTTGGAGAAATTATTAATTCATTTTCATTAGATCCATTAACTGGACCCGATGCACCTGTTGGAACACTCCAATTGAATTGACCTGTTGCATTTGTAACAACTGGTGTAAGGCTAATAGTACCGCCTTCACAAACAGTCAAAGAAGATGCTTGAATACTCAATTCTGGCTGATCAGCAATTGAAACATTTACACTAGCAGATTCAGAACATCCTTCTGCGTTTGTAACAGTTAAAGAGTAAGTACCCGTTTGGCTAACTGCGATGCTTTGTCCAGTAGAACCATCCGACCAAGCATATTGTAAGTTGTTACCAGTTGGACCACTTAAGGTTGCAGCTTCTCCAGCACAAAGGCTAGTAGCTCCATCAATAACAGCTGTAGGAGCTGGGTTAACTGTAACATTGATTGACTCAGAATAGGTACAACCAGTACTAGGGTTTGTATATTGATAAGCGATGACTTGCGATCCTGCATTTACAGAAGAAGTTGTAAAGAATCCATTTGCATCTACTCCATTTCCTGTGAATGTTCCACCAGAATAATTTACTGATAAAGCAACAGTTCCTTCATTTTGACAATAAACAGTTTGATTGTTTGCCAAGCCTAAATCTAGACCAGCAACTGTTTCTACAGCCACAGTATAATCATCTGTACAATTGCCATTAGCAACTGTTACAGTATAGCTACCTGCTTGTGCAACAACAATTGAACTGCCAGTATCACCATTTGACCAAGTATAAGAACTAAATCCGTCAGGAGCACTCAATTGAGTACTGCCACCATCACAGATTGTTAAATCACCTGTAATATTAGCAACTGGTGCTGGTAAAATTTCAAAAGTGATGCTTTCTTCATAAAGGCAACTACCATCTTGATATTGGTAAGTCAAACCATATGATCCAGGCGCAAGGCTTGATGGATCTAAATCACCATTTCCATTTACACCAGAACCACTATATGTTCCACCAGTAAGCGTTACACCAAAGTTGTATACTGCATCAGAAGAACAGAATGAAGTTGTATTATTTAAAAGACCTAAATCTACATTTGTTGAAATAGATACTTCAACTGAACTTGTATTTGAACAACCATTTGCATCCGTAACAGTTAAGCTAACTGGACCAGATTGTCCCACTTCAATTGTTTGATCAGATTGACCAGTTGACCAAGTGTAAGTCATTCCATCTGGAGCACTTAATTGTGTTGATCCACCATCACAAATACTTGTATTACCTGCAATCGTTGCATCTGGTAATGCATTTACTTGAATGCTTTGTTCTTCTGAATACTCACAACCTGAATCATCAATATAGAAGAAGTTAACCGTTGTTACACCAGCACCTGCTAAAGATGGATCAAAAGTTTGACTTGTATTGTCTACACCTGATCCAGAGAAGATACCAGAAACATTTGCACTTAAACTAACAGGACCATCTGTTAAACAAACAACAGTGTTGCTTAATGTAAGACCCAATTCAACGTCTATTGCACAACCACATTCAACAATAGAAAATTCTACCATTTCATCGAAAGTGCAATTGTCTTGATTCACAGTATAAGTTAAAGTGTAATTACCTACTGCGTATTGAGAACCATCAATGGTTCCGTTAAATGGAGTTCCATTTATAGCAAATTGTCCGCCAGGAACAGAAGAAACGAAAGAGAAAACTTCTGTATCACAACCTTCAAAATTAGCATATTGACCTAAACCTAAATCTGGTTCAGCAGCAGAGCTAACATTTACAGTTTGTGTGTCTTCACAATTTCCATTTGAAACAGTAAGCGTATAAGTACCTGGAGTAGAAACAGAAATAGATTGATCTGTTAAATTACCAGGAGTCCATAAATAACCAGAAGCACCATTTGGTCCTGCAAGTGTTACAGGCTGATCTTGGCATAAAATAGTAGATCCAGTAATGTTTGCTTCAATATTAGGAGTAACCACTAAGGTTACATATTCAACAACCGTACATTCATCATTGTCAACTACCGTATAAGCTAATTCATAAGTACCTGCACCAGCTTCACTAGGACTGAATAAACCAGATATTGGATTTATTCCAGCACTACCACTAAATGTTCCACCAGGATAAGAAACGCTTAAAGCAACAGCGTCATCATTTTCACATAATTCTGACATTGGAGCTGTTAAGCCTAAACTTGGTAAACTAGAACAAGGCAATGCACAAACAGTTACAACAATAGTGTGTTCTCCTGTTGAAGTACACTCACCATCTTGATAAGTATAGTTTATAGTATAAGTACCTGCACCAACTGAAGGATCAAAAACACCTTGATCTGAGATAGCAAATCCACCAAAAGTACCACCATCTAAATTTGTAGTAAACTGAAAAGGATCAGCATCTGAGCAAATTTCTATTGGGTTGTTAGATAAATCAATTACAGCCGCTTCACTAACTTCAATTGTGTGGTTACCAGTAGAAGTACATCCACCAGCTTCATATGTATAAATAATGTTGTAAGTACCTACTCCAATTGATGGATCAAAAGTACCTGTACTTGTTATTCCATCCCCTGAGAAAGTACCACCATCTAAATTTGCTGTAAAATTAATAACTGAACCATCTGCACAAGCTGTAGTTGGGTTAGTGCTCAAATTTACTGTAGGAGCTTCTTCCACGGTAATGGTATGACTACCAGTTGAAGTACATCCACCATCATCATATACATAGTTAAACGTGTAAGTACCAGGTCCAACAGAAGGATCGAAAGTTCCCTGAGCAGAAATGCCATCACCCGAAAAAGTACCACCACTTAAATTAGCAGTGAAAGTAATTGGAGAACCACTAGTACAAGCCGTAGTCGGGTTTTCAGTTAAATTTACTACAGGAGCTTCTTCAACGGTAATGGTGTGATCGCCAGAAGCAGAACATCCACCATCATCATATGCATAGCTAATAGTGTAAATACCAGGACCAACCGAAGGATCAAAAGTACCATCAGCAGAAATTCCATCACCAGAGAAAGTACCACCACTAATATTTGCAGTGAAAGTAATCGGCGAACTACCAGCACAAGCTGTTGTAGGGTTTTCGCTTAAATCTACTTCAGGAGCATCTTCAACCGTAATTGAATGTTGACCAGTTGCAGAACAATCGCCAGCATCGTATTCATATGTTATAACGTAAGTTCCATTTCCAATTGAAGGATCAAAAGTTCCATCAGCAGAAATTCCATCACCTGAAAAAGTACCTCCTTGAACATTTGAAGTAAATGCAATTGCATCCTGACCAGCACAAACTGATGTTGGGTTGGCACTTAAATCTATTGTTGGAGTTGCGGTAACAGCCACTGTAGCAGAGGTAGTTTCTGGGCATCCATCATTGTTTGTTACTGTTAATGTATATTCACCAGATTCCGTAACATCAATAGTTTGAGTGCTTAAATTCCCTGGTTCCCAGTTATATGAAAAACCAGCTGGAGCTGTTAATGTAGCAACCTCGCCCTCACAAATTTCTGACGGTCCTGAGATCGTAGCATTTGGAGCTTGACTTACAGAAACAATAAGATCTTGACATCCTTCACTTGCCTGAAGACTAATAGTATAATCACCAGCAGGTAAACCAGATGGGTCAAAAGTATTTCCAGATACACCTGTACCAGAATAGGTAGCAGAAGTACCAGTTGAAGTAATCGCAACGGCAGCTTCATTGTTACAGAAGGTAGTTGAACCTACAGATAAACCTAAATCAGTTGTTGCACACTGAGCAGCAACACATTCACCGCTGTATGTACTAATTGGACCTGGACCACAAACACCTGATGCAAAAGATTGTACATTAACATTGGTAAGTTCAATGTTTACAGGAAAAGTGTAAGAACCGACATCTCCTGCTAAAGGTACTGCAGGGTTATCGTTTATCGTTATTTGCCAAGTAAATATATCATAATTCAAAAGAGGATCCCAAGAAAACTCTAATGCACCACTAGTGTTAATTTCACAAGAAACCTCAACTTCTGGTGGTGCTAAACTTAAATCTATTCTTTCAGTAGCTGAATCAGAACAGTCGCCTGCATTTGCACTTAATGCAACATCATAAAAACCACCTTCTGTAAATGTTAAGGTATAAGTACCATCACCATTAGGGCTTGCACTTGCACCATCAAAATCCCAATCAAGGTTAGCTTCAGGAGTACTACCATCATAAGCAACTATTACTGAGAAATCAGAAATATTATCGTCAGCTTCAACACAGAAAGCATCTTCAGAAACAGTAAAAGAAGCTTCAGGGCTTGCTATTACATTAAATTCTTCTGAAATAATAGAAGGACAACCCGAAGATGGATCAATATAAGTAAAGACTAAATTATAAGAACCTTCTCCTAAGGCTGAAGGAGAAAGAGCAGCAACAGCACTGCCATCAACTGATAAGTCGCCTTGGCTAATGTTAATGCTATTTCCAGAATCATCTTGTACCTGAAGAGTAGCTATCGCTTGATCTGCACAGTATATATCGGTGAAATTGACAAAAGAAATATTCAAGCCTTGACCAGCACATGCATCGCTTACATTTATAGGTCTCATTAATTCATTATCCTCTTTACAATCTTCATCATACGCGTTATTTGGATCAAGGGTAACTACCAAATTATTTAGACCTTCAGAACTTTGAATATCGTAAGTAATGTTAATTGTTTCTGAATAAGCTGGTGCAGGAACAGATTCCATTTTCATTGTTCCAATCAATGAACCACTTACATATTGACCGATGCTTATCTCTAAATCTGTATCAGGAGCTTGACCAAAGTTTTGTACTTGGATTTCTATTTGCACCTGAGGTGTAACAGAAGGATCAATTACTTGAGTAGGAGGGATGATATTGCCATTCATATCTTTAATAACCATATTATTGTTGTCAAAGAAAAATTCTGGTTCCGTCCATCGATACATCTTAATGGCAGGATCGCCAGCAAGCGTAAACTCATTACAAACAATTCTTATACCATCATCATTGGCATTGTAAATCTCGCTAATTGTATTTTTAATATTTTTACCTACAGATTGATCGTAATGATCTAAAGTGATATTTTCAACAAAGTTTTTAGCAAATAAATGTAGAAAGCTAGGGCTACTTAATGCTACAGCTGCTAAGAATCCGATAGAACCTCTATTATCTGTAAGTGTATAATCTTCACTCATACAAGTTTTATCATAGAAATCACTAATTTTTCCTACAAAACAAGAATTTGAAAGAATGAATGGATATTTTCCCTCATTGTTATAAGTGCTTGGATGCAACATTTCAAATTGCCAATAATTAACTTTTGGTGCAGAGTGACCAACATAGTTGATAAAGGAAAGTCCTGCCTCCATTCTTGGTTTTATACCTGGAGAAGATTGATAATTATTGTCTTGATTAGAATTAATTGCTCCTGTTAAATCTTGAAACTCTTGAATGACTTTATAACCAAGTTTTTGTTTTTCTATGGTTTCTTTGTATTCATCTAAATTTATTTGGAAGGTATTGGTTTCATCGGCTCCCCATCCTTTTGCAATATGGATGGCATTTTTCATCCACTTTCTATCTTGAATAGTACCGCAAGTTCTAGTATCTGTCATCCATGCTTCATATTCCAATACTTTATCTAGATATGAACGAACTTCATCTGGTGTTTTTGCAGGGATACGACCAATAGCAACTCTTGGCAAATAGTTTTGTGTAGTTGCTGTTGTGAGCATTAAATCTGTTGTTGTATATCCAAATGCTGGAACTAAACATACATCATGTGCTGTGGCATTATACCTGGTTTTGTCATATCGTACTCCCTTTCCAATTAAGTTTACATATTCAGGCTTTGATGAATTTGGAGCGTTATTATAAGCATAACTAATGTAATTTTTAATTGCCATAGGGTGCTTTTCTATTCCCCAAGAAAATTGGTCATATAATTCATCAATATGGGTAATTATTACATTATGAGATCCTCCAGTAACAGATTCTCGATAATTTTTATATCTTTCTACTTGGTCTATTCCTCCATCTCTTAAAGACTCATGAGTAATGATTAAATATTCTCCAATGTTAGCAGGGTCATCATAGTCAACAAAATTTCTGGGTGTAAATTCAGTAATTTCTTTTATGTTTGAATTAGAACTGCTGCTATTTAAAATTACAAATTCTCTCTCTATAGCTGATCCTGGTTCTATTTTGAATTTATATACATCACCAGAAACAACAGGAATATATTTTTTCCCCTCAGTACGATCATACAATACAGGATTAGAGCCTCCATCAAAATCTTCAATTTCAAAGTAGGTAGTTTGATTTATTTTTAGTTTGAATTCAAAATAATCTTCATTGTTAAAGCTGAAATCTCTTGGATAAGTCAATTTGAGTAAAGCCAATGCATATTTTGTTTCGTAAGGAAAATTATACTTTACGCCATTAAATGCTTTGAATTTTACAACGGTTCTTGCGTTACCTGTAAAATCAGGTACATCATTTAAATAGTCTAAGTCAACATCAAAATCAAATTGTTTAATTTGAAACTTTTTGAAAGAATCTTGAACAAAAACAGTTGAACTTTCACCTGGTTTTTGTAAACTGATTTCAAGATGTTTATCAAAATTAACTGCAGTAGAAGAGTTTCTACCAACAACCCTAGCACTCACCTGTGCTTTCTCTGGTGCATCAAAATAAACATTGTCTGTAAAGACTCTGTATCTAAATCCTAGATTATCTTGAATACTATCAATAAGTCCATCGCCGTCCAAATCGAATTCATTGTAGGTATATCTAATTATTGAACCTGTAAAACCTTCGCCTTCATCAAATGTTGAGAAATAACTGTAAGCACCAGCAGTATAATAAGGCTCTCCAGAGTGAAAATCACTTTTTTCAACCTTGTAAGACTCGTGCATAAAGTAGTCAAGCTTAGGTGGTGCATTGGTAATAGAATTTGCAGTTTCTTCATACCTTTTGTTTGTACCAATATTTGTGGTTAGAAAATAAGTCGCATTATCAGTAAACAAACTTGTTTCTTTTTGTAATTGTTTATTTGAGCCTGCAAATAATTGAGTGTCAAACTCTCCATCATTTTGTTCTCCATAAAATTCAATATAGTCACCCGTACTGAAAACATTATCAGTAGTAACATATATTGGAATCTCTTGACCTTTGTAAAAAAGCTGGAAGTTCTTGCCAATTAGTTGCATTCCTGTTCCAGATAAAGCAGAAGTTGGGATTCGATAAATCCCCGTTTCATTTACTTGAAATTTGTGATAGGTTTTGTCAAAATCTATCCATTCATTGCCATATTGACTAAAACTGGACAATCCAAAAATCAGTAAAGAAAAAATGTAAAAAATAATTTTTTTCATAGTTTTCTAGTATAATATTCCCTTATAAATAACATATCAAATTTAAAAAAATGTAGCTTCAGAATATCTGAAGCTATCTATCAAAGTGTTCTTTTTTTATTTTTTAGTAATGATGAAGTTATTGTTTTTTCGTTACTTACATAATGAAAAAACAATAACTTCATCATTACTTGATTGATTTTTTTAACGTATTTGTTCAAAAAGTAATAAAAAAATCGTTTTTAACGTATAATTTTAACTAATAAATATCACCAAATGATCAATAGCTTACATTTGTAGACATAAATTAGATATTCATTTACAATTAGACTTAATTAGTAATTCTCTACACGAAATTTTTATGTAGATTTTATATATAAGAAAAGTGTTTTAAATAAATGATTATCAATGATTTATTTATTTAAAATATAGTTATTTTTCAGTTGCTATTCATGAAATAGTTGAGAGTGCATATTCATGGGTGAATTCATCTGCGAATTTAATTTAGATTTTGCTAAATAATGCTAATATTATCGCGAAATCTTACGCACCTAAAAGTAAATATTATTATTACGACTTTTTGTAATCATTGTTAAAACTTCTTAAATTTAGAATGATCAGAATCCAAAATTTATTGTTTTCATATAAAATTAATGAGGAATTTTCTTTTCCCGATGTCGAGAAGCGGACTTTTAGACCCTTACTTGTATTGGGACGGTCAGGATGTGGAAAAACTACATTTTTACATCTGGTTGCTGGTTTACTTAAGGCAAATTCTGGTGAAATTGAGATTGAAGGCACAGATATTACCAAATTGACTGGAAAAGAGCTGGATTTGTTTAGAGGGAGAAATATTGGGGTGATTTTTCAATCGGCACATTTTGTACAGGCTTTGAGTGTATTAGAGAACCTAAGGCTTCCTAGTTATCTTGCAAAATCCAAATTTGACGAGACTGTGGCTGTTAAATTATTGCAAAATTTGAATCTTGGTGATAAAATTCGAGCCAAAACCCATAAATTGAGTCAAGGTGAGAAACAACGACTGGCGATTGCTAGAGCAATTATCAATAATCCGAAGCTTATTTTAGCAGATGAGCCTACAGCAAGCCTGGATGACGATAATTGTTTTAACGTGGTGGATTTATTGAAAGAACAGGCGGAACAAAAAGATGCCCATTTAATTATTGTTACCCACGATAACAGATTAAAAGAAGTATTTGAGGATCAAATTATTTTAAATAAATTGTAGGGGCCGTAAAATAATTATGAGTTATGAATTATGAATTATGCACTTAACCACAATTATGAATTTATGTAGAGACAAGGCATGCCTTGTCTCCTTCGCTGAATCTGACGAATCCGCTGAATCTGACGAATCCGCTGAATCTGACGAATCCGCTGAATCTGACGAATCCGCTGAATCTGACGAATCCGCTGAATCTGACGAATCCGCTGAATCTGACGAATCCGCTGAATCTGACGAATCCGCTGAATCTGACGAATCCGCTGAATCTGACGAATCCGCTGAATCTGACGAATCCGCTGAATCTGACAAATCCATCGAATCTGCTGAATCTGCTGAATCTGTTGAATCTGACAAATCCATCGAATCTGCTGAATCTGCTGAATCTGTTGAATCTGACGAATCTGACAAATCCATCGAATCGGTCGAACATGTTTGATAAAAAAACAAAATAATAGACAACTCAATACCTAAAAAAGCACATTATTATAAAATTATGAATGTATTCAGTTTAAGTATAAAGCAATTATTGGCAAAACCACTGACCAGCCTATTAAGCCTATTGTTGCTTGCTTTCGCTGTGGCATCCATTTCCATTATGTTGATTTTGAATAAATCCATTCAAGAACAATTTACCAATAATATAAAGGGAATCAGTATGGTTGTGGGAGCAAAGGGAAGCCCATTACAACTTATTTTGTCGAGTGTGTACCATATTGACGCACCTACTGGAAATATTTCATATACAGCAGCAAAAAAATTGGCAAAACATCCGCTAATTGCTCAAAACATTCCACTGGCCTATGGAGATGCCTATAAAGGTTTTAGAATTGTGGGCACAAATGAGGAATTTGTTCAACATTATGGCTTAATTTTGAAAGAAGGCGTTCCATTTCAAAAAAATTATGAGGTATGCATTGGTGCGACTGCCGCAGAAAAGTTGAATCTGAAATTGGGAGATACTTTTTTTAGTGCGCACGGTTTGCAAGATGACACACATGTACATGAAGATCAGGCTTTCAAAGTCGTTGGAATTTATGAATATGCCAACTCTGTACCCGATCAATTGATTTTATCCAATATCGAAAGCGTTTGGGCAATTCATAGCCATGATGAATCAGAGGCAAAACCTAAAAGCAAAAAAGCAAAGACTAAACCAGAAGAGGACCACGATCATGAAGGGCATGATCACGTCCACGAAGGACACAACCACGATCAAGAAGGACACGACCACGATGGGCATGATCATGAAGGACATGACCACGATGGACACGATCATGATCATGCGGGACACGATCACGAAGGTCATGACCATAGCGAGCATCAACATGAAATTGCGGAAGAGGATCAAGAAATAACAGCGATGTTGGTAAAATTTAAAAGTCCAATGGGCATGATGCAACTTCCTCGAATGGTGAATGAGCAGACGGCGATGATGGCAGCATTGCCTTCCATCGAAGTAAATAGAATTTTTAGTTTGTTGGGTGTTGGTGTAGATGGAATGAAAACCATCGCTTACATCATCATGCTTATTTCAGGATTGAGCGTGTTTATCTCTTTGTTTAATTCCTTGAAAGAACAAAAATACGAACTTGCGCTGATGCGAACAATGGGCGGAACCAGAACTTTTTTGTTTATTTTGATCGTTTTACAAGGTGTTATTTTATCCATTATAGGCTTTTTTATAGGCATTATTTTGAGTAGAATAGGCCTGTGGATGGTATCAAATATGATAGATAGCAGTTTCCATTATAATCTTTCGGGCAGTTTGTTCGTCAAAGAGGAGTTAAGCATATTGCTTTTAACCGTTTTGATAGGATTTTTTGCTAGTTTAGTGCCTGCAATTCAAGCCTACAGAACAGATATTTCAACAACATTAAGTACTAAATAACTATGAATAAATTTGTGAAAATACTATCTTTATTTTTGATTTCCGTGTTTTTATTTTTACAAGTAAATGCACAATCAAAATTGAGTTGGGATACTTTAGCAGATTACGATTTTGAATTGCGATTTGACGAAGAAAGCGAATTGCATTTTAGGTATCCACTTTTCAGTGAGAAAATAAAAAAGCTGGAAAAACAAAATGTCTATATAACAGGCTACATGATTCCCGTAGATGTGGAATCAAATTATTACGTACTTTCAGCCTTCCCATTTGCCAACTGCTTTTTCTGTGGGGGAGCAGGTCCCGAAACCGTCATTGAACTAGAATTAAAACCAGGACACCGCCGCTTTAAAACCGACGAGCGTTTAACCTTCAAAGGTCAATTCCAATTAAATGCAATAGATATGTATTCCCTCAGTTATAGAATGTTAGAGGCTGAGCTTATGGATACGCCTGAGAAGTGATGAATGGTTTGCCTGCCCTCAACTTGATTGGGGGGACGGAATATATCATTTCCAATAAAGTCGTCTCCCCGCTGTCCGCTGCAATGCCTTGCATTTATCGGAGCTAAATGCGGTCGTTATGTGGAGACGTTGCATGCAACGTCTGTACGGATTGCTTCGTTGCAAAATAAATGCAATGCATTTCCACTCGCATCGGGCGTATTTTCGCATATTTAGGTGCGCTGTCGTTGAGTTCGTCCTCCGCGCTTCCTTTGCTTCTTTGTGTATTAGGAAATAAAGGTTAAATTGTTTTGATAGTTGGAATTGTGTTTATATATTTAAGAAAAGGCTATCTAGTTACAAACTAAATTATAGCTAATATTGTCAAAGCGATTATAGAGTTATTGGACTGAGAATGCTATAGACAGATAGTTGCGATGCAGAATATTTGTAGGTAGTAATAATTTAGGTATACGGTTATTGATCATTGTAAATAAATAAATGGAAAATTATTCTTTAGATATAGAAGCTCAAAATATTTGTATTCCCAAAACAAAAGAATATTTTAGAGAAGTATTAAGTTCTTATCATAATCGTAACTATAGAGCTACTATTGTACTATTATATTCAATCGTAATTTGTGATTTAGTTTATAAGCTAGAAGATTTAAAGGATTTATACAATGATAAGAATGCTGAAGGTATATTGAAAGAAATAGAAAGTGTTCAAAAGAAAAATCCTAAATCTCCTGATTGGGAAAAGCAACTAATTAATTTAGTGAAAGATAAAACAAAGCTGTTCGATGTAGGTTTGTTTGCTAATATAATTGCTCTACAGAATCTTAGACATTTATGTGCACATCCTGTTTTAGATATGGATTATAATCTTTATCAACCGAATAGAGATACAGCTCGTGCATATATTCGTAATATTTTGCAAGGCTTACTAATTAAAAGCCCATTCTTATCTAATAATGTTTTTGAAGTGATTTTAAATGATATTTCAGGACAACAAAATTTATTTATAAGTAAATCAGAATTTGAAAGATATATAGAAGCTAAATATTTTAAGAATATTGATGTCGATGTTTCTAAAAACATTTTTAAGAAGCTATGGAAGTTCGTCTTTAGGCTTAATGATAAAAAATGTTCTTTAAATAGAAGAGTCAACTATTGGACATTAGAATACGTTTATAGGAAATGGAATCATAATATTATTAAAGATATTGAAGATGATATAAATTATTATAGTAGGGTAGAAATAGGAGGTTCCTCAAAATATTTAATTCATTTTATTGCTAAGAATGAATTTATTTATGATAGGTTGGACGATCAAGCAAAATTGATAATTTCTAAGCAAATTGAAAATGATGAAGAATCTCAGATATTAAGTTGGTTTACATCTAATAGCTTTAATGAACATATAAAGTTAGTGGAAAGTATTATGGAGAATAGAGATCCTTGGCATAAGGATATTGGTTTAAGTTTTATTGACGAATTAATTCAAATTGGTATTGAAAAAGGTTTTCAGCAAGATTGTATTAAGTTCTGTATTGAAAGGTATATAGGAAGTTTCAATTTTAATCAAGCTAATGAGTACTTTTTCAGGTTTATAGCTCCATATATAGATATTTTTAGTTTGGATGAAGTTCTATCTCTTATTCAAGGAATTGAAAGTAATGGTCAAGTTCGTTGTAGAAATAAGGCTTTTGATGATCATAAATTGATATATGATTTATGCAATGAGAAGTATTCAGACGAAATTGATTTTACTGAATTTAGTTTGTCGTTTAAAAATTATCTAGAAGAATAAAATGCGATTAACAAAATGTAAAATATCTATGCTTCTGAGTGCATTTGCTTGTATCTTTGGCTTGTGACTACTTTAATCACGGCTGTTTTATTAGAGTAAATTTTTATGTTACACAAGTCTCAAAATGAAATCAATTTTTTATAGTACCTTCAAGAGAAGATAATGATTGTTTGTTGAAATTGAAAAAACATTTAAGAGTTTTGGAGTGGGCAAAATTGGTTAGTAATATTTGGTTTGACGGTTTAATTGAACCTGGTTTTCATTGGGAAGATGAAATGAAAAATCACCTTAATAAAAAAACTGATAAGTAAAGATAATAATTTGGGGATAATTGAGATATAGGCAAAAAAAAGGTGGTTAAAAACCACCAGAGGAATCCTACTTTAAAGTCTAGCCTTATTTAAGATTCAGTACAAATATCGTATAATTTAACGAAACATGCAAGTTTAGACCAAAATTGGATAGAGAATAAATAAAGTGTAAAAGTGGTTGTTTACGACTTTTATATCAAGCGATCAGGAACAGCTCATAAATAAATGCCCAGTTTTGACTGAACGTTGGACCGTTTAGATTGTCGTGTCGCAATAGAAAAAAACATGAACAAATTTATATTATATACAGCTATCATAATTCTACTTCAAGGATGTAAAATAGGAAATGAAAAAAAGGAGGAAATCAAAAGTAGCAATACTGAAGATGAAATAACTAAAATAGAAAAAGAAGAAAATGACTTGGTCAATTTTGATGTCGAAGAGCATTTGAAAAAATATGAGAACTTAAAAAAACGAATACTTGATTACCAAAAAAATCTAAAAACAAGAAATGATATAAACAGTAAAGCAAAAATTGAGCTAGTAGAAAATTATATAAATGAAATGTTAGTTGATTCAATATTTAATTATTGGCTTGGAACAGAATGGGATTTTAATGGATATACAGAAAAACCAAAAGAAGGAGAAATAGCTTGTGGCTATTTTGTCTCAACAACATTAAGAGATTTAGGAATCAAGTTGAATAGATTTAAAATTGCCCAAAAAGCTGCATCAGAAATAATTTATGCTTTATGCGATCATGAATCAATAATTAAAATTTCCAGTTTAGAAAAAGTAAGTGAATTCTTAGAGAATATAGACGAAAACGAAATTCTGATAGTTGGCCTTGATTATCATGTAGGATTCATATTCAAAAGAGACAATGAAAATTATTTTGCTCACTCAAACTATATAAATAGGAAAGGCGTTGAAATTGAATTGCTCCAAAACTCAGCAGCATTTAAAAATACTAATCTCTATGTGATTGGTAATTTGACTAAAAATAAGAAAATTATTAAAAATTGGTTGAAATAATGCCTGTATTTGTGAACTTGTTCATAATTAAGGTAGACAATGAATGTGATTTGGTTAACGCTACAAGAACTGGATGAAAAATGAATTTTTACAGAATTGGTATTTTGAAATGAAAAATAATAAAAATGACCACCTATCTACAAAGCATAAAAAAGCAATTTGAGTATTATAAAATGCTTGGAGAAAAAACTTTTGAACAAGTCCCAGAAGAAAAACTGTTTTGGCAAATAAATCAAGAAAGCAACAGCATTGGAACAATTGTAAAGCATTTAAACGGAAATATGCTTTCTCGCTGGACGGATTTCACGACGACAGATGGAGAGAAAGATTTTAGACAAAGAGAGGAGGAGTTTGAAAACGATATTAAAACAAAAGTAGCACTGATGTCTAAATGGAACGAAGGCTGGGCTTGTCTTTTTACAGCAATAAACCCATTAACAGAAAAGGATCTTGAGAAAGAAATTTTTATAAGAAATATGGGGCACTCCATTGTCGAAGCAATCAATCGTCAATTGGCACATTATTCCTACCACATCGGACAGATTGTATTTATCGGTAAAATCATTCAAAACGATGAATGGTCTTCTCTCTCAATACCAAAAGGAAAATCCAAAGAATACAACAAAGAGAAGTTCACCAAACCCAAAAGAAAAGAACATTTCACAGACGACTTGTAGGGTAATGTTTCAATGATTTAATGCTACAATGCTTCAATTGTTGTTATGATTGTCAAAAAACATTATCTTTGGAGTTAATGGATTAAATTATATACGGTTGTCAAAGAAAAAAACGCTACAAATTGATTATGATACTTAGTGGAAAGAAATAATTTTATCATTGTTTCAAGACTTTATTGAGTTTTTTCTTCCTCAAGCATATAACTTGATTGATTTTGGTCAGCCTGTTGAATTCTTAGAGCAAGAACTTCATAAGATCATTTCTGATAAATATAAAAAGGGAAAAGTCATAAACGATAAGTTAGTAAAAGTCAGATTAAAGAATGGAGAGGAAAAATGGATATTAATTCATATTGAAGTTCAATCAAGTTATGATTCTGGTTTTGCGGAGCGAATGTTTACTTATTTTTATCGTATTTATGATAGATATGATCAAAAGATAACAGCAATTGCAATCTACACAGGAGATAAAGTTGCAAAAAATTATGATACTTATGAATACAAATTTTTAGGTACAGAAAATATCTATAAGTTTAATGCGTATAGAATATCTTCTGTCAATGAAGCGAGCCTTTTAGCTTCGAAGAATCCATTTTCTTTGGTTGTTTTAGCAAGCCAATATTTACTGAAATCTAAGGATGATTACGATAAAAGGTTTATATTTAAACAAAAGTTGATCAAGTTGGCAAAGGAAAGGAATTATACCGATGCAAAAATAATTAATCTTATTAAATTCATAGATTTATTATTGCAACTGCCAGAAAAATTAGAATTGAAGTTTGAAAAAGAAGTAATAGAAACATATTTAAAAACTAAAAACATGGTGAAAAAAAGATCAGATAGCTTTGCAAATCAACTTTGTTTGGCTGTATATGGTGAAACATTGATAGAGAGATCAAGGAAAATTTCCACAATAGAAAAGACGTTAACGACTCAAAATTTGTTGAAATTAAAAAAGTTAAGCGTCAATGAAATAGCAGATGCAATTGATGAACCAATAGAGTTTGTAGAAAAAATCCAACAAAGTTTGAAAAAAGACTAAACTAGTATTGTATTCTCATATTAAATCATTGTAACATTGAAGCATTAGAGCATTTTTCAAGCAAAAATCAAACGAGATTTATCCATTGCTTCCATAAATGCATCCTCGTCGATGTTTAGCTTTATGTGTTTGTCGTTAAAGTAGGCGATCATTTTTTCAGTGGGCATATTTCCTACCAAATCATCTTTTGCCATTGGGCAGCCTCCGTATCCTTTTATTGCACCATCAAAACGAGTGCAGCCACTTAGAAAAGCGGCATTGAGATTTTGTTCCCAGTTTTCGGCTGTGGTATGAAAATGTGCACCAAATTCAGTTTTGGGAAAATTTTCTGACAATGAACTAAAAGCTTCCGCAATTAGCTTTGGAGTTGCGACTCCAACCGTATCAGACAGAGAAATAATTGGGACTTTGAGATCTTCAAGACGGTCAATCCAATGTTCTAAGATGGCGAGATCCCAAGGATCTTCGTAAGGGTTGCCAAATGCCATAGAAGCATAAACGACCAATTCCTTGCCGTAAACTTCACACAAGTTCATCAATATTTCTACCAATTCAAGCGATTCTTCAATGGATTTTTTGGTGTTTCTCATTTGGAAAGTCTCTGAAATCGAAAAGGGGAATCCCAAATAATCAATTTCATCATACTCACATGCTTGCGTTGCACCACGTTCATTGGCAACAATAGAGAGTAGTTTGGTATCGGACTGTTCCAAATTTAATCTAGCCAAAACACTGTGTGTATCTCGCATTTGAGGGATGGCTTTGGGAGATACAAAACTGCCAAAATCCAATGTGTCAAAACCAACTTTAAGAAGGTCGTTTATATAATTTACTTTAAGATCAGTAGGAATAAAATCTTTCATTCCTTGCATTGCATCTCGTGGACACTCTATTAATTTGATTAAACCCATTTTCTCTTATTCTTGTTATCTAGTTGAACTTTTTTTCAAAAATTAATGTTTATCGCACAAATTTAATTTAATTCTACAACTTCTTAAAGCATGTTAAGAATTTGGACATAAGTAATCCAATAATTCAAAATAAATATTTTTTTGATTTGCAAGGAAAAAAAGTCAAGCATAGCAGGGCTACGGTTTACTTTTTTGACGACGGAAATCAGAAAAAGATGATTTTTGAATATTGGATTACTTTTGTTCAAGTACTTCTTATATCTGTGTCACTTTTTGTATCTTTAAGGTCAGAAAAATAAGGAATATGGAAAAGTGCAACTATCTGATTCCTTATTATGCTCTTACTATTTACTGATTACACAGAACCATTAGAATTGGTTCATAAATTCTTAACATACAATAAATGAAAAATATACTCATTCCCTTATGTTTGTTAGTGATGCTTGGTCTTTTTTTATTTGGTGGATCAATGTATTATACCGCAGCAAATGAAGCTGGATTATGTGGAATACCTGCTAAGGCAATAGCAAGTCATCCGTGGAAAGTAGCTGATGGGGCTAATTCAGTAGTTAACAAATCCGAAATATTTAGGTTTGCTCAATCTAGCAGCACACCTATTATTCCAGATGTAACAAAGGACGGTTTGCAGGAAGTGGCTGGCTATTTAAAGACAAATCCTGAAAAAAATCTGAATCTTACTGGTTTGTATGGAACTTCAGAAACATTTCAACCAAATGGAAATTTACAAAATTTAGGTGTGGCTAGAGCGGAATCTATCAAATCTAAATTGGTACAATATGGTGTTGCAGCCAATAGAATTACCACAAAAGGAGAAAGTTCTTCTATTAGTTTTGATAATAACAATGATTTGTATGGTGGGGTGAACTTTAAATTTTCTAAAGCGGCAATCGCAAAACCTGAACCTGCGAAACCTGCGGCAGCAGCTCCGATTACAAACACGGCGACTTTGGCGATTTCAGATGGGGCTGGTTTTACTACCAAATCAAACGGAAACCTAACTTTTAATAATTCTTCTTATGAGTTTAACAAACCATTGCCTGCGGATGTGAATAAGTCATTTACAGAAGTAGCTGGCTATCTTAAAGGGAATCCAGCAAAAATGTTGATTTTGACAGGTTTGTACGACAAAGATGAAACAAATACCTCTTTGTTGCCTAACTTGGGAATTGCCAGAGCTAATAACGTTAAGAAGGCTTTTAATAAGCTTGGGGTAAATAGCAACCAGATTAATACAAAAGGAAAAATGTTAAGTGGTTTGACATTTAACAATAAAATTTTAACAGGAGGAATCAATTATGCTTTTGCTGCAAAATCTGAAACTGCCGATCCAAGATTGGCTCAGATTGAGAAGGTTTTGAAAATTGGTCCTAAATATTTGTACTTTGAGACTGGGAAAGATAAAGTGAAGCTGGATACAGAATTGAGAAATTACTTTGCAGATTTGATCTATTATATGGATAGAAAACCAAATGCAAAAGTGAATATTATTGGTCATACGGATGATAAAGGGAATGCTGGAGCGAATAAGAGACTGGGTCAAAGAAGAGCTGACTTTATTGATGCTTATTTGAGTAAAAATGGAATCAGTGGAAAACAAACGGCGACCTCTTCAAAAGGAGAAGAAAGCCCGCTTGATAAAACAGATTCTGATGCAGCGAGAGAAAAAAATAGAAGGGTAGAGGTGCTGCCTGTTATTAAATAATTATTTAATTACGAATTGTGAATTACGAATTGAAAATTACGAATTACGAATTGAAAATACTGTTAGAATGGTAGAGACAAGGCATGCCTTGTCTACACGTCCTGGTCTGCAAATCTTGACCTGCACGTCTTGACCTGTTTGAATTATGGGTTGCAATATTCAGGCATTCTCGCATTCTCGCATTCAGGCATTCTCGCATTCAGGCATTCAGGCATTCTCGCATTCAAGCATTCTCGCATTAAAAATTAACTAAATTATTACAAACAATAAAATATAACTATAAAGATGATTACCAACGCTTTTCAATTAGCCTGTACTTGGCCCTTTCTTTTGTTTTTTCTTCTATCTGCCCTGCTGGGTTTAGCAATAGGGTGGCTACTTTGGAAAAAATGGAAGGGAATGTTTGATGAACTGGACGGTCGTTTTGGTAGACTGACAGGCGACTATAACACCAAAGTAAGTGAGCATAATTCTTTAATGGGGAATTATGATTCGCTTAAAAAGAAAGAAGCCAGTTTAAGTGAGCAATATGAAGATTTAAGAAGAAAGTATGCGGATTTAGAAACGAAATACAGCACCTTAGAATCTTCTAAAAATAAATTGCAGATTGAATATGATAATTATAAAAAACAAGCTGCTGAAGAACTGTCTACTGTTAAAAAAGAATTGACAGGCTTGCAAGTTCGTTACAAAGACTTGGAAGAGAAGCTGAAAACAGCTACCAATAAAAATGTGCGTTTAGAGAGTGAGCTTGAGAAAATAAAATCGGAATACGAAAAAATCAAGAAAGAGCGCGATGATTATCGTGAGAAATATGAGGATATTAGAAAAGAGAACAACTTGAATATTGAAAAAATCAAGGTGTTGGAGACGGATAAGAAAAACTTGATTATTAAGAATGAAGAATTATTGGGTGTTATTAAAGTTAATGAGACGGATATAAATGAATTGACGGTTGATCGCGATGATTGGAAATTCAAATTTGAGGAATTATTTGGCATTAATAGAGAAGCAGAAAGAGACCTGGAAAGTTCGATAAAAGAAATGGAAGGTTGGAGATTAAAGCACAATGAGTTGCTTGCAATCAACAATGTTAAACAAACGAAGATTTTGGATTTAGAAGAAATTTTACAAAATATTGAGAAAAAAAAAGCTGAAGAAAAAGCGACTTTAAAATCTCTTGAAGATAAAGTTGAGCAACTGACCAATGATCGCAATCACTGGAAAACGGAGTATGAAGATTTGATGAAGGTGAAAGAGCAAAATGAGCAAAAAATCAATTCTTTAAATGCAAGTGTTAGTAATTTAAATGTTCAATACAACGATTTGATAGGTTTGAATAAATCTAATGAAGCGAAGCTTGGATTATTTGACCAAAAAGTTACGGATTGGAAAGCGAAGTATGAAAAAAGTCATGCTGAGTTTAATTTTACCAATGATAAACTTGCTAAAATAGAAGAGGATAGAAGTCATTGGAGAGCATTATATGAGGAACTGGATGGAAAATTAAAAACTAAGGATGCAGAATTTAATCAATTAGCTGGTAAGCAGAAAGTAGATTCGGAAAATGCTAGTAAATTGAAACTGGAAAGTGAAAACTACACAAAACAAATTGCTGAGTTAAATTCTCAACTTGCTGCGGCTAAAGCTGCTAATGAAAAACAAGGAGATTTAAATGCAGAAATTGCGAAGATAAAAGCTGCTAGTGAGAAGCAAGTTGCAGATTTAAATTCAGAAGTTGCGAATTTGAAAAATGCCAAGGAGAAACAAGTTGTAGATTTAAATTCAGAAGTTGCGAATTTGAAAAATGCCAAGGAGAAACAAGTTGCAGATTTAAATGCAGAAGTTGCGAATTTGAAAGCTGCCAGTGAGAAACAAGTTTTAGACTTAAATGCACAATTGGGAGATTTTAAGAATGCCAATGGCAAATTGAAGGATGAATTGAATCAGGTAAAAGAGGCTTTAAAAAATACTTCTCAAAATACCGATCTTAAATTTGTAGAAATTGACAAATTGAATACCAGTTATTCAAATCTACAAGCAACTTTTAATAGCAGTAAAATTGAGTTGGATAAATTGAAGAAAGAAAATGCTGCATTGCAAAATACGATAGGACAATTGAAATCAAGTCCTGGGAAATCAAATTCAGAAGGCGATAATGCAGAATTAGAGAAATTAAAGCAAGAGAATATTACTCTTCAAAATACGATAGGACAATTGAAATCCAATACTGGTAAGTCAAATATTGAAATGGTTGATTGGAAGAATAAGTACAATGATCTTATTGTGAAGATGAATAACTATGATGCTCAAATTCAGAAATTAGAATCTGATAGGAAAAAAGCATTTTCTGATTATTCTGTTTTCCAACAAACTACAAACGGAAAGTTAAGCGAAGCCAATTCTAGAATAAATGCACTGAAAGTTGAGAATGACAAATTGTTGAGTGCTAAAAACCAAGGTGGATTAAAAGTAGATAACTCAGAGCTTGCATCTTTGAAATCTGAAATTGCTTCATTGAAAGCAAAGAATGAAAAATTGGCTTCTGGAACTTCAAAAGGAAAAGGAGACGCTTCAGAAGTTGCTTCATTGAAAGCAAAAATTGAATCATTAAAAGCTAGATTGGAAGATGATTCACGTGATATGAAGTTTAATGCTTTGATGTCGAGCTATTCTAATATGAGCAAGAAGTTTGAAGAATCTAGTAGTATGGTTAAGAGACTACTTGATGACAATATTCAGCTGAATGCTAAAGTTGCAAACTATAGAATGAAAGAATCTTTAAAGAAAGATAAACCAACTACAGCAACTAAAACAGTCGTCGAAAAACGAGCTATTGATGATGAAAAATCTGCTCCAGAAGTTTCCAAGAAGGAAGCAGCATTGCAAAGAATCAAAGAGAAAGCGAGCCAAATTGATTTTAATAGAATTGGTAAAGCAAGTGCTTCTCAAAAAGATGATTTGAAAGAGATTAGTGGAATTGGTCCATATATCGAGGAAAAATTAAATGCATTGGGCATTTATACCTTCGAGCAAATCAGTAAATTTGATTCGGATGATGAGGACAAAGTGAATGAAGCGATAGAGTTTTTCCCAGGAAGAATAAAAAGAGATGAATGGAAAAAACAAGCAAAATCTTTGTTTGAATCGAAATAGCTCTTGGCTTTTAGCTCTTGGCTTTTAGCTCTTGGCTTTTAGCTCTTGGCTTTTAGCTCTTGGCTTTTAGCTCTTGGCTTTTGGCTTTTAGCCAAAGGTCAAGAAACCAAGAGCCAATAGCCAAAGGCCAAAGGCCAAAGGCCAACAGCCAAAGGCCAACAGCCAAAGGCCAACAGCCAAAGGCCAACAGCCAAAGGCCAACAGCCAAAGGCCAACAGCCAAAGGCCAACAGCCAAAGGCCAACAGCCAAAGG
>Ga0209187_1000129_pt1 | contig 168362 bp, 138 predicted proteins | sample BantaG_FD_187430 | JGI IMG/M metagenome (GOLD analysis project Ga0209187, IMG submission 187430) | Marine algal microbial communities from Bantry Bay, Ireland - BantryBay_4 metaG (SPAdes) (version 2) | ecosystem: Host-associated > Algae > Red algae > Unclassified | place: Bantry Bay, Ireland...
GCGCGCGGGCCACCGCGAAGGAGGTCGGGCGGCCAGCGTGGGGGATGGGCGTAAGCGAGCCGCACGCTCGCAAGGAGGGAGGTGAGGGTCGGCCCCTTGGGGCCCCCCGATCCGACCGACGCCGCGAGCGGGTGGCGAGCCGCCCATCGCCCACGCTGGCCGCCCGACCTCCGTAGCAAGAAAAACCCCGCTGCCACAGAAGTGGCAACGGGGCGGAGGGGAGAAAGCAGTTTGACGGTCGGCTGAGAACGGGTCGGCGTCAATGCCAACCCGCTGCGTCTATCGCGAATCGGGCGGCGTGGCCGCCAGTTTTACCGCGGTCCAGATCGGCCCGGGCGCGACTTCGGTTCACAAGCTTACCCATCTTGACGCGCGTTGTCCACGCGTGGATGCAACCAAGTTGAAGTTTTTTTCGAATCGTGACGGGCGTCGCGCTTGCTCGTTCACGCGGCCGGGCCACGCTCCTGGGCCAGCAACGCGCTGCCAATCACGCCCGCGTCGTCGCCCAACTCGCCGACCAGCACCTCCGTGTCGCGGAGCACCTCGGGGAAGACTGCGTCGTGGAACGCGTCCCGCACCCATCCGGCCCAGCGGTCGCCCAACGCGTCGCTCACGCCGCCACCCAGCACCACGGCGGGCAGGCTCAGCAGGGTGACGGTGCTGGCGACTGCGTGGCCCACGGCGGTGGCGGCCTGCTTCAACAGCTCGGTGGTCAGCGGGTCCTCCGCATCGAGCGCGGCCGCGAGCGCTTTGGAGCGGATGCGTCCGAAGTCGCCGCCGACGATGTCCCCCATCGCCGAGGCGTGGCCGGTCGCCATCAGACGCGTCAGCATCGCCACCAGATTCTTGCGGCCGGCGAGGTCTTCGAGGGTCCGACGACCGCGGCCGGCCCCGGACCGCACGATGGTGTGGCCGATCTCGCCCGCGGTAAAACAGGCTCCGTGGAACAGCGCGTCGTTGAGCACCAGCCCGCCGCCCACGCCGGTGCCGCACCACACGGCGAGCAGGCTGTCGACCTTCTTGAGTTTCCTGGCGGCGCCGGCCCGGTACTCGCCCCAGGCGGCGACGTTGACGTCGTTGTCAACCGTGACCGGCCACCTGACTTCGGCGCCCAGCACCTCGGCCAGCGGGTAGTCCTCCCAGCTCAGATTGACGGCTTTGATGACGGTGCCGGTGCGGTGGTCGACGGCCCCGGGGGCACCGATGCCCAGGCCGGCGACGTCGCCCTTCTTGAATCCGGACTTCTCGACCAGCTCATCGCAGAGCTTCACGATGCGCTTGATGACGGCGTCAGACCCCTCGGCACTCCTGGTCTTGGTGCTGTCGCGGGCCAGCACCTTGCCGCCGACGACCACGCCGCCCTGGATGTTGGTGCCGCCGAGGTCGAGGCCGAGGTAAGGAGCGTCAGACATTGGGAGTGACCCAGGCAAGAGGAAAGAAAAGGAAGTCTTGTCTTGAATCGTGGCGCGGACGTCAGAGCGGCGGCCGCAGGCCCTCGTGCCCCGCGTGCTTTTCGTATTGGCGGGCCACGCGGAGCAGGGTCTGCTCCCCGAACGCCGGCCCGATGAGCTGCACGCCGATCGGCAGCGGGGTGCCGGCCACGTCGGCGGTGCCGGCGGGGAGGCTGATGCCGCAGATACCGGCGAGATTCACGTTCACCGTGTAGACATCGTTGAGGTACATCGCCAGCGGGTCGTCGATCAGCTCGCCGCGTTTGAAGGCCGGCCCGGTGGTGGTGGGGCACAGGATGGCGTGCACACCGGCCCCGTCCGCGTCCGCGCCCGGTGTGCCGAACGCCGCGTCAAAGTCGTTGCGGATCAGCCGCCGCACCCGCAGGGCGCGGTCGTAGTACTGCTGCTCGTAGCCGCTGCTCAGCGCGAAGGTGCCGAGCATAATGCGGCGCTTTACCTCGTCGCCGAATCCCTCTTCGCGCGAGAGCGCGGTCAGCTCGGCCAGGCCGGCGGTGGGCGAAGCCGTGCGGTGCCCGTAGTGCACGCCGTCGTAGCGGGCGAGGTTGCTCGACAGCTCGGCGGTCATCTGCACGTAGTAGGTGGGGATGCCGTACTTGGTGTGCGGCAGGTCGACCTCGACCAGCTCGGCGCCTTGGTCGCGGTACAGGGCGCAGGCCGCCTCGACCGCGGCCTGCACGGCGGGGTGGTTGGCGCCCTCCATCACGTACTGCGTGGGCAGCCCGATTCTCAGGCCCTCCACCGGCGTATTCACGTCCTCCAGGTCGGTCTCGACGTGTCGGTCGGCGCAGGTGTTGTCGTTCGGGTCGGCCCCGGCCATGAGTTTGGTCAGCAGGGCGGCGTCGCCCACGCTGCGGGTGAAGGTGCCGGCCTGATCCAGCGAAGAGGCGCAGGCCACCATGCCGTACCGCGACACGCGGCCGTAGCTGGGCTTGAAGCCCACCACCCCGCACAGCGCAGCGGGCTGGCGGATCGAGCCGCCGGTGTCGGTGCCCAGGGTTGCGGCCGCCAGCCCGCCCGCCATGGCCGCGGCGCTGCCGCCCGACGAGCCGCCCGGCACGCGGTCCGTGTCCCAGGGGTTCCGCGCGCCGCCGTCCACGTCGGTCTCGCACGACGAACCCAGCGCGAACTCGTCCATCACGGTTTTGCCCAGCACCACGGCGCCCGCGTCTTCCAGCCGCTGCACCGCGGTGGCGGTGAAGGGCGACCGGTAGCCCGCCAGCATCTTCGACGAGCAGGTGGTGTGGCCGTAGGACGTGCAGAACAGGTCTTTGACGCCCAGCGTGACGCCGGCCAGGGGGCCGGAGACCTTGCCCGCGTCCACCGCCGCGGCGGTCTCCAAGGCCCGCTCGTCAAACACCTCGTGGTAGCTGTGCAGCGCGGGGTCGTGCTGCGCGATGCGGTCGAGGTAGGCCCGTGTCAGCTCAACGGACGACACGTCGCCGCGGGCGATGGCGTCACGCTGCTCGGTCAGGGTGGCGTGAAGCAGTTCCATCAGGCCCCGCCTCCCTGACCGAGCACCTTGGGCACCTTGAAGAAACCGTCCTGCCGGTCAGGGGCGTTCTGCAGCGCGGCCCCGGGCGAAAGGCTCGGCCCCGGAATGTCTTCGCGCAGCACGCTGTGGCGGTCGCTCGCGTGGGCCAGCGGCTCCACGTCGGTCACGTCCAGCTCGTGGAGGGTCGCGATGTGGCTCAGCACCGCCGCCAGCTGCCCGGTGAAGTGGGCGACCTCGTCGTCGGTCAGCTTCAGCCGGCTGAGCTTTGCGACCTGACGGACGTCGTCTTCGGAGATGGCGGGCGGCGTGGTGCGAGGCTCGGCAGGCATGGCGGGGATGATAACGGGTGGGGGAAGTGGAACGATCAGACCCGGATGATAAACAATGAAACGCCCACGGGATCCGGCCGCCCCCCCCCGGCGCAACGCCGTTTCCGCGGCGTCCTGTACCCCGCGAACGCCCGCAGGGCGTGGAACCCTCCGCGTCGTCACGCCCGCCCGGGGGACGCGACGGCCGACCGGGTACCATCCGGTATGCCCAGCCCCGAACCCGATCTTCTGGCGTGCTTCCCCAACCCCAGCCCGGGGCGTTCTTACGTCATCGAGCACGTCTCCGACGAGTTCACCAGCGTGTGCCCCAAAACCGGTCACCCGGACTTCGCCAACGTGATGATGCAGTACGTGCCGCGGGCTGGCTGCGTCGAGCTCAAAAGCCTGAAGCTGTACTACCAGAGTTTCCGCAACGCCGGGATCTTCTACGAGGCGGTGACCAACCGCATCGCCGACGACCTGGCGGTGGCCATGGAGCCGGTGTGGATGCAGGTGGTCACCGACTGGAAGGGCCGCGGCGGCATCCGCAGCCGCATCACCGTCGAGGTGGGCGAGCACCCCGACGACGCCCCGCGCGGCGGGGGCGACATCGACGACCCCGAGGACGACGACCGGCTGCCCCCGGGGTATTAACCGCGGCGGAAACGCCTGCGGGGTGGGGGCCGCGGTGGCCGTCGCCGAGCCTCGCCCTCCGCAGCCCCCACCCCGCATGCGTCACAGCACGCGGCGAACGACCGGACGCCCCTCCGGCGGTGGAATCCATGGGGCGTGGGCCTTGTTAAGCCTGCTAACATGCGGCTCCGGTGCCAACGCCGCGCCGGACTCCGCATTTTCAACCCCGCCATCTGCCATGACCGAACGCGACGTTCTGCCGCCCGACCGAGACTCGGTCACCCACAAGTTCCAGATCATGGGGCACGAGGGGTATCTCACCATCGGCCTGTTCGAGAACGGACAGCCCGGCGAGCTGTTTGTGAAGATGAGCAAGGAGGGCTCGACGCTGTCGGGCCTTATGCAGGCCTTTTGCCGGGCTTTCTCGCTGGCCCTGCAGTTCGGGTTGCCGCTCGAAGAAGCGGTCCGGCGGTTCAAGGACATGCGCTTCGAGCCGATGGGCACCACGGGCAACCCCGACATCCCCGAGGCCAAGAGCATCATCGACTACGTGGCCCGCTACCTCGAACACCAGTTCTGCGGCGACGCCGCCCCCCACTCCCAGACGAACGACAAGACGCGCGACGCCGCGTCCAAGCCGTCCTGACGCGGCCGCCGCGCCGCGCTCCAGCACCCCGACCGACCCCGCCCGGATCTCAAACCCATGTGCGGAATCGCCGGACTGGTCTCCCACACCAATGTGAACCAGGCGCTGTACGACGCGCTGACCGTGCTGCAGCACCGCGGCCAGGACGCGGCGGGCATCGCCACCGACGACGGCGGCAAGCTGCGCCTGGTCAAAGACAACGGCATGGTGCGTGACGTCTTCGGCGACGGCGACATGCGCTCGCTGATGGGCACCACCGGCATTGCGCACTGCCGGTACCCGACGGCCGGCTGCAGCTCGTCGACCGAGGCCCAGCCGTTCTACGTCAACGCGCCCTACGGCATCTGCCTGGCCCACAACGGCAACCTGACCAACGCGGCGGACCTGGTCGAGCAGATCTACCGCGACGACCGCCGGCACATCAACACCTCCAGCGACAGCGAGGTGCTGCTGAACGTGTTCGCCCACGAGCTGGCCGCGCACCAGGAGCCGCGCCCGACTCCCGAGAGCGTCTTCAGCGCGGTGACGCGGGTGCACGAACGCTGCCGCGGCGCCTACGCCGCGGTGGCCATGATCATCGGCGGCGGGATCGTCGCCTTCCGCGACCCGCACGGCATCCGCCCGCTGATCTTCGGCGAGCGTCGCACCGTGCACGGCGTGGAGACCATGTTCGCCAGCGAGTCGGTGGCCCTCGACGCGCTGGGCTTCACCGTGGTCCGCGACGTGGCCCCGGGCGAAGCGGTCTACGTCGACCAGGACGGCACGCGGACCGCGAAGCTCTGCGCGCCGGGCGCCACGCTGAACCCCTGCATCTTTGAGCACGTCTACCTGGCCCGTCCCGACTCGGTCTGCGACGGCATCAGCGTCTACAAGGCCCGCCTGCGGATGGGCGACAAGCTGGGCGAGAAGATCCTGAGGATGATGCCCGACCACGACATCGACGTGGTCATGCCCATCCCCGACTCGGGGCGCACCGCGGCGCTCAGCATGGCCCACGTGCTGGGGGTGAAGTTCCGCGAGGGCTTCATCAAAAACCGCTACATCGGCCGCACCTTCATCATGCCCGGTCAGAGCGAGCGGCGCAAGAGCGTGCGCAAAAAGCTCAACCCCATCGGGCTGGAGTTCAAAGGCAAGGTGGTGTGCCTGGTCGACGACTCGATCGTGCGCGGCACCACCTGCCGCGAGATCATCGAGATGGCCCGCGACGCGGGGGCCAAGAAGGTCTATTTCTGCTCCGCCGCCCCCGCGGTGCGGCACCCCAACGTCTACGGCATCGACATGCCCGCAGCCCGCGAGCTGATCGCCCACGACCGCAGCCCCCAGGAGATCGCGGCGGAGATCGGCGCCGACTGGATGGTGTTTCAGGACCTGAAGGACCTGGAAGACTGCGCCCGCGAAGGTAACACGGGCATCACGCGTTTCGAGTCGTCGGTGTTCAACGGTGAATACGTGACCGGGGATATCGACACCGGCTACCTCGCGGACCTGTCCCAGCACCGCAGCGACGCGGCGAAGGCGGGACGCGCGGCGGCGAGCGTGTAGCGGGGCGTCTCGGCGCCGAACCCGCGTTTCGCAAAGCCGAAACGCGGCCCCGCCTTCTCGACCGCCGCGGGCTGCGCCCGCCGAGCGCTCCGGGGCGTGGGGCCCGGGAGGTTCGCGTAGGGTGGGTCAAGGCTTTGCGGACCCACCGCGCCGCGGCTCGGAGTCTCCCGCGAGCTGACGCCCAAGGCCCCGCGATGTCGGTCAACGGTGGGTCCGCCGAGCCCTGACCCACCTTGCGAAAACAGCCAGACGCGGGGCGGCTCATCCGGGGTTCGCGTCGCTCAGCGCCTCAGGCTCATCCTCCGGCCCCGCGTCGAGTTCTTCGGGCGGGTCCGCGTGATCTTCCGCGTCCGGGTCCGGCGAGTTGTCGGCAGGGGAAGACGCGGCCGCGTGCAGGATTTCACAGGCAGGCAGCGCCACGCGGAGCTGTTGCACGGCCTCGGCCGTCATTGGCGTCGAGCCCAGGTAGAGCGAACGCAATCCCGCGAGACGGGCCAGAGCCGGCACCGCGGCGTCGGTGACCCCGGTGCCGAAGAGGTTCAACTCGCGCAGGCGCGGTGGCTCCAGGGCGTCGACGAACGCGTCGCCCACCGCCGCGGACCGCAGGTCGAGGCGCTCGAGCGAGGTCATCTGGTTGAACACCGCGGCGCTCCGGGCGGTCAGGTTGCTCCGCGGCAGCGCGAGGCGGCGGATCTGCGGCGCGACGTCGGCCAGGGCCGCGGTGTCGTCGTCGGTCCAGGGCGGGTCGAAGCTCGTGACCTCCAACGCGGCGCTCTGGTCATCCAGGTAGCGGACGCGGCCGCGAAAACGGCAGCGGCGAGCGCACGATCCCCGGTGCTCGGCTTGTCCTCTGCCTTCCACGGCAGGTGGTCGGTGAGGTACGTCTCGCTGTGGGTGATCGACGCGCCCTGGTGGCTGGCGAAGGTCATGACCCCGCAGGTGCCGAAGAGCGCGGCGAGGTAGAGCCGACGCAGGCCGGGCCGCGCGTCGTGGCGGCGCCCCGCGCGGTCGTGCGCGGCACCGACGCGTTTGGGACGGGCCACACGCCGGTGGTGACCGGCGCCGGCGCGTTCACCTTCCGCACGGTGCCGGGCTGGGACGCGTGGCCCGCGGGGGTGTTCACCGCGCCGCACGGGATCGCCTTCGCCGTGGACGGCGGGCTGATCGTGCAGGACTACTCCCAGCACGGGCGGGTCACGCGGCTGGAGCCGGTGGCGGCGGGGGCCGACGGACGCGCCGCCGCAGGCCCGGGGCACGGTCGCGGACCGCGCCGCGACCTTCTACACTCCCGGCCATGGAAGCAGGCATCGTCGGTCTCCCCAACGTCGGCAAGTCCACGCTGTTCAACGCGCTCACGGCGGCGGGCATCCCCAGCGAGAACTTCCCCTTCTGCACCATCGAGCCCAACGTGGGCGTGGTGCCGGTGCCCGACGACCGGCTCGCGGTCATTACCAAGTACATCCCGCCGCAGAAGTGCATCCCCGCCAGCCTGCGGTTGGTGGACATCGCCGGCATCGTGAAGGGGGCCAGCGACGGCGAGGGGCTGGGCAACAAGTTTTTGTCGCACATCAAGAACGTCGACGCGATCCTGCACGTCGTGCGCTGCTTCGAAGACGACGACATCGTGCATGTAAACGGCAGCGTCGACCCGATCCGCGACATCGAGGTGATCGACACCGAGCTGATGTTGAGCGACCTGGCGACCGTCGAGGGCGCGCTGAGCAAGGCGAAGCGGGCGGCCAAGAGCGGCGACAAGGAGGCCAAAGCGCGGCTGGCCCTGCTGGAGAAGTGCGAGCCGGTGCTGAGCGCCGGAAAGCCGATCCGCACGTTGATCGCCAGCGGTTCGCTGGACGAGCACGAGCTGAAGGCGATGAAGAGCTTCGGCCTGATCACCGCCAAGCAGGTGCTGTACGTCGCCAACGTGGATGAGGACGACGTGGCGGGCGAAGGCGAGCTGGTCTCGCGCGTGCGGGCCCGGGCCGAAGAAGAAGGCGGGGCGGTGGTGCCGGTGTGCGCCAAGCTGGAGAGCGAGCTGTCCGAGCTGGACGACGCGGACCGCGCTGAGATGCTGGAGAGTGTGGGCCTGACCGAGCCCGCTCTGGCCAGCCTGGCCCGCGCGGCCTACGCGCTGCTGGGTCTGCAGAGCTACTTCACCGCCGGCGAGCAGGAGGTGCGGGCCTGGACCACCCCGGTGGGCGCCACCGCGCCGCAGGCCGCGGGGGTGATCCACACCGACTTTGAGGCCAAGTTCATCCGGGCCGAGGTGTACACGGTCGCCGACCTGCAGCAGTACGAAGACGAGAAGTCGATCCGCGACGCGGGCAAGATGCGGGCCGAAGGCAAGGGGTACGTGGTGCAGGACGGGGACGTGATGCACTTCCTGACCGGCGCCTGACGGCGGGCGGCCTCCGCTCGACCTGCGGCGGCCGCAGGTCAATCGTCGGCCGCGTTCCGCGCGGACGCGGAACCGAGCGTTCGGTCGTTGACCCCTGTTTCAAGATTTTTCGGTCGGTCGTCATTCTGGAAGGCTGCGGTTATGGCGTTCGATGCGGTTGAGTTCGCGGCGGAAGAGGCGGCGCGGGCACTGCTGCGTGATGGGCAGGACCTTGAGTCGACGGCGGCGGGGCAGCTTGAAGAGCAATTGGTGCGCGGGCCGGATCAGCTTCGGCTGCGGTGTCTACTAGTAGGTTGTTATCACCGGGGGCAGCGCGGCGGGAAGGGGGCGGCGGCTCGGCTGAACGCGCATCTGGGGTGGCTCATTGACCACCGGCCGCAGCACCCGATGCTGCGGTGGCCGGTGTATCCGCATTGCTCAAACGATTGGACGGGTTGGGAGGCAAACTGCCGCCGCTGGGAACGCCAGCTTGCGGTCGCGCGTCCGTCGCTTGCTGTGTTCAAGAGGGCCGCGTTCTTCTTTTTAATGGATCCCAGTGACCGCGAACGGGAAGTGGTCGAGCAAGCCATCCGCGTTCATCCCGCTATAGCGTGGGGCTATGCCCGGCGGGGAAGTCTGCTGCTTTGTGACGCGAGGCATCACGATTCAACGGAGGGTTCGCGTGAACTCGCACGCGAAGCACTGGTGCAACTGGACCTCGCCGCGGCTCGGGGAGACGACGACGACCGGGACATGCTGCTGGAAGACCGTGCCGAAGCCGCTTACCGGGCCGGCAATACTGAAACGGCGGAGGCCTTGGCGATGGATCTGCTTCAAGAGGCCGAGAAGCACTTCGAGCCGGGGCAACGACGCTACGACGCCCACCGGAGACTGGGGCATCTGGCCCTGGACCGCGGAGATTCAGAAGGTGCGTTGCGGCAAATTGCAAAAGCGGGCGTCGCGTGGACCGGGCCTCGCTGGGTGACCGGACCTGACTTCTCTTTGGCGCAGACAATGCTGGAGCGAGGCCATCGTGACGCGGTGGCGAGCCACCTGAGAGACCTCCGTTCGCGGTGGACGGCGGGGTGGGATCGGATCGATTTCTGGTTGGCATCGATCGAGTGGGGGGAGACGCCGGACCTGACGGTGCGACGGCGTTGAGCGGCGACCGGGGTAGGATTTGCGTATGAGCCGTCTGCTGTCGATCGGAATCGGGTGCTTGGTCTTGACCGTGGGCGCTGCGGGATCACCCGTCGAGCCGCCGGCGACTCTGCCCGAGGCACTGGCCCGCATCGCCGAACTGGAAGCCCGGGTGGCCAAGTTGGAAAGCCAGCTTGCGGCGGCCGGGGTCGAGACGCGGCGGTTGGAGGCGGTGGCGCGGCTGGAGCCGAAGGGCGAACCGGCTCAGGGGCTGGACGCGCGCTTCGACGTGCGCTACAACGCGGCGGCGGGTCGCACGACGGTGGTGGGGCCGGTGCTGCCGGCCGCGTCCAACCGCGGGCTGAGCAACACGCGTTTTCTGGTGGCCCCGGCGGTGGCGTTCGCGGGGGAGCGGCCCGCTAACCCGGCCGAGACATTCGATTTTTTCGTGGCGACACGCGGCCACACGAACAACCGGCTGCGGACGCTGGAGGTGGCGGAACTCGTGATCGACGGCGCTGTGGTCGAAGTGCCGGTCGCGGAGTACGTCGAGGAGGGACGCATGGAGCCGCCGCGGAGCGCCGGCCGCGCGCGGCGCGGGGCGGCGGCCTACGACGAGCGGCTGCGGCTGACGCTGGACCGCGACGCGATGACGCGGCTGGCCCACGCGACCGACGGGGGGTTTCGGCTGGGCGGGCTGGAACTGACGCTGACCCGCGAGCACCTCGCGGTGGTGCGGGCGACGCTGCTGCGGGGTACGCCGGGAGACTGAGAGGACGGGCTTCCCCCGACGCGGCGCGACCGCGTCTACAACAGCTTCGCCACCACGCTGTCCGCCACGAACAGCCCGCGCCGGGTCAGCCGCAGGTGGGTCGCGGTGCGTTCGAGCATGCCGATCAACACGAGTTCTTCGATAGCGGTCGCGCGGCGGTGGTCGGCCGGCACGTGGGCCTTGATCCAGGCGTGTTCGATGCCGTCGCTGAGCCGCAGGCCGAGCATCAGCCGCTCGCCGACGCGGTGTTCGGGGGCCAGGCGTTCGTGGTCTTCGGTGGGCGGTGGACCTGAAGGCGGGGCGGCCGTGTCGCCGACATCCCAGTGGGCGAGGTAACGCGTCAGGTTCGGCGCGTTGCGCCAGCGGTGCCCGTTGACGTGGCTGGCCGCACCCGGACCCAAGCCCCGCCAGTTGGCGTTGGTCCAGTAGGCCAGGTTGTGGGCGCAGCGGTAGCGGTCGTCGGGGGTGTCGCGGGCCCAGTTGCTGACCTCGTAGTGCGCGAAGCCGGCGCCTTCGAGCCGCTCGAGCACGCGGGCATACATCGCACGTTCCGTGTCTTCGTCGATGGGGGTGACGCGGCCGACACGCAGGCGCGCGGTCAGCGGGGTCTGCGGCTCGTAGGTCAGCCCGTAGGTCGACAGGTGGGTGGGCTCGAGCTCGAGCAGCCGGTCCAGGTCGTCGTCGAGCATGGCCAGGGTCTGGCCGGGGATGGCGAAGATCAGGTCGAGCGAGAGGTTGTCGATGCCCGCGTCGCGGCAGGCGTTGACGGCGCGGGCGACGCTCTCGGGCCGGTGCCATCGCTCGAGGGCGTCGAGCGAGGCCTTCTGAAAACTCTGCGCGCCGATCGAGACGCGGTTGACCCCGCCGTCGGCCAGACGCCGCATCAGGTCGGGCGTGACGGTCTCGGGGTTGGCCTCGACCGTGAACTCGGCGGCGTGGTCGAGCGTGCCGTGGCGGTGCAGCGCGGCGAGCAGGACGTCCCATAACGCGGGCCGCAGGAAGGTGGGGGTTCCGCCGCCGGCAAACACGGTGCGGGGCCGCAGGCCCGGCGGCGGCGCGGCGTCGCACGCGGCGTCCAGCTCGGCGACGAGCGCGCGGGTGAAGGCCGGCTGGCGGTCCACGCCGGCGGCGGGGGCGGGGGATGCGGCGTCGGCCGAGGGTCCGGGCCGGGGCGCGGGCGTGTCCACGACGCTGTAGAAGTCGCAGTAGTGGCACTTGTGGAAGCAGAAGGGCAGATGCAGGTAGAGCGCGTCGATGCGGGCCGCCGCGGCGCCGGGGGCGGGCGACGCGGTCGGGAGCGGGGCGGCGGGCGGTTGGGGTTGAGTGGCGCTCACGGCGGGTTTAGACTCTAGGTCAAGGGCTTTCGAACCGTTTGGTCAGCCTGCCCCACCTCTATCCGATCGCCGCCCATGGACGTCACGCTGGTCATGTTCAAGGCCGACGGCACCCGCCGCGACTTTCCGGTCCGCAAGGACCGGATCGTCATCGGCCGCAAGAACACCTGCGGGCTGCGCATCCCGCTCTCGGCGATCTCGCGCCAGCACTGCGAGATCCGGGTGACCGACGACGGGATCGTGCTGAAGGACCTGGGATCGAGCAACGGCACCTACCACAACAGCATCCGCGTGCAGGAGGCCGAGCTGACGGCGGGCGACGAGCTGTCGGTGGGGCCGGTGGTGTTCACGGTGGTGGTGGACGGGCGGCCCGCGGAGATCCGCCCGGTCCGCACGGTGCTGGAACGGACCGCGGAGGACCATGCCGCCGATCCGCCCGACGGTGCGGATCAGGTGGACCAGGCGGTTGAGATCGCCGACCTGTCGATCGACGACGACGCCGACCTGGCCCGTGAGCTGAGCGACGAGCTGGCGAGCGCAGACGAGCTTGCGACCCCCTCGGTCGACGAGCCGCCCGCTGCGGGGCTGGAGGACAGCGACCTGGATCTGGCGTCGGCCGCGGCGGGGGGGGAACCCGCCCCGCCGGCGGCGGAAACCACGGACGCCAGCCCGGAGGAGAGCGTGCTGGATCTGGACGCGTTGTTTGATGATCCCGACCCCGACCTCGACCCCGATGACGGAGCGGACGCCGATGCGGCCAGGAAACCGCCGTCGTCACCCACCGGCGGCGAGGCGAGCAGCATTCTTGAGTTCGATTTCGATGAGCTCGATGATATCTGAGGTTCGGGCCGGTCAGCCCTTGGCGGTGTTGTCCGACGCGGCCGCGGGTTCGGCGGCCGCGGGCTTGGCGGGCACCGATACGCGGAGGCCACACTGACTGCAGCGCACGGTCTTCCCGCGGGTGGCGGCGGGCACCGCGAGCAGGGCGCGGCATGCGAGGCTGGGGCAGATCATCCGGATCGAGCTGGACATAACGCGTCTCGTCGGGGGCGGGGCGTGCCCGGGATGGGGCACCACTCAATTCGGTATCGGCCGGTCGCCGGAGCGCGTTGACCCGCACCGCGCAGGAAGGCCCAGGTCGCGTCACCCGGGGGTGCGATCGGGTGGGGGCGGTGGTGACGCGGGGCCGATAACCCCGCGGTTCAGGCCGGCCCGTCGATTGCCCGATCGCCCGCCGCCGCGTCGGGCGACACGCCGTAGACCACCAGCCGGTGGCTGACCGGGGTGAAGCCGTGCTCGGCGCAGACCTCGCGCATCAGCGCGTCGAGCCGCTCGGTGGGGAAGGCGACGATCCGGTCGGTCTCGACGCAGACCAGGTGGCCGGTGGGGCGGCCGCCGAAGCTCAGGGCGTAGTGAGCCTTGCCCGAGTCGATGAGCACCTCGCGGATGATCCCCGCTTCGAGCAGGTGCTTGAGGGTGCGGTAGATCGTCGCGCGGCTGACGGTCGCCTGCTTCTCGGCGGCGGACCGCCCGGCCGGCACGGCGTGACGCATCTCGGCGTACAGCTCGTCGGCTTCGAACACGTCGGCTTTGGACATGACCGCCTCCAGAATCATCGCCCGCTCGGTGGTAAATCGCAGGTTCTGCCGCTTGAGGAAACGCCGGAAGATCGAGCACACCGGGGTGATCAGCCCGTCCGCGGCGTCGGTGGTGCGGACGACCGGGTCGGGTCGCGGCGCAGGCGCGTCGGCGGTGGGCGGTAGAGGCTTCACGGCCGAAGTCTACCCCGCCGGTCGCCCGCCCCGGTCGCGGCGGCCCGGATGTCCGGGTCTGCTATCGTCGCCGGTGTCCCCCGCCAGACCCGCCCCCGACGGAGCCCGCCGACGTGCCGCACACTCAGACCGACCTGACAGTCCGCACCGTTTCGATGATCGGCTACGGCACCGTGGGCCGGGGCGTGGCCCGGATGCTGGCGGATCGGGCCGATCTTTACGAATCCCGGACCGGGCACGCGGTGCGGCTGGGCCGCGTGCTGGTCCGCGACGTGGCGAAAGCCCGGGCGGCGGCCGTGATTGCGGGCGACCCGGACGCGGCGGAGCGTTTCACGGACGATCCGGCGGCCTTCGCCGCGGCGCCCGCCGACGTGCTGATTGAGGTTGCCGGCGGCCTGGACCCGGTGGACGGCTGGATCCGTGACGCGCTGCAGGCCGGGCGGCACGTGGTGACGGCCAACAAGGCGCTGCTGGCCGCCCGCGGCCCTGCGCTCTTTGCGCTCGCCCGGGAAAAGGGCGTGTCGATCGCCTTCGAGGCGTCGTGTGGCGGCGGCATCCCGTGCGTCACCGCGCTCACTTCGGGGCTGATGGCCAACCGAATCACTGCGCTCTACGGCATCCTGAACGGCACCTGCAACTACATCCTCACCGAGATGACCCAGCGCGGAAAGAGCTACACCGAGGCGCTGGCCGAGGCGAAAGAGAAGGGCTACGCCGAGGCGGACGAGACGCTGGACGTGTCGGGCGCCGACGCGGGGCAGAAGCTGGCCGTGCTGGCATCGCTCGCCTACGGCGTGAACATCACCGACGACGACGTGCCCTGCCGCGGCATCGACACGCTGGAGCAGATGGACGTGGCCTTTGGTGCCGAACTGGGTTACGACATCAAGCTGATCGCCGCGGCCGAGCGCTGGCCCGGCCACGACCCGGTGGGCCTGAGCGTGGCCCCCTGCTTCATTCCGCGCGACCAGCCGCTGGCCCAGATCCACGGCTCACTGAACGCGCTGGCGGTCGAGGGCGACGCCGTGGGCCCCACGCTGTTTGTCGGTGCGGGCGCCGGGCAGGGCCCCACCGCCTCGGCCGTGGTGGGCGACCTTTTGAACGTAATCGCCGGCAGCTACCCGGCCCACTTCGCCAACATGCGGCTGACCCCGGACCTGCACGCCGCCGCCGAGCTTGTGGAAGAAGCCGATCTGGAAGGCCGCTGGTACGTGCGCTTGAGCGCGCAGGACCGGCCGGGCGTCATGGCGAAGATCACCGACGCCTTCGGCTCGCGCGGCATCAGCCTGTCGGCGCTCTTGCAGCACGACCCCCGAGCAGGCGAGACGGCGGTGCCCGTCGTCGTGACCACCCACCGCGCGACCCGGGGCAGTGTGCAGGCCGCGGCCGGCGCCATCGCGGAACTCGACGTCGTGACCGGCACGCCGGTGGTGCTGCGGGTTCTTTAACAGAACGCTGCACAACGCCGGGCGGGCCGCCGTCGGCACGGCCGGGTGCAGCCGCGGGTACCCACCCCTCCTTACGTGACGGGGGGGAGATCCCGGGTGCCCCCAAAATATCTAATGCGAAGGGTTGACCGTGCTGTAAGCCAGAGATATGCTTGGATTGGGACAAGCGTGAAACAGTTTCACATAGCGTCTCATTTGTTTCGGATTTTGTTTCCCGCGGTCCGCCGTCTGATCGCACCCCGTCGCCCCGTGCCGGAACCCCGCCATGTCCAGCGTCCGCATCATCGCCCGTGAAGCCGGAGTCTCCATCGCGACCGTCTCGCGCGTGCTGAACAACCACCCGCGTGTGAGCCAGGGGGTGCGGGACAAGGTGCTGGCGGCGGCGAACGAGAAGCGCTACGTGTCGCAAGTCAGCAAGCGCTCGACCGCCAATATCGCCCTGCTTTACACCGGCGAGCTCTCTTTGGGGTCCCCCTTCGACGCCCAGCTGATGTTTGGCATGAGCTCGGGGCTCGAAGAATACGACTACGACCTGATGGTGCTCGACGCCAAGCGCTCGATGCAGCCCGGCGAGACCCACTCGCAGATGCTCATGCGCAAGGGCGTCCGCGGTCTCGTGCTGCGGACCACCCTGGCCACCCGCAGCGTGTGCCTGGCGATTGCGGACGAGGGCTTTCCCGCGGTCGTCATCGGCGACCGTTTCGAGCACGAAGGCGTGCGGTTCGTCTACTCCGACTCTCGGGAGCCCAGCCGCGAGGCGATCGAGCATCTGGTTGCGTTGGGGCACACCCGCATCGGCATCTGTCTGAACACCGTCGACGACTCGGACCACGCCGACCGCCTGCGCGGTTACCGCCAGGCGGTCGAGGAGAGCGGCCTGACCTGGGACCGCAAGCTCATCATCCGCACCCCGGCCAACCGGCCCGGCGGCGCCCAGCTGATCCGCCGCATCGCCGCCATGACCGACCGGCCCACGGCCCTTTTCATCACCGATCCCGAGACCTCGGCGGGGGCCTTCAAAGAAGCCCGCGCCGCCGGGCTGGATATCCCAGGCGACCTGTCGATTGTCGGCTTCGACGACGGCGACGCGCGGTTCGACGTCTTCCCAGAAATGTCTGCCGTCTGTCAAGACACCGCAGCCCTGGGCCGCGAAGCCCTGGCCGCGCTGCACGAAGTCATCGAAAGCGGCTCGGTTACCACCGTCCCGGTCCGCAAGTCGTTGCGGGCCTGGTTAGAGGTCCACCAATCGACGGGGCCGCCGGCCATCACCTGACCATCCGATCTGTTTCCCGCGGCGTGTTGCCGCAACCGTTCCCCTTTCTTCCCCCTTGGAGGTTCCCATGCGTCTTTTCACCAAATCTTTTCTGACGGCCGGTCTGCTGGCTGCCGCTACTGCGGCACCCGCGTTTGGGCAGGTCACCCTGCTGACCGAGAGCTTCGAACTCCCTGACGCTTCCGCCGGTGATGTCGCGGTCGGCACGGGAAACCCCGCGACGGTTGCCGGCGAGTTCGGCGGCACCAGCTTCATCACCACCCAGTTCGGCGGGTCGGACGGCGATCAGGCTGTCAAGATCTTTGGCCCCTTCGGAGGGGGAGGCACCGGCTTCTTCACCATTCCGGTCGCCGCGACCGCCGGCGACACACTCGTCGCGGAGATCGACGTGCTGACGCCGGAGGCCGACCTTGCGCCAGCCGGCAGCGACGGTCAAACGCTGCTGCAGGTCAAGTTCTTTGACGCCTTGGGCGCTCCGGCGGGCACCGAGGCAGGAGGCAACGAAGCCGAAGGTTTCAACTTCTTCCAAGCGAGTGCCGGCCGCGATTTCAACACCGCTCTCAACCTGTTTGAGGTTCTGGGCGTGGGCACTGCCGCCGCGCCGGACAACACCGCCAGCGCGACCATCACTTTGGTCCGTCTGAACGACGGTGGCAATGGCGGCTCCCAAGTTTTCGACAACTTGGTGGTGACCTCGCAGGTGATCCCCGAGCCCGCCTCGCTGGCGCTGCTCGGAGCCGGCGGTCTGGCCCTGATCGGCCGTCGTCGCCGCATTGGCTGATCGCAACGCTTCCCGGTGCCCCGCCCGACCGCGGGCCGCCGGCTTCTCCTTTCCGGATCCCTCACCTCGGCCCGTCCCGACTCCCCTTCCTCCTGACCAGGCGTCTCTCATGAAGAATCGTTCAACCGCTTTCACCCTGATCGAGCTGCTGGTGGTGATCTCCATCATCGCCCTGCTGATCGGCATCCTGCTTCCCGCCCTGGGAGCCGCCCGCAGCACCGCCCGCGACATGGCCTGCCTGTCGAACGAGCGCCAGATGGGTGTGGGTTTCTACGCCTACGCCTCGGAAAACAAGCAGTTTCTGCCGCCGTGTTTCGATAACTCTTCGTTCAGCCCGAACACCTCGGACTTTGTGACCTTGATCTCGGCCTACATCGCCAACGACAGCGAGCGGACCACCGAGGGCTCGGACGGCCAGAGCCCGGTCTTCCTCTGTCCGCAAGCGTCGATCGACGGCGGGCGCATCCACTACAGCGCGAACGTGCTGACCTTCCCGGTTTACTTCAGCGGCGTGATCCAAAACAGCCCGCTCAACAAGCTCTACAGCATCGACTATATGGACCGCGCGACCGAGACAATGTGGGTCGGGGATGGCGGCCAGAACGACGACGGAAACGCTCCTTCGGGTTACGACGGGATCGACGGGGCGTTCTATGGAAGCCCGCCGCCGTTCTATAGTTCGGCCGACACGGACAACAAGACCCCGATCCTTCCGGGGCCGAACGTGGACCGCTCAGCCAACCCGCTGGATATGGCTCAGCCGCGCTGGCGACATGGGGCGGGCGGACGAGAGAGCGGCGGCGAGGGCGGGGCGGTGAACCTCCTCTTCGGCGATGGCCACGCGTCGAACACGCAGCGGGACGACCTGTTGAAAGAGAACATCCGCGCTGACAAGTAAGCGACGCCAGACGCGACCGGCAACCGCTTGGACGCGGGGGTGGGCCGCCCCGTCTTGATCGTCGCGACGAACGACTTTGCAGCATGGTTTTGCGGAGGCTGGCGGTGACCATCGACGCAAGCGGTGCACTCCACAGCGTTGCCGACGGATCGGCGTTGACCAGTGTGCGGTTGATACATTCCCGCGCGGAGGCAACCGCCTGATCGACGCCGATACCGTTATTCAGCTTTCGAATCAACTTATTCTTTTCTCAGCCCTCGGAGCGCCTCATCATGAACGAATCTGTCCCGGCCACCCAGGATCTGCCCCCCGCACCGCCCACCACGAAAGATCGCGGACACGACCCGCTTCGGCTGGCCTATTTTGAGACCCTGCGGGCCGAGATCCTCCAGGTCAAATCCCGCCTGGTCTGGCTGATCGTGATTGGCCTGTTCGGCGTGCCGATTCTGACGTGGTTTGCTCTGACCGACGACTCGGTGTTTAAGTTTCCGCTGCTCATCTCTCCGCTGCTGGTGCTGCTGCTGATTGTGTTGTATTTTTCCGAACAGATGTCGATGATGCGGGCGGGCGATTACATCCATCAGCGGGTGGAAACAGGGGAGGATCACTGGGAACACTGGGTCAACGCGCAGCGGACCAACCGCGCCGAGCCGCAGATTTTCGGGCTGCTGGTTGTGGTGGGGCTCGCCTACAGCGTCTTGATGGGCTGCTTTGCGATCGACAACCTGTGGCAACTGACCGGGGGCGAACAGAGCTACTTCATCTATTACGTGCTGCGTTACGCGGTGCCCGGAATCTATGTCCTGTCGCTGCTCTGGGTGTTGTTCACCATGGCCCACTTCTGGACCCGGGCGTTTAAAGTCAGCTCGAACTGAGCGGGTCCCTGCGGTGGCGGATGATCTCTGCCCCCCACCCCGTCTTGAACGGCGGGCCGGACTTTCCGGTCTGCGTCACTTTTACCCCGCTTTTCCGGCGGGATTCACCTATCCGAGAGGAAAAGACTCATGAAGAAGTTTGCCACCACCACCGCTGTCGCCGCCTTGGCCGTCGCCTTCGCCACGCCCGCGTCCGCTCAGATCGAGCTGACCGTCAACGGCGGATTTGAGGCCGGAGACACCTCTGACTGGGTATCGTTCCCATCGGGCAATTCGACCTTCGCCGTCACGAGCGATGCCTCCTCGGGCGCCTTCGCGGGATTGCTTGACAATCAAGCGTCGGGATCGAGTGCAGTCATCAAGCAGGCCAACATCGGTATCGGGCAGGTGACTCCCGGTCAGGAAATTACCATCACGTTCGACGCCAAGGGCGACGCCGAAGCCGGTGGTGTTCACTTCGCAGAGTTCTTTTCGGAACTCTCCGGCGGCGGCACCTCAAAGGCCGAAATCCTCGGCGGCGCACCGCTGTTCCCTCCGGCCAGCACCGGCCTGTACCAGACCTACACCTTCACCACCACCGCGGGCCCTGACGTGTCGGGCGGCGTAACGCTGCAGTTCAACGCCGCCACGGGCGCGAACGCCGGCAGCGTCTCGTCACTGTTCATTGACAACGTATCGGTATCGATTGTCCCCGAACCCGCGTCGCTGGCGCTCCTGGGTCTCGGCGGAGTGGCCCTGCTGGCACGCCGTCGTCGTACGGCCTGATTGAAGAACACCTATTCCGATCGGCCGCCTGACCGCGGCCGATCGGCTTGCCCTCCCGTGTCCCGCCCGATTTCGCCAAACCGCCGGCCGCGAGCCGGCCCAATCAGAAACGCATCCATGAAGACCCGAGCCCACGCCTTCACGCTTATTGAACTCCTGGTGGTCATCAGCATCATCGCGCTGCTGATCGGAATCCTTCTGCCCGCGCTGGGTGCCGCCCGCCGCACCGCACGCCAGATGGCCAACAACACCCAGCTGCGTGGCATCCATCAGGGGATGGTGGTGTTTGCTCAGTCCAACAAGAGCGGCGGCCGCGACGGCTATTTCCCCGGGATCGAACCCGACGGCACGTTTCACAACGGAGCCCAGCCGGCAGGAAATTACGTGGGTACCCCCAGCCTTCCGGGCAACAGCGTGGCCCTGATGCTCAACGACAACCTGTTTCCCCCCGAGTACTGCAACAACCCGGCCGACACCGGAGTCGAGCCGGTCGATATCGATGTGAACGCCGCCATCGGAGCCAACAATTTTTCCTACGGGATGCTCGAACTCAACAACGCGGACCCCAACCCCAACGCCGGCGACAAGAAGCCTGACCGCGCCCGTGCGGCGGAATGGAAGGAAACCCTCAGCACTTCGGCGGTCATGATCTCGGACCTCAACACCGGCGGAGACGCCGTGGTCGGCAGCAGCGTCAGTTCCGTGTGGACCGAAGACGAGTCGGGCGATTGGCGTGGCGGGATGGCCCGCAACGACAACTCGACCTCGTTCGCAAACAGCCCCATCGTCGATCAGACCAAGTACGGTAATTCCGCGTCCAACGCCACGGACAACATTTTTGCCGAAGACGGCGGCACCACCGCCGACGCGGATGCGGCAATGGTGATCAACGCCTGGGGCCAATACATCAATCAGCGGTAACGCCTCTCTCGGCCGGAGGCTGGTCGATCACGGGTAGCTGTTTAAACGGACCGATTTCTCTGGTTGCCTTGCACTCTTGGGATTCATTCCGACCCTTTTCCGGATCTACCATGAAACGGTCTTCCGCAGCTTTCACCCTGATCGAGCTGCTGGTGGTGATCTCGATCATCGCCCTGCTCATCGGCATCCTTCTGCCGGCGTTGGGCGCGGCACGCAGCACCGCCCGCGACATGGCGTGCCTGTCGAACCAGCGGCAGATCGGCATCGGGCTCTACGCCTACGCCCAGGAGCACAAGGGCACGCTGCCCATCAGCTACTGGCACGGCGGCACCGCGGGCGTCACGGGCCGGGCGGTCAGGAGAACGGCGGCGACGGCGGGGCGGTCAACGCCCTGTTTGGCGACGGCCACGCGGCGATCAACCCCCGCGGCGACCTGCTGAAACGGAACGTCCGCGCGGACAAATAGCGATTGCCCCGTCTCCGCTCACGTTTTCGTATAACTTCGCTCACCATTTTAAGCAATACCCAAGCTCAGAAAAGGAAAGCCTCCCTTGCGTAGCCCCCTGCCTTTCGTGTCCCGCTTGACCCTTTTGACCCTCGGCTTGATGGCGCTGTCGCCCGCGCCGGCCCCTGCGGGCGAGACCCGGCTGGTGGCCGAAAACAGCGGCCCGGTGCTGACCGTGGACGGCGCGCCCTTTGAGATCAAGGGCGCCGGTGGCGACGGCGACAAGGCGTTGCTCGCGGCCAGCGGCGCGAACGCGTTCCGCACCTGGGGCGTGGACGAGAAGACCGCGGGTTTACTGGACGAGGCCCAGGCGAACGGCTTGAAGGTGGCCGTGGGCATCTGGATCGGCCACGCCCGGCACGGCTTTGACTACGGCGACGCGGCCCAGGTGCAGGCCCAGTTCGATCAGGCGAAGGCGGCGGTCGAACAATATAAGGACCACCCGGCACTGCTGCTTTGGGGCGTGGGCAATGAGATGGAGGAATACGGCGAGACCTCCGACCCGAGGGTGTGGAAGGCGGTGAACGACATCGCGGTGATGATCAAAGAAGTCGACGGTGACCACCCCACCATGACGGTGATCGCGGAAATCGGCGGCGACAAGCTGCCGTCGATCAAGCAGTATTGCCCGTCGATCGACATCGTGGGGATCAACACCTACGGCGGGGTGACCTCGATCCCCACCCGGTACGCCGAGGCCGGCATGGACCGGCCTTACCTCGTGACCGAGTTCGGGCCCGCCGGCACGTGGGAGATCCCGCGTAATGGCTGGAACGTACCGGAAGAATTGTCGAGCACGGCGAAGGCCCGGGTCTACGCCGAGGCCTACCGCGTGCTGCACGCGGACCCGACGTGCCTGGGTTCGTTCGCTTTTACCTGGGGCTACAAGCAGGAGGCGACGGCCACCTGGTTCGGCATGTTGCTGCCCGACGGCAGCAGGCTGGGCGCGGTGGACGCCATGACCCGGGCGTGGTCCGGCTCGCCGGCCGCGGATCTCGCCCCGCGGATCGACGCGCTGTCGCTGGACGGTGAGCCGGTCGTTAAACCCGGTGGCACGCTGACCGCTACGCTGGAGGCGAGCGACCCCGAGGGCCAGCCGATCGACACCGAGTGGGCGCTGTTTCAAGAGATGGACGAGTTCGAGAGCATGGGGGACTATCGCCCGACGCCGCCGACCTTTCCCGACGCGCTCGAGGCCTCGGGCGACGGCCGGGTGACGGTGACGATGCCCGGGCGGACGGGCAACTACCGGTTGTTCGCCTACGTCCGCGACGGGGCGGGGGGCGCGGCGGTGGCCAACACCCCGCTGCGGGTCGAAGGCGGAGACAACGACGCCCCCCGCGGCCTGCCCGCGGCGTTGCCGCTGGTGGTCTACGGCGACGGGGCGAAGGGCGAGCCCTACGTGCCTTCGGGCTACATGGGGCAGGCGGGTTCGGTGGCGATGGATCCCGGTAGCGGTGAGCGTCCGCACGCGGGGCCGTCCTGCCTGAAAGTGACCTACGGCGAGGCGGGCAACTGGGCCGGCGTGGTGTGGCAGAGCCCGGCCAACGACTGGGGCGAGATCGACGGCGGTTTTGATCTGACCGGCGCCGCGACCCTCAGCTTCTGGGTGCGGGGCGCTCGGGGCGGCGAGAAGGTCAAGTTCGGCTACGGCCTGCTGGGTCGCGACAAGGCGTTCTACGACACCGACAAGGACGAGGTGGAGGTCACGCTGACGTCCGCGTGGAAGCAGGTCACGCTGCCGCTGAAGGGCAAAGACCTGAGCCGCATCAAGTCCGGCTTCTACTGGACGCTGGCGGGCCAGGGCAAGCCGCTTACGTTCTACCTGGACGACATCGTGTACGACCGGGAAGCGGAGGTGGCGGAGCCGGAGTGATGCGTGACCCTGCGAAGACCGCTGGGTTGCGGTGGTGCCAGAGCGGACCTGGCGCGGGTGTGGGGTGTGGGGTATGGGGTATGGGTTTAGCCGGACGCAAGCGAGTGATCGGCTTAGAGACACGATCCATGCAACGTGGCACCAACCACGCGTAAGCGTCAGACCATCCATACCCCAAGACCCATACCCCAAGACCCATACCCCAGGACCCATACCCCAAGACCCATACCCCATACCCGCGCCCGCGTCGCTCTCACGCCAAGCCAACCCGTCGCTCAACGCCTCCCGACGATGCCTCACCCCTTGGGGTTGAACTTGTTCATCGCCGTCTCGATGCCGTCGGCCAGCCACGTCTCGATGCAGTCGCAGGCCGTGAAGAGCGCGGGCTCAAACTGCTCCAGCTGCGCGTCGGTGAAGCGGCCCAGCACGTAGTCGACCTGGGGCACGCGGCCGCGGGGGTCGATGCCGATGCGCAGGCGCGGGTAGTCGCGGGTGGCGAGCACGCGTTCGATGTCTTTCAGGCCGTTGTGGCCGCCGGCCGAGCCGGTCGACCGCATGCGGATCTGTCCGCAGGCGAAGGCCAGGTCGTCGACGAGCACCAGGATGTCCTCGGGTGGAAGCTTGAAGAAGGCCGCCGCCTCGCCGACCGCCAGGCCGGCGCGGTTCATGTAGGTGAGTGGCTGCATGAGCACCACTTTCTGATCGACGATGCGACCCTCGATCACGCCGGCGTGGAACTTCTGTTTGACCCCGCCAAGCCCGTGGCGCCGGGCGAGCGCTTCCAGGGCCATGAAGCCCGCGTTGTGGCGTGTGCGTTCGTATTCTTTGCCCGGGTTGCCCAGGCCGACGATGAGTTTCATGGGGTGCTCTCGGCTCGGTCGGCGGCCTTTACAAGAACGGCCGGGCGGGAAACGGGTTTCCCGCCCGGCCGTGGGCGATGGGGGCCGGCTGATCGCGACGCTTAGTCGGCGTCGTCGGCCTTCTCGCCACCGATCACTTCGGGCTCGCCGCCGCCTTCGGCCTCGACGTCGCCGTCCAGTTCGGGTTCGGCCACGGCCGCGCGGATGATGATCTGGGCGATGGTCATCTCCGGTTCGCTGACCAGTTCGACGCCGTCGGGAAGCGGCAGCTGGCGGGCGTGGACGGGCACGTCGGTCTCCATGCCGCTGATGTCGTAGGTGAGCCCTTCGGGAATCGCGTTGGCCTTGCAGGCAATCACCACCGTGCCGTGGGGCACATCGAGCATGGCGCCGGCTTCGTCGAGCGCTTTGGCGGTGCCGGTGAACTCGATGTTCAGCTCGATCTCGACCAGCTCGTCGAGGTCGACGCGGGCAAAGTCGGCGTGCACGGCGTGGCGGTCGAGGTGGTCGTACTGGATCGCCTTGAGCAGGCAGGGCTCGGCGGTGCCGTTGACCTTGACTTCGATCAGGTGGGCCGAGCTCTCGGCGATGTCGTTAAAGCTGCGGGCGTCGACCGAGACGTGCACGGCACCCTGCTTGTGGCCGTAGACCACCGCGGGCAGGCGGCCGGCTTCACGCAGGCGGATGGCGTAGCGGCTGCCGAGCTTGGTGCGGGTTTCGGCTTCGAGGACGGGGGTTTCGTGGGACATGGGGTTTCCTTTGCTTGGCGTGTTGTCTTCGGGGTTGGTGAGCGGCCGGGGACGGAACGGCCGCGGCGGTCAGCGCTTCGCGCTGTCTACCTTGTGGTGGAACAGGCTGCTGACCGAGAGGTTGTGGTGGATGTTGTGGACGGCGGTGCCCAGCAGCTCGGCGACCGACAGCTCGGTGACGCGGTCGGCGATGGCGTCGTAGCGGTCGCCGCCGGGGATGCTGTCGGTGACGATGAGCCGGTCGATGGGCGAGTCGGCGATCCGCTGCAGGGCGGGGCCCACCATGACGGCGTGGGTGGCGGCGACGGTGATCTTCTTGGCGCCGTGCTCTTTGACGAGCTTCGCGGCGGCGCAGATGGTGCCGGCGGTCGAGATCATGTCGTCGACCATGAGGATGTTGCGGCCCTCGACCTCGCCGATGATGTTGGCCGAGACGACCTCGGTGCCGCTTTTGCGGCGCTTGTCGATGATGGCAAAGTCGGCGTCCAGCGCGTTGGCAACCACGCCGGCGACCTTCACGTTGCCTGGGTCGGGGCTGACCACGCAGAGCGGGTCGAAGTCGCGGCGCTGGGCGTGGATGTGCCCCAGCAGCACGGGCGACGCGCTGAGGTGGTCGACCGGGATGTCGAAGAAGCCTTGGATCTGAGCCGCGTGCAGGTCCATCGCGAGCACGCGGTCGGCGCCGGCCGAGGTGATGAGGTTGGCGACGAGCTTGGCGGTAATGGGCCGGCGGCCCTCGTCTTTGCGGTCCTGCCGGGCGTAGCCGAAGTAGGGGATGACCGCGGTGATGCGCTGGGCCGAGGCCCGGCGCAGGCAGTCGATGTAGATCAGCAGCTCCATCAGGTGGGCGTTGACCGGGTTGCTGGTGCTCTGCACGACAAAGCAGTCGCGGCCCCGCACATCCTCGTCGATTTTCACCAGCAGCTCGCCGTCGGGAAAGATCTCGGTTTCGCCCAGCCCCATGGGAAGATCCAGGTGGGCGCACATGTCGGCGGCCAGCGCCCGGCTGGCCCGCCCGGCGAAGATCTTGATGCGGTCGCGGTCGGCCTGGCTCACGGAAGGTCCCCGGGGTCGGTGGTGGTGGGTGCGTGGGCGGCGTTCTGCAGCCGGGCCCGCAGCACCCGGTCGACCTCGGCCAGCTGCTGCGGGTTGTTGATGCTCAGCACGTCCTCGGCGGGCACCGCGTCGACCAGCGTGACGCCGTGGCCGCGGCCCCGGAGCAGGGCGGGCACGTCGGTGATGTAGTACTCGTGTTGCGCGTTCTGGTTGCCGACCTGCGCGATGCCGTCGAACAGACCGGTGCTGGTAAAGCAGTAGTAGCTGGGGTTGACCTCGTGTACGGCCAGCTCGTCGGGGCCGGCGTCTTTCTGCTCGACGATGCGGTCAAAGCCGCCGGCGGCGGTCCGCAGCACGCGGCCGTACCCCGAGGGGTCGTCGAGCACGGCGGTGGCCAGCGTGGCCGCGGCCTTCGTGCGGCGGTGGACCTCCAGCAGCCGGGCCAGCGTCTGCGTTCGGATCAGCGGGCCGTCGCCCGCCAGCACGAACACGTCGCAGGGGGGCACGCCCTCGAACACCGGGCGGGCCATGTCCGCGGCGTGGGCGGTGCCCAGCTGTTCGGTCTGCTCGACGAAGACGCAGCGGGGCTCGTCGGCCAGGGCGGCCCGCACGTCGTCGCCGCGGTAGCCCACAACCACCACGCAGCGATCGACGCCGGCGCCCAGGCAGGCGTCGACGACCCAGCGCAGCATCGGCCGGCCGGCGACGGGGTGCAGCACCTTGGGCAGGTCGCTGCCCATACGCGTGCCCTTGCCCGCGGCCAGCAGGATTGCCTGGGGGGGCGGGGCATGGGAGGGAGCGGTGCTCATGGGCAAGTCGTCGGGAGAGATCGGACGCGGGCGGACGGCGGTTCGGCCGCGCCGGCTCGGGAGCCGCGTTCATCACGGCAAATGGCCGGACGAACCGTCGTGCTGACCGTTGAGAAAGGAAACAGGCCCACCAGGACTCGAACCTGAAATGCCAGTACCAAAAACTGGAGTGTTGCCAATTACACCATAGGCCTAGGCGGGTCGCGGAAACGCCTTCCTGAAGCGACGACCCGGGTGGGGGCGGCGTCTCGCGTGGCGGGTCTTGACCCCGGCCCGTCGACGCGGTGTGGCGTCGGGGGCGAAGAAAGGGCCGGCATTCGGTTCAGGGCTCGGAGCGCCGCCGCCGGGGGCGGGCGTTTCCCTTGTTCGCGCCGCACACACGCCGCGATCGGTCCTGCCGAAGCGTCGAGTCTAGCCCGCCCGGCGGGCGTGTCAATCGGCGGAACCCACCCCGCGGGCCGGGTTCGTCCGCCGAGCCGGACGCACCCGGCCCGTGGGGTGGGCACAGCGGCGATCGCCGCGCGTGGGGGGAAGGGGGCCGGGGGTGTGTCGCGTGCCACTGGCGGCTTGCCCGCCAGTGCCCATGACCCGCGGAAGCACTGGCGGGCAAGCCGCCAGTGGCACGCAGGCCGCCCGTGCTCCCCGCGCTCTGCGGGAACCGTACAAGATCAACCTTTTAACCCTTGGCTTGGGTGAGGTGGGCTTCCAGCCCGCCCCCACTTGCAGCAAGAGGTTGCGTCGCGCCGGTTTCGGAAAGCACCCCGCGACCCGTGTCCGCTGAATCACCGCCCCGCGAGGCGGAGGAGGTGGCCCGGGTCTTCGGGCTGCCCGGTGCGGGCGCTCAGCAGGCAGGCCTGGGTGCAGGCCAGGGCCTCGTCGGCCGCGGCGGGGTCGCCTTCCGGAGCGGCCGACGGGCGGTCGATCAGACGCCGCCACTGGTCCGCCACGCACCGGGCGAAGGATGGATCGGCGATCGGAACGGCCGCGTCTGCGGCGTCGTCGAGCGGAGCACCGCCGGCCCCGCGCAGGTCGTAGCCGGTGTCGTCAAGGGTGAGCTGGGCCGCGTCGGTCAGCACCGAGAGCACCCGCCGGGGGCGGGCCGCGCGGTCGCTGACCTCGAGCACGACGCCGGGGCCGGCGGGCACGCGGGCGTGGGCGGCCAGGAAACCCGTGGCGGCCCGCGGGTCGTCGGCCGAACCCGACAGCGTGGCGGTGACCGCTTCGGGCCGCGCGGTGAAGCGCAGCACCGCCGTCCAGGCGTCGAACAGCCGGGCCAGCAGCGAGCCCTCGCCCGGTCCACCCAGGTGCGTCATGCGGACCAGCCGCGGGGGGCCGATGGAGTCCTGAGGGTCAGCGGCAGCGCGGTATCCGGCGCCCTGCACGAAGGCGGGGGCGAACGCCGCGGCGCCGGGGTGCCCGGGGAACCGAGCCTTGGCCGCTTCGGCCAGCCCGGCGGCGAGGGGCTCGAGGGTGATCACCCGCGTGCCCGACTCCACCGCGGCCCGCAGCTCGGCCGCGGGCACGTCGTCCAGGGTCGTCAGCAGCAGGAAGGCAGCGGGGCGGTCGATCCGCAGCTGGCGGAAGTCGTTGCCCGGCTCCAGGCCCAGCGGGGTGGCCAGCCGGTCCACCGCGGCGCTCCGCGGGCCGGCGACCCCGATCGGGTGCACCGCCGCGCCCATCAGATCGATCACCGCCGCCGCGATGGGGGCCCGCTCGGCGCTGGTCCAGACGGTCACTTCGGGGGCGAGGGGCGGGGTCAACGCGGCGGGGTCCGGGACGGGAAGGCGGGGCAACGAAGGGATCGACGATCGTCGCCGCCCGCGGGCACGCGGGGTGTCTCGACGGGCTGCTAGCATACGGGCGGGACGCGGACGCGACGGCCGCGGGTCGACAGGCTTACGGGCCCGGACGGCACGAGGAAAGTCCGAGCACGACAGGACACGGTGGTGGGTAACGCCCACCGGGCGGGTTGGCGACGACCCGTTCAGGGACAGCGCCACAGAAAACACACCGCCGATGGTGGTGCCGTTCCTCGGACCGGCACCGCACAGGTAAGGTTGAAAGGGTGCGGTAAGAGCGCACCGCGCGGGCGGCGACGTCCGCGGCACGGCAAGCCCCACCGCGTGCAAGACCAAGCAGCAGCGGCCGCGTCTTCATGGAGACGCGGCGGGTCGGTCCGGCCCCCGGGAAAGCAGCGCTGCGGGTAGGTTGCTGGAGCCCGCGGGTGACCGCGGGCCTAGAGAAATGGCCGTCCCCGGCGCCGGAGTGATCCGGCCGCCGCGGAACAGAACTCGGCTTACGGTCCGCGTCCCCTGAAGGCACCCGTCGCAACAAGCGGCGGGTGCTTTCATGCGGGCCCCAAACTCGAAAGTCGTGGCGCGGAAAGACGACGCATGGCGGTTATCGGGGGTCTGCTCCGCACCGGTCGCGAATGCGGGTTGCCGATGCAGAGCCCCGCTCCCCCCGGCGTCCGGATCTCGCAAACCCCTCCCGGGGTTCGAGGGCCGAGCCCCCGACCGCACGCAAGACGCCCCGACCCCGCTGCTTTGGGCGGGGCGGGGCGGCGCCCCGTGCGGCCCCGCGGGCACACCGCTTGACGGCGTGTGGCGGGGGGCCGACACTTATTACTCCTCGCGCGGCCAAGCGGCCGCCTGTCCCCGGCCCCGCCGCCGCCCCCCCGGAGTCCTGTTTTATGGCACGTGTCCGATCCAGCAACAACGGCTCGATGGTGGGCATGGTCGTCTTCGGGGTGGCCTCGTTCATCTTCCTGCTGCTCTCGATTATTTTGTACAGCCAGACCGGCAAGTACCAGCAGCAGCAGACCGCGGCCCAGTCCGAGCTGAACCAGCTCATCAACGCGGGCGAACGCGGCAGCGCCACCCTCGCCGAGGTGCAGGCCCGCGAGGGCGGAGGCACGCTGGTCGGCAAGCTGCTGGCGGAAGTCGAATCGCTCCGCAACCAGTCCCAGGCCCTGCAGGGCGAGGTGCAGGCGGTCACCCGCAAGTTGGAGGGAGCCGAGGCGGCGTTGAAGGATCAGTCCTCGGCCGCCGCCACCGCGCAGGCGGGCTACGTCGAGGTTCAGAAATCCAAGGCCGACTTGGAGGCCGCGCTGCGGACCGAGGTCGACGCCCTGAGCGGAAAGGTGCAGGCGGTCAGCGCCGAGAACCAGAGGCTCAACGGATTGATCGACGAGCAGATCGCGGGACTGGACAGCAGCGGCAAGCGGCTCTTCGACGAGAAGCAGAAGCAGATGGATGACCTGAGCCGGCAGCTCGCCGCCGCCAGCGACGAAAACCGCGACCTGAAGTCCACCGTCGACGCCCTCCGCGGCACCGTGGTGGAAAGCCCCGCCGTGACGCTGCCCGACGCCCGCGTGGTGGCTCAGAACACGAGCGAGCAGAAGGTGTTTCTGGACATCGGCCGCGAACACGGCCTGCGTCTGGGCATGGCCTTCAACGTCTTCGACGCCGACGACCTGGTGAAGATCAGCGACGCCGAGGCCCAGGGCAAGGCCATCGTCGAAATCATCAACGTCGACGCCGACAAGTCAGTCGGACGCATCGTCAGCCTCAACGGCCGGGCCCGGGTGGACGAAGGCGACGTGCTGGTCAACGTGGTCTACGACCCCAACCGCACATTCTCCTTCCACGTGTACGGGCAGTACGACCTGGACTACGACGGCAACCCCGAGATCCGAGACCGCGAGCGGGTCGAGGCGATCGTGATACGCTCGGGCGGCGTGCTGTCCGACGCGCTCAGCTTCGACACCGACTATCTGGTGCTGGGCTCCGAACCGGTTTATCCCGACAAGCCGGCCGACGAGCTGGACCTGATCCAGATGAAGGAGTTCCGCGTGGAGCTGGAGAACTTCCAGGCCTATCAGGACCTGCTGGGCAAGGCCCAGGGCCTGGGCATTCCGGTGCTGAACCAGAGCCGGTTTCTGGACCTCGTAGGACATTTCGAGCGCTGACCCTTCGGGTGCGGGCGATTCGGCAACTCAGTTTGCTCGGAAGCGTCTCGGGGCCGGTCGGGCTCCGCCAAGCCTGCGACATCCCCGCCCCGACACGCGTCACAGCGGCGAATCGCCGCGGGGTCGCGTCACTTTCGGCGCCGCCCCCCCGGCGCGATCAGTGGGATGGGCGTCCCGCCCGTCATCACAGCAACGCCGGAGGCGGTTCCTTCACGTTGATGAACCAAGCCATCAGCCGCGCCACTACGTAAGGACCGCACACCCCTCCCGTGGTGATTCGCCGCTGTGACACCCGGGTGGAGGGGGCGGGCGCAGGCTTGGCGGAGTCCGCCCCCTCCACCCGGGCGTTTCCGCCGAATCACCGGTAGGCTGCCCGCATGGCCCAGCGCGGACCCCTGTACGAAAAGTTCGAGTACGTCGCCGCGCGGCTGCTGTCTTCGGCGGTGACCTCGTTCCCCCCGGCCACCAACCAGCGGACCGCCGCGAAGATCGGCGACCTGTTCGACCGCTTCGACAAGACGCACCGGCTGCGGGCCCGCTACCACATCCGTCTGTGCTTCCCCGAATGGACGGACGCCCAGGTCGCGGCCTGCGCCCGCGAATCGACCCGCAACCTGATGCAGCTGGCCTTCGAAATCCTGCAGACCCCGCAGGTGCTCAATCGCGACAGCTGGCGCGACCACATCGAGCTGCGGAATCTGGGGCCCGCGATCGACGTGATGAACGCCGACGGGCCGCGGATCCTGCTGACCGCGCACCTGGGCAACTGGGAAGTGCTGGGCTATTTCCTGGCGATGCTGGGCTACCACACCGACACCATCGCGCGGCCGCTGGACAACCGGCTGATCAACGACTGGCTGCTGGGAATCCGTGAGCGGCAGGGCATGCGGATCGTGACCAAGTTCGACGCGACCGAGCGCATGACCTCGGTGCTGGAGCGGGGCGGGCTGCTCGCCTTCACCGCCGACCAGAACGCGGGGGCCAAAGGCATCTTCGTGCCGTTCTTTGGGCGGCTGGCGAGTACCTACAAGAGCATCGGTCTGCTGGCCATGACCTACCGCACGCCGATCATCTGCGGCTACGGGCACCGGCTGCCGGGCGTGTTTCGCTTCGAGGTGGGCAACACCGACGTCATCCACCCCGAGGAGTGGGAGGGGCGCGATGACCCGCTGTATTACATCACCGCCCGCTACTGCCGGGCCTTCGAGCGCATGGTGCGTCTGCGGCCCGAGCAGTTCCTGTGGACCCACCGGCGGTGGAAGCACCGGCCCCGCCACGAGCAGCAGGGCAAGCCGATCCCGCGGGCCCTGCGCCGCAGCCTGGAAGACCTGCCGTGGATGGACGACGCGACGATGACGCGTCTGGAGAACCCGCCGCCGGTGGACCCGGTCGAGGCCAAGACGTTTGGCGCGTCTTAGCGGCTGGCGCCGCAAAGCGCAAAACGCAAAGTGAAAAGCGCAAATCAGCATCGCGGTACCCCGCCCCGTAATTGCCGTGACGCTTGCGTCTGATTTGCGCTTTGCGCTTTTCACTCTGCGCTTTGCGAGTCCGCGAGCGCCTCGTACATCGCCAGCGACCGGTCGAGGCAGGCGTGCAAGGTAAAGCCGCCCAGCGTCGGATCTGCGGCCGGCGGCGCAACGGCGCCCGCGTCGCACGCCTTCAGCAGCTTTGCCATCGCGGCGGTGTCGCCGAGTGGCACCCGACCCGCGGGGTAGAGCCGGCCGAGCACCTCGCCGACGCCGCCGTGGTCGTAGCCGAAGGTGGGGCGGCCCAGCGCGATCGACTCGAGCACGGTCAGGCCGAACGACTCGGGCTTGGTTGACAGTGAGAGCACCGCGTTGCTGACCGCCAGCACGTCACGCACGTCGGTGCGGTGGCCGGCGAAGGTCATCCGGTCGGTCAGACTGCGGTGCGCGACCGCGTCGCGCAGCTCTTGCGCGTAGGCCGCGCGTTTCGGGTCCTCGCCGCCGACGACCAATCCGTGAAAGTGTTCGGGCAGCTGCGCGATGACGTCCAGGAAGTCGTGGTGGCCCTTAAGACGCGTCAGCCGGCCGGGCAGCGTGACCACGAAGCGTTCGCGCAGGTGCGGGAAGCGCAGACGCCACTCGGCGAGCCAGCGGTCGGCGGGGCGGTGGCCGAATGGAAACGCCCCGGGGTCGACGCCGCGCGGGTTGACCACCAGCTTCGCGGGATCGCATCGGGGGTAGTTCTGCACGACGTAGTCGCGGGCGACCCGCGACACGCACTCGACCCGCTCGCCGCGCGTCACCACGCGGCTGTACCACGACACGCTGTGCAGCCCGTGGACCGATGTGACGAAGTGCGGTCGATCGGCCGCAGGCATCCGCGTCCACGCGGCGAGCGCCACCCACGCGGGCATTCGCGACTGGGGGTGTAGCACGTCGACCGATTCATCCGCGAGCAAGCGCCGCAGCCCGTGGGCCTTCAGCATTGTCAGCGGCGACTTGCGGCCCAGGTCCGTCATGACGTGCTCGCCGCCGGCGGCGACGACCTCGTCCACCAGCCGCCCGCCGTTCGACACGACCAGGCTGCGGTGGCCGCGGGCGACCAGCGCGGCGTTGACGTCCACCACGCAGCGTTCCACCCCGCCGGCCCCCAGCGACGGGACCAGCTGGGCGACGGTGAGCCGGTGGAGCGGCTCGGGCGCAAGCTCGGCGGGGGCGCTGTTCACGCCCGCGCCCGCCAGCGGTCCCACACGCACTCCGCCACCCGCTGCGCTTCGGCCAGCGGCGGGTCGGGCCGCGTCAGCGCGGCGCCCGCCGCCCAGTCGTCGTAGCGCGTGACCAGCCCACGCTCGACCAGCCGGTGAACCCCTGCGGTGACCCGGTTGGGTCCCCAGCCAAGGAAGCGTTCGCCCAGCCCCGGCACGCGGGGCAGGGGCAGCAGGCCCACCCGGCAGCCGGCGGTGAGCGCTTCGAACACCATTGACACGCTGTCTTCGGTCACCCACGCGGTGCCGGCGTCGGCCAGGGCGTCGGCCACCCAGCCTCTGGGTGTTTCGGCCGCGGGCGTGAACGTGACCGCGGCGCCCAGCGTGGCCAGCGCCGACTCCGCGACGGCGGGCGTGCGCCGCGAGCTGGTGGCGGCCCAGCGGGTGATGGCGCCGCTGCGCCCGACCACGGTGCGCAGCCGGTCCAGCGTGGCGTTGCCGTCCCAGCGGTAGCGGCGTGAAGGCCCTCCGACCAGCATCACGCCCCGGGACGGGTCGTGCGCGCCGTCGGCGGTCAGGGGGTTGAGCGCGCCCACGGTCTGGATCACGTCGTCGGCCGGCGACACCGCGTCGTGCTCGGGCACCACGTACAGGTCGAAGCCGCGCTTGCGGTGCCCGGTGGGCCAGACGGGGTTCATAAGCACGACGGTCAGCCCGCGGGTTCTCCGTCCGGCCGCCCGCATCGCCCGGTGGGTGCGGCGGCCCGCGCCCACGATGAGCGGCGGGGCGGTCCGGCCGCCGCGGGCCGCCCGCTCGGCCCGCCGGCGCGTCGCCGCGGGGGCGCCCCGGGCACAGTCGAACTCGATCAGATCGAAGGGACCAAGCGTGCGCAGCGCGTTCACCAGGCCACGCACCTGCGACACGTGGCCGGGCTTACCGTCGCTGAACCACCACACCGACCGCGGGCCGGGGGTCGGGGTCGGCTCGGGCGGGGTCGGGATGGACGAGGTCGCGGACGGCACGCGGCGCCAATTCTAAGCAGATCGCGACGGTGCTGAGCCGAAGCTATCCTGTAGATCTCTTGGAGTCTCTTCCGGTATACGTCATCAACCTCGACGCGCGCGGCGACCGCTGGGCGGCGGCGCGGGACTCCTGTGCCCGGGCGGGGCTGGACGGGGACGTCCGCCGCTTCCCCGCGTGCCAGACGGCGGTGGCGGCGAACGGGGTGGTCAACCGCCGCATCGGCTGCCTGCTCTCGCACCGCGGGGTGGTGGCGTCGGCCTGGGAGCGGGGGCTGGAGCGGGTGCTGGTGCTGGAGGACGATGCGGTGCTGACGGCCGGCATCGGCGGGGCGGTCGCGGGGGCCTTCAGCCGGCTGCCCCCCGGCGGCTGGGACCTGCTGTATCTGGGCCATAACGCTCAGGGCCCGATGCTGCGTGTGGCCCCGGATGTCTACCGGGTGTGCCGCGCGCTGGCCCTGCACGCCTACGTGGTGCACGCGCGGGCCTATGCCCGGATACTCGCCGACCTCCCGGACGACGCGGACGCGGGGCTGCGCTTCGTGTCGCGGTACAAGGCGGTGGACTCCTATTTCGCAGATCACTTCTGTTCGCGGCTGCGGGCCTACGCGGTCTGGCCCCACCTGGCCCGACAGGCCGACGGGTACTCGGACATCGAGCAGCGGCCGACCGCCGGTGGCGGTTTTATCGACCGCGCGTCGGCGTGGGCAACCACTTCGCGGTCGGTCTGGCGGTGGCGACGCCTGCGATGGCGGCTGGTCGACGGGCCGCTTCTGGGGATCAAGCAGCAGGTCAATCCACTGCGCAAACGCTCTTTCTACCGCCGCGCGTTGCGGTAAGACGCGGGGGTCACGCGGCCGCCTTCAGGCCCGTACCGCAAAGACGTTGAGCCGCTGGTCCATCCCCGCGTCGATCGGCAGGTGGTCGAACGGGCGGGCCGCGACCAGTTCCGGCTGCACGTGGTAGCGAAAGCCGGCGTGCCCGAGCGTGCCGAGCAGCGTGTGCAGATCCTGCGCGCGGTCGGCGTAGCCGTGGTGCTCGACGAAGACCCGCTGCACCCCGCCCAGGTGGTCGCGGCAGTCCGCGAGCACCCGGGTTTCGGCGCCCTCGATATCGAGTTTCAGCAGGTCGACGGGGCCCTTGAGGCGCTCGAGCACGTCGCGCAGCCGCACCGCCGGGACCCGGATCCGGCCCGAACCGGACCCGTCGAGCGCCACGCGGCCGGCGTCGGCGCCCTCGGGCGCGAACGTGAGCGTGGTGTTCTCGCACCACAACGCCTCGCGCCGCAGCCGCACCCCGCCGCCCCACGCGGCGCAGTTGCGTTCCAGGACGCCGAACACCGCGGGGTCGGCCTCGAAGGCGACGAGGTCGGGGTTCTTGAACCGGCTCAGCCAGTACCGGATCGCCACGCCCACATTCGCTCCGCCGTCGATGATGCGCGGCGGGCGGCCGGCGGGCGCCTCGAAGTCGTAGATGTGCCCGCCGAAGATCGAGCGGTAGGCCCAGTAGGCGGACGGCCCGTCCACGTAGTCGATGGCCCATTCCCCCAGGTCGGCGCGCCCCGCAATCCGGCGCGGCTTGCTCTTGAGCGGACGCAGCGCCGCCCGGCGGCGGCGGCGAGGCCACCAGCCGCTGCGACGCCAGAGCGGGTCGGGCGCGGAGGCCGGGGACGGTGGGTGAGGTGTGGACATGCGGGACGACCTTGAGGCGGGGCTACCGGCCCAAAACGGCGGCGGACGCGGCGGCACGGCCCGCGGGCCGGTCGCGCAGCGACGCGTACAGCTCGGCGTGAAGGGTGGCCGCCGTCTGCGGGTGAAAACGTTCGGGCCACACCGTCTTGGCGAAGTGCCGCCAGACGCGGGCCTGGGCGAAATGTTCGGGCCGCGACAGCACCCCTGCCATCGCCTCCCGCAGCGACTCCGTGGTCGGATGCGGGGCGGCCGCGCCGTTGACGCCGTCCACGACGTACTCCGTCGAACCCGTCCCGTCGAAGCACACCACGGGGGTGCCGGCGGCCAGCGCTTCAAGCCCGGTCTGGCTGCACGACTCCTGCAGTGCCGGGGTGACGAACACGTCGGCCGCGGCGTAGAGGGTGCCGAGCCGGTCGCGGTCGGCCACGAAGCCAAACGAGCGATCGATCAGGGCCGCGTCGCGCCCGGTGGGGTTGTCGTGGCCGAACGTGATGACCCGCACCGCTGCGTCTTTGCCCACCCCCACGCCCCGGTGAAGGGCGTCAAAGGCGTGGCGGAAGCCTTTGCGCGGGTTGGCGAGCGACTCGGCGCCCAGCAGCACATAGCGGGCTGCGGGTTCCAGACCCAGCCGACGCCGCGCGGCGTCGCGGGGCATCGGTGACGCCGCGGGGTCAAACGCGAACGGGTAGCGGATCAACGTCCACCCGTCGGCGGCCTGAGCCACGGGACTGTTCTGCAGCACCGCAAGTTGCCAACGCGCGACCGGGGCGAACGTCACCCGGCACTGCCGTGCGAAGGCGAGCCGCGCCCGCCAGCTTGCCGCCACCAGCCCGCGTCCCAGCGGGTTGATCCAGCGGTTCTCCACCGAGGGGTCGGCCACCAGCCGGCCGGGATCGTCGAAGTAGTGGCTCAGCGGCAGCAGCGCGTTGAGGTCGTGCAGGGTCCAGACGACGGGAAGCCCGGCCGGGATCGAGGCCGCAAAAGACGGGAAGTCGACCCAACGCCCCCCCATCCAGTGCAGGTGCAGGGCGTCGCAGTCGGTCACGTGCCGCGGCAGCGGCGTGACCCCGCCCCACACCGCGGGGGTCATGATCTCGAAACTGCGCGGCCTGGTGCGCTTCGCCAGACTCATCCGGTGACGCCAGAGGTGCCGGGTCCACGAGCGCCTGGGCCAGGCCAGGCGTTCCCAGCCGGGGAAGGGGGCCGGGCCGTCGTCGCCCGTAAAAACCTGCGTAGCGATACCGAAGTCGCGTTGGGCATCGATGATGCGGCGGGCGGCGCCGCCGGCGCCGCCGTGAAAGGTCGACATCAGGTGGTGGACACGCAGGGTCACGCTCCTGCCGCTCCGGTCTCTGGGGCCTCTCGGGCGATCCCATCGAGCCAGCCCGCCAGCGTCTCCACAAACGCCCGCTGCATCTGCACCACGAGGTTTGGCGAGGCGCGGGGCACCGGCGTGGGCAGGGGGGCCAGCCGGCCCAGCTCCCGGGCCAGCGCGCGCACCGAGCCGTGGCGGTAAAGACGGCCGGGCTGCCCGGCGTGGACCCGCTGGGCGATGGCGCCGTAGTCCGGGGCGAGCACCGGGCGTCCCGCCGCCGCGGCGTTGACCAGGATGCCCGATGAGTGGCGGAACCGGCGGTACGGCATCGCCACCCAGTCGCACGCGACAAAGGCGTCGGCAAGCTCGGCGGTGGGCACGAATCGCTCGGTCGCCGACGCGCGGCCCCGTTCGATCATCCGGTCGAGCTGCCGGCGTTCGTCGGGCTTCAGCTCGTTGGGCCCCACCCGGTAAAGAAACGGCGGCGGTTCGCCGGCTCCTTGGCGGTCCGACGCGCCGAGCCGGGCGTAGGCTCGCAGGAGCATGCCCAGGCCCTTGCGGCGGCCGGCGCTGCCGGGGTGCAGCAGCACGGCGCCCCGGGGCGGGAGTCCGAGCCCGGCGCGGGCCCGGGCCTGGCTCAGCGACGAGACCGCTTCGGGCGGGTCGTGCAGCCGGTGCCCGCGGATGGCCGGGGCCACCCGGGCCAGCCGCGTGACGTCGTGCTCGCTCAGAAAAAAGAGGTCCCGCAGCCGCCCGGCGGTCGCCGGCCGGCGCAGCCAACGGTGCACGCGGCCGCAGACCCGCGGGCGTTTGGCCAGCGGCAACGCGGCGCGGTAGCGGGGGTCGAGCGCGTCGGGCCCCATCCAGATCCCCGCGATCCGCGGCAGCGTCTCACCCGTTCCCCTCGCCAGCTCGCGCAGCATAAGGTCGATGAAAGGGATAAATATCAGGCCGAAGGGCTCGCGCCGGGCCAGCTCTGCCGCCGCCGCCAGGGCGGGGCCGGGGCGCCCGTCGTTGGCCCGCACCCGGCGGACGTCGGGCGGGAGGTCCGAGCCCGCCTCGCCGCTGGGCCCATTCGACCCCGGGCCGCTCAGCACCCACCGCTCGTGGCCCGCGAACGCGCGCAGAATCAGCCGCAGATAGAACGGGTGGTGACCGGTGCACGCGGGTTCAACGATCAGGACCTTCATGGGACCGGTGACTCGCGTCGGAGTGGGGCGGACCATCGGGTGCGGCGGCAGCGCGCTCACGCCGCCGCGGGCTCAGGCCCAGTGGTCGGCGAGCGCTGCCATGGGGCGGCTGCTCTTGCGCAGGCCCGCCCGGTAGCCGGCCAGGGCCTGGTCGGGGTCGGGGCGGCCGTGGAAGACGAGAACTTTCGCGTCCGGATCCAGCTTCGGGGCCCGCAGCAGGTTGAAGGGGAACGCCCGCATGGCGTGCCGCTTGAAACTCCGCGTCCAGGCGTCGGGCCAGTACGCCCGCCGGCCACTCATGCAGTCGGTCAGAAAAGCCTGCTCGGTCGGGTAGGCGGTGCGGGCGTGGTGCGGGTCCTTCAGGAAGCGATCCAGCACGTCGTCGCATTGGCCCGGCGTAAAGCGGAACACCGACGAGTTGCCGATGTCCGGCAGTTCGCGGAAGAGGGTCTTGCGCCACGGCAGCCAGTTGTGGATGATGCAGAACTTGTCACGCTCGTAGGTGAAGAAGTCGTCGAGCGGTCCGAGGATGACCACGTCCAGGTCAAGAAACAGCGTGGGCCCGGAGAGCCCGGAGACCGAGTTGATGACGGCGACCTTGAGGAAGATGTCGTTGCGCAGGGTCTCGTCCACGGTGATCTGGTCGAGCGGCGTCACGCCGATCGCCGGGTCCAGGCCCGCCGGGTCTTCGGTGAAGCAGACGAAGTTGAATGGCCGCGTCAGGTGGCGTTGCACCCCGCGGTAGAGGCGGTTGACGTAGTCCGCCGGGTAGCGGGTGCCCCACTTCAGGCAGATGACGTTGACGGGCGGGGCGTCAGAGGGAGCGGGGTCGGCGTCCGGCATAACCGGGCATACTAACGGCGTTGCCGTCCCGGCCCGTTCCTGCCCGAGACCCCCGCTCTGAGGTCCGACCTGTCCGCTCCGCCGCCCATCCGCGTGAAGCTCTTCGCCGCCGACCCCGACGGCTGGTCGCGTCAGCTGCCCGCCGGCGAGCCGGTCTGCGGGCGCTGCCGCTTCATCCTGGACCCCGACGCCCGCGACTACGACTGGCTGGTGGTCTACGAAGACGCGCCGCGGCCCGAAGACCTGGCCTGCCCCGCACGCCACACGCTGCTGGTCACCACCGAGCCGTCGAGCATCAAGACCTACGGCAGCCCATACCTGAACCAGTTCGGCACGGTGCTGACCAGCCAGGAGCCCTGGGCGTTGCGGCACCGCGACCGGGTGCACGGGCAGCCGGCGCTTAAATGGTTTTACGGCTGGCCGCTGCGCCACGCCGACGCTCCGCGCCGCAGCTACGAGGCGATGGCGGCGGGCCCGCCGGTGCCAAAGGCCAAGACCGTCTCGACGCTGTGCAGCGAGAAGCAGCAGTCTCACACCCTGCACCGCACGCGCTACCGGTTCACCCACCACCTGAAGGCCGCGCTGCCCGAGCTGGATATCTACGGCTGGGGCAACCTCGAGCTGGTCGACAAGGCCGACGGCATCGACGCCTACCGCTACCACCTGGCGATCGAGAACCACCGCGCGCCGCACCACTGGACCGAGAAGCTGGCCGACGCGTTTCTGGGGCTGGCCGTGCCGTTCTACGCCGGCTGCCCCGACGCAGCGGACTATTTCCCCCCCGAGAGCTTTGTGCCGCTGGACCTGAGCGACTTCGACGCCGCCGCGGCGGTGGTGCGGGCCGAGCTGGCCGACCCCGACGCGTACGTCCGCCGGCTGCCGGCCGTGCGTGAGGCCCGCCGGCGGGTCATGGAGCAGTACAACTTCTTTCCCACCGTCGCGCGGCTGATCGAGGCCCGGCACACCGCCGGTCCGGCGGCCGCGTCGGGTGCGGTGCTGCTGCCCCGGCGTCGGGCCCGCCGCCGCACCCCGCTGACCGCGGCGGTCTACGCGCTCGAGAACACCCGCGTCCGCCGACGCAGCCGCCGCGAAGCCCGGCGGGCCCGCGGCAACCCGCCGGTGGGCCCCGGGGACTAAACTGGATGGCCGGCCCCGGCGCCGGTTTCCCCCCACCGAAAGCCCCCCATGCCCGACGAAGCCGAACTGCAGAAACAGATGGCCGCCGCCGACGACGACCAGGAACTGCGCCTGCGCGACAAGAAGATCCTGGTGGTCGATGACGACCCCGAGATCCGCGCCGCGGTTGACCACGCCCTGCAGGCCGAGGGCGCACTGACCCAGGCGTGCGGCGACGGCAACTCCGCCGTGCGGATCGTCGAGGGCGACCCGCCGGACCTGGTGGTGCTGGACATGATGCTGCCCAAGCGCTCGGGCTTCCTGGTGCTCGAAAAGATCAAGAAGCTGGAGAATGCTCCCAGAGTCGTGATGGTGACGGCCAACGAGGGCAAGCGTCACCAGCAGTACGCCGAAGACCTGGGCGTCGACGGCTACGTCCTCAAGCCCGTGCGGCTTGAGCGGCTGATCGTGATGGCGGTCGACCTGCTGGACGACTGAACCGGACGGGACGCCCCCATCTACCGGAGACGATCTGTGCTGAGGTCAACGCACTGCCTGAGCGGCCCCGCTATTTCGCGGACGTGTCGTGGCGTCGCGGCCGGACTGCTTGCGGTGGCCTGGATGGTGACGACCGCACCGCTGCGGGCCGAGCCGCCCGCCCGGGTGCAGCTGCGCACCGCCGACGGCCGCAGCTTTGAGGGCGAGCTGATCCGGGACGTGCCTTCGCACGTGCTCCTGCGGATCGGCGGGGTGGAAGCCCGCTTTGAGCGCGGCGACGTCGCCCGGCTCTCTCCAGCGCCCGACGCGGCCGCGCGTCTCGCCGAACGCCGCGCGGCGCTGCCCGATGACGACCTCGCGGGGCGGATGGCCCTGGCCCGCGAGATGTTCGCCGCCGACCTGCTCGACGCGGCGCGGTGGGAGCTGGTGCTGCTGCAGGCCGCCCTGGCCGAGGAGGCCCCCGGCCGCGCCCGGGTGGCCGCGCTGCTGTCGGCGGTGGAAGCACGGCGCGTTCTGCAGCGCGGGCCCGCCGCGGCCGTGTCCGCCACGCCCGGGGGGCCGGACGCGGCGGACCCCGCCTCGCCGGTCCCGGCCCCCCGGGCGTCGCGGCCGGCTTACCTCTCCGAGGCGGACATTAATCTGGTGCGGGTCTACGAGATCGATCTGAACGCCGCAGACGCCGAGCGGGTCGAGGTGCCCGAGGAGGTCCTGCGTGAGGCGATGACCGAGCATCCGAACCACCCCGCGGTCCCGGCCGGCGAGGCCGACCGCAAAGCGCTGATGGCGGGGTCGGGCCGCGACCAGCTGGCGTTCCTCTTCGGTCTCGAGGCGCGGTCGCTTTACGGTCGGGTCCGGGTGCATCAGGACCCCGAGACGCTGGCGGCCTTCCGCCGGGAGATCAACCCGGGCCACGTGGCCCGCTATTTCGAGCCCCACTTTGGCGGCGGGCAGGTGCCCGGGCTGGACCTGGTGCGGTACCGGCCCAACACCACCGCCGAGGCGTACACGAACTTCGTCGCCCTGTGCCGCTTTTCGTACGAGGGGCGGCCCATGGTCGATCGGTACAACCCCGGGGCGTCGCTGCTTCTTCAGTGGGCCCTGCCGCGCGACGAGGCCCGTCACCCCGCCCCCGACGTGCCGGGCTGGCGACCGCGCTTCCGCTCGACGCGCGACCCGCGGTACGAGCGGCTCCACGGCTGGATCGACGGCCTGGTGAAGTTCGATCCCGACTACGCCGCCTTGCTGCCGCCCGCCGACGCCGACGCCGACGCCGACGCCGACGCCGACGCCGACGCCGACGCCGGAGACGGAACCGAAGACCCTCCCGGTTCCCGGGGCGACGAGGTGCCCGACGGCGGGGGGAACGGCGGAGCCCCGACCGGGCCCGAACCGACGCAATCCGCCCCGGTGCCACCCGCGTCGCCGACCGAGCAGTCCGCAACGACGCCGCGTGGCGGCTGACCCCGGGGCCGCGGTGGCGGGGCAGGGCCCCATAACCCGTCCGCCCGCGGCCGAGCGGGCCCGCCTCGCCTGTTGCGGCCCGGTGGGATGCGGTATTCTCACCGGGTGGCCCCACCCCTTCGGGTCGGCCCGTTCTGATCGCCGCCCCCGTCTGCCGCCCCCGTCTGCCCACTCCGCCCGCCCGCGAAAGGCCGCCGCTTTGACCCACGACCGTATCGGAATCCGCCCCGGTCTCCATCGAACCGGACTCACCGGGGTGCTGCTCGCGGCCACCACCGGCCTCGCAACGCTCGGGGGGGCGGGCTGCGATCAGGGCGTGGCCGCGGCTTATTCGGCCCGCAACCAGCTCGAATCGGCCGCCGACAAGATCGCCCAGGCCCAGCGCGGCTTTGCGACGCCCGAGGGCGCCGACCCCGCCGCCCACCGCGCCGAGAAGCTCGCCGAGGCCCGCACCCTTCTGCAGCCGCTCAGCACGTCAGACGATCCCGCCACCAGGGCCGGCGCCCTGCGTCTGCTTGCCGGCGTGCAGACCTCCACCGCCCGCGAACAGACCCGCGCGGCCGACCTGGCCTACGCGGGCATCAGCGCCGCGGGCGCGAACCTCTCGCACCAGCTCGCCGCCATCGACTCCATCAACCAGGTGATCCTGGCCCACACCGGCGACGGCAGCTCCATCGATCAGGCCCTGCGCGAAGGCGCCGCCACCGTCGCGAAGAGTCGTGGCGCCGTGACGCAGCGCGTGGCCGAGCTGGCCGCCCGGCGCGAGGCCCAGAACGAGGCCGCCCGCGACGCCCACGAGCGTGCCGCCGCCGCCCTGGATCAGGCCCGGCAGGCCGACGAGATCGGATTCGCGACCGAGGACATTACCCAGAAGGAGAAGGCCCTCCGCGCCGCATACGCCGCCAGGATCGCCGGCGAGGCCGCCCGCCTCGAAGCGAATACCGCCGAGATCGCCGCCGAGCGGATCGCGTCCGAGCAGACCCCTCTGGAGAGCGAGGCCGAGCTGTGGGGTCGCATGGCCGAGCGTCTCGCAACGCTTCAGCAGCAGCACACGCAGGAAAGCGCGTTGCGTCGCGACACCCGCAGCACCGGCGAGCAGAACCGGACCATGGAGCTGGGCGGTCTGGGCGAGACCTGGGCGTCTCTGCGTCAGCAGTACAGCGCCTCGGTCGCCGGCCCGCTCGACGCGGCCGTGGCCGCGGCCGAAGAGGCCGTGCGCCAGTACGGCCAGGCCGGCGGTCTGATTCAAGACCGCAGCGGCAAGCGATCCGTCGCGTTCAGCCGCTTCGCCGCCGAGATGGAGCTCATCAACGCCTTGACCCAGCGGGCGGGCACCTCCGGCGCCTTTGCCGCGCTGGGCCAGGCGATCGCCGCCAGCCCCGCCCTCGCCGGGGGCGACGCCGCCGTCTACACCGCCGACCAGGACGCCCTGGCTGCTCAGGCCGCCGACGCCGCAACCCGTGCCCGCGAGCTGATTGCGTCGGGCAGAGAGTACGCGGGCGAGCTTGCCGCCGACCCGCAGCTGGGCGCCGCCTCGGCCGCCTTCGTGCGGGCCCTGGACAACTACGCCGCACGTCTGCCGGGCTGAGGGGTCGCGATGGTGACCGGGCACGCGCCAGCTTCCGCGAACCGGCAAGAAGACCCGGGCCGGGGCGTCTGGTTCGCGGACGCGGCGAAACGATCCGCGTTTTTTCATCGCTCCGGCTCCGCGACGGCCCCGACGCTTCAGACCGCCTCCACCGCCGGGTGGGGCGTTTCCGGAGATCCCGGATGCAGCTTTTTCTCCATCGTCCGGCTGCCACCGGGGTTGCGGCGCGACCTGCGACCCGGTCCGTCGGCACGCAGGCCCCGCTTACAATCCGCGGAACGCCGTAGACTCCGTCGGGGTCGCCTCCCTGGCGTTCTCGGCCGTCTCTGCGTCATCCTGTGGGAAACCGTCCAATGTCAAGTGTCCGCGTCATTGCCCGCGAAGCCGGCGTGTCCATCGCGACCGTCTCGCGCGTCCTGAACAACCATCCCCGCGTCAGCACCGAGGTACGCGACCGGGTGCTGGCGGCGGCCAACCAGCAGCGCTACGTGGCCACCGTCAGCAAACGGTCGACCGCCAACGTCGCCCTGCTCTACACCGGCGAGCTCTCGCTGGGTTCGCCCTTCGACGCCCAGCTCATGTGGGGGATGTCGGCCGGGCTGGAAGAGTACGACTACGACCTGATGGTGCTCGACGCCAAACGCACGCTGCAGCCCGGCGAGACCTACTCGCAGATGCTGATGCGTAAAGGCGTTCGTGGTGTGGTGCTGCGGACCACCCTGGCCACTCGGAATATCTGCCTGGCCATCGCCGACGAGGGCTTCCCCGCGGTCGTCATCGGCGACCGCTTTGAGCACGACGCGGTGCGTTTCGTGTATTCGGATTCGCGTGAACCCAGCCGCGAGGCGGTCGAGCACCTGATTGAGCTGGGCCACACCCGCATCGGCCTCTGCCTCAACACCATCGACGACTCGGACCACGCCGACCGCCTGGAGGGCTACCGGCAGGCGATCGACGAGCACGGGCTGGCCTACGACCGCAAGCTGATCCTCCGCTGCCCGGCCAACCGCACGGGCGGGGCCCAACTCATCCGCCGGGTCGTGTCGATGTCCGATCGACCCACCGCGCTGTACATCACCGACCCCGCCACGTCCGCCGGCGCCTTTAAAGAAGCCCGCGCGGCCGCGCTGCACATCCCCCGCGATCTGTCGGTGGTGGGTTTCGACGACGGCGACACCCGGTTCGACGTCCACCCCGAGATGTCCGCGGTCTGCCAGGACACCGGCGCCCTGGGGCGTGAAGCACTCTCGGCCCTGCACGAGGTGATTGCCGGTGGAGAACAGGATCCACTGCCGGTCCGCAAGGCCTTGCGGGCGTGGCTCGAGGTCCACGGATCCACGGCGCGTCCGCCTGCCCGCCCGACCTGAGCGACGCCGATAAGAAAACCGCCCGGCCCACTTCGGGACGGGCGGCGGAATCGATGGGGCCGGCCGGGGGCGAAACTACTGCATCTTATGGACGCGGACCCAGTCGACCTCGACGTGCGAGAGCACGCGGAGCCCGTTTTCCTCGGTGTAGTATCCGCTCGGACCGCTGTCGCGGCCGTCGCCCTGGTTGCCCTCCCACTTGTCCACCTGGAACTCCAGCGTCAGCAGGATCATCATGTCCCGCGGGCTGTCCGGCACGTTGCTGCTGGTGCGGTAGGTCTCGGTGCCATCCACGTAGTACACCAGCTCGTTGGGCATCCAGTGCACCCCGTACTCGTGCCAGTTGCCGTCCTCCACCTCGATCCCGGCGGGAATCGGCTGGGTGGTGCTGGTGCCGCCGCTGTCGTACCGCACGCCCACACTCCCGTTCCCGTCGTCTTTCCAGTGGTTGTTGTTGCTGAACGCGTGAAGCGTGTAGGACTGCTGGCTGCCCCAGACCTCGATGATGTCGATCTCGGTGCCGGTGGACGAGTTGAAAACCGACTGATTGGGGTTGTTCAGCGCGCTGATGGTCTTGTTCTCGTACGCCTGCGAGTGGGTGTGGGCCCAGAACGCGAACCACGTCGAGTGGCCCAGCTTGTTGATCTTTGCCCGGCAGCTCAGGTAGATCCCGTCGGTGCCCGGCTCGACAAACTTGCCGGCCCAGGGGTCCAGGGTGTAAGAGTTGCCGTTGCCGCTCGAGTACTCGGGCAGGGGGTAGCCGCTGACCGAGTCGGGGTCGACCGGCCGGCCGGTCTGCAGGTAGGCGACTTCCACCTTGTCGCCGGCGTTGGGGTACGCCGCGTTGTTCAGCGTGTCCCGTTGATCAACGGCCGCCCGCAGCACCAGGTGGCCCTGGGAGCTGCCGTCCAGCCAGTAGGTGCCCTTGCCGTCCGACAGCTTGTTGCCGAACTTGGTCGAGAACATCCACGCGCTGTCCTCGTCGTCGTAGTTGGGCGCGTTGGACCAACGCAGGCCCTTCTCGGTCTTGCTGTCGTACGACGACCAGCTCGACCCGACGTGGGCAAACCAGTTTTCGGGCTCACCGGTCCCGTTCTTCCCGTCGCCGGTGAACTCGTCGGCCCAGTCCGGGGTCAGGTCCCAGCTGCCCGACGCCAGCGTGGGCAGGAACTGCCCCCCGTTGCCGTTCCCGTTGCCATTCCCGTTCCCGTTCCCATTCCCATTCAACGTCACGCCGTAGACAAACTTCTCGTTCTTCTGCCCGCCGTTGCCGTTGTGCACCTGGACCATCCAGAGGTGCCCCCCGCCGGAGGTCGCGTTCGAGGGCACGGTGACGTCCAGGTCATGCAGCTGACCATTTCCCGCGTAGAGGGTGACCGACTTCTGCGCGACCGGGGACCAGCCCGAGTCAAACAGGATCGCCTTGAGCACGCCGGTGGTCTGGTAGTCGACCTCGGTCTTGATGGTGTAAGTGTTGCCCGCGGTCACCGTGGTCGTCGGCGGCTGCGTGAATGAGACCGCCGGCCCCGCGGCGAGCGTCACGTTGTACTGGAAGGTCTCCGCTTTGTTTCCCCCGCTGGTGTTGTGGACCTGGGCCATCCAGAGGTAACCGCCTCCGGGCGTGGTGCCGGCGGGCACGCACACGTTGAGGTTCCGCTGCTGATTGTTTCCCGCCGAAATCGCCGTCGAGGCCTGGTCGATATTCTGCCAGCCCGACCCGGTCGATCGAAACAGCTGCACCTTCAGGGTGCCGGCCGTGGGGTAGTCGAAGTCCACGCCGACGGTGACCATCTGCCCCGTCACGATGCTCGTGGGCGGCGGGCTGGTGAAGGCGATGCTCTGAGCCGCCGCGGACCCGCTGAGCAGCACCGGAGAGGCAAGCAGGGCAAGCAAAAAAACCGCAAGGAAGGGAATTGTTTTCATGGAAATGCAACCGGTTGCGCTAATGCTGAAAAAAAAGGGTAGCGACGAGGTGAGAGAAGGGACTGACCGCGGGGAGAAGGGGCCTTTCGAGAGGGTGGTGTGAGGCAGATCAGATCGGGCAATATTCAAAACTCTACTGATTGGCGGCGGAGTGTCAAGGCTTTTGGCCGATACAACCGATTGCGCCGGGGTGTTTCGTGGGGCCACCACGATGCGGCGTCTGTTCATCGCGGCCGATGCTTAATCCATAAGCATCCGCTTAAGCATTCTTTACCACGGTCGGCTGGAGATTGCGGGGTCGCCGGATCCCGCGGCGCGCACCAGAAAAAAAATCGAAGAGCCCGGGGTGTCATTTTGTTTGCCCGTGCCCCACCGCTCACGACGCCGTGCCCCCCACCGGTCGCGTGGGGCACGGTGGGGGCAGCCGTCAACCGCCGATCTGCAGGTCGGCCAGCCCCGCTGCGGGGTCCTCGGCGAACTCGAAAAAGCCGTCGAGCGACGCGATCATGAACACCGACCAGACAGCGTTCCCGGGGGAGGCGATCTTCATCCGCCTCCCGTGGACTCGGGCGTGCTTGTGCAGCTCCATCATCTGCGAGAGGTTCGCGCTGCCCAGGGCGGTGACCTGAGACATGTCGAGCATGAGGTGGGGCGGCGACATTTCAGCACGGTACCGCTCGGTCACCACCTCCAGGTCCTCGCTCAGCGCCGGGCGATCGGCCAGCCGCTTGATCCAGATGTCGTCCGACCACTTCTGCAGGGACATGGTGGGTGGTCCGGGGAGAGAACGTGATGCGTGATGCGTCGTGCGTGATGGGCAAGAGAGAACGGTACGGGCCGGCTGCTTTGCATCACGCCACACGGATCACGCATCACCGAGGCGCTCGCCGCCTCACCCCCCGCTCTCCACTTCGTCCTCACCCCCGGACCCGTCGTCCCGCACCGGCGCCACCGCCGTGAGCTTGTCGCCCTCCTTCAGGCGGATCACCCGCACCCCGCCGGCGTTGCGGTGGGTCTGGCGGACGGTCTCGGCGTTGATACGGACGATCATCCCGTTCTGGGTGATGAGCATCAGGTCGTCGTCCGGCGTGATCCGCCGGATGCTGATCACAAATCCGTTGCGGGCGGTGGTCTGAATATCCTTGCGGCCCTTGCCTCCGCGGCCCTGGGTGCGGGTGCTGCCGTCTTCGCTCTGCACCAGATACTCGGCGGTCGGGGTCCGCTTGCCAAAGCCGTTCTCGGTCACGGTCAGCAGATCGGCTTCGCTGTCGGGATCGATCCGCACCACGCCCACGACAAGGTCCTGGTCGGCGAGGTTGATGCCCTTCACCCCGCTCGCCGCCCGGCCCATGGCCCGGGTGTCGTCGGCGCGGAAGCGGATGGCCATGCCCCACGCGGTGCCCAGGATCACGTGGTCGTCTTCGCTGGCCCACTTGACGCCGACCAGGCTGTCGCCTTCTTTCAGGTTGATGGCGTTGATGCCTGCGGCGTTCACGTTGCGGTAGTCCGCCAGTGCGGTGCGCTTCACCAGGCCGTTCTTCGTGGCGAAGAACAGGAAGTCCTCCCCCTTTTCAAAGTCGGCGATGGGCATGAACTCGACGATACGCTCGTCCTTCTTCAGCCGGATCAGGTTGATCATCGCCCGGCCCCGGCTCGTGCGCCCCGCCTCGGGGATGTTGAAGACCTTGATCTTGAACACCCGGCCGGTGTCGGTGAAGCACAGCAGGTCGTCGTGGGTGCTGGCGACGAAGACCTCTTCGGTGAAGTCGTCGTCGTCGCGGGCCTTGGCGCCGATCACGCCCTTGCCGCCGCGGGCCTGGGTCTTGTACTCGCTCACGGGCAGCCGCTTGACGTAGCCGCTGTGGGTGATCGTGACCGCGACCCGCTCGACGGGCGTGAGTGCGGCCAGGTCCAGGTCGCTGGCCTCGCCCTCTTCAATGATGGTGCGGCGGGGGTTGGCGTGCTTGTCGCGCATCTCCCGGACCTGCTCCAGGATGATTTCTTCGACCCGCCTGGGATCGGCGAGAACGGCCTCGTGCTCCTCGATCTCGCCGACCAGCCGCGTGTAGTCGTTGACGAGTTTTTCGATCTCCAGCCCGACCAGCTGGATGAGCTGCAGGCGGCCGATCGCCTCGGCCTGCACCCGCGTGAGGCGCAGATCGCTGGCCGCGGCGTTCAGGAGCCGCTCGGGGATCTGCGGGGCGTATTCGTGGTCGGCCGGGATGCGGAAGCCGCGGTCCATCAGCTTCTCGATGGCCTCGTCGCGGGTGCTGCTGCTGCGGATCAGCCGGATGACCTCGTCGATGTCGCAGACCGCGAGGATCAGGCCCTCGATCTTGTGCGCCTCCTGCTGCGCCTTGTTCAGCAGGTAGGCGGTCTTGCGGCGGGTGACCTCGACGCGGTGCTCGATGTAGCACCCGATGAGTTCTTTGAGCGTCAGGGTGCGCGGCTGGCCACGCACCAGCGCGATGTTGATGATGCTGAACGTGCTCTGCAGCGGGGTGAGGGAGTAGAGCTGGTTCTCAACGGCCTCGGGGCTGGCGCCGCGCTTGAGCTTGATGACCACCCGCATGCCGCCGCGGTTGCTCGACTCGTCGACGATGTCGCTGACGTCCTCCAGCCGGCCGGCCTTGTTCATCACGACGATCTTGTCGATGATGCCCGCCACCTTCGACACCTGATAGGGGATCTCGGTGACGACGATGCGGTCCTGTTTCCCCTTCTGCTCGTGGTGCATCTTCGCGCGGACGGTCACCTTGCCGCGGCCGGTGCGGTAGGCACTCGCGATGCCGCCGCGGCCCATGATGGTGCCGCCGGTGGGGAAGTCGGGCCCGGGCACGTGCGACATCAGCTCGGTGATGTCGATGTCCGGGTTCGCGATGGTCGCCGTGATGGCGTCGCAGATCTCGCCCAGGTTGTGCGGGGCCAGGCTGGTGGCCATGCCCACCGCGATGCCCGTGCCGCCGTTGACCAGCAGGTTGGGAAACTTGGCCGGCAGGACCTTGGGTTCGAGCCGGACCCCGTCGTAGTTCTCCTGCCAGTCGACGGTGTCGAGCTTGAGGTCTTCGAGCATGTCCGCCGCGGGCGCGGCCATGCGGGCCTCGGTGTAACGCATGGCCGCCGGCGGGTCGGGGTCGATGCTTCCGAAGTTCCCCTGCGGGTCGATCAGCGGGTGGCGCATCTTCCAGTCCTGGGCCATGTTGACCAGGGTGGGGTAGACGGTGCTCTCGCCGTGGGGGTGGTAGTTGCCCGAGGTGTCGCCGGCGATCTTGGCGCACTTGCGGTGCTTGCTGCCCGGCCGCAGGTTCAGGTCGTTCATCGCCACCAGCACGCGCCGCTGGCTGGGCTTCAGCCCGTCGCGCACGTCGGGCAGGGCCCGGTCCACGATCGTGGACATGGCATAGGTCAGGTAGCTGTCGGCCAGCTCCTGCTCGATGGCCAGGTCCTGGATCGCGCCGTTGAGAATCGGGCCCGAGGGGGTGACGCCCGCGATGGGCGTATCTTCTGAATCGTCGGGGGTTTCAGGAGTTTCGTCGGCCATCGGGCGGGGGGTTCCGGGGGAAGATGCGAGGGCCTCATTTTACCCGGAAAAGGGGGGTGGCGTGGGGGTGGCGGGTCGGCGGAAGCGTGCCCCGCGGCACCGGCAGACGTTCAATCAAAGTCCACCCGGGCATACAACTCGCTCAGCGCCAACTCGGTCCCGATCTCCGGCAGCCCGATGACCGCGTCAAGCCCCTCGTAGAGTTCCGCCGCGAAGCCCTGGTCTCCGCGGCGGTGCGCCGTCACCCGCGGCCGGCCCGTTTCGACCAGCAGGTAAATCCGCAGAGTCGGAATCAGCAGATAGGCCTCCATCTTCTCCCCCTCGTCGGTCCGCCGGGTCGATTCGGAGAGCACCTGGGTGACCACGACCGGCCGCTCTTGAAACGACGTGTCCGGACCACCCGGCTCACAAACCATCATTCCGTCGGGGTAGTAGAACCGCGTCTCCCGCGGCATGAGCACCCGAACCTTCATGTCCGGATTGAAGGGCTCGCAGGGCCGATCGCCCAGGTGTCGGTGCATCGAGCCAAAGAAGTTCCCTGCCACGCGGTTGTGCTGGGTTTTTGCCCCTGCCATCGCATAGACATACCCACCCCGATACTCGTGCTTCACGTCTGAAGCAAGCTCGCCGCGCAGGTAGGTTTCCACGGAGATCAGCGATGGCTGGGGCATTGCGCTCATGGCGCAAGTCTACCCGCGGGTCGGCAGCATCTCGGTCGCAATCCGGCGTCGCCGTCCCGCAGGCCCGTGGAGTTTTGCCGACGCGACCCGATCCCGAGCGGGCTCATCCCCCGTGCCCCGCTATCGCCCGTCAGCGTCCAGCCGCCGAAGCAGCCGCCGCAGATCGACCGAGCGGCGGACGATGCGGGCGCCCAGCGAATCAAAGTACGCCCGCACATCGGGCGGGGCGATCTGGTCCGGCGGCAGGCCGGCGTGCTGGTTGAGCTTGATGAACACCCGCGTGTCGGCGTGCAGGTGTGTGCGCAGCCGGGCGAACAATCCCTTCCAGTCGTCCACGCCCCAGATCACGCCGTCGAAGATGTCGAACTGAGTCTCGAAGGCGGTGACGAGGTCGAAGGGGCCGCCCGGCAGCTCCGGGAGCGCGACGTGCGGCTCGATCCGGTGGACGATGCGATCGACGCCGAACAGCTCGACCGTGCGGTCGAAGAGCGGGTCGGCGAGGTTGACGCCCACCGCGGTGTGGCCCAGCGACTTGCAGCCCGCGAGGAAGAGCCCGGTGCCGCAGCCCAGGTCGAGCACGCGCTGCGGCGCGGCGTCGGCCAGCCCCAGTTCGACGAGCCGCGTGGCGTTACGCACGCGGTAGCGGTCGAGGGCGAAGTACTTGGCCCACTGGGCGTCGGGCAGCTCGGCTTCGAGCGCGCGGTAGGCGTCCCAGTCGTATTCGGACATGAGCCCGCCGCGCAGCAGCCCGCGGGCCCGCCGCCGGGAGAGGTGGTTGCCGAGTTTGGCGTGCACGCGGCGGAAAGCGGGCATGTTGAGCGCAGAATCCTTTGGGCGACGTATCTGTCCCGCTCGGGTCCGGCGGCGGCGGTGCTCGGACCGCCGCTGCCGGACCCGAGCGGGACACATCCACGAGTTCAATGCGGGCGACAGGAATCGAACCTGCACTCCGGTGAAGGAACGAGAACCTAAATCTCGCGCGTCTGCCAGTTCCGCCACGCCCGCAGCGGGAAACGACGCACGCCGCGGTCAGGCGGCGTGCGTCAAAGATCTCATCTTACGATCCGCTCGGATCACGGATCACGGATCACGGATCACGGATCACGGATCACGGATCACGGATCACGGATCACGATCACGGATCACAGCCTGTGGATCACTCCGCGTCGGGCGTCGATATCGCGCCTTCCATCACGATACCGCCTTCTTCCAGCCGCATCTGACCCACGCTGGCGCCCACGGCGGCCAGCAGGTCGGCGTCGCTGGGCATCAGGGCTTCGACCTGCTGCGCCAGTTCTGGGTCGACGTTGTCGGCGTCGAGCACCATGGTCATGAGCTGACGGGCGGCGGAAACCATGTCACGGCCGCCATCGGAGAACTGGAAGAAGAAGCCTTCGCGGTAGGGCAGCACGTCCTGGCCGGTCTGGAACACGGCGCTGCCCGCCATCGCGTCGGCGGGGGCGGGCGGGTTGTTGAGGCTGGTGAGGACGCGGTCGGTGAGGTCACCGCCGGCGCCGACGACCAGGTTGCTGGCCCCGAGCATGGCGGCGCCGCTGACGCCCTGCTGCTCAAACCGCAGCCCAGTGAATCCCTGCTCGTCGACGGCGTTCACGCCCTGCTGGGCGCCCATCTGCTGCTTGCCGAAGGCCATGATGCGCTGGACGATCGCCGGGTCGGCCAGGTCCCACACGACCGCGAAGGGCTGCATCTGCTCGGCATCCGCGCCCTGGCCCACCGGCTCGGCCTGGGGCAGGTTGATGAAGCGGTGGGCGGTGCCCAGGCTCCGCAGGGCGCTGACCAGGTCGGTCTGGATGAACATGCCGGTCATGCCGTTGGCCATCTGCATTTGCTGCGCGGCCTCGGGGCCGCCGGTCTGCGTGGCGACGTCGAGCGCGAGGTCCCAGACCTTGCCCAGGTCGAAAGCCAGGTGGCCGTAGCCCACGCCGGCGGGCACCCAGGCGGGCGGGGCGGCGGGGAGGGTGGTGCCGTCGAGCAGGCCGGCCAGCCCGGTGCGGGGGGCGGGGGCCCCAAGGAAGCCGCGCATCTGCAGGCCGCGGTCGGCCGAGAAGACCGAGCCGGCGAAGGCGCCCAGCTCGTCCAGGGCCAGGGCGCCGGTCACCGCGGCGAACTGCTGGGCCTGTTCGGCATCGCCCTCGCGCTCCATGGCCCCGCGGCCGAACTCCAGGATGGTGGGCACGTCGACGAACAGCTCGGCCAGGGTCGGGTCGCCTTCGCCACGACCGAGGTGGGTGGCGGCGGCCACGCCCGGGTCGGCGGCCAGACGCGGGGCGAAGCCGTCGCCGTCGCCGCCGGCGGTGGTCTCGTCGAGGTAGCGGGCGAGCACGCCGTGCACGGTTTCCACGTCGGCCAGGGTGTCCCAGTCCAGGTCGCCACCGGCGGCGCGGGCCGCGGCAACCTCTTCGCCGGCCTCGGGGGTGCCGAGGGTGGCCACCACGCGGCCGGGCAGCCGCGTGATCAGCAGGTGGGTGACGTCGGTGGCGTCTTCGAAGGTCGCGGGGGTGTCGTCGGCCGCCTCGTCGTTCTCGGGGATGGCGTACTGACGCACGTCGCACCCGCCCAGCTGCAGGTCGGTGCGGACGGCCCGGTCGTTCATCTCTTCGTTGTGGTCAAGCGCGGCGTAAAGGGTGTCGATGCGCTCTTCATCGAGGTCGGCCCAGAACACCAGCACGTTGCGGGGGGTGGCCCGCGCGTCGGTGGGGGCCATGACCCAGCCGGCGCCCCAGGGCTCCTGCATCAGGTCGCCCAGCTCTTCAGGGGTCAGGCCGACCTCTTCGAGGTCGGTGGTGAACTCGCCCCACTCGTCGGCATTCTGTTCTTTAAAGAGCTCGAAGAAGCCGTTGAGGCGCTCCTCGGTCAGCACGCGCTGGCCCAGCGCGGTGCCTTCGCGCAGCGAACTGAGGAAGCCGCGGGCGTCGGGCACGCGGACGCAGGCGATGGTCTCGGCGGGCAGGGCGGTCCAGCCGGGGGCCAGGGCTTCGGCGACGGCCTGGGCCGAGGCCACGGGGCCCGACGTGCCGGCGGCGAGCGAGAAAGCGAGGGCGGGGGCCGCGAGCAGGGCGCGGCGGGAAGGACGAGCGAGGCGAGGGGGCATGGGAACTTCCTTGTCGGAAAGGGGGGAGTAGTGGGGTCAGTTTAGAGGCAGTCAGGGGGTTGCGCCCCGCGATCCCGTTCTGCCCGGGCCGCGACCGTCGGGGCGTGGACCCGCGGCTGACGGCGCCGCGAAACCCGGGGCGTTTCGGCCGATTCGCGGCCAGGCCTCGGGCTCCATCGCGGCTCGTCAAGGCTACGCAAGGCAACCCGGGGTGCTGCGCGGCAGGCGGTGCGGGTGGCCGCGGGGTGTGGGGGCCCGGCCCCCACCCGGTCGTCAGCGCGTCCCGGCGGCCGCCGCCGGGGCCGCGACGACCGGCGGGTCCAGGTACTTGACGCCGTTCTGGGGCTGGCTTGCGTCGTACAGCCAGGCGTCGCGGTGCTTCAGGAAGCTTCGCAGCTCCTCGACGGGGATGCCAAACGCGAGCCCGTTGAAGCTGGTGAAGCCGGCGCAGGCCACGCCGACCACCTCGCCGCGGGCGTTGAACAGCGGGCCGCCGCTGTTGCCCGGGTTGATGCTGGCGTCGGTCTGAATAAACCGCAGGTGCCCGATGGTGCGGGTGGTGCTGCTGACGATGCCCTGGGTCACCGTGCGTTCGAGACCCAGCGGATTGCCCACCGCGAACACCAGGTCGCCGGGGGCGAGGTCGTCGGGCCCGCTGAGCACGACGTGGGGTGGGCGGTCTTCTTCGGCGATCGGGGCGTCGTCGTTGTCCCAGTCCAGCCGCAGCAGCGCGAGGTCGCGCCGCGGGTCGAAGGCGATGATCTCGACGTCTTTGAACTCGGCCTTGCGGCGGCCCTGCGGCGTGGTCCGCGACACGGTGACCGACACGCGCGTCTGGCCCTCGACCACGTGGTAGTTGGTGATGAGGTGGCCGCCGGCCGAGATCAGAAACCCGGTGCCCAGGCCGCCGGGCGTGCGGACGAGCACCACCGCGTCGCCGTAGGTGTTGACCAGCTCGTGGATGGGGCGGGCGTCGAGGCGGTCGGCGGTGAAGACTGCGCCGGCGTCGGTGACGTCAACGGTCGCGCCGGTGTCCGGGTCGGCGCCGTCGCCCGGGGCAGAGCCGGGCGCGCCCCCGGTCGCGTCGGTGTCGTCGGCGGTGACGTCCAGCACCACGGCGGGCGGCAGGTTCAGCACGTCGTGGCCCAGGTCGATGGCGTAGCCGAGTTCGCTGACGCGTAGCAGCGTGCCGACCACCTGGGAACCGCCGTTGAGGGTGGCGGTCACCCGTTGACCGACCACGTCGGCCGAGCGGGCGGTGCGGTCCGGGGCCGGCGGGGGCGTGGCGGGGGCCGCCACCGGCTCGACGCCCGCTTCGGCGCCGGGTTCGACGCGGGGGGCCGGGCCGGGTTCCGCGTTGGGCTGCGAGTTGGGTTCGGAGGCCGCTTCGGCGACCGGAGCGACGCCTTCCGCGGCCGGGTCCGTCGGTTGGGCGGGGGCGGCCATCGGTGCGGCGGCGGGCAGCAGGGCGGTCAGCAGCAGGGCGGCGCGGCGATTGAGCATGGGAGAGGTTCGGCGGGGGGCGGCGTGGCGGGGGTTGAGGGCGGGGGCGGGATCGTGACTCACTCGGCGGCCTCCTCTCCGAGATAGATCAGCAGCCGGTCCTGGGCCAGCATCACCAGATCCCGTCGGCCGTCGCCGTCGAGGTCAAGCGAATCAATCGCACGCGGCTCGTTCTCGGTGTCGTCGGACCCCATGCCGCCGTACGGGTAGGCCTGGTTCTCGTACACCTGCCACGACATCAGCGGGGTGTAGGTGTCGTCGTCATCCCCGCCGCGGCGCAACGCGGTGAGCTCGTGGGTCTGATCGTCGGCCAGCACGGCCTCGGCGACGCCGTCGCCGGTCAGGTCCAGCGCGGCGACGCGGTGCACCGTCGCGTCGCGGGCCGAGGCGGGGCGGCCGGCGCGGGCGTCGATGCTCTGCACCACGTCGAGCTGGTTGCGCCGGCCCTCGCTCAGCCGCACCAGGCCCTGCCCTGTGGAGAGCAGCAGGCCCAGCGACGGGTCGAGCGTGAGCGCGCGGCTGTCGTGCACGCGGTGGCTGTCGGTGACCCGCAGCACGCCCGCGTCGTCAGCCCGCAGCCGGTGGACGTGTTCGCCGCCGGTTTCCAACGCCCACGCGGCGTCGGCGGTGGTCATCACCAGGTCGGTCAGGCCGCGGCCGTTGGGCAGCATGACCTGGTCGGTGGCGACCAGATCGTGGTCCAGCCACTGCAGCACGCCGTTGGCCAGGCGGGCGGGGCGGAGCAGCCGGTCCGCGGCGTCGTTGCCGTCGGTGGCGGGCACCGCGACCAGCCGGAACTCGCCCAGGTCGGCCTTCGCCAGGGCGGGCGGGGAGGCGTCGCCGTCCGCCGTGACGTGGCGCAGCCCGCGGCCGAACTTGTCGTGCACCAGCAGCCCGGCAGCGCCCAGCCACTTCGCGTCGTCGGCCTTGCCCGCGGCGTCGGGATAATGGGTGACCAGCGGCTCATCGGCTCGCGAAGCGGTCGTGACCTTCAGCCCCTCGCCCTGCTTCGCGATCCAGACCGCCCGGCCCGCGATCGATGACAGGTTAAGGACCTCGGCGGCCGGGTCGGGGTCCCCGGCGTCGGACTTGCCGGTGTCGGCATCGGCGATGGCGGCGTCAACGTTGAAGGCGGGCCTCGCACTGCGGTCGGGCTTCAGGGGCACGGGGAAGGCGTAGCGTCCGCCTTTGAACGCCGTGGTGTAAAGCAGCGGGTCGTCGGCCTTGCGCAGCAGCAGGCCGCCGCCGGGGCGGGCGACGATCTCGGTCACCCCGTCCAGCGTGGCGTAGTCCGGGCCCGCGGACCACCCGCCGTCGCCGTGGGTAAAGGTCAACAGTCGCGGCGATTCGTCGTCCAGTGCCACCAGCACCGGGCGGCCGTCGGCGGTGTCAATCGCCCACTTCGCGTTGGCCCCGCCGGGCAGCGGCAGCAGCTCGCGTTGGCCCAGCGCTTCGGGCTCGGTCTGGCTCATGGCGTAACGCCGCACGATGCCCGGTGGCGAGGATTCGAGCACCAGCAGGCCGCCGTTGAGCGGCTCGACGTCGGCGATCGGCCGGTCGTGCAGCGGCTGCGCAGGCTGAAAGGCTTGTCCTGCGGCCAGTCCTTCGCCCCCGCCCGACGCATCTCCGCCCCCCGCCCGCGGCCACCATCGCAGGGTCTCGGCGGCGTCGCCGCTCCACTCGACCAAATCTTCGTCGCCGTCGCCGTCGAGATCGATCAGCCACCAGTTGTTGCGGCTGCGGGCTTCCCGCGGCTGCAGCCACGCGGCGCGGCCGGTGTCGGTCAGCGCGATCTGCTGCAGGCCGTCGTGGGTGCTGACGACGGCGTACGGGTCGTCATCGCCGCCGCTCGGGAAAACGATGCGGATCAGCCGGCCGCCCCCCGCGTAGCCCCCGGGCAGCAGGTCCCACGCGCGGTCCCGCGTCCACGTGGCCGCTCCGCCATCGCCACCGCGGACCAGGCGGATGATCCGGTTGGGGTCCGAGACCAGCACATAGATCTCGGCGGTGCCGTCACCGTCCAGGTCGGCGGTGGTCGCGTCGATCGGGGCCTGGCGCAGCGGCACCTCGACGTGCTCCAGCTCGGGCGCCATCGGCAGCTCGTTGGGCGTCGCCCGGGCGCCCGAGGCGGTGTCTTCGGCCGGCGTGTCGCGCCAGCGGTAGACATCCAGCCGCGCGTTGCGGATGTTCACCACCACGACCTCGTCGCGGCCGTCGCCGTCCAGGTCGTCGGTCCGCAGACGCCAGGGGTTTCCGGGCTGCTCGATCACCCGCAGGGCCGCGTAGCCGTCGAAGCCGGCGGGAGCCGCGAGACCAAGGTTCGGAGCGGTGGCCGCGACGGCCGCGAGGCCGAAAAGGGGGACACAAAGCCGGGCGTGACGCAAACGGGGACTCCATTCCGGGAGGAACTTGGAAGACGCGGGACCCGGGAGTTTACGCGGCGTCGGACGTGTGGGTTCGGCCGCGGCCCCGCCCCGGCGCGGCGACGACCGCCGGTTCCAGCTTGACGCGGGCCCGCGTGGCGGCATACTGGATCGTGATGTCCCGCCTCCCCTCCGACCGCTGCAGCTTTAACTGGTTGACGTGGCCCCGCGCCGCGTCGGCCTGCCTTTAGCCTGCCCCCCCCCGGCACGCCAGAGCCCGCCCCGACGCACACGCCGTCGGGGCTTTTTTTTGGCCGACCGCGCCTTCTCCCCGCAACCGAGACCCACCGATGATCGTTGTCATGAAATCCACCGCCACCGCCGACCAGGTCGATCACGTCTGCGGCCTCATCCGCGAGATGGGGCTGAAGGACCACCCGATCAAGGGCAGCGACCTGACGGTCGTGGCCGCGATCGGCGACGAGCGCCAGGTCGATGGCGACGTGCTCGAACGCGCCCCCGGCGTGTCGCACGCCATGCACGTGCAGAAGCCCTACCAGCTGGCCTCGCGCGAGGGCCGCGACGCCACCTCACTCGTCGTCGTCGGCGCCGGCCAGCCGGGCGTCACCCCCTGCACCTTCGGCGGCACCGAGGTCCCGGTGATCGCCGGGCCGTGCAGCGTCGAGGGCGAAGAAGCCATCCTGATCGCCGCCCGCGCTGCGAAGGGTGCGGGCGCCCACGCGCTCCGCGGCGGCGCGTTCAAGCCGCGCACCAACCCCTACGCCTTTCAGGGCCACGGCGAGGATGGTTTGAAAATGCTCGCCGCCGCCCGCGACGAAACGGGTCTGCCGGTCTTCACCGAGGTGCTCACCCCCGCCGACGTCGAGCTGGTCAGCAAGTACGCCGACTGCCTGCAGATCGGCACCCGCAACAGCCAGAACTTCAAGCTGCTCGAAGCCGCGGGCCGCCAGCCCAAGCCGGTGCTCATGAAGCGCGGCATGTCGATGACGCTGGACGAGTACCTGCAGGCCTGCGAGTACATCCTGGCCGAGGGCAACGACCGCGTGATCCTGTGCGAGCGCGGCATCCGCACCTTCGAAGACCACACCCGCAACACGCTGAGCCTCAGCGTCGTGCCCGAGCTGCACGAGCGCACCCACCTGCCGGTGGTCATCGACCCCAGCCACGGCACGGGCAAGGCCCACCTGGTCCCCGCCATGGCCAAGGCCGCGGTGGCCGCGGGCTGCGACGGGCTCGCGATCGAGATGCACGTGGACCCCGAGCACGCGCTCACCGATGGGGCGCAGTCGGTGACGCCGGCGGTGTTGACGACGCTGATGGGCGACCTGGCGCGGGTGGCGGCGGCGGTCGATCGGACGTGCGCGGCGGGGGCGTGATGCAGGTCTCTCAACCCCAAGTCATGGGGCTCGCTGCGCTCGCGAGTTGAGCGGGGTTTCGCGGCGCACCCCTGCCCGGGTGGTGGGTTGCTTCATGGCCAAGTGCCAGACACCGAGTTGAGCGGCGGGGGTTCGCCGGCGTTCTGCGGGGTTCAAGTGCAGGCCCGCGGCGGTGTGCAGCACGCGGAGTTCACGGAGGAAGGCAGCGGACGCAAGCGGTGGGGAGGACCGGGGTGAAGGGACGGCGGTCAGAATTGGCTTTGGTTCCTGACACCTTTTCGAGGCCCCCTTTCGAGGCCGGCGGGGGCGTGACGCAGGTCTCTCAACTTCAAGTCATGGGGCTCGCTGCGCTCGCGAGTTGAGCGGGGTTTCGCGGCGCACCCTTGCCCGGGTGGTGGGTTGCTTCATGGCCGGGTGCCAGGCACCGAGTTGAGCGGCGGGGGTTCGCCGGCGTTCTTTGGGGTTCAAGTGCAGGCCCGCGGCGGTGTGCAGCACGCCGAGTTCACGGAGGAAGGCAGCGGACGCAAGCGGTGGGGAGGACCGGGGTGAAGGGACGGCAGTCAGAATTGGTTTTGGTTCCTGACAGCTTTTCGAGGCCGGCGGCCGGCAACCGGCCGGAAGCGCATTCTGCGGGGGAGGGCGGGGTATCCGAAGTCGTTCGCGGGGGGCGTGGTTGGGGAATCCCGAGCGGGCGGGCAGGAGACGCGCTCCAACGTTCGACCCTCAAAAACGCTTGCGTCTGCTGCCTTGCTCTGTGAACTCCGCGTGCTCAGCGCGGCCGCGGGCCTGGACCTCAAACGTCGCAGGTCGCCGGCGAACCCCCGCCACTCAACTCGGTGTCTGGGCCTCGGCCATGGGGAAAATGACCCCCGGTTTCGAGTGCGCCGCGCAGCCCCACTCAACTCGCGAGTGCAGCGAGCCCAATGACTTGAGGTTGTCAGACCCAAACACCACCCCAGGCCGCACAAAACTATGATGGCCGCATGCCCGCCGCCTCTGCACCCGCCGACGCCATGATCCACACGGCGGACCTGCGGGTGGACTACGACGACTTTACGGCGGTGCACGCGCTGGACCTGGACGTGCACCCCGGCGAGGTGTATGGGCTGATCGGGCCCAACGGGGCGGGCAAGACCTCGACCATCAAGGTGCTGGCCACGCTGCTGGAGCCGACCTACGGCGACGTGTTTATCGCCGGCTGCGACGTGGCGGTGGACCCGGCCGGCGCGCGGGCGGCGCTGGGCTACATGCCCGACCTGGCGCCGGTGTACGACGACCTGAAGGTGTGGGAGTTTTTGGACGTGTTCGCGCGGGCCCACGGGCTGACCGGCGACGCGCGGATGACGCGGATTGAAGAGGTGCTGGCGGCGGTCAGCCTGACGGCGAAGCGCGACGCGCTGGCCGGTTCGTTGTCGCGCGGCATGACCCAGCGGCTGGTGCTGGCCAAGACGCTGCTGCACCGGCCGCGGGTCATGCTGCTGGACGAGCCGGCCAGCGGGCTGGACCCGGTGGCCCGCATCGAGCTGCGCGACCTGCTGCGGCGGCTGAGCGGCGAGGGGCACACGGTGCTGGTGTCGTCGCACATCCTCACCGAGCTCTCGGGCTTCTGCACGTCGGTGGGCATCATGGAGAAGGGGCGGATGAAGGTCAGCGGGCCGATTGACCAGCTGGTCAAGCGGATGAACCGCCAGCGGCGCCTGACGGTGGAGCTGCTGGAGCCCGCCGCGGGGTTCGCCCAACGCATGGGGACGTTCGAGGGCGTGAGCGCGGTCACGGCCGAGGACGCCACCCTGGAGATGGACTTCGCGGGGCAGCCCGCCGACGCGGCGGCGCTGCTGCGCCGGCTGGTCGACGACGGCCTGCCGGTGGTGGGTTTCTCCGAGCGCAAACTCGGCGTCGAGGACATCATGCTGGATGCCGGGGTGAGGGAGGTTTCGTGATTCTCAGGAAAAAACGCAAAGCGCAAAGTGGCTTTCTTAGTGCGGCCTCGCGGCCGCATGGCGCAAATCGGCATCGCGGTACCACCTCGCGGCGAACCGAACTGCTTGCGTCTGATTTGCGCTTTTCACTTTGCGCTTTGCGTTTTCGGCGGCCCCCTGTCGCACGCAACTCTGAAACGGGTAGTTCCATGAACCCTGAGCCGACCAACATCTCGACCGCCGCCGTCTGGCGCAACCCCATCGCCCTGGCCCACGGCCGGCCGCAGCTGCGGCGGGGCGGACTCATCGCGTGGTCGGTGGTCACGGTGTCGGTCGTCGCCTTCATCTTCTTTATGGCCTACCTCACGCTCACCCGGCGGGGCGAGGTGGACCCGGCGGCGGCGGCCCGCTGGTCGATCGCGCCGCTGATCGTGCTGCAGTGCATCATCCTCATGGGCCTGGGTACCGCGGCGGTGGCGGCGGGCATCGTGAAGGACCGCGAGGCGGGCACGATGGACTACCACCGCATGACGCCGATGCCGGCGCACGCGAAGATCGTGGGCTACCTGTTCGGGCTGCCGGCGCGGGCGTACTTCTTATTCGCGCTCACGCTGCCGTTTCTGACCTACGCGGTGTGGCGGGGCGGCGTCGCCCCGCTGCGCGTGCTGCACTTCTACGCGGTGTTCTTCAGCAGCGTGTGGATGTACCACCTGTTCGGGCTGATGGTGGGCATGATCGCGAAGAAGCCCAAGCAGTCGACCCTCGCGTCGTCGGGCCTGGTGGTGATGCTTTATCTGGTGGTGCCGGGCCTGGCCCGGCTGGGGCTGAGCTTCCTGGAGTTCCTGACCGTGCGGCCGACGTTCTACGGCATGGTGGCTCAGGAGGTGCAGGGCGGCGGCTGGTCGCCGCGGGTGGAGAACCTTGTGACGCGTTTCGCGGCGGTGCAGTTCTACGGCGTCGAGCTGAACCCGACGCTTTTCACGCTGATCGTGCAGGGGTTGGCGATCGTCACGCTGGTGCATGTGGTGCGGCGCAAGTGGACCGACCCGTCGTGGCACGCCATGAGCAAACGCTTCGCGCTGCTGTTCTTCGTCGCGGTGTCGGTGCTGCTGGTCGGCAGCCTGTGGCCGCACCTGCAGGGCCGGGCGGTGTACGACCGGCTGAACCTGCAGTCGGTGCTGACCACCGACCGCGGCGCGCTGCTGTCGATGGGCGCGGTCTTCTGCGGGGTGATTGCCGCGGCGGCGCTCTTCTCGGTCAGCATGGGCACGCCCCGCGCCGTCATCGCGCGCCGCGGGCTGCGGCGCGCGCGGAAAGAAGGCCTTTCCCGCGTGCCGGGCGGATGGGACGCGGCGTCCAGCCTGCCGGTGACCGCGGCGGTGCTCGGCGTCGGGGCCCTCGCGCTGGCGGCCGCCGCCTTCGCGTGGAACCGCGGCGAACGTGCGTTACTTGGTGCCGATCTGTGGGCGTGGCCGGCGCTGCTGCTGGCCCTGGCCGCGGGCGTGGTCCTGACCTTCCAGGCGCTGCACGAGCGTCTGGGCCGGGGCCCGGTGATCCTGATCGGGTTCGTGGCGTGGGCCGTGCCGTTTATGGTCGCGATCATTCTGGTCGCGGCGTTCGGCCAGAGCAACGCCGCGATCTACGCCGCCGTGCCGTGCGCGCCGGTGACCGGCGCGCTGATCCTGACCGAGCTGACCGTGGCCTTTGGCGACGGCGAACTCGGCAAGACCCTGCGGCGCGAGTTCCCCGCCGCGCGGTTCGCGTTGATCGCGGGGGTGGTGCTCTACGGGGTGCTGGCGGTGCTGACCCAAGCCTGGCGATGGCGGTGGGCCCGCGCGATGCGCGAGAACGAAAAGTAGGGTGGGTCAAGGGCCGCCGGACCCACCGTTGACCGAGTCCACGGGGCCTTCGGCGTCGCGTCGCCGTGAATCCCGCGCCGCGGCACGGTGGGTCCGCCGAGCCTCGACCCACCCTGCGAAAACCGTCCGCGCCCGGCGTCTCGGAGTACTCGGCGGGCGCAGCCCGCGGCGGACGAGAAGGCGGGCCCGCGTTTCGGCTTTGCGAAACGCGGGTCCGGCGCCGAGCCGCCACGGGCTCGCTACGCGAGGCCGTAGATGTACTCGTGCAGGTGCGCGATCTCCACCGCCTGGCCGTCCAGTTCCCACGCGTTCAGGTCGCCGATCGAGATCATGGCGCGCAGCCGGCCGTCGGGTTCGACCACGGGCAGGTGACGGACCCGGCGTGAACGAAACGTCTTGCGGGCTTCGTCGAGCGTCATGTCGGCGTTGCAGCACACGACCTCGCGGGTCATCACCTCTTCCACACGGGTGGTGGCGGGGTCGCGCCCGTCGGCGACGATGCGTCGCAGCACATCACGCTCGGAGCACACGCCGGCGATGCGGTCCGACACGGTGACGATCACGCAGCCGATGTGGTGCTCGTTCATCCGCCGCGCGGCGTCCAGCACCGTCGTGTCGGGCGGCACCGTGGTGACTTCGAAGCCTTTGGTCTTGAGAATGTCGGCAACCGTCGGCATGGGGGGCCTTTCGCGGAGGGGTGCAGAGCAGAGTCGTGAACCGCGTGGCCGGGGTGCGGCCGCTTCCACGGTAACCCGGACCGGCCGCGAAACCAAGAAAGATCGCGGCGGCAAGACGCGGTGGCGTTCGAACCCGGGGTTTAGCGCAGCGCGTCCCAGCAGCCCGCCGCCGCCAGCAGCAGGCTGATGACGCCGTTCACCGTGAAAAAGGCCAGGTGCAGCCGGTGGAGCCGCGAACGCCAGACCAGGGCGTGTTCGAGGACCAGCAGCAGCCCGACCGCGGCCGTCGCTGCCGCGAAGACGGCGTTCAGGCGCGGGCTGACCACGGCGGCCGCCACCAGCGCGGCCAGCGCGGCTGCGTGCAGCCCGCGGCTGATCCAGAGGGCGTTCGCCTCGCCCAGCCGGGCGGGCATCGAGAAAAGGCCCTGCGCGCGGTCGATCGCCACGTCCTGCAGGGCGTAGATCACGTCAAACCCCGCCACCCAGGCGGCCACCATGCCCGCGATCAGCCAGGGCGTGGGCCGGCTCAGCCAGCCGGGGTCGATCGCGAGCGCCGCGGCCAGTGGGCTGGCGGCGAGGGCGGCGCCCAGCACCAGGTGGCAGGCCCAGGTGAAGCGCTTGGTGAGGCTGTAGACCGCCAGGAGCGCGAGCACGGCGGGGGCGAAGAGCACCGGCCACGGGTTGGCGTAGAGCAGCCTGAACCCGCCGGCGGCCGCGATGAAGCCCAGGGCGCAGGCGATCAGCGTGACGCCGGCGGTTGCGCGCGACACGCGGCCGCTGGCCACGGCGCGGTTCTGGGTGCGCGGGTTCGCGGCGTCCAGCCGCGCGTCGGCCAGCCGGTTGAAGGTCATGGCGAAGGTGCGGGCCAGCACCATGCAGAGCAGGACGAGCGCGGCCTCGCAGACGCGGAGCGGCTGCCCGCGGTGAACCGCCGCGAGCACGGCGCCCAGGGCCGCAAAGGGCAGCGCGAAGATGGTGTGCGACAGCTTGATGTCGCGCGCGAGGTCGAAGAGTTGGGGAAGCGTAGCGGGCCCACTCCCTGTGCCGTCCGCCGCGTCGCGGGCATGGGCCGCATTCGGCGGCAGAGGAGGGGGGGCGGCGGGCATGGGCGGATGGTACGGGCGGAGGCGATCGAAGAGGTGTCGCCTGGAGTGGTTCACCGGCCTGCGGAGTTTCGACCCTGCGGTCCGACCACGGACGGGACGTCCGTGCCACTTAAGTCGCTGAAGTCGCCGACGCCGCTCGCTTCGTCGGCGACGTGGGGGGCAGGCCCCGGCCGCTCGCACCGGCAACGGCGCCCGCTCTTTGATGCGGGTGGCGGTTCGCCGCTGTGACGCGGGTCGGGCCGGTGCGGGCGCAGGCTCGGCGGAGCCCGCCCCGGCCCGACCCGCGTTTCCGCCGAACCGTCACCTCTTCCCCGACCAGCGGATGTCCAGGTTGTGCGGCACGTCCAGCAGGTCCAGGCAGCGGCCGACGACAAAGTCGGCGATCGCCTCGACGGTCTGCGGCAGGTTGTAGAAACCCGGGTTGGCCGGCGCGACGATGGCGCCGGCCTCGGTCACCGTCTGCATGTTGCGGATGTCGATCAGCGACAGGGGCGTCTCGCGGTGGACCAGCACCAGCTTGCGGCGCTCTTTGAGCGTGACGTGGGCCGCGCGGTGGATCAGGTGCTGCGCGTTGCCGCTGGCGATCGCGCCCAGGGTGTTGCTGCTGCACGGGCAGACGATCATGCCGTCGTGCCGGAAGCTGCCGCTGGCGATGGTGGCGCCCACGTCTTTGGTGTGGTGAGCGATGAGGTTTGCCGGGGGCGCGTCAGTACCCGCGAGCGCGGCGAGATCGACCCGCTCCATGCCCAGCTCGTCGCGAAGCAGCCGCTGGCCCAGGGGCGAGACGACCAGGTGGGTCTCGACGTCGGCGGCGACCAGCAGCTGGATCAGGCGGGCGGCATACAGCGCGCCGCTGGCGCCGGTGACGCCGACGACGATGCGTGGGGGGGAGGAGGCGGGCATACCTCGGATGGTAGGCGTGCGCGGCAAGGCAGACCCCCGCCTTTGCCACCCCCAACCCCCGATTCCTAATCCCCACCGGCCGACGCATCCGCGTCGTTGTAGCTCACCTGCACGTCCAGTTCGACGCCGGTTGTGGTCACGCGAAAGCCTTTGACGCGGGCTTTCCGGTGGGCGTCCACCGGCAGGATCAGCGGCCCGACCGCCCTGCCGGCGGCGAGCTGCGTGACGAGCTCGCGGAGCGTGGCGTCGGCGATCGTGTCCGGGTCGGCGAAGCGGGCGATGAGCGACAGGGGCAGGCCCTGGTCGCCCAGGCGGATCGCGTCGAGCCGAAACGCAGGCTCGTTCGTCTGCGCGCCGGTGTCGTCGACGGCGCGGGTGACGTCGAAGAACAAGCTGTAATAGCGGAGACTCTTGCCGCTGTCGTGGCTGACCGCGGCGACCAGCTGGCCGTCGCGCTCGGTGAGCATGGCGCCGGCCAGGCCCGGAAGCTTGACGCCCTGGTTGCGCAGCAGGCGTTCGAGTTTGAGGGCCAGCCACGCGTTCACTTCGTCAAAGCCGAAAGCGAGCGTTCGGTCGCCGTCGCCGTCGCCGACCGGGCGGGTCCACTCGCGCGGCGCCCGCACCTCCACGGCCCGGGCCAGCCGTTCAAGATCCGCGGGGGCGGCGGTTTCCAGAAAGCTGCGGTTCTGTTCCCACCAGGCGGGCACCGCACGCAGCTTCTGTACGGCACGGAAACCGAAGAACGCGAAGACCCCAAGCAGGATGAGCAGCACCCAGCGCTTCCAGGGACGGCGGCGCGCGGGAACGCGCCGCGGCGCTGCCGAGGGTTCGGGCGGGGGCGGGCTCACGACTTGCCCTTGGACTTCTTTTTGGATGTCTTCTCAGACGGCTTCTCAGACGGCTTCTTGGGCGCAGTCTTCGACTTGGCGGGGGTGCCCAGGGCCCGGGCCGCGTCGGCCAGCCGCTGGTGCAGGATCTCGTGGTCGCCCACGGCGGCGATGGCGGCTTCGAGCTGGTCCACCCGCTCCACGGTGCCCGCTTTGGCGGTCACCCGTTCGAGCGCGGTGTTGCCCAGCGCCTCGCTGGCGCCGATGAAGAAGTGCACGGCCTTGGTCTTGTTGTCGCCCTCCAGCGGCTGATTCTGCGGGAACTGCTGGTACGGGGCGGGTACGGGGCAGGCCAGCGTGGGGTCGGCCGGGCTGATGATCCGCCACGTCTTGCGGTGGGCGGCCTGGGCGTACAGGGCCTCGACCAGGCGGCCCGCTTTGCGGCCCTCGGTCTCCCAGGCGTGGGCGTCGGCGGGCTCCTGCGGGGCGGTGAACACCACGCAGCCGGTCTCGGGCACGTCGGCCCCTTTGGCCAGGCCCACCTGGATGGCCCCGTCCGCCGCGTGCTGACGCCGCTGACGGCGGCACTCCTGAAGCGGCAGCACGATGCGGGCGTAGAGGGCCCAGTCGCCGGCCGCGCGGGCGTCGGCCAGGGCGGCGAGGCAGGTGGCCTCGCTGGCGGCGTAGTCCGTGTCGGCGAGCTGCTGACTTGCTCGCTCCATGATGTCGTCGATCGCTGCGGTCATGCGGGGATGCTAACCGAACCGCCCGCGGGTCGAGGGGCGTCAGAACCCGAAGACGACGTTGGCGCCGAGGCTGAAGCCATCGAAGTCGCGGCCGTCGGCGGACTCGGCGATCAGGTCGCGGTAGCTGACGCGCACGCGGTTGTGGTTGCCCCAGCGCCAGCCCACGCCGATCTCGGGCCGCAGCCAGTCGGGCACGGCGGCGTCTTCCTGGTACTCCACATGCGTCAGCCCGGCGTCGACCCACCAGCTGCCGTTCACGCCGTCGAGGAAGACCCGCACGCGGCCGCCCAAGGTCACGGCCGACTGGTCCAGCTCGGTCTCGAACTCGAAGTCGTCGTAGTTCAGGTCCTGGTCGCCGAAATCGACGAACTGCGCGGCGCCGGTGATCTGCACCGCGCCGAGTCCCCACGTCGCGTTGACCGCGCCGCCGTAGCCGTTGAACGCCCCGCCGGCCGCGGCGTCGATCGAGCCGCCGATGCCGGAGACCACAAAGGGCGTCACCCCCACGGCCACGCCGAAGCCGTCGGCGTCCAGGGTGTCGAGTGGGCGCAGCGGCAGGGCCAGGTTGACGCTGGAGTGGTAGGTGGCGGTTTCTTCGTAGTCGGTGCCGTGCACGCTGCCGCCCACCGACAGGCCGATCCAGTCGGTGAACCACCAGCCGCCGGCAAAGCCCAGGCTGGCGGCGGTGCCGTCGAAGCCCGCGGCGTCGAGCACGTGCACCCGCGGGGTGACGGCGAACCAGGCGCTCTGGCGTGCTTCGCGGTAGGTCCCGGTGTCGCGGTCCACCGCGACATCGACCCGGCCGCCGTCTTCGTCGAACACCACGTAGCCCGCGCCGAGGTCGTCGTCACCGCCGTCGGGCGCGCGGCCGTAGCCGCCGCGCGGCGCCGCGTCCAGCCGCGGCGACGAGCCGCCCAGTCCCCAGGTGTCGAAGAGGTGCTCGTTGGCGAGCGCGGTGGAGCTGAAGGGGTTGCCATCCACCACCGAGATCAGCGAGCGCCGGTTGAGGTCGGCCAGAAAGTCGGCGTAGACCTGGCCGCCGTCCTCTTCGAAGAACCGCTCGATCTCGTCTTCCAGGTCGTCGGCGTCGCTGCCGTCGAAGGTGCGGCTGAATCCGGTGCCGGGGAACTGAAGCGTCGCCTCGGTCTCGGCGTTGTTCAGCGTCACGCGGATGGCGTTCTGCACGTCGGCGTAGCGGGCGACCGCGGTGAAGCCGGTGTTGACCAGGGGGTTGAAGGCCCCGCGGGTCTCGATGGCGTCCCCGATGAGGTCCAGCAGGTTGGAGTCGGTGGCGGTGACGGTGGTGCCGCCGCCGCTGGCGGTGACCGAGAAGAGGTCCTGCGCGGCGGCGGAGGGGGCGTCATGCCCGAGCGTCGCGAGCAGGGCGGCGGCGAGCAGGACGCGGGTGGCGGGGCGGGGCATGGGCAGACTCCGAAAGAAGCGGGGCGGACATCGGGCCCGGGGCGCGGACCCATTTCCCGAGCCTAGACGCGGGGAACACCTGATTTTGTCGGCCGGCTGGACGGTGGAGGATGAAACCGCGTGTGAGCGCGGGTCAGGGGCTTCGCCGGGGCCTTGCCGGGGCTCGGCAGGCACTTTTCGACGGGGACAGACCCCTGCCTGCGATCCCCTGCGATCCCCTGCGATCCCCTGCGATCTCCCTGCGATCCCCCCTGCGATCCCTGTGGAGTGCTTCCCAAATCCCGTACCACCTGATATGAGAGTCTCAACCGGCCGCACCGGCCAGGAGACTTTGAATGTCCAAGCCCAAGAAACGTAAACGCCACAGCCCGACCCAGATCATCGAGAAGCTGCGTCAGGCCGACGCCATGCTCGCCGCGGACCAGTCCGTCGGGCAGGTCTGTCAGAAGCTGGAGGTCAGCGAGGCGACGCTGCACCGCTGGCGTGCCCAGTACGGCGGCATGAAGGCCGAGGAAGCCAAGCGGCTCAAAGAGCTGGAGGTCGAGAACGGCCGGCTCAAGAAGCTGGTCGCGGACCTGTCACTCGACAAAGCCATGCTGGAGGAACTCAACAAGGGAAAATGGTGAGCCCGACGCGCCGCCGGGAAGCCGTTGCCCATCTGCAGCGGGCCTTCCCGGGTCTGAGTGAGCGTCGGGCGTGCAGGGTGGTCGGCCAGCCCCGCGCCACCCAGCGGCAGAAGCGTCGGATCAAGTCCGACGAACCGTCCATCCTCAAAGCCATGCACCGCCTGGTGCGGGAGCGTCCCCGGTTCGGCTACCGCCGGATCCACGAGACACTGCGTCGCGTGGGCTTCAAGATCACCCGCAAGCGGGTCTACCGCCTTTGGAAGCAGGAAGGCTTCAAGGTGCCTCAAAAACAAAGCAAAAAGAATCGGGTCGGCGTCAGCGCGAACGGTTGTATCCGCAAACGAGCCGAGTTCCCTAACCACGTCTGGGCGTGGGACTTTATCCACGACCGTGACGAGCGAGGGCGGTCTATTCGGTGGTTGGCCATCGTCGACGAGTACACCCGCGAGTGCCTGGTGCTCGACGGCTCGCGATCATTCAAATCCGCAGACGTGCTGGATGTGCTGCGTGACCTGTTCCTGATCCGGGGCGTCCCGCAGCACATCCGTTCCGACAACGGTCCGGAGTTCATTGCTCATGCCGTCCGCAAGTTCTTGGATGACACCGGCATCGACACGCTCTACATCGAACCCGGCTCGCCGTGGCAGAACGGCTACGCCGAGAGCTTCAACCGCCGCCTGCGTGACGAGCTGCTGGACGCCGAGGTCTTCGCCGACCTGCATGAAGCCCGTGCCCTGACGGACTACTGGAAGAACGACTACAACCACCGTCGGCCGCACTCGTCGCTGGAGTACAAGACTCCCGCCGAGTTCGCCGCACGACGCGTACCCTTGATCCTTCAACCCCGACTCTCGTTGAGGCTGGTACATAAAACGGGGGCACTCCACCTGGTGCTCGACGGCTCGCGATCATTCAAATCCGCAGACGTGCTGGATGTGCTGCGTGACCTGTTCCTGATCCGGGGCGTCCCGCAGCACATCCGTTCCGACAACGGTCCGGAGTTCATTGCTCATGCCGTCCGCAAGTTCTTGGATGACACCGGCATCGACACGCTCTACATCGAACCCGGCTCGCCGTGGCAGAACGGCTACGCCGAGAGCTTCAACCGCCGCCTGCGTGACGAGCTGCTGGACGCCGAGGTCTTCGCCGACCTGCATGAAGCCCGTGCCCTGACGGACTACTGGAAGAACGACTACAACCACCGTCGGCCGCACTCGTCGCTGGAGTACAAGACTCCCGCCGAGTTCGCCGCGTCGTGCGGCCGTCCTCCGGTCGGGGCTACGCCCCTCCCTACGGACGGCCGCACGACGCGTACCCTTGATCCTTCAACCCCGACTCTCGTTGAGGCTGGTACATAAAACGGGGGCACTCCACCAGCCTGGCGGGGGGCACGGTGGCCCGAGTTGCACAGGTGCAGGCGATGCTGAACCATCGTCCGAGGAAAATCCTTGGCTACCGCACGCCCCTCGAAGTGATCAGCCGGCTACCGGGCGTTGCACTTCAGATTTGAATCCACCACTAATGATGTCGTGACCCCAGATGCTTTCCCGACAATTCGCTATCAGGAAAGAGCTCGACTCGACCGCGTTTTCGAGAGTATACAAATACTCCTAAGGCTGGATTCGCTTCTCCATCGCCACCAAGAATCAACAAAATCGCTTCAGGCAAACGCTCTCGCAGGTCCTTCGCAAGCGACGATTGATTTATGTCGTCGGTTTGACTGGGGAAGGGATTCGCATAGGGATGGCTATGCCATTCTCCGACTCGATAACGATTGCCGCGAAAACGCCTCTGCAAAAATTTGAAGTATTCGCTCAAGCCGATCACACCTCGGATAAACGAACGCTTGCTTCCTTGTGAATCGGTCGGTAACGGAGCAATTGACGTGACGTAGGCCACAAGCCCGTCTTCAGAATAATGTCCGACTAGCGACGTGCCAACTTCATTGGGGTAGTGCGCGACAGCTAGACGAATAATGCGTGAAATGCACCGTCTATTTATCTTGTGTCACCGCTCACCTCAAACTGACCCCCCAGTGATCATCTGGAATTGACCCCCCCCCGGCCAATCTCCTAACGCCGCCGGCCCGCACCCCGCGACGCCGGCGGCCTCCCCCCGGGACCGCTCTGCTGGAGGCTTCTATGCCTCCCGGGAGCCCCCGAATGATCAAGGTCAGTCAGTTCATGGATATCCGAAAACTTCACAAGAACGGCGTGTCGATCAAGCAGATCGCCGCCACCACCGGTCACGCACGCAACACCGTCCGCAAGGTTCTCCGCGGCGAGCACGAAATGAAGGCCTCGCCGGTCGTGCGATTGTCAAAGCTCGACGACTTCAAGCCCCACCTCACTGAGCGCTACCGCGAGTTCGGCCTCTCCGCCGTCCGCCTGATCGAAGAGATCCGGCCCATGGGCTACACCGGCTCGGTCCAGACCGTCCGACGGTTCCTGGCCACGCTTAAGGCCGGCGAGGCCCGCCAGAAGCGACTCACCGTCCGCTTCGAGACCCCGCCGGGCCACCAGGCTCAGGTCGACTGGAAGGAGTGCGGCAAGCACGCCGGCGCCGACGGCGTACTCGTGCCGGTCTACGCCTTCGTCATGGTGATGGCCTACAGCCGCATGCTGTTTGTCCGCTTCACCACCTCGATGAAGATGGGCGTGCTGCTGGACTGTCACCGTCGGGCCTTCGACTTCTTCGGCGGCATCCCCGACGAGATCTTGTACGACAACATGAAGCAGGTCCGCATCGGGCCGGGCAAGCTCAACGCGACGCTGGTGGACTTCGCGGCGCACCACGCCTTCACCGCCAAGACCCACCGCGCCTACCGCCCGCGGACCAAGGGCAAGGTCGAACGGCCCAACCACTACCTGGACCACAACTTCTTGGCCGGTCGCTCGTTCGAGGGCTTGGACGACCTCAACGACAGAGGGAAGCACTGGCTGAACCACGCCGCCAACGTCCGCGTACACGGCACCACCAAAGAGCGCCCGATCGACCTGTTCGAGAAGGAGCGAGGCCTGCTCACGTCGATCGCCGACGTGCGGCCGTATCACTTCATCGACCCGGTGACCCGCGTGGTCAGCTACGAATCGATGATCCGCTTCGACGGCAGCGCCTACTCGGTTCCGCCTTGCCACGCAGGCAAAACGGTCCACGTTGCCGCCGACGGCGGCCAGATCGTCGTTCGGGTGGACGACGCCATCGTGGCCGAGCACCGGCAGGCCGCGGGTCGGGGTGCGTGCGTGGTCAACCCCGATCACATGGCCGAGTTGTGGAAGCTCAGTCAGCAGCAGACCCCGCTGCCCGACGACGCCAAGCGGTGGAGCATCACCTTCGACCAGTCGGTGGCCACCACCCCGCTGGCCACGTTCGAGGAGGTGGCGATATGAGCGCCGTCGTTACTCTCGCTCCCACCCCCGCCCCGGCCGTCTACGAAGCCCGCGCCCGCGAAGGGCTTGAACACCTGGGTCTGAACGTCGCGCACGACCACCTCGACGGAGCCACGCAACGCGCCGCCGCCGAGTCGTGGAGCTACTCGCACTTCCTGGGCTACCTGCTCGACGGCGAGCTGACCGAGCGTCACCGCAAAACGGTCGCATTGAACCTCAAGTTCGCCCGACTGCCGATGCAAAAGACCCTCGACGGGTTCGACTTCGCCGCGCAGCCGTCGATCGACCGCCGGCTGATCGACGAGCTGGCCACCGGCCGGTTCCTGCACGAAGGCCGCAACGTCGTCATGCTCGGCCCGCCGGGCGTCGGCAAGACCCACCTCGCCATCGCCCTGGGCGTGCGGACCTGCGAACTGGGTCACCGCGTGCGGTTCACCACCGCGATCGACCTGGCGAACAAGCTGACCAAAGCGGTGGACGCCGGCCGGTTGGACCGGGAGATGCGGACGCTGACCCAGCCCAAGCTGCTGATTCTCGACGAAGTCGGCTACCTGAAGTTCGACGCCGTGCAAGCCAGCCTGCTGTTCCAGGTGATCTGCCAGCGGTACCAACGCCAGCAAGCCACGGTGCTGACCAGCAACAAGGCCTTCGGCGCTTGGGGCCAGGTGTTCGCCGACGACGCGGTGATGGCGTCCGCGGCGCTGGACCGACTGCTGCACCGCTCGACCGTGATCAACGTCAAAGGCGACAGCTACCGGCTGGCCGACCGCCGGAAAGCAGGCAACCCCGTCGCCGCTGACGCGGCGGCTGACGCCGCCCCCGCCCCAACCTCACGAAAGGAGTAACCTCCCTCATGACCCCGTAACGCGGCCGGGGGGGTCAATTCCAGATGATCGCTGGGGGGTCAAAATGAAGTGAGCGTTGACATCTTGATGCGATACTTGCCATCAGCCGACCGCCAAGTGAGAGGAGTCAGCACTTTCAACGGTAATTGCTCTTCCAGACCACTTCAATTGGGTTGCTATAGGCATCGATATTGCGGCGAAATAGCATAGCTGTTCCATCTACCTTGGGGGGTTCGCCAAGTAGTTGGTTTAAGGCATTTGTTGCGGCCGCAGTCATCAACCACATGTCGGCGTTCGTCGCTGGAAAGGTCGGGTGCCAGCAACCTGGCCCAGGAAGCACGAGTTCGTCAGGATTTGGTTGGCCTCCATGTTCTAATTCAGTCACAGGTACTACCCCACTGTGAATATCTAAATACAATCTCTGACATATACGGCTACACGAACTTGATCTGCCGGACACAGCAAGTGTCAAGATTGTGGCCCTGAAATTGACAAACATCGAGACCATTTTAGTGCGGTTGCGACTACTAATCTTATCAAGCCATCTGAAAGCCCCTTCGTCGGTGGTGCAGTCGATAATCAAGTCCGCGTCGTTGATAACCTTGGCGATTTGATCTCGATTTTGATCACTGAGCCTTGGAGGAAGACAAGTTAAATAGCCCGTAATATTTGACATAGGATTACAGCTCTGTAGGCGATCGGACAGAGCTGTTGCTTTCCCGCGGCGTAAGCTTCCGCCGTCAAGCGTGTGGCGGCACTGGTTACCCAATTCAAACAGATCTTTATCGAGTAGGTGGACATCTTGGGCTCCGCCGCGAATGATCATCTCCGCAAGTATCCCGCCAAGCGCACCACAGCCGGCAAGCACAACCCGTTCGTAGGCTGCAATATTGGAATGCTCGCCCCGTGCATAGAGCCTTTTTCTTGCGATGTTTTCGCTACGGGCCCACGGCAAAGCGGCTTGGGGGGCGAGCCCACCTTCATTCACCAAAGCATTCCACAGGCCTGAGTCCTTAAATTTGCTGCTCTTATGATTTTTTTGCTTACGGCGCTCCCGTCTATCCGTTTGATTATTCGAAAGATAGATTGGTTGCCAATGGACTTCAGACACCTCATCACCGACACGATGTGGAATCTGAAATCCAACCAGCACAAATGCGGCTTCTGGCACTCTGTTTCGTTGCTCTCGTGCGAGACGAATATTTCGCTGCAAATCCACACCTAAACGTATGCACATCTCGGTGAGTTCACCGAATGTCTGCGGTGGACGGTGGCGTGTGTAAGCAGGGTCTGACAGAAGTAGCCACCGGCCTGAGACACGGTCTCTCCGTTCCGCAAGATGCTTTGGATACGTCCACTCTCTGACTATATTCTTTTCTTCGTCAATAAACCGGGAGACTAGAAGACCACGGAGAATCTTCGCGTTTAAAAGATCGACATACCCGGTCGCTCCCATTCGATCGTGCCAGGCTCCAAAACTGTCGTCGGTTTCATCGAATAGGAGCGGCAGTTCAGTCGGTAGCTCACCCTGAAAGTCGCGACGACTAAAATCTGGTATCTCATAGGGGTCGCCAAGAGGAAGAAGCTTTTCTGTTGCTGCGTCAATAAGCCATTCACGAGCCCAATCAATATATTGCTTCAACCTACTTGCATTAAAGAATGCTTGCCGGTCTGGAAACAAGCAAAGCTTATGTGTTTCGGCGTCTTGATGGGGGAATCCGCGGACGCTTTCGTCTTCAGGATAGATATCGACGCCATGGTATGGAAATGTAGAGTCAAGTTGAACTCGCAGCCGAACGCGTTCCGGCAGCCTCGCTACGTTAGGGAATGGGCCAACAGCTACTGAGCAACGAAACTCCGCGTTTCCATCGGAGCAGAGCGAAAGATCATCGATGACCTGAATGGTTGAATCTGCGCGAACAATTTCCATCGCTTCCCTCATAGCTGAGGTTAGTTGCTTGTCGACTGGCATCCATCACCCATACTTCCGTGGTTGATACTCGCCTGCTTGCTCGCGTGGCGCTTTGAAATATCCTGCTTCAGCTTTCGCCGAATCTTTTCCACCACCATCATCGCCACCGTCTTCTCGCAAGCCATATTCGTCAACGAGTCGTCCGCCGTCATTCATCGGATTGCTGCGCGAACCATCGTCGTAAATGTCAAAAATAAAACAATACCGTTCTTCACCAGTGTGGAATACGTCGTCGTCGCCGCATTGCTCTTCATATTTTTCCATTGCGAAATCACGCGGGTGATTGTGCCTACTCTCCTCTTGTGTTGGAGCTGATACGACTGTGTAGTCGGGGTCAATAGCTGCGAGCCCGTCCATGTACTCTTCTTGGTCATCATTTTCCCGAAAGAATGAATTGGAGCCGTGATGCGAGGCGGCCAAACAGAATGACTTTAGCCGATCTTTGTGATATTTCGTGATGTGCGTTTCGAACGCACATCTGTCTGCGTCGCCTACGATCATGATCCATTGCTTTTCTTTTCCGAACTTGATTACGCCGCACTGTTCGTGGATACGTGCCCGTCGTTTATCAGCATCGTCTTCATTCACTTCTTCCGTGACGTATTGTGCTGGTGAGAGAACGTGATACTCGGCCTCACCGTAAGCGACTGAGGAGTTGCTTCCCTCGAGGACTATTTCGGCGTTATCGCCATACTTCTTCTTTACCTTTGCAACGAGCGCAGTCAGTTCCGAGTGTTTTCCCCCGTACTTTCTGCTTGGTTTATGGTTAGAGTGCCAAACCTCCTTGATATCTACGGCGTCCGAAAGTTCCTTGGTGCCGAAGAGATGGTCATCATGGGGGTGCGTATTACAAAAAGCATTCAATACCTGGCCTTCCAAAAGATCTTTCATGAGAGCCGGAACATCTATGCCTGCAACTTTTCGGTCGAGGTTAATGTCTACGAGAACAACTCTGTACTCGTCACCGTCTTTGGCGAACACAATTGCCGACGACCCTTGTCCAACGTATAGAAACGCAACCCTGACCTGAACTTTACCGTCATCAGGCCAGAGTACGTCGCGTGCAATATTCTTACTCGTCATATAGTTTTCCTTACGATTCGGCTACGGTTTGAGAGTTAGGAGTATTTTTTGCTCGGCGCAAAGAAGCACCTCGCGGACATAGTACCAGCCACGTCGTTTCGTGCGGTGCCAAAGCACCGCAAGTAGCCCAAGCATGAAAACTAAGACGACGATATATTGGCTACAGGTAAGAGTTGACGCAAACCCGCCGCGAGATGATCCGATGAACAACATCAACGACACGATCGAAAGTACGACCAAGGATCTGTGATAGGCGTAAAGTGCATTAAATCTCCCGGCGCGTGCGCTCTCGGACGACTCCGCGAGTTGGGACGCAAAGAGAAACAAAGAGTGGTTGCTAGCGTCGGGCGACGTTGCTTCGACAAGTTTCGAGCGAATACGCTTTGCACTATCAAGCGGGAAAAAGGTCGGCCCGAGACCAGATTTCAAAGCTGAGTCAGACGGGCGTCCACCCCAAGTTTTATTCAAAATAGGTTCAATTAGGCTGGCAAGAGTTTGCACTAGATGGCCAACAAAAATGCTGAGTGCGGTCAGCGCGAGTAAGACGAATCCCTCTGGAAAATGGGCCGCATTTGCTTGTGAAGCTAGGCTTGGAAACGCCAGCGGTACGGCGGCGACCACTAGGACCCCGGGCACAAGTACGCCGACGACATCATAAATTTCAAATTTATCGATCACTGAGTCTTGGCTCCATTGGAATGATCAGTTCATTCGATTGCGGTAAGTTTAGCGGTCGCCTATCCTCATGCGAAACAAATCATGAAACCGTGACTGGGCTAGTGCAGTGTCGATAGCAAATCTTGGCCTTACTGCACCGATACCAGCCCCTCCTTCATATACGGATCAAACCCCATCTTAGGATTCCGCTTTTCCAACAACTCCGCCGTCCGCTCGTCCCCCTTAAAGGTCTCCAGCACCTTGGCAAACCCCATCCGGTGAATAGACGGCCCCATTTTCTCGGTGGACCCGTTCGATCCGGCCTCCGAGTCAAGACAGTCTCGGTTGTAACCGTCAAACAACACCGCATACACATCCGCGACCTTCTCCCGCGGAACCAAGCCCAGGAACTGCAGCTCCCCGTCGGTGAACCAGTGCCCCTGGGTGGAGCCGTCTTCGGAGCCGCCGAGCTTGAGGGCGTCCATGTCGCCGGTGCTGCCGATCCAGCCGATGGTTTGGGTGGCGGGGCGGGCGCCCAGGCGTTCGCGTTGGTGGTGGCCGACGCGACACGCCCGCGTCTCGCAAGGGCGGAGTCGGTTGGGGGCGTGGGGCGTTGACGCGGAGAACGGCATACGGAGGATGATCCTTTTTGATTCGTGCCCGGTCAGGCTAACCGTTCTCGGGGTTCGCTGTCCCCTCACATAGGGGGCGCCCGCGCGATCGTGGGGGTTTGTCTGACCACCGCGAGAAGGCCAGCCATTCCGCATCGGGAACGAGTTCGAGTGCATTTCGTAGAAGCCTAAGTGTTTCAATCGGAGCCACGCTCTTGAACGTCACAGGGGTCTTTGCCCCGGCCGGTCGCACGCTTGCTTTGCAGCAGATATCTGAGGGGATGCATACGCGGCCAAGCCCCAGGCCACTGCGGGGCCCCGTCTTCGACCTCGAAGATCCGGAAGCCGTCCGACACCCCCAGTCCGGGCGCAGCCCGAGGCGGACGAAGAGGCGGGTTCGCGTTCCGGCTTTGCGGAACGTGAGCCCGGCGATGAGCCGCCTATCCGGCGGCGGCGGTTTTCTTGTCTTTTTCCGGATACTTGATCCGCTTGTGATACACCGCGCACAGCGTCTTGCTGAGCGACGCCTCGATCTTCGACAGCTCGGTCAGCGTCAGGTTGCAGTCGTCGAACTGGCCGTCCATGAGCCGCTTGAGGGCCATGCTGTGGACGAGCTGTTCGAGCCGCACGGCCGTCGGTTCGTCCATGGCCCGCGCGGCGCCCTCGATGCCGTCGGCCAGCAGCAAAATGGCGGCCTCGCGGGTCTGGGGCTTGGGGCCGGGGTAGCGGAACTCGAACTCGCTGGGGGCGGGCTTGTCTTCGGCCTCGGTGGCCTTGCGGGCCTGGTGGTAGAAAAACTCGACCAGCGTGGTGCCGTGGTGGCTCTCGATGAGGTGGCGGATGACCTGGGGCAGGTTGAACTCGCGTCCGAGCTCGACGCCGTCTTTGACGTGCCCGATGATGATCAGCAGGCTCATCGCGGGCGAGAGTTTGTCGTGCTTGTTGGCGCCGCCGGCCTGGTTCTCGATGAAGTAGCTGGGCTTGTTGATCTTGCCGATGTCGTGGTACATCGCGCCCACGCGGCACAGCAGGCCGTCGGCGCCGATGGCGTCGGCGGCGCTCTCGGTCATGTCGGCGATGCGCAGGCTGTGCTGGTAGGTGCCGGGCGCTTCCTGGGCCAGGCGCTGCAGCAGCGGGTGGCTGGCGTCGTTGAGCTCGCGCAGCGTCATGCTGGTGGTCACGCGGAAGACCGGCTCGATGACCACCGGCAGGATGCCCTGCACGAAGAGACCGACCATGCAGCCGGCAATGAACACGTACAGCACGTCAGCGCCCAGGAGGCTCCATTGGGCGCTGACCGCGTCGCCCAGCAGCGGCAGCGCGTCGGTGGCGGGAAGGTCAAAACGCCGCTCGGCGACGCCGGCGATAAACGTGGCGGCGCCGGTGGCCAGGCCGGCCCACAGGCCGACGGTGACCAGCTTGGAACGCGAGCGCACGTCGCTGAGCTGGGCCACGGCCAGGGCGACGCCGGTGAGCATGACGACCGCCGCGGACATGGGCAGGCGCAGGCTGAGCACGATGAGGAAGGTGAGTGCGATGCCCATGGCCAGCGCGAACCGCCGGTCGTAGACCACTGCCAGGATCATGGCCCCGCTGAGCGCGGCGAAGACCACGCCGCCCAGGGCGACCGAGGGCCAGGCCCCGGCCAGCAGCACGGCGACGAACTGGCAGGCCAGCAGCAGCGAGGTGAGGGCCAGGCCGCGCATGGGGTTGCGCCGCACCCGGGGGTTGTAGGCGAAGATGTAGCCCCAGATGCCTGAGGCCAGCAGCCCCATGAGCCCCACCAGCCCCAGCCAGGACAGCAGCTTCTCGGTGGGGGTGCGTGCGGCCTCCCACTGGCGATGCTCCTCAAAGATCAGATCCAGGTCGTCGATGCTTAACTGAGTTCCTGAACCCACCAGCACCTGGTCGGGGCGGTAATCGATTTTGACCACCGGCGTCGCGGCGTAGGCGGCGTCGCGGCGGGCCTGGGTGGTGGCGTCGTCGTAGAGGTAGGTGGGTGCCAGCTGCCGCATGACCACCGCGGCGACGACCGGCTGCAGCTCGGGCGGGAAGTCGTTGGTCAGATCGCCCGCGAGCAGCCGGGCCACCTGGGCGCGGTCGCTGACGGGCAGAAGCAGCCGCTCGCTGACCAGACGTTCGGCGTCGGTCTGCACGTAGGGGTCGGGGTGCACGGCCTTGAGCCGCGCCGGGCCGTCGAGCGTGCGCCGGTAGTCGCCGTCGTTCAGGATGACGTGTGTGAAGACGCGGCGCAGCGCATCGCGGACCCGCCCTGCCCAGGCTTCGGGGGTGGTGGGCGAGTCGCCGACCCCCAGCGCGTAGCGTCCCAGCTGGGCGTGGGCCTCGGGGGTGAGGCCCACCGACGCGACGTAGTCGGGGCTGATCTCCTCGAAGTCCACCTCTTGGAGCTTCAGCAGACCATTCAGCGCCTGCTTCAGGTCGCGGTGCAGCTTCGCGCTGTGACCGAAAACCGGCGGCACCTCGCGGCGGTTGAAAGCCCGCTCGCGCTCGGTGGCCTTGAGGTCAATCGCTTCGAAGCCCTGGCGGGCGAGCACGGGGTGGTCGACCAGCTGGCCGAGGTAGTGGCCCGGTCGGCCACGGGCCGACAGCGCGATCGCCGAGCCGACGATGGCGAAGGCGGCGACGAACAGCAGGCACCAGCCCACGTCCCGCCGACGCAGCCACGCGAACCACGGGCCGCGCTCGCCGCGGACGGCGCGGCTGACCCCCTTGCGGCGGTTCTGTTTGCTCTTGCCGGTGGCCATGGTCGGGGTGGGGAAGGGGGCGGGGCGGGCGCTGACGGGACGGTCATCGGCCGGATGGAGCCGGGGGCCGGGCGGTATTTTACCCGGGGGCGCGGAACGTGGGTCACGGGGTGATGGACGGGCGGCGCGCGGCGATCGGTCGGGGGCGAGGTCCGATAGGGGGCGGGGGACGTGATCCGTAGACCGTGATCCGTGATCCGAGCGGACCAAAGCGTCGGACTTTTCGGATCACGGATCACGGATCATTGATCACGGTCTACGGATCACGCCTCCTCCCCGTACGCCTCGACCACGCGCTGCACCAGGGCGTGGCGCACGATGTCCGCGGCGTCGAGTGTGCAGCGGCCGATGCCGGGCACACGCTGCAGCCGGTGGAAGGCGTCGATCAGGCCCGAATCACGGGGGTCGTCCAGGTCGATCTGGCTGGCGTCGCCGGTGACGACCATCTTGCCGCCGTGGCCCAGCCGGGTCAGGAACATGAGCATCTGGCTCTTGGTGGTGTTCTGGGCCTCGTCCAGGATGATGAGCGCGTCGTTGAGGGTGCGGCCACGCATAAACGCGAGCGGGACGATCTCAATCAGGTCGTGCGCCATGAAGCGCTCGATGTGGTCGAACTCCATCATGTCGTGCAGCGCGTCGAGCAGCGGACGCAGGTAGGGGTTGACCTTGTCCTGCATGGTGCCGGGCAGGAAGCCGAGCTTCTCGCCGGCCTCGACGGCGGGGCGGACGAGCACGAGCTTGCGGACGGCGCCGCGCTTGAGCATGTTGACCGCGGCGGCGACGGCGAGGTAGGTCTTGCCGGTGCCCGCGGGGCCAAGGCAGAAGGTCAGGTCGTGGTCGTGGATGGCCTTGAGGTAGGCCAGCTGGCCGGCGGTTTTGGCGCGGACGCGGCGGCCGGGCAGGTAGACGTCCAGGGCTCCGTCGGGCGGGGCGGACGCGGGCGCGATGGGGTCCGGCGCGGGGGCTTCGCCCAGAACGGCGGCGGCGGGCGTGAACTCCTGCAGGCTGGCCGACGAGAGGGCTTCGAGCAGCTGGGCCTTGCCGAGGGTGCGGCCGGCGCGGGCGGCCTCCTGCAGACGCTCGACCACCTCGGCGGCCTGACCCACGGCCCGCGGCTCTCCGACGATGCGGAGGGTGTCGTCGCGGGCGCTGACCGCCACGCCCAGGGCCTCGCGGATGAGCTTGAGGTTGCGCTCGGCCGGGCCGGTGGTGGCGAGCCGGGCGTCGCCGGCGGGCAGGGAGAAAGTTTTTTCCATGTGGATGGGAACCGGCCGAGCCACCCGGTGGACCAGGGGCAGGGAAGGAATCGACAAACCGGGTCAGGGGGTCGGGGCCGACGCGGCGAGCTTGGCGCGGGTGGTGGGGATCACGGTGAGCCCGCCGGGAATAAGGGATTCGAGGTGCGTGCCGTCGGCGGCGAAGCGGTGGCGGGTCTCGGCGCTCGACGGCGCGGGCCGCTCGTAGACGACGTAGCCGTCGCCCGCGCCTTCGGGGTCCGGGCCCACCCGCACGGTGCGGAGTGCCAGGTCACCGCTGGCCGGGTCCCACGCGTAGAAGGCGAAGGCGGTGCCGGGGTCGCGGGGCATCGCAGCGGGCAGGCCCATGGCCTGGATCTGACCGAGATAGCCGGTCTCGGGCGTCTGCCAGCGGCGGTGATGGGTGCGCCCCGCAATGGACCCGCCGAGCCGCCCCTGGTTGTCGCGGGCCGCCGCGACGCCGGCGGAGCCCAGGAACGACTCCTGCGCCCGGACCCCTGCGACGGTGCGTTGGGTGGGCGGGACCTCCTGCACGACCTCGATCAGGTGCTGGGCGGTGGTGCCGCGTCGGCCCCGGGGGCCGCGGGTGCCGGTTTCGACCCAGGTCACGGCGTCGTCGCCATCGTCGCCGTCGGCACGGCCGGGCAGGCCCGCGTCTCCGGGTGTGTCGGTCGCCCGGCGCAATGTTTGTTTGAGGTCCCAGATCTCGATCTCGCCGTCGGCCTCGGCGTAGGCATAGAGCGACCGGTCGAGCGCGACGCCGTCGCGCTGGCGGTGGTCCTGCAACACGACCGCGGTGCCGGGGGGGACGAATCCGCGGCGGCGCAGCTCGGGCTCGAGGGCCAGTGCGACCGGGTCCGAGATGCGGACCACGCGGCGGTGGCCGACGTCCTTCCCGTCGATGCAGAGGCGGTACCAGCTCTCTTCGGGCACCGCGGCCGCGAGGGCGCCCGCAGGCAGGGCGTTCAACCAGGCCACGCCCAGATCGATCTGCGGGCGGCGGAGCGATTCGAGCTCGGAACCCAGCGGCACGTGCAGCGAGGCGAGCACCTCTTCGAAGCGTGCGAGCGCCGCGTCGGCGTGCGTGGAGTCGGACTGAATCTTGACGACCGCCGCGGCGTAGGGCTCAAGCATGATGACCGCGTGCGCGTAGAACCAGGACGGTCCCCCGTCCGGTGGGTCGATGTCGAAGAGCATGAGGGAGCCCGGACGGTTGCCGATCGTCCGCTGCTCAGCGCCGCGCCGCAGCCGCGGGCCGTGAAGGGCGAAGCCCATCTGGACGAGGGCCTGCACGCCGGCCTGGTCCAGCTGCACCGGCACGCGGCTGTAGGCGATTTTAAAAGCAAGACGGCCCCCGTCGGGCGCGTCCCACGCGAAGTCGTTGCCGTCGCGTGGGGCGGGCGCGGCGGTCCAGCCCTCGGGGGGACGCAGCGAGATGCCGTAGGCGGTCTCGCTCCAGCGGTGCGGGTCGGTAAGGTCGATGGCCGCGGCCGCGGCCGCGGTCGCGGAAGGCGCGTCGGCGTCGGCGTCGACGTCGGCGTCGACGTCGGCGGCCGCGACCGCGACCGGCGCCCCGATGACCAGGGCGGTCCACAGCGCGAATACCCGCGGCCCCGCGACGGGGCGGGGACCGGGGCGGGTAACGGGGGCGTGGGGGGATCGGAGACCGTGCATAGGGCCAGTCTATCCCCCGCTGCGCGGGGACCCCGGCCGCTCAGGGCGGCCGGCGGCGGGGCGTCGGATTCAAGCCGGATTGATCGTCAGCCGGTCGAGAATCACGCGCAGCTCGCGGATCTGTCCGAGTTCGGCCTGCTCGCCCCAGCGCTCCGCCGGCATCAGGGTGGTCAGCTGCACGACCCAGCAGCGGTCGGGGTCGGGCCGCACCGCGGCGATCGCGTGAACCTGCGGCGAGCCGTCGTCGCCCACGGGGCTGAGCCGGCGGGTGGAGAAGAACAGCTCGAAGACCTCCGAGTCGGGGTGGGTGTCCCCGCCAGAGTCGGGGGTTTTGAACCGGGTGATGGGTCGGCGTCCGGCGATGAGACGCGGCAGCACCCCGGTGAGCACCGACGTGGGCGACGCGTCGGGCGGCACGGCGACGCGGTAGACACGCAGGCGGCGGCCGGGTTCGGAGGTGTCGATCAGCTCCCAGCCGGTGTCGATGCCGTCGGCGTTGCGGAGGGTCTGGGCCAGCACCCATCCGGGCGGCGCGGCGAGCACGGCGCCGTGCAGGTCGATCGGCGGGGGCGCGGCGGGTCGCGGGCGGGCCAGCGGCGCCCCCGTGACCCAGGCGGCGGACAGCAGCGAAAGCACCAGCAGCCCCGCCATGAGCGCGGTGAGCACGGCGGCCCGCGGGCCGGGGCGTTCGATCAGCGGGGGTGGGGGCATGGGCGGATGCTAACCCGCTCCCGGTGATCGGGGGCGGGGACCCGTCCGGGTCACGGGGCCCAGAAGCGGACGGCTGCATCGGCACGGCGGACCTCGGCGCCGGCGGCCGTGGCGTCGTCGGCGCGGATCTGCATCAGCAGCGCGTCGCCCCCGGTCGTGGGGTTGGTGTGGGCTGCGCTGGCTGCCGAGCCCGCGATGGGGTCGGCGGCAGGGTCGTCGAGGTCGCCCGCCATGCGGGCGGCGCGGGGCCCGCTCGCGGCGGCGGGGGGCGCCGGCGCGGCGTCGCCACCCGCATCCGGTTTTGCTTGCGTGTGCAATTCGGCGACCGACGCGTGAGCTTGCTCGGCGGGGGGCTGGGCCGACCGGGCCGACGCGGTCGTCTCGGCGACGAGCATCGGGGACTCGGTTGGGGCGGTCGCGGCGGACGCGACCGGCGGGAAGAACGGCCCGGGGCGGGTGCCCCACCAGTCCGCGCTGGCCCGGGGGCCCGGCCGCACCCGGTCCACGGCCAATCCGACGCGGCCCAGCCAGGTGGCAGGCACAAAGACGATGTCGTCGGGGTCCAGCGCCACGTCCAGGGTGTTGTCGCCGGTGTCCAGCAGCCGCTGGGCCGCGACGACCAGGCGTCGCCGCGGGTCGCCGTGGGGCCCGGGCCGCAGCACCAGCACCCGGCCCAGGTCGGCGCGGTGCGCCGGCCGGGCGGCGGCGAGCACGGACGACAGGTGGTTGTTCCCGTCCCAGGCCTGGGCGCCGGGGTCGTGGACCTGCCCGAACACGAAGACGCGACGGCTGGCGAAGCGGTCCACGCGCACCGTCACGTAGACGGGGTCGGCGCCGCCGAGGCGCTGTCGCTTGGCCTCCGCCACCTCGGCGGGGTCGAGGGTGAGGCCGCGGTTGGCCACCGGCCCGGGTGGGGTGCCTTCGCCCGTCGCGTGGGCGCCCGATTCTGTGTCGGCTTGGCCTGCGTCGGCTTCGGTTGCGTCGGCGACACCCGCCGTCAGCGCCCAGCGTAGGTCGTCGGCGACTTCGCCGGGCGTGAGGCCGGTGGTATCGACCGGCCACGCGAGGCCGGGCAGCAGCAGCCGGCCATCGGGCGGCAGCGTGACGCGGTGGTCGAGCGCCTCACCGCCGCTCAGCACGGTGATGTGCAGGGTGTCGGGGGCCGCGACGCGGTAGCGGGTGTCGGCTGTCTCGGGCGGTTCGGCGTGGGCCACGCCCACGAAGGCCTTGAAGTCGTCGGCCCGGGTGTAGGCCGCGGCCAGCCGGGCGCTCTGGCAGCCGCCTCCGAGAAGCGGCAGGGCGAGCAGCATCGCGGCGACGACGGCGTGCGTTAGCGCCAGGGCGCGCGGATCGAGATGGGCCAAAAGCAGGCGGTGCGGGGCATTCACGTCCCGGCCGCTATCGGCCACACCCCGGAACCGGTGCAGGCCGACGCGGGAGGGCCGCACCGCGATAAACCGCCCAACCGCGCCAGACGGCAGGGTCGCTCAGGCGCCGGCCACGCGGCGCTGCACCGTGGGCTCGCGCGCCAGGTCGGCCTGCACCAGATGCTGCATCAGCTCGGACCGCACGCCGGCGTAGTCGGGGTCGTCGTAGCGGTTCTTGAGCTCGCCGGGGTCGTCCTGCAGGTCGAACAGCTCGCCCCAGTCGCGCCCGCGGTAGACGGTGATCTTGTAGCGCCCGGTCACCAGGGTGCGCAGGTGCACGGCGTCCGAGTCCTGGTGGTGGTTCTCGACGATTGCGTGGTCGCGCGGCGGATCGGCCAGTCCGCTCCACGCGGCGGTCTGGTCGAGCCCCTGCATGGTGCGCGGCACGCCCAGCCCGGCGGCGGCGGCGAAGGTGGGCGCGATGTCCACCAGCGACTGAATCGCGTCGCTGCTCTTTCCCGCGGGGAGGTGTCCGGGCCAGGCCGCGGTGAAGGGCACGCGGATCACGTCTTCGTAGTGAAAGGGGCCCTTGGCGAGCAGGCCGTGCTGGCCCAGGAAGTGGCCGTGGTCGGAGGTGAAGACCACCAGCGTGTGGTCCAGGATGCCCAGCGTTTCGAGGCGGTCCAGCGTCTGGCCGATCCAGTGGTCCATGAAGCTGATCATGCCGTAGTAGATGGCCTGGGCTTCCTGCAGCTCGCGCTCGTTCACCCCCGTGTGCGCGTGATAGCCGTGGTTGCCCTTGCCGTCGACGTTCAGCGGGCCAAAGACGTTTTCGCCCGCGGCCCGTTCACCCGTCGTGGCCCGGTGGGGCGGGGGCATGTCGTCCATCTCGCCGTCCACCCGCGATCCGACTTTCATGTCGGCCGGGTCGTACATGCCGGCCCAGGGCTCGGGCACGGCGTAGGGCGGGTGCGGGTCGTGGTAGCTGGACCAGACGAAGAAGGGATTGCCCGCGGCGTGGGCTTCGTCGATCGCCGCGAGGGTGCGCTCGCCGGTCCACGCGGTGTAGTGCAGCTCCTGGGGCAGCTTCCAAAACATGTCGCCCCGCCAGCCGTAGCCGGGGCCGTCCGCGACGGGCGGGGCCAGCGCGCCGTCCGTCGGCGTGTCCTTGATCCCGTCGTTGCGGGGCTGGAAGTAGTCGCGCCAGTTGGCCAGACCCTTTTCTTCCATCCACAGTGCGTAGTGCTGGCCGACGTGTCCCTCGTCGACGTGGTTGCGGGCCAGCTCCACGCGGTCAAAGCCGTACCACGGCGTGTGGGTGTCATTGAAGGTGCGCCAGAAGTCCAAGTCGCGCAGCGTCGGGTAGCACTCCACGCTGGAGCATTCGTCGGTCGACAGCAGCGGCTGGAAGTGCGCCTTGCCCACCAGCGTGCTGCGGTAGCCGGCCTCGGACAGGTAGCCGCCCAGGGTCGGCGCGGCGTCGGGCAGCTTGGTGCCCAGCGTGTACGCCCCATGGGTCGAGGGGTACTGCCCGGTCAGCAGCGTGGCCCGCGTGGGCGTGCAGGTGGGGTTGGGGCAGTAGGCCCGGGTGAAGTCTGTGCCCATCGCCGCGAGCCGGTCGAGGTTCGGCGTCTTGATGGCCGGGTTGCGCACGCCCATCGCGGTCCAGTGCTGCTGATCGCTGGTGATCAGCAGCAGGTTCGGGCGGGCGGCGGGTGCGGCGGGCATCGGTGGGTTCGGGATGTGGGGGCGTACGTGCGGGCGCGGCGGATCGGGGCCGCGGGGCACGGAGCGTAAGCTCGATCAGGAAATCAGAAATGGGCCCGGGAGGACTCGAACCTCCAACCGTCGGTTCCGAAGACCGGTGCTCTATCCAATTGAGCTACGGACCCCATGCAAGGGGTGGGGCGAGGAGTCTATCACGGCCGTTCGGGGGCGCTACAATCCGATATGACACGACCCAATCCCGGGTGCAGGCGAATGCCCGTGATTGCCGCCGCGTTCGCCATGATGGCGACGTCGGCGTCGTGGCAGGCGTCCGCGCAGCCCGTGATCCGTCTCGGCGGCGCGTCGGGCGGTTTCGGAACCGCGGACTCTCCGCACACCCGTCCGTCGCTGATTGCCCGGACCGACGCCGCGCATCGCGGGGGCGCCGTCGAGTTCGCCCTGCGACTGCAGCTGAATCCCGAGTGGCACGTGTACTGGGTGAACCCCGGCGACGCCGGCCTGCCGCCGAAGCTGAGATGGACCCTGCCCGAAGGTGTGGCGGTATCGGATATCGACTGGCCGGTCCCCCGGTACCAGAAAGACGACCACGGCCTGGTCACCTACCTGTACGAGGGCGACGTGGTGCTGCCGCTGACGCTGACCCTGGACAACGGCTTCGCGGGCGACCGGGTGGAACTCGTCGCCGACGCGACGTGGCTGGTGTGCCGCGAGGCGTGCCTGCCGGGCAGAGCGCGGCTGACGCTGGACCTGCCCGTGGTGGACAGCGCGCCGGTGGAGGCCGAGGCGACCGCGGGCCTGTTCGCCGCGGCGGACGCGCGGCGACCGGTGAGCGGAGGGACCGACGCGGTGCGGCGGGTTGACGATCCGCCGGGCCGTTTCAGTCTGGATATCCACGCGAGTCACCTGGGCGCCCTCGGCGGTGGCGAGGTCGCGGCCCGCATCATGCCGGTGGATCCCGGCCTGGTGGACGAGTCTGCACGTCACCCCGCGTCGTGGTCCGTGGACGGGATATTGCGCATCACCGCCCCACGTGCGGACGCCGCCGCGGCCCCGCCGAACGCCCGCGGCTTCGTTGAGCTCCGCCGCGGCGAGCACACACAGCTTTTTCGTTTTGGACCGCAACCCGCGGATCCGTCGCACTGAACGCCCGCCCCTTTTCACCGGAGACCCCCTCATGAAACGCCGCCTCTTCGTCACTGCCGCCGCCCTGTGCGCGACCGCCGCCGTCCTGCCCCTGTTCACCGCCCCGGCGGTCGGCGCCGAGAATGCGACCGCGTCGGGCGTCACCACCGGCACGTCCGCCCCGGACTTCACCCTGACCGACACGAACGGGACCGCCCACGCGCTGTCGGAGTTCGCCGGCAAGACGGTGGTCCTGGAGTGGACGAACAAGGACTGCCCCTTTGTCAAGAAGTTCTACGGCGTCAACGCCATGCAGGGCTGGCAGGAAAAGGCCACCGCCGACGGCGTGGTCTGGCTGACCCTCTGCTCTTCGGCGCCCGGCAAGCAGGGGCACATGAGTGCCGACGAGTGGAACGACCACATCGCCGAGACCGACATCGCCAGCACCGCGGTGCTGATGGATGAGGCCGGCACCGTGGGCAGGAGGTACGCCGCGAAGACCACGCCGCATATCTACGTCATCGACGGCGAGGGCGTGTTGCGTTACCAGGGCGCGATCGACGACACGCCCAGCACCGACGCGGCCGATATCGACGGGGCGACCAACTACCTCGCCGCCGCGCTGGCCGCGATCGATGCCGGGGAGCCGGTCCAAGAGACCGACACCAGGCCGTACGGCTGCGGCGTGAAGTACTGAACCCGCGCCCCGCGGGTGAACGCGACGGCCGCCCCGGTAACGGGGCGGCTTCTTTTTTGGTTCTTCCGGGATTTCCGGGGACACCTTGTGAGGCAACAAGGCATTTTTAACCGCCAAGACGCCAAACCGCCAAGAGCGCCGAGAAAGGCACCTGCCAGGTACGTCTGGATCATCAGAGTGATCCGCGGGCTTCCGGGTGAAGAGCGCCGTGGAGACCTTCCCGTGTGCGTGGACACGGCACGCCAGTCGTCGTTACGCCGGCGGCCACGGGCTTCCTTGGCGTCTTGGCGGTTCAATCCGGATTTCGTGGTCTTGCATGAGTTTGCGATCCAAGCGGGTTCACAGAAAGTCCGGATAAACACATCTTTTCACGTGCTTCCGCCCGACCCCTCATAGGCATTTCGTTTTTTTTTGACGCGGCCGCAGTCTTTCAAGTGATGGCGGGCTGGGATGATCCCCGCGTCACCCCGCGTCACCCCGCGTCACCCCGCGTCACCCCGCGTCACCCCGCGTCACCCCGCGTCACCCCGCGTCAAAACGAAAGCGTTCTCGTATCAGCCCCGGTTCAGCCAGCGGATCTGCTTCAGGTCCTCACCCATCACCGTGAACCGCAGCATCTGCAGCGCGCACTTCGCCGCGCGGTCGCGGACCGCGGCGCGTCCCCCCACCAGCCGCGCGTGGTGCGTGGTCACGCCCGCCGGTGTGGCCAGGCCGAACCAGACGGTGCCGACGGGTTTGTCGTCGGTGCCGCCGTCGGGCCCGGCGACGCCGGAGATGGAGACTGCGCAGGTCGCGCCCGCACGCTCGCGGGCGCCCGCGGCCATTGCGGCGACCACCGGCGCGCTCACCGCGCCGTGGGCGTCCAGCAGCGTTGCGGGCACGCCCAACTGCGACTGTTTGAGCGCGTTGGAATAGGTCACCCACCCCCCGGGGTACACCGCGCTGCTGCCCGGCACGTCGACGATCATGCCGCCCAGCAGGCCGCCGGTGCACGACTCGGCGGTGGCCACGGTCTGGCCGGCGTCCCGCAGCCGCGCGACCAGGTCGCCCGCGAGGGTCGCGTCGTCGTGACCGAACACCAGCGGTCCCAGGCGGGCCTCGACGTCCCGCGTGGTCGCCTCCAGCGCCCGGCCGGCTTCTTCGACGCCGGCGAACTCGCTGCGGATGCGGATGCTGCAGTAGCCGCGGGCGACGGTGGTGCCCACCTTGGGGTTGCGGTCGCGGGACATGAGTCCGCCCAGGCGTTCGGCGGCATCGCTCTCGCCGATGCCGAAGGTGTTGACCTTCCGGGTGAGGATGGCGTCGCGGACGCCGCCGTCGCGGGCCGACGCGGCGACGAGTTCGGGCTCGATCGCGGCATCGAACATGTGCTTCATCTCGTGCGGCACGCCGGGGGTGACGTAGACCGTCGCCCGGCCCAGCGTCACCCGCAGCCCCGGCGCAGTGCCGCGGGCGTTGGGGAGGGTGGCCCCACCGTCGGGGTAGAGCGCTTGCACGCGGTTGCGGGCCGGCATGGCGTATCCGCGCCCGTCGAAAAAGCCGCGCAGCGCGGCCAGGGCGTCGGCGTCTTCCACCAGCGGCACGCCCATCGCCTGGGCCAGCGCGTCGCGGGTGAGGTCGTCCTCGGTGGGGCCCAGCCCGCCAGACACCAGCACCACGTCGGCCCGGTCGGCCGCCTGCTTGAGCGTCTCGACCAGTGCAGGCAGATCGTCGGCCACGGTTTCATGCTTAAGCGTGGGGATGCCCAGCCCGGCCAGCCGGCCCGCGAGCCAGGCGGAGTTGGTGTCGACGGTCTGCCCGAGGGCGAGCTCGTCGCCGATGCTGAGGATGATGGCGTGCATAGCAGGAAGTGGCCAGGTGGCCGTGTGGCTGCGTGGCCGGGTGATCGCCGCGACGCCAACCATAGCTGTTTCCCTGTCGGTGCTCCGCACACCGCACTCGGCCGCTTGGCCACTCGGTCGTTCGGCCACTAAACTCTTGCCATGCCCGAAACCCCCGACCCGAAACTAATCGACGGAACCCGCATCGCCAAAGAAACCCTGGCCAAAGCGGAGGCACGCGTCGCGACACTGAAACGTGACCACGGCGTGACGCCCTGTCTGGTGACAATCCTGGTGGGCAGCGACCCCTCGTCGGTCGTTTACACGCAGATGAAGCGCAAACGCTGCGAGAAGATCGGGATGGCCTCGCGCAAGGTCGAGCTGCCCGAGGAAACCACCACCGAAGAACTGGTGAAGGTGGTGACCGAGCTGGGCGCCGATCCGACCGTGCACGGCATCCTGCTGCAGCACCCCGCCCCCAGGCAGGTGGACGAGCGGGCGGCCTTCGAGGCCATCCCCGTGGCCAAGGACGTGGACGGCGTGACCTTCGGAAGCTTCGCGAACATGTGGTTCGGCGAGGCCGGCTTCGCGAGCTGCACCCCCGGCGGCATTGTCCGGCTGATGGACGCCTACGACCTGCCGATCGAGGGCAAGCACGCCGTGGTCATCGGACGCAGCGCGATCCTGGGCAAGCCCATGGCCGGCCTGCTGCTGAACCGCAACGCCACCGTCACCATCTGCCACAGCCGCACGCAAGACATCGCGGACATCGTCCGCACCGCCGACATCATCGTCGCCGCGGTGGGGCGGGCCGACTTCGTGCAGGGCGACTGGGTGAAGCCCGGCGCCGTGGTCATGGACGCGGGGTACAACGCGGGCAACGTGGGCGACGTGGACTTCGACGCGGCGAAGAAGAACGCCAGCATGATCACCCCGGTGCCCGGCGGCGTGGGGCCGATGACGATCGCGACGCTGATCGACCAGACGGTGGACGCGGCGGAGGCGTCGGTGGCCGCGTCTTCTGGTGCTTGAGCGCGGGAGGGGTTGGTGAGCGTGAGATCGTGCTGGCGAGGTGTTAGGTGTCAGGTCCTAGGTGTCAGGAAGAGCGCTGACGCGGGCTCGGGCGCTCGCGGGAGGGCGAACCTTCCGGTGAGCCGGCGTACCATGCGACACCGGCTCACCGGAAGGTTCGCCCTCCCGCAGAACGGACGATCCGCTTGCGTCTTCCTAAGACCTGACACCTGGGACCTCACACCTCGTCGCCAGTCTCTGCGACCTGACAACCCCTTCGACACCGCGTCGAAACCGACTTATGGCCACCTACAACCCCTCCAGCTACGACGTGCAGAAGACCTCGGGCGTGTGCGCGTCGACCGGCGATGAGCTTGCGCCCGGCGACACCTGCTGGTCCGCGCTGGTCGACATCCCGGTGGAAGAACGCGACCCCAGGGACACCCTGGGCATGCGCCGCGTCGACGTGAGCGACACGGCGTGGGAAGGGGGCTTCCGCCCCGATCGTGTGTTCAGCTTCTGGAAGACGTCCGTGCCCGAGCCCAACGCGAAGAAGAAGACCTTTGTGGACGACGCGATGCTGATGAACCTGCTGCGCCGGCTCGAAGACACCGACGAGCCGCGGCGTCAGTCGTTCCGCTTCGTGGTGTCACTGATCCTGATGCGGAAAAAGCTGGTGCGTTACGACGGCACCGACACCGTCGACGCCCCCGGCGGTGACGGGCCCGTGCAGCATTGGTGGCTTTTCACACCCAAGGTCGACGTGACCAAGGGCCACTTCGGCAGGTGGAGCGAGGATGAAGAGCTGCGCGTGCTGGACCCGCAGCTGGACGAGTCGCAGATCGCCGAGGTGACCGAGCAGCTGGGCGAGGTGCTGGAGGCGGAGCTGTGAGGTTTTTGGCGGCGCGCGGTCGCTCGGGGTGGGCGGGCGTCAGACGGCGCTGGCGAGGTGTTAGGCGTTAGGTCTTAGGCGTTCGCAGGAGCGCTGGCGCGGGTGCCGAGGCGCTCGGGAGGGCGAACCTTCCGGTGAGCCGGCGTACCATGGGAGGCCGGCTCACCGGAAGGTTCGCCCTCCCTTCAACAAGGCCGTCCGCTGGCGTCGTCCTAAGACCGAACGCCTCGCCCGTGGTCTCGGCGACCAGACAACCCAGCCCGCTCGCACCCCATGGCAAATCCCACTCACCCCCGACAGACCCGCCGGCGGACGGCACACGGAGTGTGCCTGCTGCTTTCAGCCGCAGCCCTGAGCGGCTGCACCACCCCCACGCCCATCGTGCCGCGCGACCTGAACCCCACGCCGATCCAGACGCAGGCCGTGCCGGATTACGGCGACCTGGTGCGGGCCTACAACGCCAACGCCGGCGCGGTCGACCGGGTGTACGTGAAAACCGATGTCGAGATGCGCTGGCGCGAAGACGACGGCCGCGCGCGGCGTGAGAGCGGCGACGGCCGGCTGATCTTCCGCCGCCCGCTGGACACTGCGCTGACCGTCGAGGTGCTGGGTGACGTGAAGGTGTGGGCCGGCAGCGACGACCGCGCCTTCTGGATGTTCGACCTGTTCGACTCCAAGACCGCGTACCACGGCGACTACAGCCGGCCGATCCGCCGCCGCCTGCCGCTGCCGGTGCAGCCCGAGGTCATGCCCTACCTGCTGGGCCTCATGCCGCTGGATCCCGACCGCCGCCCCGCGCCGCCCGAAGTCGAACTGGTCAACGGCTACGCCGTGATCGAGCCCCCGGGCCTGAACCTGCGGATGCAGCTGCACCCCGAGACCGGGCGGCCCACCCGCGTGGACCTGACCGACGCCGAGGGGGTGAGCTTCCTGAGTGCGGTGCTGACCGGCGAGCTGGAAGTGCCGCCTTCATCGGCGACCGGATCGGGTGCCACCCTGCCCGGGAAGATCGAGCTGTATCCGCAGGGCGACGAGTCGCGGATGACCGTGACGTTGAAGAGTGCCGTTGATCCCACACGCATCCGCGGCACGTGGTTTCGCTTTGAAGATCTGCGGACGAAGCTGCGGCCGGGATCGGTGGAGAGTCTGAACGAGGCGCAGTAGGCCTCAGTTGAAATCACAAAATCGGGATTGAACCGCCAAGACGCCACGGACGCCAAGGAAGGCCAAGGCCGAAGTGACCGATGGCGGGGCGGTCCATGGCAATCTCGACCGACCCCATTTTGTGATCTCACCTGCGACGATGGGTTCCCGGCAGGTGTCTTCCTTGGCGTTCTTGGCGCTCTTGGCGTCTTGGCGGTTGAAATGGGTCGTACTGCGTGATACTGGGTTCACCGCCCCATCTCGTGCTTCAGAATCCGCAGCTGAACCGGCAGTGCGAACGTCACGTCTTCTTTCACCAGCTCGCTCTCGTCGATGTGGCCGTCGAAGCGCTCGACCAGGGTGTCAATCACCCCGCGGACCAGGTCGTCGGGGGCCGAGGCGCCGGCGGTGACCAGAACCGTTTGCACGCCGGCGAACCACGCGTCGTCCAGCTCGCTCTTGTCGTCGAGCAGGTACGCCGGGGTGCCGTCGTTCTCGCTGAGCTCTTTCAGCCTCACGCTGTTGCTGCTGTTGCGGCTGCCCACCACCAGGGTGAGGTCGGCGCTGGGAGCCAGCTGACGCACGGCGTGCTGGCGGTTGGTGGTGGCGTAGCAGATGTCTTCTTTGGGCGGCGCGTTGCACCAGGGGAAGCGCTCTTTGATGGCGCCGATGATGATGTTGGCGTCGTCCACGCTGAGGGTGGTCTGGGTGAGGTAGGTGAGCGGCTGGGTTGCGGGGAAGTGAAGGGCGGCGACGTCGGCGGGGCTCTCGACGATGTGCATGACCTCGGGCGCTTCGCCGTAGGTGCCCTTGATTTCCTGGTGGTCGGCGTGGCCGACGAGCAGGATCTGGTGGCCCATCTTGGCGTAGCGGCGGGCCTCGACGTGGACCTTGGTGACCAGCGGACACGTGGCATCGATCATGCGCAGGTCGCGGTCGGCGGATTCGGCCCGCACGGCGGGGCTCACACCGTGGGCGCTGAAGACCACGGTTTCGCCCGGGGGCACCTCGTCGATCGACTCGATGAAAATGACGCCCTGGCGCTCGAACCGTTCGACCACGTGCTTGTTGTGCACGATGGCGTGGTAGACGTACAGGGGCGTGCCGATCAGGTCGACGAGTTCCTGCACGGTGTCGATGGCCATGTGCACGCCGGCGCAGAAGCCGCGGGGACTGGCGAGGATGATCTGCATGCGGGCAGTTTAGGGGTCGGCGGAGACGCCCGGGCGCCGGGGTGGGGACGGCGCGGCCCCCGTCCCCACCCCGGCACCCGGGCGTCACAGCGGCGACGCCCCAAACGGTGCTGCATCGGGAGGGGTTCGCGTTTAACGAGCCGCGACCGTGAGGGAGCGGACCCTTCGCGGCGGTTTCCCGGACAGCGCATCGTCGCGACGGCCCGCCCTCTGACCCTCTCGACCCGCCCGCGCGGATGCAGATCCGGCCGGGTGCCGTGGCCTCCCCCCGGCGTCAGACCCCGGCGGCCCCCGGCGGCCCGATCGGCCTGTCCATCAAGATCTCAAATCGCTTTGGTGACGGCCGACTCCACTGTCCCGACCTCCAGCCAGTCCATCGCGCGGGGTTGTGGCGGCGCGAGCACGCTCACGTCCGCGCCCACGGGCGCCCACACCTCGGGATCGGTGGGGCCGAAAAGGACGGTTGTCGGCACGCCCAGCTGCGCAGCGAGGTGCGAGGGGCCGGCGTCGTGGCCGACGTACCGTTGGGCGGGTAGCAGGGCCTCGACGAGGGCCTCGAGGGTGGCGAGCCCGCGGCCGCCGGCGGCTTCGACGGCGGCCCGCTGCGCATCGGTCCAGCGGTGGGCCTCGGCCTCGCCGAAGATCAGGCGGGCGTCGTCGCCGCGGGCCCGCAGGCGATCGGCGAGGTCGAGCCAGCGTTCGAGGGGCCAGCACTTCGCCTCGCCGCCGCTGCCGGGGTGCAACACGACCGGGGCGTTGGCGGCCGGCGGCGGGCCGGGGCGTGCGGGATGGGCCAACGGGGCGACCTTGACGCCGGCCTCGGTCAGCGCACGGCGGTGCTGCATCCCCAGTGGTTCGCGGGCGGCCGACGCGGGGCGCGTGTGCAGCGGCACGTGCTCCGCGTCCGGGGCCAGGCGGCGCACGTTGGCCGACCAGGCGTCGTCGCCGGTGCCGACGAAGTCCACGATCAGGGTGGCCGCCTCGAAGAGTTCGGCGACGGCGGGGCTGAGCCGGCTGGGGCCGCCTTCGGCGTGCAGACGGGTGAACTCGAATTGGTCCAGGTCGGCGGTGCGCAGCCCGTCGATCAGGGCGGCCGCCAGCCGGCCGCGGGACCAGGTGGTGACCAGCGTGACCGGGCCCGGCAGAGCGCGCAGCAGCGGCAGCGCCAGCACATAATCTCCCAAGGCGGCCTGGTGGAAGACGAGTGTCATGCGGGGCGGCGGGGCGTGCGAGAAAGCGGACCGGGCCGACGGCCTGCGAAGCGATTCAACGCTCCGCGGCGGTGCGGACCGCCGGGGCGAGATCCGCGGCGCCGGAGAAGCGGGCGGTCTTGAGCACCAGCAGCGCGGCCTCCAGCTGGGGGTCCAGCCCCAGCTCCAGCAGCGCGTCGGCGTCGGGCACCCTGATCTCGACTGTTTCCTCGGCGTCGGGCGCCTCGGGGTCGACCGGCTCGACGCCGGCGAGCCGCACCCACGGCCGCGTCTTGAGCGCGGAGAAGGTGGTCTTGCCGGCCTCGCGCAGCACGTCGATCTCCTGACGCAGCTCCAGGCCCCAGGCCACGGTCTGGTCGGTCACGTCCACCGCAAGGTCCGGGTCCACGCCCCACTGGGTCGCGTCGGGGGTGCGGTGGATGATCCGGCCGCCGGGCAGCTGATAGTACTGCGTGGTGACCTTCAGGCCGTACTCGATCCGACGGGCCGAGGGGAACCACTTGACGTCCTGCACCGAGCCCTTGCCGTAGCTGCGGTCGCCCACGATCAGCGCCCGGCCGCGGTCCTGCAACGCGCCGCTGACGATCTCGCTGGCCGAGGCCGAGCCTCGGTTGATGAGCACCACCAGCTGCAGCCTCTCGGGGTAGGTGGTCCGCGGCCGCGCGTTCCAGGCGCTCTGCACGTCGCGGTCGCCATTGACGGTGTACAGCAGCGGCCCGTCATCGACGAAGCGGTCCACGATCTGAATGGCGCTGGTCAGCAGGCCGCCAGGGTTGTGACGCAGGTCCAGCACCAGGCCGTGCAGCGGGGCGTCTTTGCGCAGCGCGGCCACCGCGGCGTCGAGTTTGTCGAGCGACTGCGGGATGAACTGCGTGAGACGGACGTAGCCGATACCTGCGCCGCGGTCCAGCCAGAAGTCCCAGCCGCCCGTGTCGTCGTGTTGCCAGCCCTTGATGGACTCGATCTCGATGCGGTCGCGGCGGATGGTGTAGGCCACAGGGCGCTCGTGGCCCACGCGGCTGATGCCCAGTGCGACCTCGGTGCCGCGGGGGCCGGTGATTTCACGCACCGCCTTGTTGAGCGACCACGAGGCCGTGTCGGCGCCGTCGACGGTTGCGATCACGTCGCCCGCGCGGATGCCGGCCTTCTGCGCGGGGGTGCCGTTGAGCGGACTGATGACGGTGAGCTGATCGTTCTTGCGGGAAATCTGGATCCCCACGCCGCTGAAGGCGCCCTGGGTGGAGCGGGCGAGGTAGTCCACGTCCTCGGGCCAGTACATCGAGGAAAACTCGTCGAGCGTGCCCAGTGCGCCCTCGGTCATCTCGAAGGCCATCACCGACTCGGGCAGGTTCACCGTGCGGCGGTTGGCTTCCAGCACTCCGTCCAAGCGGGCCAGCGAGCGGAACTCGGTGAACTCTCGCTGCGGATCGTCCAAGTCGGCCTGCGCCTCGGCCAGCGTGCGGCGGAACGCCTCCGCTTTGTCGCCGTCGGCCAGGCCCGGGAAGGTGGTCGCCAGGGAGGGGGTGTTGACCAGCGTGACCAGTGGCCGAAGCGACCCCGCGAGCAGTGCGCCGTACCCGCGGTGATCGATGTGCTGCTCGGCGGCGGTGCGGACCGCCTCGTGCAACATGCCGCGATTGATCCCGCGCAGTCGGCTTTCCCACGGCTCGATGTCGGGCGGGTTCTTGCGTAAAGCGTCCTCCGCGTCCTTCGCGTCGCCCACCCGTTCGGCTCGGGACCGCTGCAGCTCGCGGAAGGCCTGGGGTGCGTAGAGCGCCAGCACGCGCAGGTGGTCATTGACACGCTTGACGTCGTCGCGGTGCTTCGCGGTGGATTCGAACAGAAGGTTGAGGCGGCCGTACAGGATGCCGGCCTCGACCCAGTCTTCGCCAGCCTCGGCGGCCCGGGCGTCGGCGTGGGCCTTTGCGACCAGCGCCGCCACGTCGGGGCGCTGCAGCAGAGCGTCGCCGTCGGGGGCGATGCCGTGGGCTTCGATCGCGGCCTTGAGGGCCTTGTCCAGGTGACCGGCGGCGGCCTCACGCTGCAGCCGCTCGAGGGCGGCGGCAAACTCGGTCTCACGCTGGGCGGCGCGGCGATCAGAGTTGACCGCGTAGCGCTCCAGGTCGCTGATCAGGGGCCCGGACGCGGCAGTGGGGTGAGGTTCGGCGCGCAGCGCATCGAGCACCGCGGTGAAGCGGCCGCGGATCGCCATGCTCAGCAGATCCGCGGGCGTTTCGGCTTCTCCCGGGGTGGCCGCCGCGACCGGCTCGCGACTCGGCGTACGTGGGTTCTGCGTCCGGGACGTGGTGCCGGCGGCGGTATCCGCCTGGGCCAGCCCGGGGGCGGGCCCCACGGCTCCACGGGCGTCGGGCGGTGCGCAACCCAGAGACGCGGCCGCGGTTGCCGCGGCCAGCGCCGCGAGCAGCACAGAGGTTGGCCGGCGGGTGCGCGTCCGGGGACTCATCATCAAGCAGTTCTCCTGGGCCCCGCGGCGTGACGCCGACAGAGCCCGGAACGGGCGGGCGGGAGGGAAGGGGGCGTCAGGCCGATTCTTTTTGCTGCACCCGCAGGCGGTCCAGCGGGACCGGGTTGCGGACGGTGTCGGCGGTGATGACGAACTTCGCGCCCTTGCCCTTCACGTCCGGCAGGTCATACATCAGCTCGAGCATCAGCTCTTCCATCACGCTGCGCAGGGCCCGCGCCCCGGTCTTGCGTTCGATGGCCTGTTTGGCCAGCTCGTACAGCGCGTCCTTGGTGAACTCCAGCTCCGAGTCTTCCATCGTGAAGAAGTACTGGTACTGGCGGACCAGCGCGTTCTTGGGCTCGGTCAGGATGTTCACCAGCGTGTCCGCGGTCAGCGGCATCAGCGGGGTGATGATGGGCAGGCGGCCGATCAGCTCGGGGATCATGCCGAACTCCAGCACGTCCTCGGCCTGCACGTTGGCGAGGATCGTTTCTTCGTCGAGGCTGTGGTCGTCGGTGCTCGCCTCGCTGGCGAAACCGATGGACTTGCTGCCCAGACGCTTCTTGATGATGTCTTCGAGGCCCACGAACGAGCCGGCGCAGATGAACAGGATGTTGGTCGTGTCCAGCTGGATGTACTGCTGCTCGGGGTGCTTGCGCCCCCCCTGCGGGGGCACGTTCGCCGTGGTGCCTTCGAGCATCTTCAGCAGGGCCTGCTGTACGCCCTCGCCGGAAACATCCCGCGTGATGCTGACGTTCTGGCTGGTCTTGCCGATCTTGTCGATCTCGTCGATGTAGATGATGCCGCGCTGCGCCGATTCCAGGTCGTAGTCGGCGGCCTGCAGCAGCTTCAGCAGCAGGTTCTCGACGTCTTCGCCCACGTAGCCGGCCTCGGTCAGCGTGGTCGCGTCGCCGATGGCGAAGGGCACGTTGAGGGTCCGCGCCAGCGTGCGGGCCAGCAGTGTCTTGCCGGTGCCGGTGGGGCCCATCAGCAGCACGTTGGACTTGTCCAGCTCAACCGGAGTCTCCTTGTCCGCCGCATTCAACCGCTTGTAATGGTTGTGCACGGCAACCGAGAGCGCCCGCTTGGCCAGGTCCTGGCCGATGACGTACTGGTCCAGGAACTCCTTGAGCTGTCGCGGCGTGGGGATGCTGCCCACACTCGGGCGGCCCGAGTGCACGCGGCGTCGCTCCTGCTTGAAGATGTTCTGGCACAGCTCGGTGCAGTTCGCGCAGATATAGACGTCGTTGGGCCCCTCGACCATCGGCCCGACCTCGCGGGAGGTCTTGCCGCAGAACGAGCAGGTGGTCACCCGCCGGCCCTTGAAGCCGCCGTCACCACTCTTGGGGCCCTCGGGCCCGTCGCCGCCGCGTCCTGTCTGCTTGCCGTTAGCCATATTCGTAGTCTCGGTTACTGCGGGGAGCGGTTTGGGGCCCGTGGAGGCCCGCAAACGTGGGGAGCCAAGGGGTGGGTGGCAGGACGTTTGCCCTGCGGCGCACGCCCCCGGAGGGATCGACCAACGGGCCACAGGCCGTTAGCCGGATTCGGTGGGGCGGGCGTTGTCGGGTAGGGCGGCCCCGGGGGAGCGGCCACGTATCGATCATCATAGTAGGGCCTGAACCGGCCTCGCCAAAGCGGCCCGACCCGTGTTTCGTCGCGGCCGACGGCCATCGCCGGTCCGGTCGCGGGCCGGGTTGTTTTATGGGGCCGCCCCGAAAAAGCGGTGCTTTATCGGCTTGGATCGGGGCCCGGATCTGGCGGCGGGTCGGTTCCGGGTAACGGTTCGTCCGGCGGATCCTCCCAGCGGATGCCGCCGTCGGCCTCGCCCGCCTGGCGCGGCGCATCGTCGCCGGTGGCCTCGGGCTCCACCTCCAGCCTGGCCCGCGTGCCCGCCACCATCCGCCGCTTGGCGTGCTCGAACTCCTCGTCGGTCAGCTCTCCCCGGGCGTGAAGCTGCCGCAGGTCCGACAGCGAGAAGCCCATGGGCAGCGGCTCGCTGTCGTCTTCCGAGGCCAGCCGCCCGCGCAGCCACCAGGCCGCGAGCGCCAGCGACGCGGCCGCGATCAGCAGCACCGCGCACCAGAAAATGACTCGCCCTGCGGCGGCGGGGCCTTGGGCGAGCAGCGTCAGCAGCGGGGCGGGGTCGGGCATCGTGACGTGAGCGAGTCAGTCTCGTAGGGTGGGTCAAGGGCGGCCGGACCCACCGTGCCGCGACTCAAGACCAGATTAGAGCGCGACGCCGAAGGCCCCGCGGGGTCGGTCAACGGTGGGTCCGCCAGGCCTTGACCCACCCTGCAAAGCAGGCCCGCACCCACGACGCGGACCTCTTGGCGGGCGCAGCCCGCGGCGGACGAGAAGGTCCGGCCGCGGTCTGGCTCGGCAGAACGCGGCCGGGGCGCCCAGCCGCCTACGCCTCGGTCACCGCGGCCTTTTCGAGGATCGCGTCCAGCGTCTTCTGCTCGCGGATCGACAGGTAGAGCTGCTCCAGCTCGCCGCGATTACGCATATCGCTGCGCAGCTTCTCGGGACGCCTTTGCTGCTGCATCGCCATCATCGCGATGCGGCCGTTGATCTCGTTTTCCGTGACTTCGATCTCCAGGCTCTTGGCCGCCTTGTCCAGCACGAAGAAGGTCTTGAGCTGCTTCACCGCGGCCTCTTCGCCCTGGGTGCGGGTCTCGGCCAGCTTGGCCTCAACCTCGTCACCCGACTGGCCCTGGTAGAGCATCTGCATACGCTCGCGCTGCAGGGCCCGCTCGATCTGCCGGCCTTTAAGCCCCTCGGGCAGCTCCAGCGTGGTCCCGTCGACCAGCTGCTCGGTCAGCTGCTTGTGGCTCTCGGCCTGCTGGGTCTGTTCGTTCTTCTGTTCGAGCATGGTGCGGACGCGCTCCTTCAGCTCGTCCTCGTTCTCCATACCGAAGCGTGGCAGCAGGTCGGCCACGTCGGCGGGGGCCAGGCGGTGCACCTTGGTCAGGGCCAGCTGCACGGTGATCGGCGAACCCTTGATCTTCTCGTTTTCGTGGCCGTCGGGGCCGTCCATCGAGATGCTCAGCGTCTCGCCGGGCTTCTTGCCCGTCAGCTGCTTGCCCAGGTCGCCGATCAGGATGCCCGCCACGTGGCCCTTGAACTCCTTGTCTTCGCCGTGCACCAGCGTGTAGGCGCCGGGCTGCTCAAAGGCGATCTCGGCGTCATCGCCGGCGTCTTTTCCGACCAAGATCTTGACGTCCGACTCCACGTAGTCGCCCTCGCCCACGGTCGCATCGTCCACCACGGTCATCGATCCGTTGCGCTCACGCAGCTCTTCGATTTCCTTCGTGACATCGTCGTCGGACACTTCCGACGCCGTGGTCGTCACCTTCAGACCGTCGAAAGCCGGCAGCTCGAACTCGGGCGTGACCTCGACCTCGACGGTATAGCTCATGGCGCCCGACTCGGGCACCTCCAGCTTCTCGATGTCCTTGACGTCCGGCTCGCCGATCACGTCCAGGTCCGCGTCTTCGATGGCCTGGGTGTACGACTCGCTCAGCAGCTGGTTCTTCACGTCGCCCTGGATCGACTCGGCGAAGCGCTTCTCCAGGAGCCTCCGCGGGGCGCGGCCGCGGCGGAAGCCCGGCAGCACCGCGTCGTCGCGCAGCGTGGCGTAGCTCTCTTCGATCTTGTCCTTGATCCGCGATTCGGGCAGCTCGACGATCAGCCGCTTGAGGGCCGGGCCGGCGTCCTCGATCTTGACGTTCTGTTCGGGGCGGGCTTCGGTGTCGGTGGCAGTGTCGGCCATGGTTCAAGCGTCCTGAAATAGGAGGCGCTCGCCACGAAAATGGGCGAGCGGCGGGGTGATGGAGTGGATGGATTCCCGTCGGGCGGGAAAGGTGGCTACGCAGAGAAAGGCACGGGAGTGCAGCACGTGTCCCCCCAACCCGCGCCTGGCTCGTTCCCGTGGGACTGATGAGCCGGTATCTCGGAGGGGCGGTGAGTATGCGGGATGGGCGTGAGGGCGTCAAACGGGGGCCGCAGGTCCTTCAGCGGACGTCACACCGCTGCCGGGCGTGTCGAGCACCACGCCCGGCCCGCCGGTGTTTGGTGCCGGTTCACTTCCGCCTTCTACAAGGTCCTATAATGCCTGTTATGTATAACTCGCTCATGAACTGCCGGGAGGGCGGTCACGAGCGAGTCAAGGGGCGGGTTGGCCACCCGCGGTCCGCCGCTCTCTACAGGCCGTATTCAGCCCACCGTTCGGTCACCCGCCGGGCGATGTCGTCATCCATCTTCAGCAACTCGGGCCAGTCCCGCACCGGTTGGCCGTCGACCTCTTCGCCCGGCCACTTGCGGGTCGCGTCGATGCCCAGCTTGCTGCCGGCGCCCAGGCGCGGCGCGGCGTGGTCGAGGATGTCCAGCGGGCCGTTGACCTTCTCCAAGTCGCGGCCCGGGTCGGCGTTGGCCATGACGTGGAACCACACCTCTTCGTGATTGTGCACGTCGACGTCGTGATCGACGACGACGATCGACTTGGTCCACGCCATCTGGCCGGCTCCCCAGATCGCGTGCATGACGCGGCGGGCCTGGAGCGGGTAGGCCTTTTTAATGCTGATAAAGGCGCAGTTGTGGAAGCAGCCGAACATCGGCAGGTCGTAGTCGAGGATGTCGGGGACCAGCGTCTTGAGCAGCGGCAGGAAGATGCGCTCGGTGGCTTTGCCCAGGTAGTAGTCCTCTTGCGGCGGGCGGCCGACGACGGTGGTCGGGTAGATCGGGTCCTGACGGTGCGTGACGGCCGTGGCGGTGAAGACCGGGTACCGGTCGGGCAGGCTGTAGAAACCGGTGTGATCACCGAAGGGGCCCTCGAAGACGGCCCCGGGGCCGAGTTCGGGCGGCGCTTCGCCGACCCGGGGGCGCGGGTCGAAACCGATGCCCCCCGCCTCGGTGCTGACAAAGCCCTCGATGACGATCTCGGCGTTGGCCGGCACGTGCACGTCCTGGGTTCTGCCGCGGACCAGCTTGACCGCCCCGCCGTTCAGAAAACCGCCGAAGATCAGCTCGCTGATGCCCGGCGGCAGCGGCGCGGTGGCGGCGTAGGGCAGCACGCTCTCGCCGCCCAGCACGATGGCGCAGGGCATGCCGCCCGTGTGGTCGTTGCGCTCTTCGTTACGTTTTTTCCACGCCCGCCAGTGGCTGGCGCCGTCGTGGTGCATGTGCCAGTGCATCGCCGTGTGGTCGCGGTCGATCAGCTGGGCGCGGTACATGCCGACGTTGCGCGAGGGCCGGGCTTCGCCCTCGGGCTTGCCCGCGTCGTCGGGGTGGATCGTGTAAATGCCCGCGAGGGTGACGTAGCGGCCGTGGCCCCCCGACGTGCCGGCCTGCTCGGGGCTCATGGGGTAGCCGCAGGTCCGCGGGTCGCCGTCGTCGGGCCAGCACCTGAGGATCGGCAGCCGGCGCAGGTCGATCTGCTCGCCGGTAAGCACAACGTCCTGGCATGGCCCGCTCTTGACGATCTTGGGCGGCAGCGACGCGACCTTGGCCAGTTCAAGGCCTTTCTTGACCTTTTCGATCAGCCCGATGGGCGGCTCGGGCTTGATGAGTGACGCGACCTTGTCGGCGAGCGCTCCAAAGCCGCCATCGGTGCAGCCCAGGGCCATCTCCATGCGGCGGTAGCTGCCGAAGGCGTTGATGAGCACCGGACACATCGCGTCGCCTTCAGGAGTCGTCACGTGCTCGAACAGCAGGGCCTTGCCGCCCAGGCCGTGGTGATGCGGATCGGTCACGGCCGCGGCGTCGGATCGCCCCGCCGCGGGCGACTTGCTCACGCGGTCGGCGATCTCGGTGATCTCGAGCATGCAGCTGACCGGCGCGGTGACGCGGTGCAGCTCGCCGGCGGCGTCGAGGGCGGCGACGAAGGCCTGGAGGTCGGGGTAAGGCATGGGTGGGCCGTGCGAAGATGGACGCAGGAGGTACGAAGCGGGCAGGGGGAAGTCGAATCCCTAGAACGAGGGAGCGTAGCGGGCGGGCGGGTGCCTGGGGCGACGGCGTCGCGGGTGGTTCGCGGGCCGGGTTATCGGGGGTGGGCAGGGCGGTTTTTGTGTGGCGGTGCTTGGGTCAATTGCTGGAATGAAACCGCGGACCTGCCGATAGTCAAGAGAGCCCTGTCGCCCCCCTTTTCTTCACCGAGCCCGCCCGCATGAGCATCACCCTCGCAGTCGTCGAAGACCACCCCGGCCTGACCCACCTCCGCCTTACGGGCGCGCTTGATCTGGAGTGGACGACCGAGACCAGCGCGGAGCTGCGTCGCATCCTGGTGGACGGCGGCAAGCCGGTGCTGATCGACCTAGCTGGCGTCGAGATCATGAGCTCGATCGCGATGGGGGAACTGGTGACCTGCCAGAAGGCGGTCGCGAAGAAGGGCTTGTCCATGATCCTCTCCTCGCCCCCGTCGATGGTGGCGATGTCGCTGCGGCTGTCGGGCCTCACCCGCGTGTTCACGATCGTTGACAGCGAAGATGCGGCCGTCAAGATGCTCGTCCGCTCGGCCGCGTAGCGGCTTGGCGTCGGCTGGTCGTCCGCCGCGGCCTGCGGCCGTCAGAGCACGCCTCACGCAAGCGCGACGGCCCAGCGGGTGCTCCGCCCCGCGGCGACTCGGACGGCGGGGCGCCGGGATCGCTAGTCACCCCGCCCCAACGCGACCGACCGGTCGCGGGCGGCGGTCAACGCCGCGACGACCGCGGCGGATACCTCGCGTTCATCCAGCGTCGCGACCGCGGCGGCCGTCGTGCCGCCGGGGCTGGTGACTTTGCGCCTCAGCTCGGCGGGCGCCTCGCCGGACTGCGCAAGCAGCTCGGCCGAGCCGAGCAGGGTCTGGGTGACCAGCCGCCGAGCAGGGCCGCTCAGCCCCAGGTCCGCGGCGGCCCGCTCCATTGCCTCGGCGAGGTAAAACAGGTAGGCGGGCCCGCTGCCCGACACGGCGGTAATCGCGTCGAGGTCCGACTCGTCGACGCGGGCGGCCTCGCCGCACGCGCTCAACAGCGACATCGCCAGGTCGTCGTCGCCCGGGCGGGCGTGCGGGCCCAACGCCACGCCGGACATGCCGCGGCCGACCATCAGCGGGGTGTTGGGCATCACCCGCACCACGCGGGCGGGCCCGCCCAGCACGGCTTCGATCTTCGCCGACCCCAGCCCCGCCATGATCGAGATCACCGTCTGGCGTTCGCGGTCCAGGCCACCGAAATCCGCGGACAACGCGGGCAGCACCTGGGGCTTGACCGCGAGCATGACCGCGTCGGACGCGGCCACGACCGCGGCGTTGTCGGCCAGCGGGGTGACGCCGAAGCTCGCGAACAGCGCAAGCCGTGCGGGGCTGGGGTCCGCCGCGCAGAGCGAGCCGGCGGGCAGCACGCCGCGTTCGAGCGCGCCGCGCGCAATGGCTTCGGCCATGTGGCCGGCGCCGATGAGGCCGAGTCGAAACTTCATGGGGTTAATCCGATGTGGGGTCCGGAGCGGAGGGTCCGTCGTCGTCGGCGGTGGCGTCGCGGTGCAACCACCCCGCGCGGACCGCGGCGGCGTGTTCCAGCGTGTCGAGAACCTGCGCGTCGGACGCCGCGTCCGGCCCCGCGGCCAGCGTGGCCCGGAAGGCGTCGAGGTGGCGGGCAAACACGCCCAGCGTCTTGACCACCGCGGCACGGTTGTTCAGCAGGATGTCGCGCCGCATCGGCGGGTTGCTCGACGCCAGCCGCGAGGTGTCACGCAGCCCGGTCGACCCCAGCTCCAGCCCGCCGCAGTCGTCGACCGCGTTCATCAGCAACGCCGCCAGCACGTGCGGCAGGTGGCTGACCGCGGCCACCGCGCGGTCGTGGGCGTCCGGGTCGCGGCGCAGCAGGTTCATGCCCAGGGTGGTCCACAACGACTCGGCCAGCGCAACCGCCCGCGGGTCGGTTTCGGGCCCGGGGGTCAGCACGCAGGGCTTGCCGCGGAACAGGTCCCCGCGGGCGGCCCGCGGACCCCGTGCCTCGCTGCCGGCCATCGGGTGCGACCCGCAGAAGCGGCGGGGGTCGGGCAGGGCATCGGCGGCGGCCACCACCGACGCCTTGGTTGAACCCAGGTCGGTGACGTACAGGCCCGGGTGGTCGTGCCGGGCCAACGTGGTGAACACCGCCTTGAACCCGCTGAGCGGCACGGCGATCAGCGCCAGGCCGGTGCCGGCGGCCGCCTCGCCGAAGTCCAGCACGCCGCGGTCGATCGCCCCCAGCTCCCGGGCCTGCTCCAGGGTCTTCCGGCGGCGGCCCACCCCGACCACCGCCCCGCCGAACCCCTTGGCTTTGAGCCCCAGCCCGACGCTGGCGCCCAGCAGGCCCGTGCCGAATATCGTGATCTGGTCAACGTCGAGCATGCCGGCGGCCGTGGAAAGGACGCGGCCCGGGGGACCGCGGTGCGTCATGCCCTTAACATAGTCGCTCGCTCCCCCCCCGGTCCCCGCACGCGCCTCCCCCCGCCCGGAGTCGCCCCGGGGGGGCCGCCCGTTCCAAGATCCCACCTGCCCGCCCGGACCCCCTCCGCCATGACCCAGGCCAGCGACGCGTACACCGGCACCTTCGAGCTCGAGTTCGAGCGTCCCCTGCTGGCGCTCGAGCGCCAGATCAGCGAGCTGGAGGCCCAGGCCGATCCTGACCGGTCGGCGGTCGGGCTCGACCCGAAGCTCGACTTCACCACCGATCTCAAGAAGCTGCGGCAGTCCCACACCGCGATGCTCAAGAAGATTTACAAGGGGCTGGGCGCCTGGCACACGGTGCAGGTCTCACGCCACCCCAACCGCCCGCAGACCGTCGACTACATCGGCGCGTTCGTGAAGAACTTCACCGAGCTGCACGGCGACCGCTTCTACGGCGACGACCCGGCGATCATCGCCGGCTTCGGGCGTATTGGCCCGCACAAGTGCTGCGTCATCGGCCACCACAAGGGCAAGAACGTCAAGGAAAAAATCGCCTGCCACTTTGGCTGCGCGCACCCCGAGGGCTACCGAAAGGCCCTGAGGGTCATGAAGCTGGCCGAAAAGTTTGGCCTGCCGGTGGTCACACTGGTGGACACGCCCGGCGCCTACCCGGGCATCGGCAGCGAGGAGCGCGGCCAGGCCGAAGCCATCGCGGTCAACCTGCGGGAGATGTCGCGGCTGAAGGTGCCCATCGTCAGCATCGTGATCGGCGAGGGCGGCTCGGGCGGGGCGATCGGCATCGGCGTGGCCGACCGGCTGGCCATGCTGCAGTACAGCTGGTACTCGGTGATCAGCCCCGAGGGCTGCGCCGCGATCTTGTGGAAAACCGCCAACCCCGAGAACAACGCCAAGGCCGCCGACGCCATGAAGGTGCGGGCCAGGGACAACCTGAAGCTGGGCACGATCGACGATGTGATCGCCGAGCCGCTGGGCTCGGCCTACCGCTTCCGGCGGGAGATGTACGACACGCTGGAGAAGTACATCATCCAGACCCTGCGCGACCTCAAGCGTTTCAAGAAGCCCGAGAACCTGGTGGCCAAGCGGTATCAGCGCCTGCGAAAACTCGGTCAGGTCGCGGGCTAGCGCCGGGGGCGGCTCGGCGCCAGGTGCGGAACGGCGGCCGGTCCGCACCTGCCTTCTCGACCGCGGCGGGCGTTGCCCGCACAAGCTGGGTTGGTGCCCCCAATGCGCCGGTGCGACTCGGGTCGGCGTCCCACGAGTCGCGACCGTGAGGGAGTGGACACCGGGGCTGGGGTTCGATTGCTGCGAGCGCCAAGCCGCGGGTCCGCTTCCTGACGGGCGCGGCTCGTTCATTGCAGAGACCGCTTGAGGGGCTACTGCCGTCCCGCCTCCCCCGCCCTGCCGTCCAGCCGCAGCTTCACCCGCCGAAAAGCCGCCCCCTTGTGCCGGACGACCAAGTCGCGTTCCAGACCGTCCCGCAGGCGGCGGTCCAGCTCGTACAGCACCGCACTGGTGGACACCGACACGGTCAACGTGCCACGCTGCAAAGAGTCCAGCCGCGCGTCTTGGGCCAGCTCGGACGGAACCAGTTCGCCCCACACGACCGAAATCGCCCCCAGCTGCTTGAAGGGCCGCGCGACCTCCCGCTGGAACTGGTCGGCCATGAAGCCCAGCGAGTCGTCTCGATCAGGCCGGACGCGGTACCTCCGCATCGCGTCGAGGTGGGGCTGGTGGTCGCGCGGATCGTTCACCGATTGATCGTAACGGGTTGGCCTGACCGGCGGTTAAATAGGTTACTCTGAGGGGTCCCCGTGCGGAGGGGGGTCGCATACCCCCCCCAAGCATCAAGGCCGGGTGCCGGTCGATGAGCGGGGTCCACCATGGAGACGGATCGAGATGAGCAACATCGTGCTGATGGGATATCGGGGCTGCGGCAAGACCAGCCTGGGGCAGAAGATCGCCAAGAAGACCTGGAAAGAGTTTGTCGACACCGACGAACGGGTCCGTGACCGTTTCGACGGCGCCGTCATCGCCGAGATCTGGGAGACACACGGCGAACCCGCTTTCCGTGCGGCCGAAGCCGAGGTGGCCCGTGAAGCAATGGCCGAGAGTGGATCCGTGATCGCCCTGGGCGGCGGCACCCTGATGCACCCCGACGGCCGTGCCGCGGTGGAGGCGGCCACCGACGCGAAAAGGATCTATCTTCACTGCCGCTCCGCCGTGCTGGCCGAACGCATCGCCGCCGACCCGGCGGGCACGGGCAACCGCCCGGGCCTGACCGAGGGCTCGTCGGGTGCGGCCGATCCCGACGAGATTGCCAAAGTGCTTGAAGAACGCGATCCGGTGTATCGCGAAGTCGCCGATGCGGTGCTGGACGTGACGTATCTGGATCTGGACGGGGCGCTGACGTACATCATGCGGACGTACGCCTGAGCCGTGGGGGGGAAGGCGAATAACCCTCGATTCGTCCTCGTTCTTAGCGAAGCGGTTCTCGTTCTCGTTCTCGGAGCGCAGCGATCCGGCGTACGCATTTCGTTTTTTATTGACGCGGCTGGGGTTTTCTGAAGGACCGTCACGTAGCAACCTCCCGGTTGGGGTGGGGCGGGCTTCCCGCCTGCCGTTCGGGCGCAGCCCGAAAACGGGTTCTTTCGCCGCTTCGCGTCGATGGCAGGCCGGAAGCCCGCCCCGCCAGAGCCAGAAATCGGGAGTTTGGTGGGTGCCGGCAGGTGAGGTGATGGCGGGTTGGAAAGATCCCGGCGTCACCCCGCGTCAAAACCAGAGCGTTCTTGTATCAGAACCGAGAACGAAAACTGCCCTGCGGGATAAGCACAAGAAAGAGAACGGAAAACGCCGAGCGCTCTGACACTGGCGTCTCTCTCTGGCCCTCCGGCGGCTTATCCCCCCAACGTGCCGAACGCGCGATCTCCCGCATCGCCAAGCCCGGGCAGGATGTAGCCCTTCTCGTTCAACTGGCGGTCCAGGCCGCCGAGCACCACCGGCACGCCGGGGTGGGCGGCTTCAAACGTCGCGACGCCTTCGGGCGCCCCCAGCACGGCCACCAGGGTCATCCGCTGCGCGCCGTGATTCTTCAGCAGGGTGGCCGCGGCCACGGCGCTGCCGCCGGTCGCGATCATCGGATCGACCAGCAGCACGTGCGTGTCGGACACGGTGTCAGGCAAGTTTTTGTAATACGTCTCGGGTTCGAGCGTCTGCTCGTGGCGTGCCAGGCCCACGTGCCCCACCACCGCGTCGGGCAGCACGTCCAGGGCACCGTCGGCCAGGGCCAGGCCGGCCCGCAGGATCGGCACCACCGTGAAGCGTGCCGTCAGATGAGGCGCGTCCATCGGTTCCAGTGGCGTGTCGATGGTCTTCAGCGTGACGGTTACATCGCGGATTGCCTCGTAGGTCAGCAGACGCCCGAGCGCCCGCAGCCGCGTCCGGAACTCGGTGGGCACGGTGTCGCGTTGCCGCAGCCGCGTGAGGTGGTGCTGGACCAGAGGGTGGGAGATCAGATGGGGCATCTGACTAAAGGTGAAAAGCGCAAAGTGGAAAGTGAAAATCGGACGCAAGCGTCAGGTTAAGCGTTTTGAGGCCCGATGTCTCGCACTTGCGGTGTATCGCTTTTCACTTTTGCCCGCTTGCGGGCACCCCGTACAGCACCGTCGCCGCCCGCGGGCTGCCGAGCACCGGCCAGTCGGCGGTCGACCGCCGCACGGCGTGGCCCGTCACGGCCGCGTCGAACCCGTAGGTGGCGTGCAGGCGGTCCATCTCGCTGTAGCCGACCCACAGGTGGGTAAACCCCGCGTCGCGCAGGCGGCTGGCCAGCACCGCGGGGGCCGGGGCGTCGTGCATGAAAGGCGTGAGCGGCGCGCGGTCGAAGGCGCTTGCGTAGGCCATCGGCGCGCGCACGTAGAGCAGCGACGCGTTGTTGCCCACCACCATCACGCGGCTGCCGTCGGGCAGCAGGTTGACGCGGTCGGTTGCGCCCCCGCCGTCGGGGCGGGGTTCGGTCCGCGAATCGACCAGCCAGCCGGGTGCGATTGCGACCTGCCGCCCCCGGTCGTCGCGGTAGTGCGGGGCCTGATTCCAGGCGATCGCGACGGCGTGCAGAGCGAGTGCGAGCCCGGCCGCCCCGGCCACACCGCGGGCCGCCCACGCCCCGGGCCGGCCCGCCGTCAGCGCCGCCGCCACGCCCAACCCGGCAAGCCCCGCCAGCGGCAGGACGACCGGCAATAGAAAGCGGCTTTGCAGGTGGGTCAGCCCCAGCCAGCCGACGAACTGCCACCCCAAAAAGGACGTCCATCCCACGACCGCGGCCCGACGTGCCGCGCCTCGGACCGCGGCGTTCGAGTCGTGCGATGGTGCGCCTGCCGGGCGCCGGCGGCGCGCCGACGCCCACGCCAGCACCGCCCCGCTCGCGGCCAGCAGCCAGAGCAGCGGCACCCCGCCCTCGCGGCCGAAGCGGGCGACGTTGTGCCGTTCACGCGGCGTGGCGGCACCACCGACCGCGCCGTAGCCCGCGTTGCCCAGCGCCTGCCGCCACACCGCGCCCGCGGCCGACGTGTCCGGGACGCGCGCCAGCCGCCCGTGGGCACGGTCCCAGCGTTCGGCCCGTTCCGCGTCCCAGTGGCCGGTTCCCAAAACGGATGTCGCCAACGGAAACACGGGGTTTCCGGTCCACACCGCGTTACGCATCAGCCACGGGCTCAGCGTCGCCGCGCCGATCAGCGCCGTAAGGCCTCCCCCAAGGATCGCCGCCTTCACCCGCAGAACGGGCGTCTCACCGCTTTCCGACCGCCACCCGCGCCACACCATCAGAGCTCCCAGCGGCAACGCCACCGCGAACCCCGCCGTTGGTTTGGCCAGCGTCGCCGCACCCGCGAGCAGCCCCACCGCCACTGCGTCGCAGACCCCCGACGCCGCGCGCCGCGGCCCCAGCACGACCCCCAGCCCCGCCGCGGCACACGCCAGCACCGCCATCTCGTTGTAGGCCAGCGACCCGGTGACCTGCACCCACGGCGTCAGCAGCACCAGGGCCGCGGCAAACCCGCCGGCTTCGCGTGAGCCGCCGGTAAGCCGCATCACCAGCGCCGCGAGGTTCCACGCCGCCAGCACCGCGAGCGCCACGTGAAAAAGCTGGCACACGTAGACCGCCGGCTCGACCACGCCCGCGGCCGCCGGGCCGGCAAACAGCAGCCCGTGCAGCACCGCCAGCGCCGCGTAGCCCGCTTCAATCAGCCCCGGCAGGTAGGCGTACACGCTGTGCGGCAACTCGGTCATCCCCCCCGCCGCGATCCACTCGCGCGGGATCTGCAGGTGGTAGCTGGTCACGTCGTAGCCCGCGGCCTCCACCCGCCACATCGTGCCCGGCGGGCAGCACGCGGCGACGAGCAGCACCGCGAGGCCGGGCATGCCCAGCACCACGGTCCACGGCCAATACCGCCCGACGCCCGCGTTTTTGGTGGTCCCGCTGCCGGGTGCCACGGCCTTCAGGCCGTGCGCGTCGCCCTTCGCATCCGCCCGCTGCCGCCAAGCCGTCGCGCCCCAGCAGCCCCAGCCCGCCAAAAGGTTTACCGCCACCGCGCCGCCCGAGAAGCCCCCGCCGCCCGCGGCGCCACCGATCCAAGCCACGAGGTAGTTCACCCCCAGCCACGTGGCGAGGCCCACGGTCATCCGCAGCGCGGCTCCGCCCGACCGCGCACGCCACAGCCCGCCGTACCCCCACGCCGCCGCCGCGACCATCGCCAGCACCCCCGCCGAGCGCAGCCAGATCAGCACCAGGCCCGCGGCGAGACCTGCGGGCGGCGGATCGGCCCCCGCGCCGCCAGCCCCGCGAAACACCGCCGCCGCAGACACCGCGAATACCGCGAGGGCCGCGGCGCCCACGGCGGCGTTGCGGCCGGACGCCGCGACGCCCCGCTCACGCCCCACGTCGCTCGGGTCTGATTTGCGCTTTTCACTTTTCACGTTGCGCTTTCTCCGCGTCCTCCGCGGAGCCGTCCAGCCCGAACAGCCGGCACAGCGCCCCCAGATCGCCCCCGTCCAGCTCTGCCTCGTGCCCCGTGCCGGGGTCGATGCGCGACAGCGGCAGGTGCATGATCTTGTTGACCAGCCGGTGGGTGTGCTCGTCCAGCAGCCGCGCGATCTCGTCGGCGTCCGCGCGTCCAGCCTCCCTCCCGTCCTGCCCGTCACTGCCCGCACCCGCTCCCGCCGGCACCGCGTCGGCCCGGGCCGCCAGTTTGCTTGCGGTCCGCTGCCCCTCGCGCTGGCCGATGGCCAGCAGCCGGGCGCGTAACTGCTTCACCACCACGCCCACGTCCCGTCGTTCCAACGCCGCCCAGCAGTCGTGCGCCGCCCGCTCGGCGAGGTCCGCGCAGTCGGCCAGCCGCTCGCGCCGCCCCGGCACCTCGGCCAGGGCCGCGTTCAGGTCGTCCAGGTTGTACAGGTACACGTCGGGCAGCTCGCCCACCGACGGCTCGACGTCGCGCGGCACCGCCAGGTCGATCAGGAACAGCGGCCGGTTGCGGCGGCGTTTCAGCAGCGGGCGGAAGCGATCACGGGTAATCACCGGCTCGGGCGCCGCGGTGCCGGTGATCACAACGTCGGCCTCCACCAGCACCTCGTCCAGCTGCTCCCACGGACGAGCCCCCTTCGGCCCCAGTCCCAGCGTCTGCGCCAGCGCGGCGCCCGCCGGAGCCGAGCGATTCACCACGCAGGTGCCCGCGGGCTTCAGGGCCAGCATGCGCTGCAGGGTGGCCTTGGTAATCTCGCCCGCGCCCACCCCCGCCAGGTGCTTGTCGGCGAAAGACTCGAACAGCCCGCCGGCAAACTCCACCGCCATCGTGCTCACCGACTGGTCCATGGTTTCGACGCCGCTCTCACGCCGCGCCTTGCGGGCCCCCTTGAGCGCCGACTGGAACAGCCGGTGCAGCCCCCGCCGTGCCGTGCCGGCCGCGCCCGCCGCCTCGTAGGCCCGCCGCACCTGCCCCAGCACCTGGCTCTCACCCACCGCCATCGCGTCCAGCCCCGCCGTCACCCGCAGCAGGTGAGAGGCCGCGTCACGCTGCTCGCGCAGCACCGCGGCGCCGCTCAGCGTGTCCGCCGCCGTGCCCGTCTGCTCGGCCAGGAACGCCAGCAATGCGTCGGCCCCGGGGTCCGACGTGTCGGGCGTGGCCACGTACAGCTCGGTGCGGTTGCACGTTGACAGCAGCACCGCCTCTCCGTAGGAAAAACGCTCGCGGAAGGCCGCCAGAAACGCGGGCAGACCCTCGGCTCCCACGGCCAGCCCGTCGCGCAGCGCCACCGGCGCGGTGCGGTGGTTGACGCCGATCAGCCGCAGCTTCATCTCACGGCCCCCGCTTGGGCCGGGTGAAACGCCCCGCCCGCAAGACCCGGCCCCGCCGTCACGATCCCGTACACCCCCAGCAGCAGCGCGAACCCCGCGATCGCCAGCCACGCCGCCCGCCTTCCGCGGAAGGCCGTGGCGTAACGCACGTTCATCACCACCGCAAACGCCACCCACGCCCCCGCCGAGAGCAACACCTTGGGCGAGGTCAGCGTGATCCCCCCCGACGACCCGGCGTTGTCACCGTCCCGCATGATGACCCACCCCGATGCCAGGCCCGCGGTCAGCAGCGCGAAACCGACCGTCGCGGCCCGCACGATCACCCCCTCGACGGCTTCCAGGCTCGCCACCGGTCCGACGCCCCGCGGGTCGGCGCGCCGCTTCATCCGCCGCGCGAACACCAGATACGCCGCGCCGGCCCCTGCCGCCAGCGCTGCGCCCAGCGTCCCGAGGTACACGCAGCCCAGGTGCACCCCCCGCCACACCGGCTGCAGCGAGGTCAGCCGGAACGGCCGGTACGTCCAGGCCGACGCGCACACCGCCCACAGCAGCAGGAAGGCCAGCAGTGGCAACGCGAACGCGGCCATCCCCGCCAGCCGCGGCCGCGACTGCAGGTACAACGCCACCCCGGCCAGCAGCGACGCGATCAGCAGCAGGCCGTCCACATGGGCGTGAAGCAGGTCGCCCCCGGGGATGCGCAGCCAGCGGTAGACCAGCAGGCCCAGGGCGCCGGCGCCGATCGCCCCCACCAGCGCCGCCTGCGACCACGCCGGCGACCACGCAGGGCCCCGCGCGGGGGTGGCGTGGTCCGATGCGGGGCTGCGTGGGGTGGTCAGCGCCGCCCGGAGCCGCAAGGCCGCCAACCCCGACGCCAGAAACGCCAGCAGCGTGAGGGCAACCAGCGCCAGGTTGGTGAAAGTGAGGGGCAAGGGCAGGTTTGTCGGGGACGCACGGAGAAGACCGGAACGGGACGCGGGCGGGGACGGGCCATCTCACCCCGCCGGCGACCGCGCGACCGATTCGGCCACCAGCGTGTCCAGGTGCCCGGCCAAGGCCGCGCGGCCGCAACGCTGCAGGATATCCAACGCCGCAGCGTCCGTCAGCCGACGCAGGGCGTCGGGCCGCCCCCGCAACGCCGCCCGCCGCGCGGCGGCCTCTTCCAGCAACACCGGCCATTCCGGCCCCACCGCGTCCCGTGCGGTTTCGACGAGGGTTCTGGCCGCCGCCGGAGACGCGCCCCCACTGTCCACCGCCACCGTCAGCGGGCCCACACGTCGGGCCGCCATCAGGGTCAGGTCGCCCCCGTCGCCCCGGTCTGCGCGGTTCACCAGCACGCCGGCCGCCGCGGCCCGGTCCGCCACCCGCGCATTCACCGCCGCGTCGTCGGTCGCCACCACCACCAGCCGCACCCCTGCAAGGTCGCCGTCAGCAAACGCACGCTCCTCACGATTCACCGCTTCCGAGCTCAGCGCCGTCGCGTCCGCCGACATCACGGGCGCCACCATCGTGACCGCAGCGCCCGCCTGGGCCAGGGTCCCGGCCCGACGTGCCGCCACGCCCCCCCCGCCGACCACGAGACAGCACCACCCCGAGAGGTTCAGCATCACCGGCACACGCGGAGGCGGTCTTGAATCATCCACCGCCAGAGTCTAGTCGCCGGGTCCGCCCCGCTAATCCACCGCCCCCCGTCCACCGCCCCCCATCCACCGCCCCCGTCCACCGACACCGTCCACCGCCGCCACCCGGGCCCCGCGCTCGGCAACCACCCGACGCGGGCTGCTACGACGTGCTGACCGCCTCGCCCGCCTCCGCGGCGTCGATGCCCTGCTCATCGGCGGATTCGGCGTGTACCGTCATGTCCGTCAGCCGGGCCGATCCGATCAGCGTGGCAAACGACACGTCCGCGGCGTCGCGTCCCGCCCCGATGCGCACCAGCCCCGACACGTGTGCCAGCCGCGTGGCGTCGAACAGGTACCACGCGTCGCCCACAAACGCTTCGAAAAACCCGTGGAAGTCCGGCGGCTGCAGCGCCACCGCGTACCCCGCGACGTACCGGGCCGGGATGCCCAGCGCCCGGCACAGCGCGATGCTCAGGTGCGCGTAGTCGCGGCACACCCCCTCGCGCTGCAGCAGCACGTCGCACGCGTCGGTCGACGGCCCGGTGCTGCCCGGGACGTACGAGAGATACCCGTGAACCCAGTCGGCGATGCGGGCGACCCGGGCGTGGCCGGGGTCGGCGTCGCCGAACTCGTCCCAGGCGAAGCGCATCAGCCGGTCCGACACGCCGTAGCGGCTGGGGTTGAGGTACGTCAGCACGTCGGCGGGCAGTTGGGCATGCGGCACCTCGGGAAGGTGGTCCACGTCCTGCACCAGCGGCTCAAGCTCCACGCGGGCCGCGTACGCGACCGCCAGTTCGCCGGCATCGGCCGTCAGGCGGTGCACGCGGTTGCCCAGCAGGCCCACCTTGCAGGCCTCGGGCTCAATCTCGGGGGTGATCGTGAATTGCTCGTTCACCACGCGCTGGTGCGGGGTGGTGGCGGCGGCCACCTGGAACAGGAAGCTGGTGGTGCGTTGCACCTGATAAGAAAGGCTGCAGCGGACGTTGATGGTATTCATGGGGCTTTCGAAAGCGGAAGAGAAAGCAGGTCAAGTCGCCAACGGTTTCAGGCGTCAGGGGCGGGGTCGTGTGCCGATCCACCGGGCAGCAGCGGCGCGGCCCACGCGGTGGGCAGCACCCGCAGGCCCGCCTGCAGGTGGTCCTGCCACGCCCGCATGCACGCGTCCAGATCGGCCTCGCCGTAGCGTTGTTCGCGGACCGTGCCGTCGGGTGCCACCGTCAGCACGTCCACCGGGAAGTCCACGTCCACCGAGCTGGTCCGCGTGGCGTCGAAGGCCAGCACCGCCAGCGGCACGCACACCTCCAGCGAAGTCTCGGGCGCGATCACCCGGTCCACGATGGGCCGCCCGTAGCTGCTGCGCCCGATGATAAACGTGGGCGATTCGTCCGAGGCGAGAATCCAGTTGCCCGCGGGGTACAGCTGAAACAGCAGGGGAGACTCGTCGCCGTCCAGCATGCCCCCCACCACTGCGTGGAGGTTGAAGCTCAGCCCCGACGCCGCCAGTCCCTCGCCGTCCTCGTCGTGGATCCGCCGCAGCTGCTGGCCCAGCAGCGTGACCACCTCGTGCAGCCGCGTGATCGACTCCCCCTCTTCGGCGAGCGCCGACTCGGCATAGATCATCAGTTTGTCGCGCACCGACCGCAGGCCCGAGGTCATCACGAAGAAGCTCCCGCCGCCATGGGGCAGCACCGCCAGCTTCCCGCGGGTCAGCTTCTCGCCCCCGCGGACGATCCGCGTGTCGGCGAGCGCCACGAGTCCGGCGCGGCTCTGGATGCCGATCGCAAAGGTCATGGCGGGCAGCATAAAACAGAGGGACCCGATGAGCAGGGCGTGAACGCTTCTTCATCGCCGCGGCCGCGCGCTGTCGATCCGCCCGGCGGTGCGTGGAGGCATCCGGTGGGCGGGATCAACCGGCGGTGTCGGCCGGAGCCAACGCCCCCCCCGCCTCCGATCAAACGCCAGGCCCGGGCCGGTCACACCTATCATGCCCGGCCCGTGGGCCAGACCTCGAAGCACCTCCCAGGCGGCCCCCGCCCCTTCTGCTCTTCAACCTGCGCTCTGCGCGTCCACCCACAGCGTGCACCCATGTCTCTCTGGCAGGCTCAGCAAGAAAAAAACCGCGACAGAGCGCAGCCCCTCGCCGCCCGCATGCGTCCCCGCACGCTCGGCGCCTTTGCCGGCCAGCGGCACTTCCTGGGCCCCGGCACCCTGCTGCGCCGCATGATCGACGCCGACCGCGTACGCAGCGTGCTGTTCTACGGCCCGCCGGGCACCGGCAAAACCACGCTGGCCGAGCTCATCGCCCACCACACCGACGCGCATTTTGATCGGGGCAACGCCGCCGCCGTCGGTGTCAAAGACGTCCGCTTTGTTCTGGACGGCGCGCGCAAGCGGCTGGAGCAGGACAACCGCCGGACGATCTTCTTCCTCGACGAGATCCACCGTTTCAACAAGGCCCAGCAGGACGTGCTGCTGGGCGACGTCGAGCGCGGCGTCATCACCCTCATCGGCGCCACCACCGAGAACCCCGGCTACACCGTCAACAGCGCGCTGGTCAGCCGCTCGCAGGTGTTCAACTTCGAACCGCTCAGCGAAAACGACGTCACCGCCCTGCTGCGGAGAGCCATCGCGGACGAAGAAAACGGCTACGGCAGACTCGATCTGACCGTCGACGACGACGCCCTCGCCCACTGGGCCGTCGCCAGCGACGGCGACGCCCGCCGCGCGCTCACCGCGTTAGAAATCGCCGTCGAATCGGAACGGGAGGTCGGGTCGGCCCCGCCGATTCAGGCGATCCGGATCGATCTCGCCACCGCCGAGGCGTCGATCCAGCAGAAAGCCCTCAACTACGACCACGACGGCACCGAGCACTACGACACGATCAGCGCCTTCATCAAGAGCGTCCGCGGAAGCGACCCCGACGCCGCCGTCTACTGGCTGGCCCGCATGCTCGTCGCCGGTGAAGATCCGCTGTTTATTGCGCGCCGCATCGCCATCCTGGCCAGCGAAGACATCGGCAACGCCGACCCGCGGGCGATCGGGGTCGCCTCCAGCTGCTACGAGATCGTGCACCGCATCGGCATGCCCGAGGCCCGCATCACACTCGCCCAGGCCACCATCTACCTCGCCACGGCCCCCAAAAGCAACGCCAGCTACGCTGCCATCAACGCCGCCATGGGCGACGTCAAGCACCAGCGCACCGTGCCGGTGCCGAAAAAGCTGCGCAGCGCCTCCAACCGCAAAGACGGCACCTACGCCTACGCGCACGACAGCGAAACCGGGTACGTCGATCAGGACTACCTGGGCGTGGACAAGACGTATTACACGCCGGCACAACGCGGGTACGAGGTGCGGATCGCAGAGTTTCTGGAGTGGGTGAAGTCGCAGAAGGGGTGAGGTTTGTGGGGGGGGCGTGAGTCTTGTCCACGGGACGACTCGTTCTCACTCGGGGCAAAGACACGGCGCCCGCTCCGCGCGGTCCAGTCGATCGGGGGGATCCAGCTCCGGGGTTGACCGACGCCCGTTCTGTCAGTCCGACAACGACGAACCCGTCGCCGAGATCGCCCGGCTTCGCGGAGCGAACGCGGTGTCATCGCCGCGGCGAGCGACAGGACCGCCCTCCACACCCCGCTTCCGACTGCCCTAAAATGGGGACTGCCCCGCCCCGTTCCCCCTCAAGAGCATCCGCTATGTCCCTCGGCTCGCAGACCAACCGCATCGGCATCACCTCGCGTGGCGGCGCCGCTGTGCACCGCCGCCGTCGCCGTCGTTCCATCGTCATCGTGCTCGGGGTCTGCGCCCTCGCAGCCGCGTGGCTGTTCTGGCCCACCGGCGACACAGACTCGGTGGCCGGGCGTCGGGTCGATACGACGCCCGCCGGCTCGTCTGCCGCCGCGACCGGGTCCGCGGCCGGTGCTGCGGCAACCCGCACGGCGCCCACCCTGCCGACCCTGACCGCCACGACCCCCCGGCCGGCCGCCGCCCCCGCCCTTCCGACCACGTCCACGTCCGGCCCGACCGGACGCCCCGCGGTCGCGGCGGCCCCGGCCACGCCCAACCCGCTCAGTGAAACACGGGGTGGCGGCGGCGGCGCCGGATCCGACGCGGCCGCCGCCGCGGGCATCACCGAAGCGATCGAGGACGCCGTCGCCGCCGTGCCCGCCCCCGAGCCCTTCACCATCAGCGGCGACGCCAAGGCCATGTACGACCGGGCCGACCGGCTGATCTCCGAGGGCGACACGATCGAGGCCCGCAACGTGCTGTCGCAGGTGCTGCTGTCCGAAAACGCCGAGCTGTCCACCAGCGACGCCACCCTCATCCGCGAGCGCCTGGCCGACCTCAACCAGACGCTCATCTTCTCGCCCGAGCTCTTCGAAGGCGACCCCATCTGCAAGCCCTACGAGGTCGACACCCTGCTCAGCCGCATCGGCGTCCGCCACCGCGTGCCCTGGCAGCTGCTCGAAGTCATCAACGACATCAAGGCCCAGCGGGTGCAGGCCGGCCAGACCATCAAGGTGCTGCAGGGCCCCCTGCACGCCCGGGTCATCAAGCACCAGTTCGCCATGGACGTCTTCGCGGTGGGTGTCGACGGCGCGCCGGTGTTCGTTCACACCTTTCCCGTGGGGCTGGGCAAGGATGACAAGACCCCCGTGGGCCGTTGGAAAGTCACCGCCGGCAAGAAGGTGGCGAACCCCAACTGGCGTGACGAGGAGAACGGCGAGTTCTTCGAAAGCAACAACCCGCTCAACCCGATCGGCGAGTACTGGATCCCCATCGAGGGCACCGAGACGAAGACCAAAGGCAAGAAGGGATTCGGCATCCACGGCACCATCGAGCCCTCGAGCATCGGCAAAGAAGCCAGCCGCGGCTGCATCCGCCTGGGCGACGCCGACATCGAACTGGTCTTCTACCTGCTGACCGACCACAGCCAGTCGTCGACGGTGATCATCAAGCCGTAGCGACCCGCTCGTGGGTTGCGGCGGCCCGCAACCCCGTCGCGGGACGCCGTCGGCACAAGGCCGACACCAGCGCGGGCGTAGTGCCTCGTCGGAGCGATTTAACCTCTCTTCAACCCCGCCCCGTGGCGCGAAAGTGGGATCGGCGTCCCGCCCGTCATCAACGCCCTGCCGGAGGCAGATCCTTCGCGTTGTGCGACTCCGGCACCACCCCCCCCGCCTGCTAACGTGGACCCATGTCCGCCCTCACCACCTACCTCATCATCGTCGCCGCCCTCGCCGCGGTGGTCGCCACGCTGCACCTGCTGCCCCGCCTGGGCCCCGCCGGGCGCCGCGTCACCGACGCGCTCACCCGCGCGCCGGGCCTCGACTTCATCATCTTCGTGCTCACCATCGCGCCGCTGTGGTTCGCCCTGCACATCGGCCTCAGCCACCACGACCAGGGCCTCGCCGGCGCCTTCGCCTGGCTGGCGCTCGGCGCCACCGCTCAGACCACCGTGCTCGCATGCTGGTGCCGCGTGCACGAGTTCGCGCACCGCAAAGAACTTGCGGGCCGCGAACGCATCGTCACCCACCTCAACCGCGCCGTCGGCCCCTGGCGCAACGTGCTCAGCGTTTACTGGACCGCCCTCGCCGTGCCGCTGTTCTTCTTCGTCCGTGTCGTCGAGTTGCTGGTCTACCCTCCGCTCACCTGGTCCATCGGCCTGCCGAAGTACAAGGACCGCGAGTGGATCGCCATCTCCCGGCACAAGGTCGAGGGCCTGGTCGGCGGCGACCGCATCTGGTGCCTGTACTGCGACTGGATGACCGGCGTGTGGAGCCTGGGCAGCGAGATGCTCCGCAACATCGAGAGCTTCTGGTGCCCCATCCGCTTCGGCGACCAGACCAAGTGCGACAACTGCACCGTGGATTTTCCGGACATCGACGCCGGCTGGGCGCCCTTCGACGGCGGCCTCGACGCCGCGGCCAGGACCGTCGCCGAGAAGTACCCCGGCCCGCACGGGGTCAACGGCCACTTCCTGCACGAATCGCGGGCAGCGTTGACGGTGGAGGGGGAGAAGCCGGCGGACGCGTAGATTTACGGCGTTGAGCTCACCCCCCGCAACAGGATGTTGCCAGCGAGCTTAAAAGCGTTGAAGCCGTGATGGAGGTCGAAGAGCGATTCGGTATCGCCGCTTCCGATACCGAGGCCCGGTCGCTGCGTACCGTCGGCCCGATCGCGGAGCGGGTAAGCCGCCACCCGGCCGACGCAGCGGCCGGGGTTCGCGGGCAAGCTGCGCAGCAGAGAGGCGACGCCGCAGAAGGGCAAGGCGCGGGCCTCTCGGTTCGTCCGGCTAAACTGGGTGGCGGAGAGGGAGGTTGCCGCGTCAGCCGGCGTCGCTTCGCCCGCCGGCGGATCCGTCGTGGCCTCCGAAGGCGGTCGATCCCAACCTTCTCGGAGTACCCCCATGAACATGCGTAGATCGTGCTTGTGGATCGTGGCCGCGGTTGGTTTGGCGGTGTCCCCGTTCGCGGCGGCAAGCGGCGTGTTGGAAACCGCCCGGGAGCTGGGCACGACCACCTACCGCTCCTCCACCTGGGGATCCTCCGGGGAGGACGCCATCGACTGCGTGCAGTTCGTGCTGGAGGTGGTGAAGCAGGTGGCGGCTGACGAAGACCGGCCCGACGCGGTGACGCCGGCTCTGAAGCGGGCGCTGTACATCCAGCTGAGCGAAGAGGACCGCGCCAACCTGCAACAGCTGGTAGACGACGGAGACCCGCAGATCACCGGCGTGCAGAAGGCCTTGGTCGACGCGGGCCTCGGACACCCGGTCGCGGCGGAGGATGCGCAACCGGGCGACCTGGTGCAGTACTGGTACCGCTCCGGGGGTCGGTGGTACGGACACTCAGCCATCGTCGAGCAGATCGTTGACCGAGAGGCCACGCTGTACGGATCGCACAAGACGACCCTGCAGTCCGAGCGGCACCTCGAAAGGTCCGAACGCCAGGGCGGCGTGGGCAGCGGGCCGGTCTTCGACCTGACCGATCCGAAGCGCAAGGTCTACGTGGTGCGGTGGATCGCGCCGCAGTAGCGCCGTGCCGATACCGCGGGCGTCAGCCGGGCCCCGTCGACGTCTGACGTGGCGGTCGGGCGTCGCACCGATCGCTTCGGCGAGCGGCCCTGCCCCCCCGGAAGTCCCGTTTTCCCTCTCCCCCTGCACGGCCCCTGCACGCGCGGAACGTGGTGGCGGGTTTTTCACCAACCGCGATCCCGAGGCGGTGGCCGAACAGACCCCCAGCGCGGTCGGTCACGGCGTGGCCGAAACGCCCCACGAGATCGACATCGAGCTGACCCGCGCCTCCGACCGCGCGTTCAACACCGTCCACGCCAGGCGGCGGAGTCATGCTGGCTCAGAGCCCCGAGCTGAACCGTGAGTCGTCTTCTTGCCTGGTTTCGGGCACGTGCAGACCGCACTCGGCGGCCTGCCCGTTGAAGCGGCCGGCGCGGGCGTCTTCGCCCGAGACGGTCGGCCGCGTGCTGTGCCAGTCGCCCATGCTGAAGTAGTTCTTCTCGCGCAGCGGGTGATACGGCAGTCCGTGCTCTTTCAGGTACAGGTGCACCTCGCGGTCACCCCAGTTAAGGATCGGGGCGACCTTTGCGCGTTGGCCCGCGCGGCCCGCCGCGACCTCCACGTGCCGCATCTTCGCGCGGTTCTCGGTCTGGCCCGCACGCAGGCCCGCCAGCGATGCGGCTGCCTGCAGCTCGTCGAGCACCCGGTTCATGGGTTCGACCTTCCGCAGCGCGTTGTATCGCTTGATGTCGGTCTCCCACAGCTTGCCGTGCCGCCGCTCGAACCACGCGGGGCTGTCGGAGGCCGCGGCGACCTTGAGATTCAGCCCCAGGCGCTGGGTCAGCTCGTCGGCAAAACCGTAGGTCTCGGCGAAGTGGTAGCCGGTGTCGACGAAAACCACCGGGATGTCGGGCGCCACGCGGGTGACCAGGTGCAGCATGACCGCCGCCTGCACGCCGAAGCTGGTGGTCAGCACCAGCCCGTCGCCGTAGGTATCCACGGCCCAACGCACGCGATCGGGCGGCGTCAAGGTCTTGAGCTGAGCGTGCAGGGCGTCGAGGTCGGCCATGGGGTGGGGCCTGGTCAGCATGTCGGTGGGGGTCGCGGCCATGAAGGGGCATCATAGGGAAGGGGCCCGCCGCTCCGCCCGTTGCCGTCCGCCGGGCGATAAGATCCCGCCCCGTGCCGATCGAATTCGCCTACCTCGCCCTGGGCTCGAACCTGGGCGACCGCCGCCGCCACCTCGACGCCGCCGTCGGGGCGGTGGCCGCGCTGCCCGGGGTGTCCGGCCTGCGGCTCAGCCGCGTGCGCGAGACCGCCCCGGTGGGCCCGCAGGACCAGGGGGCCTTTCTGAACGCCGTCGCGGAGATCCGCACCACCTTGGGCCCGGCCGACTTGCTGGCCGCCCTGCTCGCCGTCGAGGCCCGGCTGGGCCGCCCCGCCCGGGACCAGCGGCGGCACTGGGGCCCGCGCGAGATCGACCTAGACCTGCTGATGCTCGGCGGGCAGCGGGTCGACACCGACGGCCTGACCCTGCCCCACCCGCGTCTGCACGAACGCCGATTCGTGCTGGAGCCGCTGCACGACCTGGCGCCAGACGCCGTGGTGTCGGGCACGGGGCGGACGGTCGCCGAGCTCTTGGCCCGGCTGCGAAGGTAGCAGGCATACTCCGTATGCCGTCCGCAGGGCTTGTCAGCGTCTCCGCACGCCGCACACCGCGACCCGTGCTCGTCACCCAATGCGTGGCCCGGTGTCGTTACTATTCCAACCCACCGGCGAGTCCCACCCGGTTTAATCCGGGGGGACGCGTTTCAGGTACGACTGAGCGCTAAGACCAGCGGACGGTACACGGAGTGTGCCTGCTACCTTCCATGAACCACGCCCTGCCCCAATCCGACGCCATCACCACGGAAAGGACCGCCCCGCCAACGCCCGAGCGCGGACTGGTCATCAACGAGATCTTCTTCTCGGTGCAGGGCGAGTCCACCCGCGCCGGCGAGCCCTGCGTGTTCGTGCGCCTGCGCGGCTGCCACCTGCGCTGCGCCTACTGCGACACCGAGTACGCCTTCCACGAGGGCGCCCCGCAGACGCAGGACGCCGTCCTCGCCGAGGTCGCGCGGCTGGGGGGCCCCTGCCGGCTGGTGCAGGTCACCGGCGGCGAGCCCCTGCTGCAGCCCCGCGTGCACCCGCTCATGACCGCGCTGTGCGACGCGGGCTACACCGTGCTCATCGAAACCAGCGGCGCCTGCGACATCCGCCCCTGCGATCCGCGGGTCATCCGCGTCATGGACCTGAAGACGCCGGGCAGCGGCATGGCTGACAAGAACCGCTGGGAGAACATCCCCCAGCTCAACGCCAGAGACGAGGTCAAGTTCGTGCTGACCGACCGGGCCGACTACGACTGGATGAAGGACATCCTGACGAAGCTGCAGATCCGCGAGCGCGTCGCCGCCGTGCTGGTCAGCGCCGCCGCGCCGATGGCCGCCACCGACGAGATCGCCGGCACCTCCGGGCTGAGCATCACCGACCTGGCCGAGTGGATGCTGGAGGATCACCTGGACGTGCGGCTGCAGACCCAGCTGCACAAGCACATCTGGCACCCGCTGGCGCGGGGGGTGTGATTCGGCGGAAACGCGTGTCGGGGTGGGGCGGGCTCCGCCGAGCCTGCGCCCGCCCCACCCCGACACGCGTCACAGCGGCGAATCACCACCCGGGGCGGGGCGCCGGCTGCGGCGCAAGCGAGGACGTGGCTTGTGCCAAGCCGCGCCAGGCGGACGGCATACGGAGTATGCCTGCTACTTTCGCAGCCAGAGAACGCGCGGGTCTCTCTGGCACGCCGCGCACCCCCACCCGCCCCTCCGGGGCGGGGGCGGACGAGAAGGCGGCGGAGCGTCCGGCTCTGCGGACGTTCGGCCGGCGCCGAGCCGCCCATTCACCGTGAGCCCCCGCCGCGACCAACCGCAACCCATAAACTAAGCCCATGCGCACAAGGATACTGAGGAAGTTCTGTTTTGACGCGGCGCACGACCTGCCGCACTTTCCCGAGGGGCACAAGTGCCGCAACCTGCACGGCCACACTTACCAGGTGGAGGTGGTGCTGGAGGGTGAGGTCGACCCGGCGGTCGGCTACTTCATGGACTACGGCGAGCTGAAAAAGGCCATCGCCCCGGTCGAAGCCAGGCTCGACCACCACTATCTCAATGACATCCCCGGGCTCGCCATCTCCACGGCGGAGAATCTGGCCAAATGGATCTACGACGCGTTAAAGCCGGGCCTGCCCGAGCTGACGATGATCCGGCTGTTCGAGACCCCGCAGAACGGCGTGGAGTACGCGCCACGCGGGGACTCCGCAGGTTGAGGGTCGGGGCGGGTATGGGCGGCGACCGCCCGTACCCGCCCCGACCCTCAACCTGAATCGCACGCCGCGCCCGCCAGACGGCGGCGGGTTTGAAGTCAACCCGACCCTCCTCGCAACTTCAGTGGCACGGACGTCCCGTCCGTGGTCGGCCCGAAGGGCCGAAACTCCCCCACCACCCATCGGGCCAGAGGGGCCTTCATGCACAGCTCGGCGAATCCACGGCCCGCCGGTCGCCGTATGCCCGGAGATCCAAGCGCTTCTCAAAATCCAGGAAAAGCAGCAAGGCAGCTTGGCCAAAGTTTACACAGATTCAGAAGAATCGAACCAGGAAACTTAAACACGACACGTATCCCAGAGAACGCGTACGGACTGCCTTTGATCATCTTGATCTGTGAAATCTTTGGCCAAAAAATGCCTTTTTTCCGTTCGCATTTTTCACCGAACGCGACCTTGATTCCATGCCGCGATTCGCCACCGACCACACGTTCACCACCGACGACGGCGCGGCGATCTTCTACCGCCACTGGGCGCCCGCGCCGCCCAGCGACGCGGCCCGCGCGGTGCTGCTTTTCCACCGCGGGCACGAGCACTCGGCCCGCTGGCAAGAGCTGGTGGATCGGATTGGCCTGCCCGACACGCACTTCTTCGCGTGGGATGCCCGCGGCCACGGCCACACCGCGGGCCCGCGGGGCGATGCGCCCAGCTTTTCGCGCATGGTGCGCGATGCCGAGAACTTTTCGCAGCACGTCGTCGCCGAACACGGGGTCGGTCAGGCGGATCAGGCGGTGCTGGCCCAGAGCGTGGGCGCCGTCGTCGCGGCGACCTGGATCCACGACTACGCCCCGCCCGTGCGGGCCATGGTGCTGGCCACGCCCGCGTTGGCGATCAAGCGGTACGTGCCGGCGGCGATCCCGGGGCTGCGGGTGCTCCACAAGCTCAAGCCGGGCTCGTTCATCAAGAGCTACGTCAAGCCGAAGATGCTGACCCACGACGAGGCGCAGGCCGCGGCCTACGCCGCCGACGAGCAGATCAGCCCGCAGATCTCGGTCAACATCCTGCTGGGCCTGCACGACGCGAGCAAGCGGCTGGTGGCCGATGCCCACGCGATCACCACGCCCACGCTGATGCTGATCAGCGGCCGCGACTGGGTGGTGAAACGCGGCCCGCAGGACCGGCTGTTCGAACGCATCAACACACTCGACAAGCAGCGCGTCGTCTACCCCGAGTTCTTCCACAGCACCTTCTGGGAGCGCGAGCGCGACCGCCCCATCGCCGAGGCGCGGGCTTTCCTGGAACCGCGGCTGGCGGGACTGGCCCCCGCTCCCCCCGCCTCGGCCGACCTGCTCGGGCCGTCCAGCCGCCGCCGCGACGAGTTGGAAAGTCCGCTGCCCTGGACCCACCCCAAGCGTTGGAACTTCGCGGGCCAGCTGCTGGGTCTGAAGACCGTCGCCCGGCTCAGCCGCGGCGTGCAGATCGGCTGGCGTGACGGATTCGATGCCGGCACCAGCCTCGACCACGTTTACGGGAACACCGCCAAAGGGGTGACGCCGATCGGCAAGCTCATCGACCGCGGCTACCTCGACGCCGTCGGCTGGAAGGGCATCCGGCAGCGCAAGGCGCACGTCGAGCAGATGCTGGACGACGCGATCGCGCGGCTGCTGAAGCGCGACGGCGGCGTCCGCCTCTACGACCCGGGGGCCGGACCGGGCCGCTACGTGCTGGACACGATCGTGCGTTACGAAGGCCAGCCGATCACCGCCCGGCTGGGCGATTTTGCCGAGGTCAACCGGGCCGAGGGCCAGCGGCTGGTCCGCGACTACCGGCTGGAAGACCGCGTGGCGTTTCACGAAAGCGACGCGTTTGATCCCGACAAGATGCGTGCGGCGCTCGACGGGTTCACGCCCAACCTCGTCATCGTTTCGGGGCTGTACGAGCTGTTCCCCGACAACGCGCTGCTGCAACGCTCGCTGGCCACGATCGCCGAGGTCACGTCCCCGAACGTGCAGCTGCTGTACACCAACCAGCCCTGGCACCCGCAGCACGAGATGATCGCCCGCGTAATCCCGAAACCTGACGGCCGCCCGTGGGTGATGCGTTGCCGCAGCCAGCAGGAGTTGGACGCGCTGGTGCGCGAGGCAGGCTTCGTGCGGCGGGACCTGCGGATGGACGACCGGGGAATCTTCAGCGTGGCCCGCGCCGAGCAGATGGGCTCCGCGGATTGGGAAGCCCGATAAGCACGAAATCGACGGATTCAGGCATTTGGCGGCATTCTCGGGGGAACCGCCGGGCGGGCCCCGGCCCCGCCCGAGGACCACGGCGTTGAGCGGGCCCCTGCCGGCATCGGCCTTTTCGCCCCGGGCGTGCGGGTCGGTGGACGAAAGCCATTCTCGGGTTCAAAAGGCCCCCGGCGGGATGGCCACGGTGACCGGCTGGGGTAGATTCAGCCGGTGCGTCACGCCCCGCCCCCGTTTCTCGACCCGCTGGTTCGCCGAGCCCCCCCTGGGCGGGACGTCTGGCGGTGCGTCGGGTGCGGACGCCTGCAGTGGATCCGGCCGCTCGACGGACCGTGCCGGAGATGCCGCCGCGTCACGACGGCCCGCCGCCCCGTGGCGCTGACCCCGGTCCAGGCGGTCCGCTACGGGACCAGGCTGCGTCGGGGCCTGGACCTCATCGCGGTGTCGCTGTTCCTCATCCCGGTGACGCCGGGCGTCCTGATGCTGACCGCCGCGATGGGCAGCGGTGACGACCGGCTGGTCCGGCTGGGGCTGCTGGTCATGCTCGAGCACGGGCTGTGGCTCGTGGGGGTGCGGGTGGCGACCGAGTACGCCGTGACCCAGCCGGCGACCCGCGGGGCCGCCCGACGGGCCCGTTGGGCCACGTCGGTCGACGCGTGCGCGGCGATGCTCTTCGTGCTGAGCCTCGCGCTCGCGACGCGCATCGAGCACGACTTGGTCAAGGGTGGCCTCCTGATCTGCCTGGCGGCGGCGATGGCGGCCCGCGGGGTGGCGTTGTGGTCCGGGACCTGCGCGATCGCCGCCGTGCTGCGGTCGATGGGATTGGGGCGGGTCGCGCTGGGGCTGCGGGCACTGGCGGCGCTGGCGTGCGGGGCCGCGGCGGTCTCGGCGGCGGGCCTGACGCTGGTGCTGTACGCCAACGGCGGCGGGGTCTCGGTGGATGCGCGGGCGGGGATGCGCGAGTGGGGCTACGTCCTTCTGATAGTGGGACTGCCGGCACTCTGGTGCATCGCACTGGCGGCCGGCGGGTTGTGCACGCTCGCCGCGGTCCGGCTGAACCACCGGTTTGGCCGGGTGGCCTCGGCCCTCCGCGGATCGCCTCGGGCCCTCGCGACGCCGCCCCCCGCGGGTGACCGGCCGACAGTTCATCGCCGTGAGGGGCCGCGAAAACGGTTTTGAGCGCAGCGTCGCTAAGAACGTGTTTGAAACCCTCGCTCGCCCGCGGGACGGCGAGCCTCGCCCTGGGCTTCCACCAGGTATTCAAGGGGAATCTAAATACGCCGACGCCAAAGCCGCGTCTTTCGCCACGCCGGCGGTGACCGGCCTCACCTGCCTGGGCCGCGGCTGCGATCTGCGGGCGACCACCCCCGACGACCACTGCCCAGGGGCCCTGTGTTGCGGTGCCCCCGCCCGCGGCTGGCCGCGAGCTTCGGGCGGGTGGCGACGTTCTTTTTGGGGCCGCACGGGGGGGTGAGGCCCATGCCGAGCCTTGCGTGCGACGGAAGGCGGGCTCGGAAGGCGCCTCGCCCCCCGACGAATCCGCAGCCGTCCCGGTGGATCGAACCAGGGGTCACAACCGCGCGTCAAGCCCGACGTTCCTCACGCCCCACTCTCGATCAGGTGGTACTGGATCGCATCACTCAACGCCTGCCAGCTCGCGTCGACGATGTTCTCGTCCACGCCCACGGTGGCGAACTGCCGGGCGATGCCACCCGCGGGCCGGACCTCAAAAGTCGCGGTGGCCCGCACCTTGGCGGCAGACTCGGCGGTGGGGTTGACCACGCGCACGGCGTAGTCCACCAGGTGCAGCCGGTCGATGGCGGGGTAGTGCGGTCGCAGGCACTTACGCAGCGCGGCGTCGAGCGCGTTGACCGGGCCGTCGCCGTCGGCGACCTGGTGCTCCTGCGTGTCGCCCACGCGCAGCTTGACGATGGCTTCGGTCTGGGTGGCGTCTTCGGGCACGCCGAGAATCACGCAGCGGTAGTGGTCGCGCACCCAGAAGCCGGGCTTCTCGCCCAGCGCGTCGTACATGAGCAGCTCCAGGCTGGCCGGGGCCGACTCGAACTGGTAGCCGCGGTGCTCCAGTTCCTGCACCCGCTGCAGCAGCTGGGTGGTGACCTCGGGCGTGACGCGGTCGCCGAACTTGTCGCCCAGCGTGGCGACGATGTTGCTGCGGCCCGACAGCTCGCTGACCAGGATGCGGCGTTGATTGCCCACGCTCGCGGGCTCGACGTGCTCGTAGCTGTGGGGGATGCGCTGCACCGCGTGCACGTGCATGCCGCCCTTGTGGGCGAAGGCGTTGGCGCCGACGTAGGGCTGGCCGGGCTGCGCGTCCACCTGGGCGGTCTCGTAGACGGCGGTCGACACCGCGGCCAGCTGCTCGACCGATCCGGGGACCAGGCAGTCGTAGCCCAGCTTGAGCTGGAGGTTGCCGATGACCGTAAGCAGGTCCGCGTTGCCGCAGCGCTCACCGATGCCGTTGATGGTGCCCTGCACCTGGATAGCGCCGTGGGCGACGGCGGCCAGCGAGTTGGCGACGGCCAGGCCCGCGTCGTTGTGGCAGTGGATGGCGACCCCGGGGTTGCCCGGCCCCACCGGCTTGGTGTCGCTGAGCATGAGATCACTGGTGATCTCGTCGAAGGCCTGCGCGATCCACGCGGTCATCGATCCGCCGTTGGTGTCGCACAGCACCAGCCGGGTGGCGCCGCCGTCCACCGCGGCCTTCAGCGTCTTCAGGGCGTAGCCGGGGTTGGCGCGGTAGCCGTCGAAGAAGTGCTCGGCGTCGTAGAAGACCTGCTCTACCCCGTCGGCCTGCGCGCAGAAGGCGACCGAGTCGCGGATCATCGCCAGGTTCTCGTCGCGGCTGACCCGCAGCACCTCGTCCACGTGCAGGTCCCAGGTTTTGCCGACCACGGCGATGACCGGGGCGCCCGAACCAACCAGGGCCTGCATGCCCACGTCGTCGGCGGCCTGGATGTCCTTGCGGCGGGTCATGCCGAAGGCGGTGACCTTGGCGTGCTTGAGCGACAGCTTGCGTGCCTCTTCAAAGTAGGCCACGTCTTTGGGGTTGCTCAGCGGGTAGCCGCCCTCGATGTAGTCCACGCCCAGGCCATCGAGCAGCCGGGTGATGTTCAGCTTGTCGGTGAGGGTGAGCGACACGCCCACGCCCTGCGTGCCGTCGCGCAGGGTGGTGTCGTAGATCTCCACCCGCCGGGCGGCGGCGTCCGCGGAGGAGGTCGGATTCGGGGGTGGTTCGGCGTTCATGGGGCAGCAATGCTAACAGCGCACCCGCCGCCGCCGGGCGGCTCGGCGCAGGCAGAGCGTCCGCAAAGCCGGACGCTAAGCCGCCTTCTCGTCCCCCCCACGCCCCGGAGGGGCGGGCGGGCGGCGCGCTGAGCCCCTGGCTTACCCATGTCTTGAGCGCCGGCCCGGCCCCAGAACCATCGTCCCAAGCCCGTGCGCCCCGCGAGACCCGGGCCCTCCAACTGCGAAACCGCCAGCCCCAGGGGCAGGGGGGCTCTACAATGGCGGACTTCACCATGAACGCCCCCGAACCCCTCTACCGACGCTGGCTCTCGGTGCTCTCGGTGCTGCTGGTGCTCGCCACCTTCGGCATCGTGGCGCTCGGCGGAGCCGTGACCAGTTTCAACGCCGGCATGGCCGTGCCCGACGGCTTCACCACCTTCGGGACCTGGTCGCTGATCGCGCCGCTGCGGACCTGGGCCTACGAGGCGGGGACCTTCCTCGAACACAGCCACCGGCTCAAGGGCTACGTGGTGGGCTTTCTGGCCCTGGGTTTCTTTTTCGGGGTCGTGCTGAGCGGGGCGCGTCGCCGGCTTGGGCTGGTGGCCTTGGCGGCGGTCATCCTCGTTTTCGTGATCGCGCAGGCGGTGCTGGGCATCGTCCGGGTGGACCACAACTCGCTGCTGATTGCCGGCATCCATGGGGTGACGGGGCAGGTCTTCCTGGGGTTGACAATTGTGGCCGCCGCGGCGGTGGGCCGGTACTGGATCGAGCGTCGCCGAAACGCGGCACACGAACGACCGGCCCGCGGCCCCGCCACCGCCCGCTGGCTGACCCGCGGGCTGATCGCCGCCCTGCTGCTGCAACTCACCCTCGGCTCGGCCGTGCGGCACAGCCACTCGGCCCTGGCCATCCCGGACTGGCCGCTGCACTACGGGCAGGTCATGCCGCCGATGAGCCCCGCGGAATTGACGACGGCCGTGGCGGCCTACCCCGCCGAAAAGCTGCCGGCGAACTACGGGCATCTGTCCGTGGGCGGCGTGTATGAACCATGGCAGGTGCACCTGCACTTCACCCACCGGCTGATGGGCTACGCGGTGTTCGTCCTGGGGCTCGCCGTGGCGGGCCTGGTCATCCGGCGCTACCAAAGCGGCGGACGCGACGCGGTATGGGCTCCCGCCGCGGCGGTCGCGGTGCTCATGGTGGTGCAGGTGCTGCTGGGCGTGATGACCGTGCTCTCGGGCGAAGGCGCCGCCTACGCCACGCTGCACCAGACCTGCGGGGCCACGCTGCTGGCGGCCGCGGTGTGGCTGGCGGTGCGCGTGACGCTCACACCCGCTGAGCCGGTGAGCACCCTCCGCGTGGCGCGCGACCCCGCGGCCGCGTCGCCCCCCAGCGGAGCCCAGCCCGCGTGAGTGACACCGCCCCGCTGCATCCTGCCGGTCGCTCCGACTCGGCGACCGACGCACCCACCCGGTCCGCGGCGGCGCGGCGCACCGCCGACTACAAGGCGCTGGTCAAGCCCGGCATCGCACGCATGGTGGTCATCACCACCGCAGTGGGTTTCTTTCTGGCGCACCGCGCGGGCTACACCGGCTGGTCGTGGGGCGGCCTGATCGGCGTGCTGGCGGGCACGGGCCTTTCGTGCATGGCCGCCAGCGTGCTGAACCAGGTGTGGGAGCGGCGCACCGACGCCCGGATGCCGCGCACCGCCCGCCGCCCGCTGGCCCGCGCCCAAGACCCGGTGCCGGTCAGCGAGGCCCTGGCCCTGGCCGCCACGCTCACGCTGCTGGGCCAAGGGCTGGTGTGCCTGTGTGGCACGCCGCTGGCCTCGTCGCTGGCCGCCGCGACGATTCTGGGCTACGTGCTGGTCTACACGCCGCTGAAGAAGCGCACCCGCGCGGCCCTGTACCTGGGCGGCATCCCGGGCGCCATCCCGCCGCTCATCGGCTACGCGGCGGTGACCGGAACCCTGCTGGGCGGTGCGGCCGGCACGGTGTGGATCCTCTTCGCGGTGATGTGCGTGTGGCAGCTGCCTCACTTTCTGGCGATCGGCTACCTGTACCGCGACGACTACGCCGCCGGGGGCATGCGCATGCACGCCGTGCTGGACCCCACCGGTCGCAGTTCGTACCGCGAGTCGATCGTGTGGTGCGTCCTGCTGCTGCCGCTGGGCGCACTGCCCACGCTGCTGGGTTACAGCGGCTGCGTGTCGCTGGTGGTTACGCTGGCGGCGGGGGTTGCCTTCCTCTACACGGCCCTGCGGTGGCGGCGGCGGGCGTGCGACGCTCACGCCACGCCGCAAGATGTGCGTGACGCCGCCCGCCGCATGTTCTTCGCGTCGCTGATCTACCTGCCCGTGGCGCTGACCGCGATCGTGGCGGACGCGCGATGAACGCCATGACGACTCTCAGCTCACCAGACCCTGCGCCCGCCGTCGAACTGCTCGCGCTCCGCCACCGGTACGCCAAGGCCGACCGCGACGCGCTGACGGGTATCGACCTGTCAGTCGCCCCCGGCGAGGCCTTCGCGCTGCTGGGGCCCAACGGCGGGGGCAAGTCCACCGCCTTCCGCGTCATCGGCACGCTGCTGCGGCCTGGGGCAGGCACGGCCCGGGTGGCCGGCTTCGACGTGCAGACCCACCCCGCCGCGGCCCGCGCGGCACTGGGCGTGGTGTTTCAAAACCCCAGCGTGGACGTGCAGCTGACCGCCACCGAGAACCTCATCTGTCAGGCCCGGCTCTACGGCATCGACCGCCGCACCGCGGCGCGGCGGGCGGCGGAACTGCTCGGCCGTTTCGACCTGGCCGATCGGGCCGGCGAACGGGTGTCCGCGTTCTCTGGCGGCATGCGGCGTCGGGTCGAGATCGCCAAAGCTCTGCTGCACGAGCCGGCGGTGTTGCTGATGGACGAGCCCACCACGGGTCTGGACCCCGCGGCCCGTCGCGGCCTCTGGTCGATCCTGGCCGAGCTCCGCGATGACCGCGGCCTCACCGTGCTGTGGACCACCCACCTGCTCGACGAGGCCGAGCACGCCGACCGGGTGGGGGTGCTGGCCGGGGGCACGCTGCTGACCGTCGCCACGCCGGCCCAGGTGCAGGACGCCTGCGGCGGGCAGGTCGTCTCGGTTGAACCGGTGGACGCCGCGGCTCTGCCCCGCGTGCAGGCCACGCTCACCGACGCGCTGGGCCCGTGGTCCGCCGGCGGCGCCCCGCGGACCGACGACGCCGCCGTCCGCTTCGAGCACGCCGACGGCGCGGGGGTCGTGGCCCGGGTCGCCGAGCTGCTGGCCGGCACCGACCTCCGCCGGGTGTCCGTCGGCCGCCCCACGCTGGAAGACGCGTACCTGCGGATCAGCGCGTCGCCGTCGATCAACGCACTCGACGCGCCCGCGGCCGAGCCGGCGGCCGCCACGGTCTAGCCGGCGATGCCGCACCTCCCGGGTCATGCCCACGATGCTGCACGACGCCCGCCCCCTCGAACTCGACGCCACCCCGCTGCAGGTGCTGGCCGGCTGGCCCGCCGAACGGCCCGTCGGGTTCCTGCATTCGGGCCGGCTGAACGCCAGATGGTCGCGTTACTCGGTCATCGCCGAGCCGCGCGGCACGCTGGTCTGCGAGCGCGGCCGCAGCCGCTGGGCCGGTCCCGCCCACCCCGGACCCTTGGCGCTGCACGACGACGCCCTGCGCTGCCTCGACCGCGTAACCCGCGACGACGACGCGCTCTACCTGGGCTATCTGGGGTACGAGCTGGCCCACGCCATCGAGCCCGTGCTCGGCCCCGCGCCCGTGCCCGACGACGATCGGTCGTCCGACGTCTGGCCCGAGCTGATCATGCACCGCTGCCCGGTCGCGTGGGTCTACGACCACCGCGAGGGTCGGTGGTCGGTGGTCGGCCCCGACGCGTCGGACGGGCTTGCGCCGCCCCGCGCTCCCGGGGCCGACGCGCCGGCCCCGGGGTTCGACGCATCGCCTCCCGTGCCCAACGAGCCCCGCCCGGCGCACGAGGCCCGCGTGCGCCGGGCGCTCGACTACATCGCCGCGGGCGACGTCTTCCAGGTCAACCTCGCGCACCGGTTCAGCTCGGGCTTTCGCGGCTCGCCCCGCGCCCTCTTCGCTGCGCTCGCCGCGGTGTCGCCCGCTTGGTACGGCGCGTACGTCGAGCTGCCCGCGGACGACGGCCGGCCCGCCCGCGCTCTGGCCAGCACCAGCCCCGAGCTGTTCCTGAAGCTCGACCCCGACGGCACCGTCACCACCCGCCCGATCAAGGGCACGCGTCCAGCCGGCGCGGACGGTCCAGACGGCGCCGCCGACGCCCTGCGCGACTCGGCCAAAGACGCCGCCGAGCTCAACATGATCATCGACCTGCTGCGCAACGACCTGGGCCGCGTCTGCAGCTACGGCAGCGTGAAGGTCACCCAGCCCCGCACCATCGAGAGCCACCCCACCGTGCACCACGGCGTGGCCACGATCACCGGCCTTCTGCACGCCGACCGCCGACTGCGTCACCTGCTGCGGGCCACCTTCCCCGGCGGCAGCATCACCGGCGCCCCCAAGGTGCGCGCCATGCAGATCATCCGCGAACTGGAGGCCGGCCCCCGCGGCCCCTACTGCGGCGCGATCGGGGTGGTCCGGGGCGGCACCTGCGGCGGCGACGATCCAAGCCGCACCGACGGCGCGGGCGGCCCCGTCGCGAACCTCAGCATCGCCATCCGCACGCTTCTGGTCGATCCCGCCGCCGGCCGCGTGAACTTCCACGTCGGCGGCGGCATCGTCGCCGACTCGGACCCCGCCGACGAGTACGCCGAGACGCTGCACAAGGCCGAGGCGTTGCGCCGGGCGCTGGCGGCGAACGAACCCGTGGGCCCTTGACGGCACGCGTGCATCATCGGCTCGTGTACCACCGGCGACTTGTGTGCCACTGGCGGCTTGTCCGCCAGTGCCCCCGACCCGCCGACGCACTGGCGGACAAGCCGCCAGTGCCACCCCAAGAGAATTGCAAACGCCCACTGGGATCCGTAAGACATCAATACCCGTGACAGGATTCGAACCTGTGACCTGCGCATTAGAAGTGCGCTGCTCTATCCAGCTAAGCTACACGGGCGTGTCGAACGACCAGTCTAACCCGTCATCCGTGTCCGCCGCACTGCTTGCCGGCGGCCGCTCGGCCCGGTTCGGGTCGGACAAGGCCCGCGCCACGGTCGGCGGCGGGCCGCTGATTATCCAGAACCTCAACCATCTGCGAACCGCTTTCGACCCGGTCTGGGTCGTCGGACCCCCGCCCGGCACCTACGCCGATCTGGGGCTGACCTGCGTCGCCGATGCGCAGGCCCACCAAGGTCCGATGGCCGGGGTCATCACCGCCCTGACGCACCGCCGCACGCAGCTGGGGGAAGGCGTCTGCGTGGTCGTCGCCTGCGACACGCTGCTGGACCGACCCCACGTCGAGGCGTTGGCCGCACTGGCGGAAAAGCTGGCGCCACGCGAAGAACCACGCCACGCCGCCGCCCCACGCGGCGAGCGGTGGCAGCCGGTCTTCGCCGCCTACCACACGCGTGCGCTGCCCTCGCTGACCGAGTCGTACGCGGCGGGCGACACATCGCTGACCCGCTGGCTGGACGCCCCCGACACCGCGTCGTACCCCGCCGCGTTCGCAGGCCTGAAGACGTTCAACACGTCCGACGAGCTGACCCGCGCGCAAAAAAGCGGCCCGGACTAACCCGAGCCGCTCAAGCAAAATCGGTTGCGGGCGCAGCCCGCGGCTCCAACGAGTGGCCTGCGGTCGCCGCAGGCCCCGAGGCGGAGCCACTTGGATCACAGCCCGGGGATCTTGCCCAGCAGGCCCTTCATCGTGTCGACGATGTTGGCGTCGGCGCCGTCTTCGCCTTTGGGCGTGACCTTGTCGATCAGCTGCGGGAAAAACGCGGCCAGCTTCTCGGCCAGCGAGTCGGGGTCGGTGCCCTCGCGGTCGGCCAGCTCCTTGAGCTTCTCGTCGCCGAAGGCCTTCTTGATTTCTTCGGGCGTGGCGGGTTCGTTGTCGCCCTGGCCGGTCCAGCTCTTGAACTTCTCGCCCAGGCCCGAATCTTCGAACTGCTTCTTCACGCCGTCGAGGCCGCCGCCGAGCAGATCCTGAGCCGACTTGAGCAGGCCGCCCTGGCCCTTGGCGTCGTCGCCGTCGAGAAGGTCTTTGAATTGGTCGAGAATGGACATGGGGTGCTCTTGGAAGGAAGTTGAAGTCGGGGGATCCCAGACAACCCCCATTCTAACACGCTACGGGTTCTCCCGCCCCTGTTCGGCGTCCTCCACGGGGGTTGCACCCGGTTCAGGGCCGGTCACCCCCCGACCTGGACCGCGTTGCGGACACGAAAAAACCCGCCTCGCGGCGGGTTTTCGTGGTCCAATGCCCGGAACAGGAGTCGAACCTGCAAGGAGTTTTACCTCCACCGCGACCTCAACGCGGCGCGTCTGCCAATTCCGCCATCCGGGCCGAATGGGGCCGCGCAATATAGCAAATCCGGCCGCCGCCATCCGCGCCGTGGAGTCGCCAGACGGTCGCCAGACGGGTCCAACTCCCTTTTCGCAAAGCCGAAAAGGGAATCGGACCCTGGAGCCGACGCCGCGGGGGGGCTGGCCCCGATTGCCGCGGCGTGGGGCGAGGAGGCCTGTCGCTCGGTCACTCGGCCCCTTCCCCCGGCCATCCCCTAAAATCGTCGCCCCGTGAGCTCCTCTCCCCCGCCACCATCCAACCCCGCCCGCCCGATCGTCTGCAAGTTCGGCGGCACCTCGCTGGCCGGGGCCGAGCAGATGCGCAAGGTCCGCGACATCGTCGCCGCCGACCCGGCCCGCCGGGTGGTCGTGCCCTCGGCCCCGGGCAAGCGCACCCCCGACGACCGCAAGATCACCGACCTGCTCTACCTCTGCCACGACGCGGCCGAGCAGGGGCTGAGCTTCAACGAGGCCTTCGGCGTGATCGCCGACCGCTTCCGCGGGCTGGTGTCTGACCTGGGCCTGAATCTGGACCTGGACCCGCTGCTGGACGCCGCCCGCCGCGGCATCGCCGACGCTGCCCACGCCGGCCGCGGGCCGGACTACGCCGCCAGCCGCGGCGAGGCCCTCAACGGCCGCGTGCTGGCAGCTCTGCTGGGCTGCCGCTGCCTCGACGCGGCGGACGTGATCCGCTTCGACGCCGCGGGCCGGCTGGACGCCGATGTCACCCACGACGCGCTCACCTCGGCCCTCAAGCGAGTAGATCGCGCGGTGATCCCGGGCTTTTACGGGTCGGACCCCGACGGACACATCCGCACCTTCAGTCGCGGCGGTTCCGACGTGACGGGCGCCGTGGTCGCCCGCGCCGTCAACGCGTCGGTGTACGAGAACTGGACCGACGTCTCGGGCCTGCTGACCACCGACCCGCGCATCGTCGACAACCCCGCGGTGATCGACAGCCTGACCTACCGCGAGCTGCGCGAGCTGAGCTACAGCGGGGCGACGGTGCTGCACGCCGAAGCCGTATTCCCCGTGCGGGCGGCGGGCATCCCGGTGAACATCCGCAACACGAACGCCCCCGACCACCCCGGCACGCGGATCGTGGCCACCGAGAACGCGGCCCCCACCGCCTACCCCATCACCGGCATCGCCGGCCGCAAAGACTTCACCGTCATCAGCCTGGAGAAGGACCTGATGAACGAGGCCGTGGGCTACGTCGAGCGGGTGCTCGCCGTGTTCAGTCGCGCGGGCGTGTCGGTCGAGCACGTGCCCTCGGGCATCGACACGCTGTCGGTCGTGGTCGCCGACGCCGAGTTGGCGGGCAAACGCGACGTGCTGCTGGAAGAGCTGCGTCGCACCATCGCCCCGGACCACTTGGAGATCGATCCTGACTTAGCGCTGATCGCCACGGTCGGCCGCAACATGAAGACCCAGCCCGGCATGGCCGCCACGCTGTTCGGCGCGCTGGCAAAAGCCGGGGTCAACATCCGCATGATCGATCAGGGCAGCGGCGAGCTGAACATCATCGTGGGCGTGAATGCGGGCGACTACGAGACGGCGGTGCGGGCGATCTACACGGCGTTTATTGGGTAAGAGAAACCGGGCAAACGCGACCGGAAAAACGCGGGCCGGGCGCTTTGACGCCCGGCCCGGTCAAGATCTTCGGTTTCGCGACGACGTGGCGTGGTTCACGCTCCGCGGCGTCGGCGACCCGCCCAGACCAGGGCCACCAATCCCAGCGGCAGCGCGGCCGGTGTGGGAATCGGGTTGGGCGTCGGGGTGGGGTCGGGGGTCGGCGGCGCCAGGACGTCCGCGAAGGTGTACGTCCGCGTCGCCAATCCGCTTGCCGTAAAGCCGCCGTTGGCGTCGAAGTCGCCCACCGTCGGGTAGGTGTAGTCGAAGTCCGAGGTCAGCGCCACGCCGAAGGCCTCATTCGCCGGGTCGCCCAGCTCAACGGCCTCGCTGCTGCCGCTGCCGTTGCCCGAGCGGCTGACCAACAGCGAGTCTGCGATCGGCAGCGACTCGCTGGGCAGGTCCAGGTTGAAGCCGAAGAACTGCGTGCCCACGGTCGTGGTGCCGCTTGTGGCCACGGAGTTGGGGCTGACCCCGGTTTGAGCGGTGCTCAAAACCCGGCCTAGACTCGCCGCATGACCGACTCCAAACCGACTCACCCCACACCGAAGTCCGCCCTGGTCACCGGCGCCGGCGGCGGCGTGGGCCGCGAGACCGCCCTGCTGCTGGCCGACGCCGGCTACGCCGTGGTGCTGACCGGCCGCACCGAGGCCACGCTGAACGAGGCCGCGGCCTACATCCGCGAAGAGCTGCCCGACGCCGAGCTGCACGTGCACCCGTGCGACGTCACGGATTCCAGGGCTGTGCAGGCCCTGGTCGACGCGGTGCTGGCCCGCCACGGACGCATCGACGCGCTGGCCAACTGCGCCGGGTCCGCCCCGCTGCAGCCGATTGCCGAGATGACCGACGACGTCATCGACGCGGCGATCAACGTCAATCTGAAAAGCGTGCTGTACCTGACCCGCGCGGTCTGGCCGACGTTTCAGAAGCAGAAGTCGGGCGCGGTGTGCAATGTGAGCTCGATGGCATCGATTGATCCCTTCGTGGGGTTCAACGTGTACGCCGCGGCGAAGGCCGGGGTAAACCTGTTTACGCGGGCGGCGGCCGACGAAGGCAAGACGTTCAATCTCATCGCCGCCGCCGTCGCCCCCGGCGCGATCGAGACCGCCATGCTGCGGCAGAACTTCCCCGAAAAGATGATTCCCGCCAGCCGCACGCTGGACCCCCTGCTGGTGGCTGGCGTGATCCGCGACGTGCTGACCGGGGTGCGGAAGGTCGAACGGGGCGAGGTGATCCCCCTGCCCAGCCCGTAGCGACGCAGCGCCCGGAGCGTCTGAACTCGCCCCCGTCCTCGTTTGCAGCGCAGCGGTTCCCGTTCCCGCTCCCAGACCGCGGCGATCCGTCGTTCCGAAACGGGATCGAGAACCGGCCCGCGGCTTGAGCCTGAGCACGTGCCACCCAATCACCTGCACAGCGCGGGCCCTCACCCGGCCCCACCGGTGTGATGGCCGACCCGTTACGCTGAGCGGGTGCGCATCCTTCTGACCAACGACGACGGCATCGACGCCCCGGGGCTCGCGGCGCTCCGCCGCGCCCTTTCGGACCTGGGCGAGGTGGTGACCGTCGCGCCGCTGAGGGCCCAGTCGGCCACGGGCCATGCCGCGACGTTTCATCGTCCGCTGACGGTGGACGAGCGCCCCGACGGGTGGGCGGTGGACGGGCGGCCGGCGGACTGCGTGCGGCTGGGGCTGTTCGCCCTCTTTGGTGAACACGACCACAGCCCCGCCACGCCGCCGTTCGACCTGGTGGTCAGCGGCATGAACGCCGGCGCGAACCTGGGCGTGAACGTGCTGTACTCGGGCACGGTGGGTGCGGCCCGCGAGGCGAATCTGTGCGGGCTGCCGTCCATTGCCGTGAGCCTGCACCTGAAGAACTGGCACATCGACGCCGACCAGTGGGCCCGGGCCGCCACTCACGCCCGCATGGCGATCGACCACGTGCTGGGCGGCCCGCTCGACGCCCGCACGCTGATGAACATCAACGTGCCGGTGCTGGACGACGGGGCCGAGCCGCGTCCGGGCCTGGCGGTGGTGCCCGCGTCGCTCAGCGCCATGGGCGTGGAGTACGAGCGCCGCGAAGGCGGCGGGGGGCGTGTGACCTACCGCGTGACCAGCACCATGACCTTTCTGGACGACCTTCCCGGCACCGATGTGGAGGCCGTGTTTGACCGCCGCGTCACGCTGACGCCGCTGCGTTTCGACACCAACTGCCCCGACGCGCTGGCCCGCTGGCGGGCGGCCACGGGGGCCGACACGCGGGACCACGTCGCCGACATCGGCGCTCCGTCCGGGGAGCGGCCGGCGTGAGCGACCCCGAGCCGCTCCCCGCGTGTGAGGCCCGGGCCGACGCCAACCCGGTCGACGCGCTCACCCGACTGATTGTTGCATCGCAGCCCGACCCGGTGGTCGCGTACCTGCACGCCCTGCCGCCGGACGAGACGGCCTACACCCTGAGCCGGCTGGAAGACGAGCGACGCACGGCGCTCTTCACACTGCTGGCCGGGCACGACGCGGACCTGGGCGCGGACCTGCTCGAACACTTCGACGACGGCTACGCCGCCGATCTGGTGAGCGACCTGGAGGTGGCCGACGCCGCGGCGATCGTCGACGAGATGGACTCGGACGAGCAGGCCGACGTCATCGGCGAGCTGCAGGACCACGAGGCCGAGGCGATCCTGGGTGCGATGTCGCCCGAAGAGGCCAGCGACACCCGCCGCCGCCTGCGCTACGACGAGGACACCGCCGGCGGGCTGATGATCACCGAGTACCTGCACTACCCCGCGGAGTGGACCGTGGAGCAGGTGGCCGAGGACCTGCGCGAGCACGGCGACGAATACGGCGAGTACGAGGTGCGCTACATCTACGCCACTGACGAGCGCGGCGGCCTGGCCGGCACCGTGCCGATGCGGCGGCTGGTGATGGCCCCGCGCGGCACGCCGGTGGCCGACCTGATGGCCGAGTACCCCTTCACCGTCACCGTCGACACCCACACCGACGAGCTGGAAGACCTCTTCGACCGCATCGACCTCAGCGCGGTGCCGGTGGTGGACGACGGGCAGACCCTGTGCGGCGTGGTGCAGCGGGCCGCCGTGCAGGAGGCCCGCGGCGAGGCCGCCGAAGAGGACCTGGCCAAGGTCGGCGGCATCGTGGGCGGCGAAGAGCTGCGCTCGATGCCCGTGGTGTCGCGGGCGGTGCGGCGGCTGATGTTCCTGATCCCCATCATGCTGCTGATGATGGTCTCCGCGGCGGTCATCAGCCTGTTCCGCGACACGGTGCAGCGGGTGCCGCTGATCGCGGCCTTCCTGCCGCTGGTCGCGGGGCTGTGCGGCAGCGGCGGCAACCAGGCGGTGGCCGTCAGCATGCGCGAGATCAGCCTGGGCCTGATCAAGCCGGTCGATCTGGGTCGGGTGGCGCTGCTCGAAGCCCTGCCGGCGCTCATCAATGGCGCCGCGCTGGGAATACTTATTTTCGGTGTGGTGTTCCTCTGGGAGCACGACGCCACGCTGGCTTTCGTCATCGGGTCCGCCGTGCCCACCACCATCCTGCTGGCCGCGGTCATCGGCGGGGGCGTGCCGCTGGTGCTCCGCCGCGTCGGCCTGGATCCGGCGATGGCCTCGGGCCCGGTGGTCACCACGCTGGTGGATCTGGCCGCCTACTTCACGGTGTTGGTGCTGGCCACGCTGCTGCTGACCTGATCCTGCCCCCCTTGGCGAGCCGCGACCACCAGGGAGCGGAGACTGATCTCAAAGTCAGGTTTTTTTGGCGGGCGATGGGCCGCGGGCCCGCTTCCTCGCAGGCGCGGCCCGTCGACCGCGACGGCCTTGCTTCAGGGCGGGGTGGACTCGCAGCCAAGGATCGCGAAAAATCTGCCGCCAGCCGGGCACCGACCGTCCCCGCGTTCCCCCCTCTCCCGGGCCGACCCGACCGAACCTGCCCCGCCACACACCCGTACCCGGTCTTTTAAGATCCTCCCCCATGCCCAAGCTCAGCTACGACGGGACCTCGTTCCTTTTAGACAATCAACGCCTCTGGCCGGTCGCCGCCCGCCTGGACTACGCCGCGTTTCCGCCCGAAAGCTGGTCGCCCCGCCTGGGCCAGCTGCGCGACGCGGGTTTCAATACCGTGGAGACCGCGGCGTGGTGGACCGCCCACCAGCCGACGGCCGACACCTTTAACTTCGAGGGGCGACGCGACCTCCGCCGCTTCGTCGAGACCGCCGCGGGAATGGGTCTGTGGGTGGTGCTGCGCGCCGGTCCGCACGCCGAGGGCCTGCACGCCGGAGGCCTGCCCGCCTGGCTTGACGGGCTGAAGCTGGACCGCCGGGCCAAGCCCATGCGGCGTCGCGAGGGCAACGCCCTGTTCCTGGCCGCGGCGGCCAACTTCTACCAGGCGCTTTTCAAGCAGCTTGCCGGGCTTCAGGCCGCCGACCGCCCGGCCGCCGGCGCCACCGTCTATGCGCCGGCCGGGCCCGGCGTGGTCGCCGCGTGCGGGTTCGCGGGCCAGGGCGCCGGCCCCGTGCTGGCGGTGCAGATCGAGGACCACTGGACCGCCGCCCACCCCGACGGCGAGGCCGCCTACCTCGAACCGCTGGTGCGTTACCTGCGGCAAGCCGGTGTGCAGGTGCCGGTGCTGCTGGAAAACCAGTTGTGGAACCACCTGCCCGGCACCGTCCACACCTGGAACGTGGGCGACGGGCTCTCAGCCGATCCCGCCTCTGACCCCGCTGCCGACCTGCGCCAGCTGCGGGCGGTCGAGCCCGATGCGCCGGCGATTGCCCGGGTCACCGCGTCGGCCGACGCCGACAGCCTGGCCCGCCAGCTGGGCGGCGTGCTGGCCGCAGGCGCCGGCTTCGCCGTCGACCGCTTCGCCCGCGGCACGGCGCTCGACAGCCCGGCACCCGAGACCGGTGGCGGGCACGCACTCACCGGGCCGGGGGGCGAACCCGAACCCGCCCTGGCCGCTGCGCGGTCGGCGGCGCTCTTCAGCAGTCACTTCGGCTCGGTTCTGGCCCACCTGCGGCCCGCGACGGGGCCGGTGGTGGCCGCAGCCACGGGGACCACCCACCCACTCTCCATCACCCACCTGCGCGGTGAGCGTGGCGACCTGGTCGTGCTGCGTCAGGCGAAGACCGACAAGGCCCGCACCGCCGACCTGCTGCTGGACGAGGGCGTCCGCCTGCGTGTGCCCCTGGCACGGTGCGGCGCCACCCGCCTGCTGCTCAATGCCCGGCTGGGCGGCCGCGCGATGCTCGACTACACCAGCCTCTCGCCGCTCATGCTGGCCGGGGGCCGCGTGCTGGCGGTGGTCGGCCCGGCCGGATCCGAGGGCCAGCTGTCGCTGGACGGCGAACACCTGGACGTCACCGTGCCCCGCGGTCAGGCGCCGGTGGTGGAATCGCTGGACACGGTCACCCTGGTGGTGCTCAACGAGGACCAGGCCGCGGTCACCCATGCGTACGCCGACGGGCTGGTGGTGGGCGCCGCGGGGTTGAACGCCGCCGGCGAACCCGTACCGGTACGCGGGTTCGCGACCCAGACGCGGGTCTCCGCGACCGGAGAAATCAGCCGGGTCAAATCCGTCCTCCCGCGTCGCGGCAACGCCCCGTCACTGACCGCCTGGAGCCACGCCGATGCCGCCGCATCGCTGGCCGCGCCGGGCGACACCGCCACCCTGCCCGGCCGCTCGCTGCACCGCGCGGCGTTCGCCCCGGGCCGTGCCGCCCTCACCCTGCGACTGGGGGGTGCGGCCGCTGCGCTGGAGATCGATCCCGAGTGCGGCCCGGTCGCGATTGACGGGCCCAAGAACCGCAAGCTCACCGGGGACATTGCACTGCTGACCACCGACGGCACGGGCCCCCGCCACGGGCCGGGCCGCTGGTTCCGGGTCGACGCCGCAAAGTTGCCCAGCCCCGAGCGCCACCCCCAACCCGCGCCCGACGCGTTCGAAGCCGTGCAGTTCGCCCCGGGCCACCGCGCCGGCGCCACCGCCGCCGGCGAGGCGCTGATCTACCGCCTCAAGCCCAGCCGGCGCCGCCCGGTCATCATCGACCTGAGCAAGCTGTCGGTCGCCTGTGTCATCCGGATCAACGGCAAGCCCGTCGCCCTGCACGACCCCGCCCCCGGGCCATCCAAGGCCCCCGACCCCCGCCACCTGCTGGACCCCACCGACGACGGCCCCTTCACCGGCGGCACCAACGCCGTGGAGTTGGCCCTCTTCGCCCCGCTGCCCAAGGGCACGTCCACCCGCGGGCTGCTGGTGGCCACCGACGTGAAGTCCGAGATCACTCCCGAGGCGCCCTGGACCACCGAGCCGCTGCCCGTGCCCGGCGACGACGCGTTCGGCGACCCGCCGGCCGATTCTGGAAAGCCCGGCAAGGCGGCGAAGTCGTCCCGGTCTGTCCGCAACCCCGCGTGGTGGCGCACCGCCTTCACCGCCCACGCGGGGTCGGGCGGCGACGCCAGCGGCCTGGTGCTGACCTTCACGGCGGCCGAAGGCGGCGCGGTCGTGCTTAACGGCCACCACGCCGGCCCCTTTGCCGTGGGCAAGAACGTGCTCGAACTGCACGCCGGCTGGCTCGCCGCCGACGGCAAGAACACGCTCACCTTCTTTGACGAGGGCGGCGGCGTGCCGAAGTCGGTGAAGCTGGCGCGGGCGTGAAGCAAGGCCTGCCTCGCAATGGCGGGTCGAGGGTGGAGCGGTCAAAGCAGAAGCTTCGCCCTCCCATCAATCCCTCCCGAATGCGTCAGCGTCCGCGGCCTTCCTCCGTGTCCTCCGTGCAGGCCACTTGAGCCCGCGCCGTTCACGCCGTGGTCTGCGGATGAGGTGGGCGGGTGGAGGCGTCATCAACTCCGTGGCCTCCGTGGTAAAGCGAAGCGCTGCCTTAGCGCGTGCCGGCGAAAATCAAGCCCCCCCACACGCGTTGCGGCTATTCTCAGGATCGAATGATCGCCACGCGAATCCCGACGGCCAACCCACCATGTCCACCGACGACCACCACCGCGCCGCCGCCGACCGCCGGGCCCGCTGCGCGGTGCTGACGGTCAGCGATACCCGCACCGCGGCCACCGACCGCGGCGGCGACACCGTGGCGGACGCGTTAACCGCCGCCGGGCACACGGTCGAGCAGCGGAAGCTCGTTCCCGATGAACCCGACGCCGTACACGCCGCGCTCCGCGGTTGGCTGGACGCCGCAACCCCGCCCGACGTGATCCTCACCACCGGCGGCACCGGCATCGCCCGCCGCGACACCACGGTGGAGGTCGCCCGACGGCTGATCGACAAAGAACTCGAAGGCTTCGGCGAGCTGTTCCGCATGCTCAGCTACGAGCAGGTCGGCCCCGCCGCCATGCTCAGCCGCGCCGTCGGCGGGCTGGCGGGCGAGACGCTGCTGTTCGTGCTGCCCGGCTCGGTCAACGCGGTCACGCTCGCGATGGAAAAGCTGGTCGTGCCGGAGCTGCCGCATCTGGTGTGGGAGCGGAGCCGGTAATCCGTTTCAGATTTGTGATTTCAGATTTCAGATTGCCCGAGGCGATGGTTGCCGGGGTACGAGGAATCAGCTTGCCGCCTATGGCAACCTGAAATCTGACATCTGAAATCTGAAATCGAACTACGATGCCGGCATGTCCAAGCCGCCCACCCCGACATCCCCTAAGAAACCCGCCCCCCTCGAAGTCGTCGAGCCCGTCGGCGCCCGCGTGCTTATCCGCAAAGACGAAGACAAGAAGACCACCAAGGCGGGCATCCACCTGCCCGACAAGATCGAGATCCCCACGCTCACCGGCCGTGTGGTCACGGTCTCGGCCGAGGTGGAGGACGACGAGAAGTACCCCATCGCGCAGTACGACAAGGTGCTGTTCAACCCCAAGGGCGCGATCCCGGTTGATTTCGAGGGTGACAACCGCCTGTTCGTCGTCCCGGTCGAAAACATCGTCGCGGTGTTCCGCAAGGTGGAGTAGTCCGCGCGTGGGTCGTTGTTAGCGAGCGATTTTTTTGGCTTGTTTGTCATCCCGGTGGTGCAGGCGGGCAAGGCAGCGCTTCGCTTATCCACAGAGAACACAGAGGCACAGAGACACAGAGGAAGACAGCCGATCCTGACGTGCTTGGGGAATGGATTCCTTCCTCTGTGTCCTCCGTGCAGGGATCCTGATCGGCGGAAATGGCTTGGGTGAGGATCAGCCAAGCCGTCCTCGGCAGCGTCGGCTCTGTGCCCTCTGTGGATAAGCGCAGCGCTGCCTTGATGGGACGTGCCGGCGGGTTCGACCGTTGCTTGCACTCAGTTCCCGCCAAAGCCTCGCTGCGTTGATCGAGCACAGCGCCCCGGCATCCGTGGCCGCGGCTACGCAGGACCGTTTACAATCCCGCCCATGTCCACCGCCCCCGCCGCGTCGCCGGCCGCCGTTACCGTCGCCCGCATCGAGGTCCGCCCGCGGGACCCCGCCACCGACGCCCGCGCCGTCCGGGCACTGGCCGAAGCGCGGGCGCACTTCGGCGCCGACGCCGTACGCGGCGTGACGGTCACCGACGTTTTTCTGATCGAGGGCCCCCTCGACGCCGACGCCGCGCGGCGGATCGCCGACGAGCTGCTGGCCGATCCGGTGGACCAGACGGCCTATCTGGGCGTGTCCGACGCCGAGCCGGGGTCGGCCTCGCTGGAGGTCCACTACCTGCCGGGCGTGATGGATCCGGTGGCCGACTCGACCCGCGACGCGATCCACGAGATGCTCGGCGGGTTGGGCGTCCAGGTCCGCACCGGGGTCCGCTACGACTTTTTGGGGCTCGATGCCCCCGCCGCCGAGCTCGAAGCCTTCGCCCGCGGCCGCTTCGCCAATCCGGTCGTGCAGGGCATCCACGCCGCGCCCCACCACCCCGCATCGTTCGAAACCGGCACGCCCCATCCCTTCAATCTGCGCCGGGTCGCGATCCGCGACCTCGACGACGCGGGGCTCGAAACCCTCTCGCGCGACGGGCACCTGTTCCTCTCACTCGAAGAGATGCAGCGCATCCAGAGCCACTACCGCGACGCAGGCCGCGAGCCGACCGACATCGAGCTGGAAACCCTCGCCCAGACCTGGAGCGAGCACTGCGTGCACAAGACGCTGAAGAGCACGGTGCGCTACCGCGGCCCTGCAGGGGACGCCGTCTTCACCAACAAAGCCGGCCACGATGTCAATGACGACGGCAGCGTCACCATCCACAACCTGCTGAAGCAGACCGTGGCCAAAGCCACCTTCGACCTGAAAGACAAGTGGCAGGGCACCGCCAAGGAGGGTTGGCTGGTCAGCGTCTTCGACGACAATGCGGGCATCGTCCGCTTCGACGACCAGGACGGCATCGCCATCAAGGTCGAAACCCACAACCACCCCAGCGCGCTCGAGCCCTACGGCGGCGCCGCCACCGGCATCGGCGGCTGCATCCGCGACATCATGGGCACGGGGTTGTCGGCCAAGCCGATCGCGAACACGGACACGTTTTGCGTGGCGTATCCGGACCGGTGGTCCGGGGAAGCTCGAAGTCCGAAGTCCGAAGTTCGAAGTGACAAGGCAGGCGAACCAGAGGCGTCAGGAGCGGATTCCGGAACTTCGCACTTCGAACCTCGCACTTCGAACTTGCCCCAAGGCGTCATCCATCCCAAGCGGGTGCTGGAACGCGTGGTTGACGGCGTGCGCGACTACGGCAACCGCATGGGCATCCCCACGGTCAACGGCGGCGTGGTCTTCCACGACGACTACCTGGGCAACCCGCTGGTCTACGCCGGCTGCGTGGGCATCATCCCGCTGGACAAGTGCTTCGGCTCGCCCAAGCCCGGCGACCGCATCATCATTCTGGGCGGGGCGACGGGCCGCGACGGCATCCACGGCGCGACCTTCAGCAGCGCCGAGCTGACCGACACCCACGCCGACGAGTTCAGCCACGCGGTGCAGATCGGCAACGCGATTACCGAGAAGAAAACGATGGACGTGCTGCTGAAGGCACGCGACTACGTCGCTCCGGGCGCTCCCGTCGGCACCGAGTCGCGCTGCCTCTTCACCGCCATCAGCGACTGCGGGGCCGGCGGTTTCAGCTCGGCAGTGGGCGAGATGGCCGAGAAGGTCGGCGCCAAGGTCACCCTCGACACCGCCCCGCTCAAGTACGACGGCCTGACCTACACCGAGGTGTGGATCAGCGAGGCCCAGGAACGCATGCCCCTCTCGGTGCCCCCCGAGAACGTGGACGCGCTGCGCCGATTGTGTGAAGACGAAGACGTGCCCTTCTGCGACCTGGGCCAGTTCGGCCACGAACAGAACGGCGAGCCCACGCTGGAACTCAGCTGGCACGGCCAGACCGTCGGCACGCTCTCGCTGCCCTTCATGCACGACGGCGTGCCGATGCCCACGCGGGAGGCCGAGTGGACGCCGGGGATGACGCTGGGCACGGGAAAAGGCACGGGAAAAGGCACGGGAAAAGGGGACAACACCCTTTTACGGGACGCGCTAGACGGGTCCAACTCCCTTTTTCCCAGGGCGGAAAAAGGGAGTCGGACCCTGGTGCCTGGGGTTGCTGGGGGTTCTGGTCTGCAATCCTCATTGCTCGCGCTGCTGGCCCACCCCAACATCGCCAGCAAGCACTGGATCATCCGCCAGTACGACCACGAGGTGCAGGGCGGCAGCGTGGTCAAGCCGCTGGTCGGACCACAGCAGGACGGCCCGTCGGATGCCGCGGTGCTGCGGCCCAAACTCGATTCGACCCGCGGCATCGCGCTGAGCAACGGCATCGCGCCCCACCTGTCCGAGAAGGCCAACGACGACGGCACGGCGACAGACGGCGACAGCTACTGGGCCACGCTGGCCGCGCTGGACGAGGCGGTCCGCAACGCGGTCTGTACCGGCGCCGACCCGTCGCACGTCGCGATCCTGGACAACTTCTGCTGGGCCCGCTGCGACGACCCGCGGCAGCTGGGCACCCTGGTGCGCGCGGCCGAGGCCTGCTACGACGGCGCGATGGCGTACGAAGCGCCCTTCGTGTCGGGCAAAGACTCGCTCAGCAACCAGTTCACCACCGAAGACGGCCGGCTCATCACCATCCCGCCGACGATGCTCATCAGCGCGCTGGCGATGGTGAACGACGTGACCCGCTGCGTCACCATGGACGCCAAGGCCGCCGGCCACGCGCTGCTGGCCGTGGGCACCACCACCGCCGACCTGGGCGGCAGCCACCTGGTGGCGGTCGGCCACGCCGAGTCAGGCACGCGGCTCACCATCCCGCGGCTGGACCTGGCGGCGGGGCCGAAGCGCGCCCACGCCGTCGCGGGCCTGATCGCCGCCGGCCACGTGGTCAGCGCCCACGACTGCAGCGAGGGCGGCCTGCTGGTCGCCGCCGCGGAAATGGCCTTCGCCGGCCGCATCGGCCTGGACCTGGACCTCACGAACCTGCCGGTGGCCGGCGAGCCCAACCTCGCCGCGAAGTGCTTCGCCGAGAACCCCGCCCGCTACCTGCTGGAAGTGGCCCCCGCCGACCTGGACGCCGCCGTCCGTGGGCTGCGCGACGCCGGCGTGCCCTTCGCCCAGGTGGGCACCTTCGCCGGCCATGACCGCCTGACCCTGCGGGCCGCCGACGGGCCCAAGGCCGACGTGCCGCTCGACACCCTGCGCAACGCGTGGCTCGGCACGCTGGACTTCTGAGCGGGTTTCCTGCCGACTCTTCGCATCCGCCTTCGCACTTCTTACTTCGAACGTTCCCCCATGCCCACCGAGCGCTTTCAAAAACAGGTTGACGGCTGCACCGTGTACGGCCTGCGGTCCGACGCCGCCGAGCTGACGGTCTGCCCGGAACGCGGGATGCGGGTCATCGACTTCACCGACCGCCGCACCGGCCGCCGCTGGTTCTGGTCCCCGCCCGTGCCCGCGGGCGGGTCGACGCGGCTACCCGCCAACCGCGCCGGCGACGCCTTCGACACCAGCCCGCTGCTGGGGATGGACGAGTGCCTGCCCGGCGTGAACCCGTGCCCCACCAGCCCCGACCACGGCGAGGTCTGGCCGCGGGCCGCCACGCTGGTGGACGACGCCCCCGGCACCCTGCGCACCCGCGTGTCGCTGCCCGGCTGCGGGCTGGACCTGGAGCGGGCCGTCTCGCTCGACGGCGACGAGGCCCGCTTCGACTACCGGCTGTCCAACCCCGGCAAAGAACGCCGGGCCTACCTGTGGGCGGCACACCCGCTGCTGACGGTGATGCCCGGCGACCGCATCGAGCTGCCCGACGGCGTGCGGCAGGTGCACGTGGCCAACGGCGCCGGGGTGCGTGGGTTGCCGCGTGGCGGGCCCGCCCCGTGGCCGCGACTCACGCCCGTCGCCGACGCCGCCGCCCTGCACCTGACCGCCGACCGCAGCCCCGCCACCGTGAAGTGCTTCGCGACCGGCTTCGCGCGGGGCGAGGCGGGCATTCGCAATGCGCAGACCGGCGACCGGCTCTCGTTCCGCTTCGACCCGGCCCAGGTCGGCGCGCTGGGCGTGTGGATCAACCGCGGGCACTGGAAGGGGTACCACCAGGTCGCGATCGAGCCCACCAACGCCCCGGTCGATACGCGCAGCGACGCCGCGGCGCTCAACGTCGACGCCACCCACGTCGGCCCGGGCGAAACAAAGCGCTGGGGCTGGGTGCTGCGAACCCACCCGATGAAGACCGGGTGAGGGGCCCGAAGCACGCAAGGCGGCATCCCTTATGCCCCGGCCAGCGTCTGCTGCCCGCGCCGCACCGCCGGCAGCGCCCGCAGCCGCACCCACGCCGAGCTCCGCCGCTGCTCGGTCAGCACCACACGCCGCCGCAGGGCCGGGTCGCGCCCGAAGCACCGCCGCACCTTGGTGGGGTGGTTGCAGTCCGACGAACGGTGCAGCAGCACCACCTTCCGCGGGTTGCCGGCGCCGCTCAGCTCGTTGACCCGCCGCACCGCGGCCAGCGCCTGCTCGTTGCTCAGGTGGCCCGAGTCCGACAGGTTGCGCCGGTTCACGAACGACGGCCGCGATGACCGCTTGGTCATGCCCTCGTCGTAGTTGCTTTCGATGCACAGCACGTCCACGCCCGCCACGTGCCGACAGAGCGCCTCGGTCGCGTGCCCCAGGTCGGTCGCAAAGCCCACCGACGTGCCGCAGGCCAGGGTGAAGCGGAAGCCCGACGTGCCCTGGCGGTCGTGCTGCAGGCGGATCGCGTCGGCGGTGATGTGTGGCGCCACGCGGAAGGCCGTGTGCTCCTTGAACGGCCGCACCAGGCCGGCAGTTTCAAGCTGCTGGTTGTTCCGCACCTTCCGCAGGTCCTCCAGGTGCCAGCGGTGGCAGAACAGCGGCAGGCCCAGCTCGGCCATGGGCTTCATCCAGCTGCTGCGGAAGTGGTCGGTGTCGAAGTGCGTGACGCAGACGCCCGACAGCTCCGCCAGCGTGAGGCCCGCGCGGTGCAGCCGCTGGGCCGTGGTTCGCGGCCCCAGGCCCGCGTCGATCAGGATCGCCGAGGGCCGCACGCCCGGCGCCGGCGTGCAGGTCAGCAGCGTGACGTTCCCCCCCGAGCCCGAGCCCAGCACGCACAGGCCCAGGGTCGGCGCAGGCGGGGTCGGCCGCGGCCGGTCTCGCGCGGTCGGCCGCGTCGCGGTGGCGGCCCCGGGACGGGCCCCGACGTGAAACAGGTCCATCTGTAGCGGCGGCTCTTCGATCATTCGTATCAAAAACAGGGCCCGGTCCTTGGGCCAGTGGCGGATCTTTTGGAAGATTGCAATGTAGCAGCCGCGTCGTGCCGTCCGCCTTCTCGCTTTCCTGAATCCACCCCGCCATGACCCCGCACGCCCCACCCACCGCCGCCGACGCCCTCCGCGCCCTGCTCCCGCAGCCCCGCTCGGGCCTAGGCCCCGCCACCACGTGGCCCGCCCACCACCGCGTGCTGGCCACGGCGGCGGGCATGCTCCTGTGCCTGCTCGCCGGCGTGGGCTGCGCCGACACGCGCACCAGCGTCGCCCAGCGGGCCGTCGCCCCGACTTACTCCTACGTGCACGACGCCTCCCCCGAGGTCCACCGCGCCCTCTGGCCGCAGGCCCCCATTGGCGGCGTGACGCTGATGGCCGACGCGACGCCGACCCCCTGAGCCCGCCTGCCTCGCCGTGCCGTCCCCATCCCGCTTTTCCCTCTCCGAGGGCCGGACGCAACCCGCGTCCGGCCTTTTTCGTGCGCGCCGCGACCGGTTAAACTGTTCCGCTTCCCACTCCCTCCCGCCCCCACTCCAACGCACCCCACCGAGAGATTCCCCCGATGAGCTTCGAAATCGACACCGTCCACGGCCGCCAGGTTCTTGACTCCCGCGGCAACCCCACCGTCGAGGTCGAGGTCCACCTGCTGGACGGCACCACCGGCCGGGCCATGGTGCCCTCGGGCGCCTCCACCGGCGAGAACGAGGCCGTCGAGCTGCGCGACGGCGACCCGGACCACTACCTGGGCAAGAGCGTCCACAAGGCGGTCGAAAACATCAACGTCGAGATCGAGCCCGAGCTCATGGGCCTGGACGCCCGCGACCAGGAGCACATCGACCAAGTCATGATCGAGCTGGACGGCACCAAGAACAAGAGCAAGCTGGGCGCCAACGCCATGCTCGGCGTCTCGATGGCCGTCGCCCACGCCGCCGCCGACGCCAGCGGCCTGCCGCTGTACCGCTACCTGGGCGGAAGCGGTGCCAAGGTGCTGCCCGTGCCGATGATGAACATCCTCAACGGCGGCAAGCACGCCGACAACACCGTCGACTTCCAGGAGTTCATGATCCAGCCCTGGGGCTTCGAGAACTTCGACGACGCCATGCACGCGGGCGTGAAGATCTACCACACGCTCAAGGGCGTGCTGCACGACAAGGGCCTCTCCACCGCCGTGGGCGACGAGGGCGGCTTTGCGCCCAACCTCAAGAGCAACGAAGAGGCCTTGCAGATCATCGAAGAGGCCGTGAAGAAGAGCGGCTACAAGTGGGGCGAAGAGATCTTCGTCGCGCTGGACCCCGCCACCAGCGAGCTGTGGAACGAGGCCGAAAAGCTCGGCAAAGAAGGCTACAACTTCTTCAGCAGCGACCCCAGCAAGACCATCACCGCCGAAGAGATGATCGACACCTGGGCCGGCTGGTGCGACAAGTACCCCATCCGCAGCATCGAGGACGGCCTGGCCGAGAACGACTGGGCCGGCTGGAAGAAGCTCACCGAGAAGCTGGGCGAAAAGGTCCAACTGGTCGGCGACGACCTGTTCGTCACCAACAAGGATTTCCTGAAGAAAGGCATCGACAGCGCCACCGCCAACTCGATCCTGGTCAAGGTCAACCAGATCGGCACCCTCAGCGAGACCTTCGACGCCGTGGGCCTGGCCATGCGTAACGGCTACAGCGCCGTGCTCAGCCACCGCTCGGGCGAGACCGAAGACGCGACCATCGCCGACCTGGCCGTCGCCACCAATTGCGGCCAGATCAAGACCGGCGCCCCCTGCCGAAGCGACCGCACCGCCAAGTACAACCAGCTCATCCGCATCGCCGAAGAACTGGGCGAGAACGCGGTGTACGGGTCGGCGACGTGGAACAAGGGCTGATCGGGCTCTGCTAAACCAGACGATCGCGTGAAGGCGGCTCCTTTTGGGGCCGCCTTTCTCGTTCCCTGTTGGGCGGTATTTAATTGTTGTGGGTCTCTCAACGCCAAGGCATTTATCGCCAAGTTGAGTGGGAGGGCGCTCTCGATCTGGTTTTAAAGTCCGTGCGGTTCTGCGCCGCCGCGTTCCAGATGCTGAGGTGTCAAGGCAAGGAAGAGCGGACGCGAAGCGGGCGGGAGAGCCATCGCTCTCGTGCGCGTTGACCCGCAGTCGATCGGTCACGACGCTGATGGGTGATCCAGTCCTGCCACCGCCCCATGCCAACCCACTGACCTGCACCGCGACTCTCCCCACCGCCTGCGTCGGGTCTTTCTTGCCTTGTGATCTCGGCGTCGGTCACGCGGCCCTGCAGCGCGGCATGATGTCCCAGTGCAAAACAAACTACCCCCACCACTCAACTTGGCGATAAGTGCCTTGGCGTTGTCCAACTCCGAACGCGCAGAAAAAGACCTCGTGGCGGAGGGTCCCACCACGAGGCCCGATCCAGGGCGGCTTCACGGCCCCGCCACGCGGTAGGCGACACGGCCGCCCCAAGCGTCCGATACGCCCGCCCCGGGGGCCAACGCGAGCATCAAAAAAACCTGCCGCCCGGCCGTGCTCGTCGACCACAGCCACGCGGGGTGTGGCAACCGACTGCTAGACTCCCCGCCATGCAAGGCGACGCTCAGCCCAAAACCGCCCTCTTCCCCGGCACCTTCGACCCGCTGACCAACGGCCACCTCGACGTGATCCGCCGCGGCCAGCACCTGTTCGACCGCCTGGTGGTCGCCATCGGGATGAACCCGGCCAAGAAAGAGATCTTCAGCGTCGCCGAGCGGCAAGAGATGATCCGCGAAATCGTCGCCGACGAGTGCGGCTCGAACGTCGCGGTGCAGACCTACAGCGGGCTGACGGTCGACTTCGCCCGCACGCTCAAAGCCACCGCGATCCTGCGCGGCATCCGCAACGTCACCGACCTCAACTTCGAGTTTCAGCTGGCCCTGACCAACCGGGCCATCGCCGACGTCGAGACCGTTTTCGTGATGACCGGCGAAACCAACGCGTTTACCAGCAGCACGCTCATCAAACAGATCGCCAGCGGCGGCGAGATCGACCGCCTGGGCGCCCTGCTGCCCGACGTGGTGCTGCGCCGCCTCAAAGAGAAGAAGGACGCCCTGGGCGGCGAGCTGCCCTGGGCGCACATCGATCATCTGAAAGAATGACGGCATCCGCCGTCACGGGAGGGCGAAGCTCCTGCTGAGCCGCGCGTTCTGACCCACGCCGACTTCGTCGAAAAACTCACCATCTCTCACAATCGTTCCGCCATGAAGCGACACCTCTCCGCCGCCGCGCTCGCCCTCACCCTGCTGCCGCTCGCCGGCTGCATGACCGCCGAGGAACGCCGCGCTCAGTACCACGCCCGCCGGGCGACCGTCGAGGTCACCACCAGCCGGGGCCAGCCGGTCACGCTGCAGCTCGTGGCAGCCGACGACGGCGCCGCCCGCGCCGGCGTCAGCCACGTGCGCACCGAAGACTACGGCTCGGCCCTGGAGCAGCTGCGGGTCGCCACCGACCGGAAGCCCCGCGACCACCGCGCCTGGTTCGCGCTGGGCGCCGTCTACGAAAAGACCGGCCACATCCACCAGGCCTACGACGCCTACCGCAACGCGTTCTTCCTTCGCAACGAGCCCGATTATGAGGAGGCCTGGCGACGCACCCGCAGCAAGCGCGGCGACGCCGGCGGGCAGCAGGACGCCTCGGGTGCCGCCACCGTCCCGACTTCGTTCTGACGCAACGCCGCGTCGGCGGGCTTCGGCGTGCCGCGCTGGCTGGGCTCGACCGGGGCGGGGCGGGCGGGCGGGCGGGTCTCGCAGGCGGTCAGCAGCGGCGCCAGCAGCAGCAGGGGCGCCGCCAGCAGCAGCAGGGGCAAGGCAAACCGGGGCTTTCGCGGGTGAATCAGGGTCGTCATCGGGGTCTCCGTCGTCGTCGGGGCGAACCCCTCACTATAAGGGTATTCCCAACCCGTCCGCCTGCCCCCGGCCCTTGACCCGCCCCATGCCCCTTCCTCCGCTGGTCACCGCCGCACGCCGACTCACCCGCGACCTTGCGGGTCAGCGCTTCGCCGCGCCGGTGGCGCACGTCTACCGCCCGCTGGTCTACGCCCGCCCTCTGCACGAGCAGTACCTCACGCGCTTCGGCGGCGGGACCAAACGTGTGCTCTTTTTGGGGATGAACCCCGGCCCCTGGGGCATGGCCCAGACCGGCGTGCCCTTCGGCGAGGTCGCGGCCGTGCGCGACTGGATGGGCATCCACGGCGACGTGGCCGCGCCCGACGACCCCCACCCCAAGCGTCCGGTCGCCGGCCTGGCCTGTCCCCGCAGCGAGGTCAGCGGCCGCCGCCTGTGGACGCTCATGCAGGAACGTTTCGACAGCCCCGAGGCTTTCCACGCCGAGCATTTCGTCGTCAACTACTGCCCGCTTCTTTTCATGGACACCGGCGCGCGCAACCTCACACCCGACAAGCTGCCCGCCGCCGAGCGGGCCGCGCTCGAGCACGCCTGCGACGCGCACCTGCGAACCGTCGTGGAAACGCTTGAGCCCGCGCACGTCGTGGGCGTGGGCAGGTGGGCCGAGAAGCGTGCCGGCCTCGCCCTCGCCGACGGGTCGGGTCGCGCAGACGCACCGACGATCAGTACCGTGCTGCACCCTTCTCCGGCCAGCCCCGCCGCCAACCGGGGCTGGGCCCCGGCGGCGGTCAGGCAGCTCACCGCGTCCGGCGTATGGGTTTAGCACGAACAACCGCGTTGGCGTCCCGGTTCAAACGCACCCGACTTTCGGGAAGCAGATCCGCGACTTCAGGCAGCTCGTTCAAGTCACCCGTTCGACCGGCCCGTGCCCTCAAGGGGGTGGCCCGTTGAAGGCGCGGGGCCAGCCGTTCACCTGCGTCGCAAGACGTGCATCGCGGCGACTCACCTGGTCGGGTCAGCGCCGGCGCACCGGGTCGAAGCGGAACCCCGTCGACGCTGCGCCGCGCGGGGTCCGTGGGCCCCCGGGCGTCGCCGCCCCGCCTGTCGCGTCGAAGCGCGAAGCGTTGGTGAAGCCCGAAGTGGCCGTGAAACGCGTCGTGGACATGGTCCGCGGTTTCCGGAACGCGGGGGCCGTGCGGGGGTCCGACCGGCGTCCCGCGATGCGTGGCGCATCAAGCAGGACGTTGCCGACCACGCGCGGGCGCGGGGCGGCCGCCGCTGCCCCGCCCCCGGCGCCGCGGAAGGGATTACGCCGCAGCCCTGCGCCCGGGTCGTCGGCGACCGGCGCACCGGCCCGGTCCACCGCAGGCTCGGCCTCCTCCGCTGGGCCGTAGGTGAAGGTCACCTCGGCCCGGCGGAAGCCCGCCCCCACGTCGCGGCCGCCGATCAACCTGGCGTGCGCGAAGCCCGCCGAGTCATTCAGGGCGGCGACCATCGGGTCCACGTCTTCAGCGTGACGCATCTGGGCCGTAAACGAGCCCCCGAAGCGCTGCGCCCGGGCATCCAGCGCGCCGCGGTCGAGGTGCAGGCGGATCAGCGTGCCCGTGTCGGGCAGAGTTTCGGTGACCGTGGCGATGGGCCGCGACCATGACACGTCGGCGCCCAGCCGATCGAGCGTCTCGCCCTTCTGCCGCAGGTCGGCGTCCAGCCGCTCGATCACGCCGGCCAGGCCCGCGCCGTCCATCGACGACAGGTCCAGTTCCCCGACGGCCCGCAGCCCGGCCGGCCGGTCCATCAGCGCGGTCAGCTGCAGGTCCGCCACGCTGCGGCTCCGCAGGCGGTGCAACGCGACGTCGCGGGCGATAAAGCGGCGCGGCGAATCCTCGATGGCGTTCATCCAGCCCAGCAGCGCCTCCCATTCGCCCTCGGCCCGCACTCCGAGCCGGCGGGTGGCGACGCTCTGCGCGACCGCCGTCGGCCCTGGCATGACCCCCGACAGCGTGACACCGTGCTCCACCGCCGCCGCCGCCAGCCACGCCTGCGGCGCGTCGGGCTGGTCAAGGGCCCACATCCGCGACGCGTAGTAGTCCAGAGCCAGCAGCCGCTGGCGCAGCGCGTCGTGCATCTCCGCTCGCGGGTCGCCCCCCCCGGCCGCCGCCCCGACCGCTGTGATGCCCGCGGCCCGCTCGGGGACGCTCCTTTCGCCGCAGCCGACGAGGGTGGTGGTGGTCAGCAGGAACGCCGTGATCAGCCGGAGGGTTTTCATAGTGCTGTCCCTTGATCGGGGGCCGCGGTGCCGGCGGCGCTGGGTGGGGTTGCGGCCCCCGCGCGGGGACCCACCCCGAAACTACCCCGCGCCCGGCGCGCCGCCGCCGGCCGGGGCCCGGAACCCGCCTCGCGGGTCCGCCGGGGCCGGCACAGACCGCCCCGCCGCTACAGCCCGGCCCGCTCAGCCCTTGCGGAACGAATCCCGCAGGGTCACCGTCCGGTTAAAGACCGGCTTCCCGTCCGAATCATCCGGATCCCGCACAAAGTACGCGTGCCGCTCGAACTGCAGGGGTATGCCCGCCGCGTCGGCGGCCAGGGCCGGCTCGGCCATTGCGGTCACGACCGTTTTCGATTCCGGGTTCAGGTGGTCAAGGAAGGTTTTTCCGTCCGCCGCGTCCTCCGGGTTCTCCGCGGGCTTTTCTCCCAGGAAGAGGTGCTCATACAGCCGCACCTCGGCGTCCACCGCCGTGTCCGCGTTCACCCAGTGGATCGTGCCCTTGACCTTCCGCACCTTGCCCTCGGCGTCCGGCGGCGGGTTGTCGCCGCCGCGTGTCTCGGGGTCGTACGTGCACAACACCTCGGTCACGTTTCCGTCCGCGTCGGTCCTGGCCTCCACGCACTTGATCCAGTACGCCCAGCGCAGCCGCACCTCCCGCCCCTCGGTCAGGCGGAAAAACTTGCGGTTGGCGTGGGGCTGGTAGTCCCCGCGCTCGATCAAGAGGTCGCGGCTGAACGTCACCTCGCGTGTGCCGTCCGCTTCGTTCTCCGGGTTGTTCTGCGCTGGAAAGCTCTCGGTCTGCCCCTCGGGGTAGTTGGTGATCGTCACCTTGATCGGGTCCAGCACCGCCATGCGGCGCTGGGCCTTCGCGTTCAGGTCCGCCCGCAGCAGGTTCTCCAGCTTCGCGTGTTCGATGTGGTTCTCGCGTTTCGCCACGCCCGCCTCGGTCCAGAAGCGCACGATCGCCTCGGGCGTGTAGCCGCGGCGGCGCAGGCCCGACAGCGTCGGCATGCGCGGGTCGTCCCAGCCGTCCACGTGGCCGCCGTCCACCAGCTGCTTCAGCTTGCGTTTGCTGGTGATCAGGTGGGTGATGTTGCCGCGGGCAAACTCGATCTGCCGCGGGGCGTGCGGAATGCCTTCGGGCCGCTCACCGATCTCCGTCAATCTGGCGATGAACCACTCGTACAGCGGACGGTGAATCTCGAAGCTCAGGTCGCACAGGCTGTGGGTCACCCCCTCGATCCAGTCGCCCTGCCCGTGGGCCCAGTCGTACATGGGGTAGATGTGCCACGCGTCCCCCGTTCGCGGGTGATGCGCGTGCGAAATTCGATACATCGCCGGGTCACGCAGCACCAGGTTCGGGCTCGCCATGTCGATCTTCGCCCGCAGCACCCGCGTGCCGTCGGCGAACTCGCCCGCCTTCATGCGGGCGAACAAGTCCAGGCTCTCCTCGGCCGGCCGGTCGCGGAACGGCGACGGCGTGCCCGGCACGTTCAGGTCACCCCGGTTGGCCCGGATCTCCTCGGCCGTCTGGTCGTCCACATACGCGTGCCCCGCGCGGATCAACGCGCACGCCCAGCGGTACAGCTGGTCGAACGTGTCCGACGCGTAGGTCAGCTCATCCCAGTCAAAACCGAGCCACCGCACGTCCTCCTGGATCGCATCGATGAAGGCCTGCTCCTCCTTCGCCGGGTTCGTGTCGTCCATCCGCAGGTGGGTGGTCCCGCCGTGCCGCGCCGCCATGCCGAAGTCGATGCAGATCGCCTTGGCGTGCCCGATGTGCAGAAACCCGTTCGGCTCGGGCGGGAAGCGCGTCACCACGCGGTCGTAGCGGCCCGACTGAAGGTCCTCGTCGATGGCCTGGGCGACGAAGTGAACGGGCTTGTCGGCGTCGGGAGCGGCGGCGGGATCGGGCATGGCGGGCGGGGCTTTCCGGAGCGGGCGGGTTGGGGACGCCCCATGGTAAGCACTCCCCTGGCGCCCGCGGGGCTGGCCGGGGATCCACTACAATCCCGCCCCCATGCCCGCCTCCAATTCACCCGCCGCCGCGCCCGTCGTCACCCGCTTTGCCCCCTCGCCGACGGGCGAGTTGCACGTCGGCGGCGCCCGCACCGCCCTGTTCTCGTGGGCCTACGAGCGGCGGCACGGCGGCCGATTCCTGCTGCGTTTCGAAGACACCGACCAGAAACGCTCCAGCAAGCAGGCCGAGCAGAACATCCTGCGCGACCTGCACTGGCTGGGGCTGCAAGGCGACAACGAAACCGCTGGCATCCCCCGCCAGAGCGAGCGACTCGACCTCTACCGCGCCGCACTCGCGAAACTTAAAGACACCGGCCACACCTACGAAGACGACGGCGCCGTCCGCTTCAAGATGGGCCAGGATGTGAGCTTTACCGACGCCGTCTACGGCGACGTCACCGTTCCGGGCGCCGACCTCGAAGACTTCGTCATCCAGAAAGCCGACGGCTTCCCCACCTTCCACCTTGCCGTGGTGGTGGACGACGCCGCCATGCAGGTCACCCACGTGATCCGCGGCCAGGAGCACCTGGCCAACACCCCCAAGCACGCCGCGCTCTACGACGCTTTGGGTGAGCCCCGTCCCGTGTGGTGCCACACGCCGTCGATCATGAACCCCGACGGCTCGAAGATGAGCAAGCGGGACAAGGCGAAGGCTGCGCGGAAGTCGGCGCACGACGCGAAGCTGTCCCGGCTGGACGGCATAGAGGAAGCCGACCTGACCGCGTTTCTCGGCAAGGACAACGATTCCAACGACATCGCCGCCGCGATCGCGTCCGAGCTTGGACTTCAGCTCCCCGAAATCAACGTCGCCGACTTCCGGTCCAGCGGCTACACCCCCGACGTCCTGCTCAACTACCTCGCCCTGCTCGGCTGGAACCCCGGCGACGATGTCGAACGCTTCGACCCGGACTTCCTCGCGAAGCACTTCGACTTCGACCGCATCGGCAAGAGCAACAGCAAGTTTGACCGCGACAAGCTCGCCGCCTTCAGCCAGGACACGATCCTCCAGCTCAGCCCCGAGCAGTGGGCCGCCGACCTCGAAGCGCACTTCAAAAAGCACTTCCCGCAGTACACCGACGCGCTCGGTGCCCACTTCCCCGTCTTCGCCGCCGCCTACCAGGAGCGCAGCAAGACCCTCAACGACCCCAGCGTGCTCGGCCGCTTCTTCGTCGAAGCCCCCACCGAGTACAACGCCAAGGCCGTTAAAAAGAACCTCACCAAGAACGAGGGCGAAGGGCTGAAGAATCTGGCTGCCCTCCGCGAACAACTCGCCGCCCACGACGACTGGACCGCCGAGCCCCTGCACGCCCTCATCGACGGCGCCTGGGAAGCCTTGGGCGGCAAGAACATGGGCGCCCTCGCCCAGCCCCTCCGCGTCGCCCTCACCGGCGCCGCCGTCAGCCCCGAGATCGGCCCCACCTTAGCAATCCTCGGCAAACCTGAAACGCTCCAAAGAATCGACGCCTGCCTCGCGGCCCACGCGTGACAACCCCGGTTAGAAACACAGAGGCCCAGAGAGGCAGAGGTTAGACAGAGGAAGGCAAAAGCCGCTGTGATCACGGCCATGAACCGTCTTCCTCTGTGTCCTCTGAATCTCTGTGTTTAAACGCCTCGACGCCTTAAATCCGACGTCACCCAACCCATGAAGTATTACCTCTTCAAATCCGAACCCAACACCTGGTCCTGGCAAGACCAGCTCGCAGCCAAGAACCAGACCACCGAGTGGGACGGCGTCCGCAACTTCCAGGCCAACAACGTCATGAAGGCCATGAAGATCGGCGACCGCGGCTTCTTCTACCACTCGGTCAACGAGAAACGCATCGTCGGCGTGGTCGAGGTCACTAAAGAATGGGAGGTCGACCCCACCGACCACACCGGGCGGTCGAAGGAAGGCTTCGGCATGGTCACCCTCAAGGCCGTCGGCCCCTTCGCCCACCCCGTCACCCTCGACGAGGTCAAGAACGAGCCCAAGCTCGAATCGATGGTGCTCGTCAACAACTCCCGCCTCAGCGTGCAGCCCGTCACGGCGTCCGAGTTTCGCCACGTCTGCCGCCTTGGTGGGTTTAATTAGGTATTAGGTGGTAGGTCCTAGGTGTTAGAAAAAGACAACGGACTCCCAACCCCCCAACTTCACACCCAGGACCTCACACCTGGCACCTCGCTCGTCTGCTCTATCACTCCGTAACCCAAACAACTCCGACCCCCAGAGAACCGAAATGTCCCTCATCGTCACCGGCTCCATCGGCATCGACACCATCCACACCCCCACCGGCCGGGCCCCCGACGTGTTGGGCGGCAGCGCGATCTACTTCGCCGCCGCCGCCAGTTTCCACGGCCCCGTCCGCCTGGTGGGCGCCGTCGGCGACGACTTCCCCGCCCAGCTGCGTAAGCCGTTCGAGCACTTCGACATCGACCTCGAAGGCCTCGAAACCCGCGCCGGCAGCAAGACCTTCCGCTGGACGGGCAAGTACCTCGACAACATGAACGACCGCGAAACGATCAGTGTGGATCTCAATGTGCTGGCCGAAGACAGCCCGCCCGTGCCCGCGTCCTACACCGACAGCCAGTACGTCTTCCTGGCCAACACCCACCCCGGCGCGCAGATGGGCCTCCGTGCTCAGTTCCCCGACGCGAAGTTCGTGGTCGCCGACACCATGGACCTGTGGATCGAAACCGCCAGGCCCCTGCTGCTCGACCTGCTCAAGCAGATCGACGGGCTGGTCCTGAACGACAGCGAAGCCCACCTGCTCACCGGCGAAACCAACATCGTCAAGGCCGGCGAGGCCGTGCTGGCGCTGGGCCCGAAGTTTGTGGTCATCAAGAAGGGCGAGCACGGCGCGTTCCTGCTCCACAAAGAGGGTGCGGTCGCGCTCCCCGCCTACCCCGCCCGCGAAGTCATCGACCCCACCGGGGCCGGCGACACCTTCGGCGGCGGCTTCATGGGCCACCTCGCGGCCAGTGGCGACCTGAGCCTCGGCAACCTCAAGCGGGCCATGGCCGCCGGCACCGTGGTCGCCAGCTACAACATCGAGAAGTTCAGCCTAGACCGCCTGGTTGAGATCAATAGCACTGACCTCGCTGCACGCGGGTCCGAGTTTGCCGCGATGCTCGATGTCGGTTGATCGGCGGCTCGGCGTCGCGGCTCAGCCCCCCGGAAGCCGGGGGGCATGCCGCAACGACGCCGGCTTCGCCGGCCAAGGCAGATCACTCGACGCTCACCCGTGACGTCACGGCCCCAGTGCCCAGTGTCCCAATGCCCCAGTGCCGCAGTGCCGCAGTGACCCAGTGACCCAGTGACTTTAGAGTCCCAGTGACTTAAGTGACACGGACGTCCCGTCCGTGGTCGCCGCAGCGCGGCGAATCCCCCGCGGTCGTGGGCGTCGCCGCCTTCGTCGCCCTCGCCGTCGGCGCCGTCTGGGCCCGTCACGCCCGACCGGAATCCCACGCGGCCATCGCAAGGCCCGCGCCGAACCCGTCACCGCCACCCCACACCCCGTCGTGACGGTGATGCCGCAGCCGTGCAACGCTTTCCTCGTCGATCCCCATGATTTGAAGGCGTCCTGGAAAGTCCTTTCAAGACATGGGGCTCGCTGCGCTCACGAGTTGATGAGCCTTGCTCCGCTCACCATCAGAGTGACGCGCGGGCCCAGGCTCGGCTCACGCGCGGGGCACCGAGACCAGATGAGGACACCGAGGAAGGCAACCGACGCAAGCGGTCGGGAGTGACAGCGATCACACGCCGTACAACGCCTGGCTCCGTGCCCTCATCCGATCTCGGTGCAGGGATCACGGGGGCGCGCGAAACGGATGAAGCCCATCGCGCCGCCCATCGCGCCCGCTCACTCAACTCGCGAGCGCAGCGAGCCCAGCGCATCGGGGTTGTCGTACCAAGCCGACCCCGAAACTCCAGCCCACCCACAAAAAGGGCTCCCCCAAACCGGGGGAGCCCTCGCTCATGACATCGTGTGGTGCGGCCCAACCGGGCGCCGATTCAGCCCGCCTTCACCGGCGACCGCCCCACGCTCACGTAGGTGAAGCCCTCGGCCTCCATCGCCTCGGGCCGGTACAGGTTCCGGCCGTCGAAGATCACCGGGGCGTTCAGCAGGTCCTTGATCTTGTCGAAGTTCGGCTGCTTGAACTCGGGCCACTCGGTGCAGATCAGCAGCGCGTCGGCGCCCTCCAGCGTCGGGTACATCTTCTCGCTGTAGCCGATCGTGTCGCCGACGATCTGGTGCGCCGTCTCGTGGGCCACCGGGTCGTGGGCCACCACCGTCGCGCCGTCGGCCAGCAGGTTCTGCATCAGCGTGATCGCCGGGGCCTCGCGCACGTCGTCGGTGCCGGGCTTGAAGGCGATGCCCCACACCGCGATCTTTTTGCCCTTCAGGCCGCCGGGCCCGAAGTGATCCGTCATCTTCTTGTAAAACGCCGGCCGCTGGGCCTGGTTCACGTCGTGCACCGCCTTCAGCAGCGGCGTGGGCGTGCCGCTCTCGCTGCCCATGCTCACGCAGGCCAGCGTGTCCTTCGGGAAGCAGCTGCCCCCGTAGCCCAGGCCCGGGTACAAAAACTTGTTGCCGATGCGGTTGTCGCTGGTCATGCCGCGCCACACCTCGTCCACGTCGCTGCCGTAGGCCTCGCACAGCCCGGCAATCTCGTTGATGAAGCTGATCTTCGTCGCCAGCATCGCGTTCGCCGCGTACTTCACCATCTCCGCGCTGGGGATGTCCATCACGAAGATCGGGTGCCCGTTGCGCACAAACGGCTCGTACAGCTCCCGCATGCGGCCGCCCGTGCCCTCGTCGGCCACGCCCACCACCACGCGGTCGGGCTTGTTGAAGTCGTTGATCGCCGCGCCCTCTTTGAGGAACTCCGGGTTGCTGCCCATGAAAAAGGGCTTCTTCGTCTGGCTTGCGATGGCCGCCCGCACCTTCGCGTTGGTGCCCACGGGCACCGTGCTCTTCACCACGATCACCTTGCCGCGGCGTTCCCGCTCGTCGCCGCCGGTCGCGCCCGGGGCATTCTCGATCGCCCGGCCGATGTCCTCCGACGCCGCCAGCACGTACTTCAGGTCCGCGTGCCCGTTGGCGTCGCTGGGCGTGCCCACGCAGATGAAGATCATCTCCGCGTGCGTATACGCCTCGGTCTTGTCGGTCGTGAACTTCAGCCGCCCCGCCTTGTGGTTCTTCGCGATCAGCTCGTCCAGCCCCGGCTCGTAGATCGGGCTGATGCCGTTGTTCAGCTTCTCGATCTTCGTCTCATCCACATCGAGGCAGGTCACCTCGTTGCCGATGTTCGCAAAACATGTGCCCGTCACCAGGCCCACATAACCGGTCCCAACCATCGTAATACGCATCGCAGCAGCTTCCCTGGTGATCGAAGAGTGTGGCCACGCAACGCGTGGCCGGGTGAGGGTCTATCGGCGTTTGCACCGCCGCCCCCCAGTCCGAGCCCGTCGTCGGGCCCGACCCGACCGGGAGGGCCGAAATCATAGGTTCCCTCCCTACCCCGGCCCCCCCAAACCGCCTCCCAACCCGCCTCCAAGCCGGCAACCGGGCCCTCTGCCCCGTCTGCAACGTCTGGCGCGGCCGCCGCCGCACCCACCCCGTCGCGGACCCCCGGCCGCCGGCGGCCCACTCCGGGGCGGTCCTCCGGCCGCCCGGAGGATCCTCATCTCCAAGTTCTCTGCGTGGACCGTCACCTCATCCCCGTTCGCTTCCCCGAAGCGGACGTCCGGCCCGCTGACGCATTTTCGCAGGGGTCTGTCCCCCACGAAAGCGTCCCTGCCCGCCAACTTCGCACCCGCGTCCACGATCCCTCACCCCACGACCTCAGTGGCACGGACGTCCCGTCCGTGGTCAGCCCCCCGGGTCTTCGCAGGGGTCTGTTCCCCACGAAGGTGTCACCGAGTGGCCCCCCCGCCC